>Ga0180216_1000678_pt1 | contig 33350 bp, 26 predicted proteins | sample eDN3rd37CBELigMG_FD_128879 | JGI IMG/M metagenome (GOLD analysis project Ga0180216, IMG submission 128879) | Enriched Miracle-Growth compost microbial communities from Emeryville, California, USA - eDNA 3rd pass 37_C BE-Lig MG (version 2)... ... | reverse complement strand
TGCCGTGCGGGCGTAACCGTTCAGGAAGTTATCGGTGCCGAACAGGATGGTGGCGTTGGTCTGATAGACGAGTTCCGGCACGATCCTGTAGTGCAGCGGTGTCGGATACAGGAACACCGGCACGCCCGCGACCAAAGGCATGACGAGCCCGGCCGTCAGCCCGAAGGAGTGGAATACCGGCAGCACGTTGAACACCCGGTCCTGACCGTTGACGGCCACCCGCGTGAGTGATTGCATGGCATTGGCCAGCATGTTGCGATGCGACAGCACCACGCCCTTGGGCGCGCCCTCGCTTCCCGAGGTGAACAGGATGACGGCGGGAGAGTCGGGATCACGTTTGACCTGCGGTGCCGATCCGGCCATGACACCCCTGAGCTTGTCGCTGATCGTCACTGTCTTGCGGACGTCTTCCAGATAGACAATGCGCGCGTGCTCGGACAGGGCAGCGATAACGTCTCCAAGACGCCCTTTCTCCACGAAAGCACGCGACGTCAGTACAACCTTGATCCTTGCAGCCTTGCACGCGGAGATGAGATTGCTGCTGCCGGCCGTGAAGTTCAGCATGGCAGGCACACGCCCGATCGTCTGCAGGGCGAAGAACGTCACCGCAACCCCGACCGAATTGGGCAGGAGTACGCCGATGCTGTCGCCCGGCGCAGCCATGGGCTTGAGCTTGGCTCCCAGAACCTGGGCCGAGGTGATGAGTTTCCCGTAGGACAGCTTCGTGCCGAGCGGATCTTCGACCGCAGGCTTGCCGGTGTCGCGGGTCTGGCGTGCCTCTACCAGGGCTTCAAACAGCGTCTGATTGGTTCGCGCAGTGGCAACGGCGGCCTCGACCATGATATCCTGCAGCCGCGCCCCGGCAGCTTGCCGGCGTGCACGGCCCTTGAGGTCTTCCGGCACATCCAGTTTCACGGGAGGCAGGATCGTAACTCGTGTTTTCGGCAGCCAGGCTTTCCTGGTCTGCAATCGGTTCATGTAGCCGAACGGCGAGCGCTCAAGGCCATCGATGCGCACCGGGACGACCACCGCATCGGCCTTGTCGGCAATCATTGCTGTACCGTCGTAAACCTTCATCAACCCGCCGGTGACCGTCAGTCTGCCCTCGGGAAAGATGACGAGCGTTTCGCCGTCCCTGACGTGTGTGATGAGGCTGCGCATGCCGAGCGGCCGCGTCGGATCAACGGACCACGTCTTGGCGAACGACAGGAACGGCCGGATCCACCATGTCTGCGCCATCTGCGTGTCAATGGCGTACCCGGCATGCCCCGGAAGTATCGAATAGAGGATCGGTGCATCGAGAAACGAGACGTGATTGGGGGCGATGATGACGCGCTGCCCGTCAGCGGGCAGGTTTTCAAGTCCTGTTACTTCAAGCCCGAGAAGACTTTTGAAGATGAAATGGCCGACATCGCGGATGCCCTCCCGGCCCCAGGCCCGTAGCACCAGAACCGTGACGAACAGACCTGCGATCCCGACAATGGCAAACAGCATGGCGACGCTCGCGCCATAGACCTGCGCCACGGCTACTGCCAGGGTGGCGGCTGACATGAAGGCGGCGTTGAGAATGTTGACGGCGGCCACCACCCGGGCACGGTGATCTGGTCGTGCCCAGGCCTGCACCGCCGCGAACGCGGGAACGATGAACAAGCCACCCGCCGCCGCCAGTCCCGCCATGTCGAACATCAGCCGGGCGCCAGAAAACGTTCCCAGCAATTCGGCCGGTGACATGGGCTGTGCCGCAGGCGGCATGTCCGCGGCAAGCCAGGCGATATCCAGCGAGAACAGCCCCATGAGCAGTGCGCCGATGGGCACCAGCGCCAGATTGGGCCGCATGTGGCTCGCCCGGGCCGCCAGGAAGGAGCCGAACGCGATGCCGATGACGAATACGATCAGCCCCAGTGTCACGACATGCTCGGTGCCGTTGACGACGTCCTTGACGAGGCTCGGCAGCAGCGACAGGGCAACGATCCCCGCGGTCCAGAACCAGGAGGTGATGAGCCCGCCGATCCACAGGCGCCGCTCGGCGTGCAATTCAAAAAGCAGCCGGAACGTTGAAGAGAGCGGATTGGGCGTGATGCGCAGGTCGGGTTGGCCTGATCCTGTCGGCTTGATGCCCCTGGCGAACAGCCAGCCGGAACCCGCAAAGGCAAGGATGAGGGCGGCGACGAACCAGGAAGGAACCACCGTCTGGCCGCCTTCGCTGACCATCACGTAGCCGCCCGCGATGGTGCCGCCGAGGATCGCGAGGAACGTTGCACCTTCGACCAGCGCGTTTGCTGCTGGCAATTCCCGCGTTTCCAGGTGATCGGGGAGGATGCCGTACTTGATGGGCCCGAACAGGGCCGCCATCGAGCCGAACAGGAACAGGGCGGCGAACAGCACCCATATCGACCAGCGCACCACGTCGGGATCGCTGCTGCCGCTCATGAGAAAGCCCGCGGCGGCCAGCGCGGCAATCGGAAACTCGGCGAGCTTGATACCGACCGCGACCTTTGCCTTGTCGTACTTGTCGGCCAGTTCACCGCCCAGAGCCGAGAGGAAGAAGAACGGTACCACCAGCACAGCGCCCGCCAGAGTGACGAGAGCCGCACCGGAAGCCGCGCCAATCTTGAACAGAACCAGGATGACAAGCGCATTCTTGACGAAGTTGTCGTTGAGCGCCGACAGGAACTGGCACCAGAAGAGGGGTGCGAACCGGCGCGATGTCATCAGGTCTTTGAACATGGGAAGTCCTGTAGGGCACGAAAGAGAGAAGTCTGCCGGTAAGGGCGAGTCAGGGAGGCTAACGTGACGCCCGAACGTGTTAAAAGGACGGCCTGCGGGTCACACGGTTATTCGCTACCCGGAAAATTTGCGAGAGCCGTCGCAAATCCTATGGCCGCCGCCGGTACATGCGTCTTCTGAATACCGGAACAATAGGACACGTCGAACAAAATGCTTGATCCGGCTGCCTCCGCTCAGTTCAACCTGCATTGGGTCACGGCGGATTTTGCTCTAACATGGATTTCATGCAGATTTGGCCATTGGCCGGTGGTATGCCAAAGTTTATGCCGCCTCTTCAATCGCCTGCGAAAAGAGCGATATTCTAGCCAGAACCGCCATCAGGAGGAGCCGATAGTGCTAGCTGTCAAATCCCCGATACGTGTGACCGTCAACGGCTCGGACATCGAAACCAGCGCGTCCGATCTGGCCGCACTGATCGTCGATATGGACTTCGCCGGCGAACGCGTGGCAACCGCCGTTAATGGGGAATTTGTGCGCAAGGACGCGCGCGCCTCTCTCCGGCTTGCACCGGGCGACCGCATTGAAATTCTGTCTGCCCGCCAGGGCGGCTGAGGACAAATCAGGCCAATGACCGTCATCGACACGCCCAGCTCGCTCGCCTCCGGCCTGACGTTCTATGGTCAGCCGGTCTCATCGCGCATGCTGCTTGGGACGGCACTCTATCCCTCACCCCAGGTCATGGCGGACGCCGTGGAAGCCTCGAACTGCGGCATCGTCACGGTTTCGCTGCGCCGCGAGGCCGCGCGGGGCCGCATGGGCGAGCGGTTTCTGGATCTTATCAAGCGTTTGGGTGTGCTCGTCCTGCCGAATACCGCGGGCTGCCGCACGGCCCGGGATGCGGTCACCACGGCCATGATGGCGCGCGAGCTTTTCGGCACGGACTGGATCAAGCTTGAGGTCATCGCCAACGATGACACATTGCAGCCGGATCTTTTCGGCCTCGTCGAGGCCGCGACGATCCTGAACGCCGAGGGCTTCAAGGTTTTCCCCTATACGACCGAGGATCTCGGAGCCGCGGACCGGCTGGTTGCGGCGGGTTGCAAAGTCCTCATGCCGTGGGGCGCCCCCATCGGCACCGGTCGTGGTCTCGCAAACCCTTATGCGCTCAAAACCATGCGCAACTATTTCCCTGATATTCCCCTGGTCGTCGATGCGGGGATCGGTGCGCCGTCCCACGCCGCCCAGGCCATGGAGATGGGCTTTGACGCCATCCTGCTGAACACCGCCGTCGCCAAGGCGGCCGATCCCGTTCGAATGGCGCGCGCCTTTGCCGGTGCGATCGCGAGCGGTCGGGAGGCCTATGAGGCGGGCCTGATGGAAATGCGCGACATGGCAGCGCCCTCTACTCCCGTTGCCGGAACTCCGTTTTTCGATCTGGAGCCTTCCGCTGCGCGGCCCCGTCAGGCGCGTGGCAAATGACGGCGCAGACGATCGACCGCGCAGCAGCGGCAGGCCTGGACGCCTTCTATCCCATTGTGCCTGATGTGGACTGGCTGCGGCGGCTGGTGCCGCTGGGAGTGCGGACCCTTCAGCTTCGCCTCAAGGATGCGACGGACGGGGAAATTCGCCGGCAGATCGCCGAAAGTCTCGAAATCACGCGCAGGCATGGCTGCCAGCTGATCGTCAACGACTACTGGGCCGAAGCAATTGCGCTGGGCGCGGATTACGTGCACCTCGGCCAGGAGGATCTGGCCGCCGCCGACGTTGGCGCCTTGCGCGCCGCCGGCATCCGCATTGGCGTCTCAACGCATGATCATACCGAACTGGAAACGGCTCTGGCGATCGCGCCCGATTACGTGGCCTTGGGGCCGATCTACGAAACGAAGTTGAAGGTCATGAAATGGGCGCCGCAGGGGCTTGATCGCCTGGCCGAGTGGCGGGCTCGCATCGGCGATGTAGCTCTTGTCGCGATCGGTGGCTTCACCCCCGCGCGAGCAACTCTGGCGCGCGGGCAAGGCGCCGACAGCGTTGCCGTGATTACCGACTTCATCACGCATGAGAATCCGGAAGCGCGAGTCCGCGAATGGCTGGATTGGGCCGTGGGTCAAGGCTGACGGGGCTTCATTGATGTAATTTTTTGCCAGCGCATCCGGTATGAGGAGTGCGGATATCCGCTCGCTGATAAAGGCAGAGGGCAAGTATGGGATTTCGCTTCCGTATTGATGAGAGTATCGCCGCGGGCTTCCGCCGGATAGCAATCAGCCAGATTTCCCGCGCGATCCGCCACCTCGCCGAGGATGAGGATCAGGCCATCGCGATCCACGAAGCCCGGAAATGCCTCAAGAGGGTGCGCGCATTGCTGCGGCTGGTGCAGCCGGCTCTTGGTGCCGAGCATTACAGCCGGGAGAACGCCCGGTTCCGTGACATTGGACGCATGTTGGCAGCGTCCCGGGATCGTCATGTTCTTCGTCAGACAATTGCCGCGCTCGCTGTTGCAGCCGATCCGCCGCAACAGGCGGCCTTGCAGGCTTTGACGGAGGTGGTGTCCAGGGATGCGAATGACGACTCGCTCCCCATGGACACGACACAGGCAATTGAAGCGGCAATCGCTGCGCTGGAGAAGGCCAGGAAGGACTTCAAGAAGCTGCGTCCGGATTTCAGCTCCGGCGATGTGATCCGGGATGGCGTGAAGCGCACCTATCGCGCGGCGCAGAAGGCGCTTGAGATTGCCAGTGTCAATCCGGATGACGGCACACTTCATGAATGGCGCAAGACCGTGCAGACCCACTGGCGCCACATGCTGCTCCTGTCGGAGGCATGGCCGGAGTTCTTCGCCCTGCGTGCGAATGCCGCGAAGGATCTCGCGGATATGTTGGGCGAGGATCATGATCTTGCGGTCCTGATGGACTTTGTCGCCTCAGGGGAGAACCGCGCCATCGGACCCGATCACGCTGAAGCCGTCATCGCGCTCGCCTCGGACCGCCAGCGCAGGTTGCGCTCGAACGCTTTCGCCAGCGGAGCGTTTCTGTTCGCTGAGGACGCCAAAGTCTTGTCAAAGCGAATTTCACGATATTGGCACGAGGCCCGCAGCCGCGGTGACACAGACCGGCCGGCAGGTGATCTGCGTCGTAATAACGGCCTCCCGCCGGATGCTCGTCAGCCTCTGGCAAAGCGCACGCCGCAAGCGTAATACTCACGAGAGACAAGCAACGCGATTTGCGGCTTTAGGATCAATGGCTCTGGAGCTTCCGCCATCCTTAGCGCTGGCGGGTTGGCCGGACCCCCAATTTATGAAATGGAACGGTTGATGAACGAGATGACCCAGGCGGGCACACCCATGCCCGGCCGCTCATGGCCAACCGATCACCCCAAGGTCAATGCCGGACGGATAGGCGTCCTGCTACTCAACCTCGGGACGCCCGATGGCACCGACTATTGGTCGATGCGCCGCTATTTGCATGAATTCCTGTCCGACCGCCGTGTGATTGAAGAGCCGCGCTGGAAGTGGTGGCCAATTCTCAATCTGATGATCCTGACGCGCCGCCCGATAACCAAGGGCCGGGACTATGAAACCATCTGGAACAAGGAGCTTGATGAGGGGCCGCTCAAGACGATCACCCGCAATCAGGCGGCCGAGCTTGCCGAACGGCTCTCTGATCATCCCGGCATAATCGTGGACTGGGCGATGCGCTACGCCAACCCAACGACGGAGAGCCGGCTGAACTGGCTGCAGCAGCAGGGCTGCGAGCGCATCCTCCTGGTCCCGCTTTATCCCCAGTACGCTGCTGCGACGACAGCGACGGCATGCGATCAGGCCTTTCGCGCACTGATGAAGATGCGCTGGCAGCCGGCTACCCGGGTGGCTCCGAGTTATCACGACGATGCGGTCTATATCGAAAGCCTCGCCACGACGATGGAGCGGCATCTTGCGAAGCTGGATTTCAAGCCGGAGCGGATCATCGCCACATTCCACGGCATGCCGCAGAAGTACCTTGAGCTCGGCGATCCATATTATTGCCAGTGCCAGAAGACATCGCGCCTGCTGCGCGAGAGGATGAACTGGCCCGCCGAAACCTGGTTGACCACATTCCAGTCGCGCTTCGGCAACGATCCCTGGTTGCAGCCCTACACCGACAAGACGGTCGAGGGGCTGGCGAAGGAAGGCGTGAAAAACCTCCTGCTCATTGCCCCCGGGTTCTCTGCCGATTGCCTGGAGACGCTGGAGGAACTGGAAGTCGAAAACCGCGACATCTTCCTCGACAACGGCGGCGTGAATTTCTCCTATGTGCCCGCGCTGAACGACAGCAAGGAAGGCGTGGATGTCATCGAGGCTGTGGTTCGCCGCGAGCTGATGGGCTGGATCTGACGGCTGAATGCTCGCTCCGCTCAAAGACGAGATTGGCGTAGACAACGCAGCCGCCGCGCACGTGATGATCGAGCATGTCCGACAGCCTGAAGCCATGGCGGATCAGGAACTCGAAGATCTCGTGCGCGGCGCAGGATTGAGGTTGTTGAAATGGACCTCAACGACCGTGGTGTCGATAGCTGCCATGAAGCCTGATGCATCTTTGAGAGCTTCGAGCTCTCATCTCCCGAGCCCTGCTTGAGCATGCGCTTCAGCCACGCGCGTGGAGCTTTCAAGAATTTCGGCCTTTGGCAGTGAATCTGGGGCACGGACTTCAACATTTCTCAGGGCATTTGGCTCCGGAGGTACGGTGGGGTCCGGTTATCACCTCATATTTGTTAGTTGGCTTGCTGAATAATCTCCGGTTCTGCCGTAAAAAAGATCTGTGCGCCGAGTTAGCACTGTCTGCCCGGTAACGATCACTTCGGAGAACAAGAATGCTGGATGGATTTGGCCTCTTTGGAGTGTTGTTGCTCCTGGCTGCGGCAGTGGCCCTTTGGTCAAGTGTCACGATCGTGCCGCAAGGCTCCAACTACACCGTCGAGAGTTTCGGCCGCTATACGCGAACATTGCAGCCGGGCTTGCACATCCTGGTTCCCGTGGTCGAGCGGCTCGGTAGTCGCATGAATATGAAGGAGCAGGTGCTCGATATCCCGTCGCAGGATGTCATCACCCGCGACAACGCCATGGTCCGTGTGAACGGCGTCACCTTCTTCCAGGTGATCAACGCGGCCAAGGCCGCTTATGAGGTCGACCTGCTCGAAACGTCAATCGTCAATCTGACGATGACCAACATCCGTACTGTCATGGGTTCGATGGATCTCGACGAACTACTGTCGAACCGGGACCATATCAATGCGCAGCTTCTCCATGTTCTCGACGCCGCCACCGAGGCCTGGGGAATCAAGGTCACCCGCATCGAGATCAAGGATATCGATCCGCCGCGTGATCTCGTGGAGGCCATGGCGAGACAGATGAAGGCCGAGCGTGAGAAGCGGGCCCAGATCCTGGAAGCTCAGGGCGCGCGTGAGGCGGCAATCCTCGAGGCCGAAGGTGAGAAGCAGGCTGCCGTGCTGCAGGCCGAGGGCCGCCGGGAGGCCGCATTCAAGGACGCAGAGGCACGCGAGCGCCAGGCCGAGGCAGAAGCTAAGGCGACGCAGTTGGTGTCGGATGCGATCTCCAATGGCAACATCCAGGCCATCAACTATTTCGTCGCCAACAACTACGTCAAAGCCCTTGAGAAGCTGGCTTCGGCTCCAAATCAGAAAGTGATCATGATGCCGCTTGATGCGTCGTCTGTAATCGGCTCCGTCGCAGGTCTGGCCGAAATTGCCGGTCAGGCGTTCGGCGGAGAAAAGACGAACGCGTCCCCTTCCGTTCCAGTCACACGCGGGTCGGTCCCACGCGTTTGATTGCTGGCGCCAGCCTCACCTAAAGCACCTCCGTGCTTCAACTCTGCATTGGCCACGAGATCTGGCTCAAAGGTTGTTGTCGATGAACGGTATAACAAATTTCTTCTGGAGCATGGGCCCCTGGAACTGGGTAATCCTGGCCGTTGTCCTGCTTATTCTGGAGGTGATCATCCCCGGTATCAGTCTGCTCTGGTTCGGGGTCGCAGCCTTGATCATCGGCGGCGTGACGCTGGCTTTGTCGAGTTTTGCCCCCGAGATTGCTGCGGGCTTCTCCTGGGAGCTGCAACTGATCTGCTTTGCGGTGCTTTCGGTCGCGACCGTGTTCCTGATCCGTCGCTATTCGGGTCCGTCGGTAGATCCAAGCGACGAGCCGAGCCTCAACACGCGGGCGCTCCGCTATGTCGGGCGCACCTTTACTGTCGTCGATCCGATTGTCGGCGGGCGGGGCAAGATTCAGGTTGGCGACAGCCTCTGGCAGGCCGAAGGGGCTGACATGCCGGCCGGCACAAAGGTCAAGGTCGTGGGGGTGAATGCGACAGTGCTGATCGTCGAACGGGCTTCCTGAGTTGCTGATGGGCCGGCGCAGCGCGTCGGACCCAAGAGCCTGCCCCCGCTAGACGACGCCCGCGCGCAGCATGTCGTGTACGTGCACGATACCGACCGGGCGCCCCTTCTCGACGACGAACAGAGCGGTGATGCGGCTGGCGTTCATCATTTCCAGTGCCGCAGAGGCCAACATGCCGGGTCCGACTGTTTTTGGATTCCTGGTCATGATGTCCTTGACGGTCTTGTCGATGAGGCCCGAACCCATGTGACGCCGCAGGTCACCGTCGGTCACGATACCGACGATCTTGCCCTTGGCGTCCACGATGCCGAGGCAGCCGAAGGCCTTTGCGGTCATTGTCACCAGTGCCGCCGCCATCGGCTCGTCGGTTCGAGCCACGGGTATCCTGTCGCCCGTGTGCATGAGGTCGCCTACATACTTCAGCGAGGCGCCGAGCGAGCCGCCGGGATGGAATACCTTGAAGTCGTGTGCGGTGAAGCCTTTGGCTTCGAGAAGCGCCACCGCCAGGCAGTCGCCCATCGCCAGTTGCATCGTTGTCGACGTTGTCGGGGCAAGGCCGTGCGGGCAGGCCTCTTTCGCCCTCGGCAGTTCCAGACACACATCGCTCTGAGTGCCAAGCGCCGAGGTCTGACGCGACGTGATGGCAATCATCGGCACCGAAAACCGGCGCGAGTAGGTGATGATGTTCTTGAGCTCGACGGTTTCACCGGACCAGGAGATTGCCAGGATCACGTCGTCGGGCGTGATCATGCCGAGGTCACCGTGCGATGCTTCGCTGGGATGGACGAAAAACGCCGGTGTTCCCGTCGAAGCAAACGTTGCCGCGATTTTCTGGCCAACATGCCCGGATTTGCCGATGCCCGAAACGATAACGCGTCCGCGAGCAGCAGCGAGCAGGTTGACAGCATGGCTGAAGGGTTTGCCCAGCCCGTTCTGAAGAGCGCCTTCCAGTGCCGCCAGGCCTTCGGCTTCCAGTCGCAGCGTCCGCGCGGCCGCATCTATCGCGGCCGAAGCCTGGGCCTTTGCGCCCTTGCCGTTTTTCCTTGCGGTTGTCTTGCCCGCGCCACCCTCGATCGCGGTCAACTTGAGCCCTTGATGCGCCATCTTATCCGCCCCCCGAGGCGGCTCCCCTCGTCCGAAATTGCGCCGAATGCCATCCTGGAATGGAAATTGGCCGACCCCATGGCCATGCGTTCTGTCTAGCAGACGTGCTCTCATCCGCCAATGCGACCCGCACCGCCGCAAGCGCTAAACCGATGGTTAACCACAACCCCATAACTAAGGAACCAGTGGCGTATCGCGTTTGCTGGCAGTTGTTTGAAATCAGGAGCGTTATTGCGTGCGTCGCTTGGCACAATTCGTCCGGGTGTTTTCCGGCAACGCGTTGCTTGTCTGCGCGAGCGCAATTGCGGTGACGACAGCTGCCCCCGCGTTTGCTCAAACGGAAACCGGCCTTGGACTGCGCGCCACTATAGATGCTGCGGCCGATGAAACGTGGGACCCGGATGCAGGTCAATCAGCCTGGTCTGCTTCCGGCCGGCCCCCGGTGCGGGATGGGGATCTCGATTATCCCCGCGAAGCCGAGGCTGTTCAGGATGGCGTTCTGACACCTGCGCTGGCCGAGGAGACCGCTGGCGTTGAGGGACCCGCTCTGGTCGATCAGCGCGATCCACAATCGATAGCCGCCTTTGAAGATCCTCCGGCGGGTCACGATCCGCTGCTTTTCCAAATCGAGGATATCGCCCCGTCCGACCCGCGCCTGAACCGGTTGCCACGCCGCCTGTTTGAAGCCGAGCCCTACGATCCTGTCGGCATCAGCATCGGATCGTTTGTGCTGTTCCCCGAGGTCGAGATCGCCGGCAACAGCTTCTCGAACGTGTTTGCCTCTCCAGATGCCCGATCGGATCGAGCGCTGGACATAGCGCCCGCCGGACGCCTCGTCTCCAACTGGTCCGTGCACGCGCTGGAGCTCAGGGGCGCTGGCGATTTCAGTTTCTACAACGAATATCAGAGCGAGAACGACAAAGGCTATTTGCTGGAAGCCCGTGGCCGGCTCGATGTCACACGTCGGACGAATCTGCAGGCCGTCGCCAGCCGGCAGCGTGCCAAGGAAAGCCGCTCCGCCATCGATGCCTCGTCCATCGGCGACCCGGCGTTCGTAAAGCAGGATTTCGCAGGTTCAACGCTCACCCATCGCTTCAACCGGCTCTCGCTCCAATTGACGGGCACGCTGACTGATACTCGCTATGAGACAGCGGGATCCACTATCCCCGATGACCGCGATTCTTCCGAGCGCGCGCTGGGTGTTCGCGCAAACTGGGAGTTCAAGCCGACCCTTACGGCCTTCGCCGTCATCGAGGGCAACAGCCGGGCCTTCGACCGTGTCGCCACGAGCGACAATCTCAGCCGCGCTTCGACGGGCCGCCGCTACCGGGGCGGTGTTTCGTTCGGCGACACCGGACAGACACTGCGCGGTGAGGTCAGTGTCGGCTACGGGATCCAGAATTTTGACGCCGTTGGCTTGAAGGATGTTGAAGGAGCAATCTTCGACGCCAATCTTGCCTGGCGTCTTAATGCCTTGACCTCGCTGCTCCTGACCGCTGGCACCGACTTTGCCGAAACCACAACGGCCGGTACCGGAGGCGTGCTGGAGCATCGTGTCGCCCTCGAAGCCCGGTATGCCTTTCGCACAGATCTGGTTGGTACCGCGGGGATCGGGGGCATGCGCCGCAGCTATGCCGGCATCAACATTGATGAAAGCGAATTGGCGCTGAGGTTGGGCCTCGAATACTATCTGGCCCGCGAAGCCGTGCTCTTCAGCCGCTACGAGCACATCGCTTTCCAGTCGGACTTCGCCGATGGCAACTACAATTCGGACGAATTCCGCTTTGGCCTCAGGCTGCGTCGCTAGCTGGCGGCGTCTATGGCAAAGATAGAAGAGGACCTCAGGAGATGAGACGCTTCAACTCGGCCCGGAACGTGTCGGCCAGATCCTCGCGCTCCAGAGCGTAGGCAACGTTGGCGAGCAGGAAGCCCATCTTTGAACCACAATCGTAGATGGTGCCGTCGAAGCGGACGGCATAAAACGGCTGCTTCTCGTCGCGCTGCAGTTTGATCATTGCGTCGGTCAGCTGGATCTCATTGCCGGCACCGCGTTCCTGGTCGGCGAGGATCCCGAAGATTTCAGGCTGCAGAATGTAGCGTCCCGTGATGTGAAGGTTGGACGGAGCCGTGCCGGGCTTCGGCTTTTCGATCATGCTGGTGATTTCGCTGACCCGTGCGTTCGTGTCCTTGACGCCGACGATGCCGTAATTGTGCGTCTGGTCCTCAGGCACTGGCGAGACGGCGATGTGATTGCCCCCGTGCTCGTTGTAGGAGGCGATCATATCGGCAAGACAGGGCGTATCGGCCAGATGCAGCATGTCCGGCAGCAGCAGCGCAAACGGTTCGTCTCCGACGATGTTGCGCGCGCACCATACGGCATGACCGAGCCCCAGCGGTGCCTGCTGGCGCGTAAAGCTCGTCTGCCCGGGCTTGGGCATTTCCTTGCGGAGTTGTGCAAGTTCGCGCTCCTTGCCGCGGTCCTGCAGCGTCCACTCCAGCTCGAATTGGCTATCGAAGTGATCTTCGATGACGGCCTTGTTGCGGCCGGTGACAAACACCAGGTGCTCGATCCCTGCCGCAAGGGCCTCATCCACGACGTGCTGGATGACCGGGCGGTCGACCACCGTCAGCATTTCCTTCGGTACCGCCTTCGTCGCGGGCAGAAAGCGGGTGCCTAGTCCGGCGACGGGCAGCACGGCTTTACGGATCGGACGGTGTGATGAAGCCATTCGCGGGTCCTCACAGATTTTGTTAATGATTCGGAAACGCTGTTTGACGCGCTCACATCGCGTCAGGTGCGGTTTTGGGCTGCGTACTGATATTTAGATACGGGAGGAGCCGGATAAAGGGCATGCATTGTGTCGTTTTTGGTGTTGCCGGTCAGGAACTTCAAACAGCGGGTCGCTGTCCCGCAGTCAGCCAGAGGGTAGAGCGATAATGACGATCTTGGTGACGGGCGGTGCCGGCTACATCGGGAGCCACATGGTACTCGAGCTGCGGGATGCGGGTGAAAGCGTCGTCGTGATTGACAATCTGTCCACCGGGTTTCGGTGGGCCGTGCCCGACGATGTGCCCCTCGTGGTCGGCGACGTTGGTGATTCCGATCTCGTGGTCCGGCTTATCAAAGAATGGAATATCGAAGCGATCATCCACTTCGCCGGTTCCATCATCGTGCCGGAATCCGTTAGCAATCCGCTTAAGTACTACCACAACAACACCGCCAACTCGCGCAACCTGATCGAGGCAGCTGTCCAGACAGGCGTTGACAAGTTCATCTTCTCCTCCACGGCAGCTGTTTACGGGATGCCGGAAGAAAATCCGGTCAGCGAAACCGCACCCCTGCATCCCATGTCGCCCTATGGAACGTCGAAACTGATGACCGAGTTCATGCTCGCTGATGTCGCACGTGCCCATGAGTTCAACTATGTCGCGCTCCGCTACTTCAACGTTGCTGGCGCCGACCCCGACGGGCGCGCCGGCCAGTCGACACCACAGGCCACGCACCTGATCAAGGTAGCTTGCGAAACGGCGCTTGGCGAACGTCCCCACATGGAAGTGTTCGGTACGGACTACCCGACGCCGGACGGCACCTGCATCAGAGACTATATCCACGTCAAGGATCTCGCCCGCGCCCATATGCAGGCGCTCTCCCATCTGCGCGCGCGCGGCGGTTCCGAGATTTTCAACTGCGGCTACTCGCGCGGGGTGTCTGTGTTCGAAGTCATCGACGCGGTAAAGCGTGTTGCCGAAGTCGATTTCGAGGTCAGGCTGGGACCGCGGCGGGCGGGCGATCCAGCTGCCATTGTTGCATCATCCGCCAAAATCCGTGATGTATTGGGTTGGACGCCCGAGCATGATGACCTGGACACGATCGTCGCCCAGGCGTTTGCCTGGGAGCGTCATCTGGCGACGCTGCGCGAGGCCTGCTAGCGCCCGGCGTCAAGATATGGCTCCGCGCTGTTTGGTCGGGCCTGGCAATCAAGGGATAACGCGTGTGCAACTGACGTTCCGCGAACCGAGCAGCGCGAAGCGCTTCCAGGCCCTCCAGGCTCTCGCTGCAGTGGCACTTGCTATCCTCTTCTGCCTGGATCTCGTCCTGCCAGCCGCCGCGCAGGAAGATTTCAAAACATTCGTGGAGAGCCTGTGGCCTGAAGCCCGGGACAGGTTCGGCGTTTCCCGAAAGACTTTCGATGCCGCCGTGTCCGGCTTGAAGCCGGACCTCTCGTTACCGGATCTGGTGCGGCCCGGTGCCGTCAAGCCGGCGGCAGTGCGCCAGTCCGAGTTCACCAGCGAGCCCCGGGAGTACATTGACGCGGCCTATCTGGCGCGGCTCGCGCGGACAGGACGGCAGCTTGCAGTCACCCATAGGGAGGCACTGGATCGTATCGAGGCAGAGTTTGGCGTGGATCGCTATATCGTTCTCGCCATTTTCGGGCGTGAAACGGCATTCGGTGCCTACACGCCGAAACATGACGCCATAACCGTATTGGCGACCCAGGCCTGGACCGGGCGCCGCAAGGACATGTTCCGCGAAGAGTTTCTCTATGCGTTGAAGCTTCTCGAAAAGGGCGTTCCGCGCCAGAAGATGCGTGCGTCCTGGGCCGGCGCCATGGGGTTGACCCAGTTCATGCCGTCTGAATTTTTCCTCCATGTTCATGGCATGAGCGAAGACGGGGTCGCGGACCTTTTCTCATCCGTGCCCGACGCTCTCGCCTCCGCAGCGCGCCAGCTCAGGGACAAGGGCTGGCGTCGCGGTCAGACGTGGGGGTACGAAGTTGTCATCCCTCCGACTTCGGATTGTTCGCTGGAAGGGCCTCCGGGCCTCCGCCCGTTACGCGAGTGGGTGGCACTCGGCTTCCGCCGCACCGGCGGCCGTACCTTCCCTCGTGAGATGTTGGATGAGCACGCGTATCTGATGTCCCCTGCCGGGACCCACGGACCGTCGTTCCTGGTGCTGGAGAACTATCAGGTCATTCGTCGCTACAACACATCGGATCTCTACGCGACCTTCGTAGGCAATCTCGCCGATCGCATTGCCGGGGGCGCAGACTTCCATACTCCCTGGAAGCCGATCGGTCCGCAGCGCACATCTCTCATCCGCAGCATCCAGCAGGAACTAAAGGATCGGGGATACGAAATCGACATTATCGATGGCTTCATCGGCTCCAACACACGCCGTCAGGTTGGCCTCTACCAGCGGGACAATGGCCTCAAGGTCGATTGCTGGCCATCTGACACGGTCCTGACCCATCTGCAGAACAGGCCGGGTTGAGGATTGCCCCGAGAACGAACTTTTGCGAAGGCATCAACCCGGTTATCGTGACCATGTGCCTGTGCCGGATATGCAATGCACGGCGTCGGGCACCTTGGGCCGTTACGCGCGATGGAGCAGCACGGACGCGATGATGTCGAAGTGTTTGATCTGGGCTTTGGCAGTTTTCGCGGGCCTCATGGTTTCTGGTCCGATGACTGTGTACGCACAGCCGTCCGCTGGCAGTGCGAGCTACATCACTCCCTTCCCTGAAGGCGACACCTACCAGGTTCGCGTGATCGGTGATTCTCTCGCCGAGGGTCTTTTGGGTGCGATGAACGATTCGATGGGAGGCGAGGCCAGGTTGCGGATCAATCGTCGCCTGTGGACGCTGAACCGGATCACCATAAACCGGTTCGATAACGAGCTGACCTCGCTTCTGAGCGATCTTCAGAGGGACAAAATCCACATCGCCGTCATCATGTTGGGTGTTTACGAACGCCGCAACATTCGTGCGCCCGACGGCGTTACGCACCGCTTCGGAACGCGGGAATGGCGCACGGAATACGCGCGTCGCGTCGATAAATTGATGAAGGAGCTCAAGGCAAAAGGCATAGCGGTCTACTGGCTGGGAGCTCCCAGTATGCGCTCGCCTGCCGCGGACGCCGAAACCCGGATCATCAACGACGTGATCCGGGAGCGGGCCTATCTGAACGGCTTGAAATACATCGATACGGTTGCAGGCTTTTCCGATGGAGAAGAAGGCTACAGTGCTTATGGCCCCGATCTCAGTGGCAAGATCAGCTTGTTGCGCTGGCGGGACGGCATCCACTTCACGTATCGCGGCTATGAAAAGCTCGCCCACTTCCTGGAGCGGGAGCTGAAGAGGGATCTGGCTGCGGCCAAATCCGAGCGATCCATCCCCCTTGCCGGTAGTGAGGAAGAGCAGCAGCGCCTGCGCGCCCTCGCGCAAGAGAATGTGCAACCCGGCTTCACAGGATGGGGCGCCACCATCGACAAGTCCAAGGCGAAAGCGACAGCTGATTCCAGCGACGGTTCGTTCTTTCTGCGTTCCGCGGGCGGCGAGCAGAAAGAGGACAATACGCGCATCGATCTGAAGACGATTGGCCCGGGCGGTCGCGAAAATGTTGTTCCTCTGGAAATTGTCAGGCCCGCGATCCCGGCGTCCGTGGTCGCTCTCGTGTCGCGCAAGCAAAGCCCGGATCGTCCGACACCGATGGGTGCCGTTCTGGTCGATCAGATTGCCGGCGGCCTCAACATCATGAGCTCGGTTACCTCGCCCGATGAGACTGCGGTAGACGGTCAGCTGCGAAAGGTCTCGCCCGTTCAGACGCCATTCTTCCGCGTTCTCGTGAAGGGCGAACGGCTGGAGCCTCGTCCCGGCCGTGCGGACGACTTTTCCTGGCCTCGGCCCGAGCCGGAACCGCTACAGCAATCACGCGGGATCGACCTGGGAGATGGCAGCAGTGATCCCATGCCTCTGCCGGGCGCCAGTCCGTTGCGGCCGCGCATTTGAGCGGCGGCCGCTGATGGCCCCGCCTGACAGCTGGCTCTGAGGACCTTGCGAAAATCTTACCGGGGCAGCGTGCTGGTCCCCATCAGGAACTCATCGATGGCGCGCGCAGCCTGCCGCCCCTCCCGGATCGCCCACACCACGAGCGACTGACCCCGGCGGACATCGCCAGCCGCGAACAGCTTGCTGCTGTCCGGCAATTTGTACTGGCGCTCATCGGCATCAAGACCCTTGAAGCGGCCTCGCGCCACCGGGCTGAGGCCGAGTTCGGCGACGAGGCCTTCTTCGACTGGCCCGGAAAAGCCCATGGCCAGCAGCACAAGATCGGCATCGAGCGAGCCTTCAGTGCCCTCGATTGGCTGCAGCCTGTGATCGACCTGGACGTAGTGCAGCTTCTTGACCTGCCCGTTCTCACCTGAAAATCCGGTTGTTGACACCGAAAAGATCGTTTCCGCCCCTTCCGCCTGACTGGTGGAGATGCGCAGCTTCATCGGCCAGTGTGGCCAGCTCAGCGCCTTGTTCTCCTTGACCGGCGGCTTCGGCATGATTTCCAGCTGCGTCACCGATCTAGCGCCCTGGCGGATGGAGGTTCCGATGCAATCCGAACCCGTATCGCCGCCGCCGATCACGACGACGTGCTTGTCCTTCGCAGTGATTTCGCGGACCGAGGGATCGATGGACTCACCCGCCAGTCTCCGGTTTTGTTGCGGCAGGAATTCCATGGCGAAATGTATGCCGTCGAGGTCTCGACCGGGTGCGTCTGCGAAGAAGTCGAATGGCTTCTCCGAACCGATCGCAATGAGCACCGCATCATGCGTCTCTTCGAGGTTCCCGGCAGGGATATCGACGCCAACAGTAACATTGCAATGAAACCGGACCCCTTCAGCCTCCATCTGCCGTATGCGCCGGGCGACGATGTGCTTTTCCATCTTGAAGTCGGGGATTCCGTAAACCAGAAGGCCGCCGGGCCGGGCGTTCTTCTCATAGACGTGCACTTCATGACCGGCGCGTGCAAGCTGCTGAGCCGCAGCCAGTCCGGCCGGGCCTGAGCCGATGATGGCAATCTTCTTGCCGGTTTTCTTTTCGGCGGGTAGCGGAACCACCCAGCCTTCCTCGAAACTGCGATCGGCAATCGCGGCTTCAATCGATTTGATGGTGACGGGCGCATCATCGATGTTGAGCGTGCAGGCCGCTTCGCATGGCGCCGGACAGATACGACCGGTCATCTCGGGGAAGTTGTTGGTCGAATGGAGATTGAGCGAAGCTGTCCTCCAGTCGTCGTTGTAGACGAGGTCGTTCCAGTCGGGGATTTGGTTGTTCACGGGGCAGCCGGTATGACAGTAGGGAATGCCGCAATCCATGCAGCGCCCCGCCTGGGTCCTGGTTTCATCCTGCGTCATAGGCAGGGTGAACTCGCGCCAGTGCTTTATGCGGCTCTCGACCGGCGCATACTTCGTCTCCACACGCTCATATTCGAGAAAACCTGTTACCTTGCCCATACGTCAGTCCGTCTCTCTGCCCGGTCGTGGCGCTTTATGATTTGTTCAGTTCGCTTGAACCGCATCTGGCCGGCCGGGAGTTCCCCGGCTTCGCCTGAAGCAGCTTATTCCGGATGGCTCTAATCGGCCTTGGCCCGCGAAACGCCGATCTCCAGTACGCCAGGTCCCATAACGCCGCTCCGATGGGCCTTCGCGATGTCGGCCAGTGCACGCCGGTACTCGACCGGCATCACCTTGCGGAATTTCGGCAGATAAGTGCCCCAATCGGCGAGAAGCTTCCGGGCCTTCCTCGAGTTCGTATAACGGGCGTGGCGCGCGATCAGCTGATGCAGCCGCTCGGCATCGCCCGACGTCATGTCGGCCATCACGTCAACGAGCCCGTGGCTTTCCAGATCCCCCGAGTGGTCGGTCAGGCGCGCCATCACGGCATCTTCCGTCGTAACGGGTTCGAGATCGACCATGGACAGGTTGCACTTGGCTTCGAAGTCGCCTGCTTCATCGAGCACGTAGGCGATGCCGCCTGACATGCCGGCGGCGAAGTTTCGCCCGGTTTCGCCGAGCACGACCACGACACCACCGGTCATGTACTCGCAGCCATGATCTCCGGTGCCCTCGACGACCGCATAGGCGCCCGAGTTTCTGACCGCGAAGCGCTCGCCAGCGATGCCGTTGAAATAGCATTCGCCTTCGATGGCACCGTACAGCACGGTGTTGCCGATGATGATCGACTCCTCCGGGATGATCGCCGATCGCGGATCAGGCCTGACGATCAGCTTGCCGCCAGACAGGCCCTTGCCAACGTAGTCATTGGCTTCCCCGATGAGGTCGAGCGTTACGCCCCGGGCGAGCCATGCGCCGAAGCTCTGACCTGCCGTGCCCTTCAGCGTCAGCCAGATCGTGTCTTCCGGCAGCCCTTCATGTCCGTGGCGCTTGACGATGGCCCCAGACAGCATGGTGCCGATCGAGCGATCCGTGTTCCTGACGGCGACCTTTCTGGCAACTGCCTTCCTCTCATCGATGGCCGGTCGGCACAACTCGATCAGGGTGTTGTCGAGCACCTTGTCGAGGCCGTGGTCCTGACGCTCGCTGTGGCGGATGGCAACACCTTCGGGAGGCTGTTGCTTGTAAAACAGCCTGCTGAAATCAAGCCCTCTGGCCTTCCAGTGTGCAATTGCCTGGTCCTTGTCCAGCAGGTCCGACTGGCCGATGATCTCATCGAGCGAGCGTACACCCATCGCCGCCATGTACTCGCGAACTTCCTCGGCGACGAAGAAAAAGTAATTGATGACATGCTCTGGTGTGCCCGTGAACTTGGCCCGCAGCCGTTCGTCCTGTGTGGCAATCCCCACCGGACAGGTATTGAGGTGGCACTTGCGCATCATGATGCAGCCGGCCGCAATCAGCGGCGCGGTTGCAAAGCCGAATTCATCGGCGCCGAGCAGCGCTCCGATGACAACGTCGCGACCCGTTCTGAGGCCGCCATCTACCTGCACCGCGACACGGCCGCGCAAGCGGTTGCCGACCAGAGTCTGGTGAGTTTCGGCGAGGCCGATTTCCCAGGGCGATCCGGCATGCTTGATGGATGTGAGCGGAGACGCACCCGTCCCGCCTTCAAAGCCTGAAATGGTGATGTGGTCCGCGCGGGCCTTGGCGACGCCCGCCGCAATCGTGCCAACACCCACTTCGGACACCAGCTTGACTGAAATATCGGCCTGCGGGTTCACGTTCTTCAGATCGAAGATCAGCTGAGCAAGATCCTCGATGGAGTAGATGTCGTGATGCGGAGGCGGAGAAATCAATCCGACACCCGGTGTCGCGTGACGCACCTTGGCGATCGTCGAATCAACCTTGTGCCCCGGCAGCTGGCCACCCTCACCGGGCTTGGCACCCTGCGCCATCTTGATCTGGATCATGTCGGCGTTGACTAGATATTCCGTCGTCACGCCGAATCGTCCCGACGCCACCTGCTTGATGGCCGAACGCATGGAATCGCCGTTGGGCAACGGCTTGAACCGGTCCCGCTCCTCGCCGCCTTCACCGGTATTGGAGCGGCCTCCGATGCGGTTCATGGCAATGGCAAGCGTCGTGTGCGCTTCGCGCGAAATCGAGCCGAAGCTCATCGCACCCGTTGAGAAGCGCTTGACGATTTCTGCAGCCGGCTCGACCTCTTCGATGGGCACCGGCCTGCGGCCTGTCTCCTCAGCCGACTTGATACGGAACAATCCACGTATCGTCATCAGCTGCTCGGATTGCTCATTCACTGTGCGTGCGAACGCCCGGTACTTCTCGGGCAGGTTTCCACGCACGGCATGCTGCAGATCCGCGACGGTGCTCGACTGCCACATGTGGGCTTCGCCCCGCACCCTGTAGGCATACTCGCCCCCGACCTCAAGCATGTTTGCCAGAGCCGGGGAATCGCCGAAGGCTGCCGCATGGCGCTCCACCGTTTCGCGGGCGATTTCCCTGAGGCCCACGCCTTCGATCTGCGTATGCGTGCCGGTGAAATAGCGGGCGACAAACGAGGATCGCAATCCTACCGCGTCGAAGATCTGGGCGCCGCAATAAGATTGATAGGTCGAGATCCCCATCTTCGCCATGACCTTCAGGAGCGCCTTGCCGATCGCCTTGATGTAGCGGGCTTTGGCTTCCTCCGGGCTCATATCCGGATCGAGTTCCGGCAGCATTGCTTCCAGTGTCTCGAAAGCGAGATACGGATTGATGGCTTCGGCGCCATAACCTGCAAGCGTACAGAACTGGTGCACCTCGTGGGCTTCGCCGGTTTCGACGACGAGGCCGACGCGGGTTCGCAGGCCCTGGCGGATGAGGTGATGATGCACCGCCGAGGTTGCCAGCAGCGACGGCACCGGAATCCGGTCGCGGCTGGTCGCCCGGTCCGACAGGATGATGATATTGTATTCGCCCGAGCGCACGGCCTCTTCGGCCTCCGCGCAGGCCGAATTGACGGCGGGCCCCATCCCCTCTGCGCCTTGCTCGGCAGGATACGTGATGTCGATCGTGATGGACGAGAAATTGTTGTCCTTCACTTCGCCGATGCTGCGTACGCGTTCGAGATCCTCGTTGGTGAGGATCGGCTGCTTGATCTCGAGCCGCTTGTGGCGGGAGGTGCCTTCAAGATCGAGAATGTTCGGCCGCGGCCCGATGAAGGACACGAGGCTCATGACCAGTTCTTCGCGGATCGAGTCGATCGGCGGATTGGTCACCTGTGCGAAGTTCTGCTTGAAGTAGGTGTGCAACAGCTTCGGCCTCGAAGACAGCGCCGAAATCGGCGTGTCCGTGCCCATTGATCCAATGCCTTCCTGCCCGGTTGCAGCCATGGGCGAGATCAGGAGCTTTATGCTCTCCTGCGTGTAGCCGAACGCCTGCTGCAGATCGAGCAGCGAAACATTGGAAGCACGCACGCTGGCAGAACGCTTGGGAAGCGGCAGTTCTGAAACAGGAATTTGCGTCCGCTTCAGCCAGGCTTCATAGGGATGGCTGGCCGCAAGCTCCGCCTTCAACTCGTCGTCCGAGATGATGCGTCCCTGTTCAAGGTCGATGAGCAGCATCTTGCCGGGCTGAAGGCGCCACTTGCGCACGATGTCCTCCTCGGCGACCGGCAGCACGCCGGCTTCCGAAGACATGATGACAATATCGTCCTTGGTGACGAGATAACGCGCCGGCCGCAGGCCGTTGCGGTCGAGCGTGGCACCGATCTGCCGGCCATCGGTGAAGGCTACAGCCGCCGGTCCGTCCCAGGGCTCCATCAACGCTGCGTGGTATTCATAGAAAGCCCGCCGTTTGCGGTCCATCAGCGGATTGCCGGCCCAGGCTTCCGGGATCAGCATCATCGCCGCGTGGGCGAGGCTGTAGCCACCCATCACCAGGAACTCGAGGGCATTGTCGAAGCACGCCGTGTCCGATTGGCCTTCGTATGAGATCGGCCACAGCTTGGAGATGTCGTCGCCGAACAGCGTGCTCGATACCGATGCCTGCCGTGCCGACATCCAGTTGACGTTGCCGCGCAGTGTGTTGATCTCGCCGTTATGGGCAACCATGCGGTAAGGATGGGCCAGCTTCCACGAGGGGAACGTATTCGTCGAGAACCGTTGATGTACGACCGCGAGCGCACTGGTGAAACGCGGATCGGAAAGGTCCGGGTAATAGGCCTTCACCTGATAGGACAGGAACATGCCCTTGTAGACGATCGTTCGCGTTGACAGTGATACCGTATAATGGCCGATGTCGCGGCCTTGGTAGGCATCCTCGAGGGCGTTCGAGACCCGCTTGCGGACCAGATACAACCGCCGCTCGAAATCATCCTGATCACCGTCGAAGGTTCCGCGGCCAATGAAAATCTGACGATGTACGGGCTCCGTCTCGCGCACGGGCTCGGAAAGCGTGGTGTTGTCGACCGGCACGGAGCGCCAGCCGAGCAGGTTCAATCCTTCTTCCTTGATGATCCGGGCCCATACCTTCTCGCAGTGAGCCCGCAGACGGGCATCACGCGGCATAAAGATGAAGCCGGCAGCATAGTTGCCGGGCTGAGGTAACGAAAAGCCGCGAAGCTGGCACTCCTGCGCAAGGAAGGCATGCGGGATCTGTACAAGGATGCCGCCGCCATCGCCGGCCTTGGGATCAGCACCGGTTGCTCCACGGTGTTCGAGATTGGCCAGGATCTGGAGCGCGTCTTCGACGATCTTGTGTGACCTGCGCCCCTTCATGTCGGCGATGAAGCCGACGCCACACGCGTCAAATTCACGTTTGGGATCGAACAAGCCTTGAACGTCAGGAGGCGCTGTCTTGATGCGCTGCGTTATCCTGCGGTCTGCTTGGCTATGTCCGTTCATGTGTTTCGGCCTTGTCCCTCGCGCTTTGGAGAGGTCTCACGTTGGCCGCGTTAGCCTAACGCGAGAGGCCACAGGCATGACGACACCGGCGGCCACACAAGCGCCATGGCCTCGTCGACCGCGGCGCTTATTGCCCTTTATTTGTCGTTAGTCGGCGCAGAAGCGTAACGGCAGAACGCGTGCCGTCGAAATGGTCATGGTCCGCCGGAATACAGGAGCGAACAAGACCATCAGACCGGCCTCGGTAACGCTGCCACGAACTCTCATGATCGGCGTCGCAAACAGTTTGCGGCGGTGTCGGAAGAGAGTACGCGAAACGCTTCTACACGCAGGCGCACTTCTGTACAAAGAAGGACAGGAGTGCTGACCTAACGACTGAATGTTGCAGATTTTGAAAAATCGCACAAGAAAAAATCGCAGCGCTCGTACGATTGTTATGTTTGATGCAAAAAGAATGGCCGCCACCTGCGACAGGCAGCGGCCACCACTTCAGATTTTCATGAGCGATGACAGGCTCTTGGGATTAGCCCTCAATCTGCTTCTGCGCGTCACCCGCACTGCCATCCGTGATCGGAATGACTCGCGGCTTCATGCGCTCCGGCACATTCCGGACGAGATCGATATGCAGCATGCCGTCCTTCAGGTCGGCACCCTTGACCTCGACGTGGTCGGCCATCTGGAAGCGTCGCTCGAATGAACGTGCGGCGATGCCCCGATGCAGGAACTCGCGCTCCTTCTCCTCGGGAGCCTTCTGCCCGCGGACGCTGAGCGTCTGCTCCTTGACCTCGATATTGAGCTCATCCCGCGTGAATCCCGCCACTGCCATCGTTATGCGGTACTCGTTCTCGGCAAGTCGCTCGATGTTGTACGGCGGGTAGCCGACGTCATCCGATGAAATCTGGTCAAGCAGTGACGCAAGACGATCAAAGCCGACAGTCGAGCGATAAAGGGACGGAAAATCAATGTGTCGCATGACATATCCTCCATTCACGAAGCGACATGTGAGGCCGGTCACACGCAGTTGTGCTGACCGGACTTTTTGCTGTTTGCGCACCCATTAAGCGGCGTACGCATTTTTTAATTTAGGGGGGAGATCAGGCCTTTCAAGGGGTCCGCCGCAGGGCAGCCAAATCTGCCGAAAATATGGCCAACTAACTGATTTGATTAAATTTAATAGAGTGCCAGGAGAGGTGGATAATGGTAAGCTGCCGGCCATATCTGTGACCGGCTGTACCGGCTATTTTGCGTTTGGCACTGAGAGGCGATGTGGAGGTGGAATGGGAGGAAGGGTACATCGCCTTGCGATTTTGGAGTATAACGAAACAATGACGAACGCTTCGCGTTTCTTCATCTACACCATGCTTGTGGCCATCCTGGCCATGTCCGCAGGAAAGCTCGAGCCGGCCGCTGCCGCGGATCTGTATGATGGTGGGCATGCACCCCCGGCTGCCAGTGACGACCCGCGTTATCGCGACATTTATGGCCATCCGCCGCCCAGGACAGCCACGACCGAACGGTATTACGAAGAGCGCTATGAGGAGCGCAGCTATCAGGTCCGTGATCATGCCGTCAAAGATCGCCGACCGTGCCTGCCGCCTCACCAGATCAAGCGTTTTCTCTACAAGGATGGTTGGCGGGATGTCGGCAGGCTCGACTATGACGTTCGCCAGATTTATGTCGATGCTGTGGATGCTGATACCGGGCGCGAATTCGAGCTGACGCTTGATAGCTGCTCGGGCCGGGTTCTTCAGGCAGAACCGGATTATCGCTGGCCAGCGCGCCGTTACGGGTATTGGGATTAAGCTGTGTTGCGGCCGCGCCGGACGGCTCACGCTGCGGCGCTGCTCACACCGAGATAAGCATCGAAGGCTGACCAGAACTTCTGCCGGAACCTGTCGCGTTCCTGCAGGATTTCGTGGCGTGCACCGGCAATGTGCGCGGGTGCGCCGATTTTCAGGCGCACCCCGAACTCCTCTATTGCAGGTGTTGAAACAATTGTATCTTCTCCTGCCGCAAACAGCAGGATGGGCACGTTGACCTGCCGGGCATAATTAGGCGCCGAGATCTTTGCGCACGAACGCAGCGCGGCGCGCAACCAACCGTTCGTTGGCGATGCGAGACCCAGCTGTGGTGCAACCTCGAGAATGGCCTTGTTGCGGGTCCAGCGCTCGCGGTCGGAAGTCAGCGGGTTGCCCTCGAATTCCCCGGTGCCAATCAACTTGTCGCTGCCGCCATGAACGAACGCGGTGGAAAAGCCGCAAAGTACACTGAGCTCCGCGTAGAGGCGAACGAGTTGCGTTCGGTGCTTCAATTCAGTTGCCGCAATGCCGATCATGGGAGTGCTGAGCACCATGCGCTCGAACCAGCAGCCGCGCATACTTGCCATTCGCAGCATCACATTGCCGCCCATGGAATGGGCCAGCGCGATATATGGCGGCGGACAGTCCGGCAGTACGACGTCTTTCATGAAGCGCACGACGTCCCGCTCGTATTCGGAGAAATCGTCGATATGGCCCTGAGCGTGGGTGTGGACTCTGCGGAAAGATGCGCCCTGCCCGCGCCAGTCGAGCGTCGCGACGGCGAAACCGCGCCGTCTCAGATCGGCAATGGTTTCGAAATACTTCTCTATGAATTCGGAGCGGCCATGAAACAGGCAGATCGTGCCCCGTCTTGGCCCCTGCGTTGCGTCCCAGCGGGCAAAGCGCAACGGCTGGCCGTCATACCCGCGAAAAGCTCCCACCACTGCACCGCTTGGAACCGGGTTTCTGGCTTGCGACTTGAGCTCCATCCTGGTCCAGCGACCTCCCCGCTATGCCTCGGCCGTTCCAAAAGTTGAGCAACAGGGCGACAGATAATTCCAAGTACCGCAGCTATCCCGCAAGTGAAGCGTGAAGGAGCCTTCGGAACTTGCGGTATGGTGACGCCGGTGGCGGTGAGCGTTACCTTGAAAGCAGCGCAACAGCCTGGGCGTGAACCCGTGCATCCCCCGCAGCAACGATGTTGCCGCCATTGCTTGCTGCCTTTCCGTCCCAGGTCGTGACGATACCCCCTGCCCGCTCGATGATGGGCACCAGCGCGGCGATATCATGGGGCTTGAGCCCGGCTTCCACCACGAGATCGCAATGGCCGGCCGCCAGCATTGCATAGGCGTAGCAGTCACCGCCGAACCGTGTCATCCGGACCTCCCGCTTGATGCGGTAAAATCCGTCTGCTTGCTCGCCTGCGTCGAACAGATCGGGATGCGTCGTTGAGAGTACTGCATCTTCGAGCCGCTCGCAGGCCCGCGTTCTCAGGACGCCAGTGGTTCCGTCAGCATATCTATAGTGCGCGGCATCCTGCGAGCACCAGAACCGTTCCCTCGTGAACGGCTGATCCATGAGGCCCAGATAGGGTGATCCCTCACGCAGAAGGCCAATCAGCATCCCCCACATGGGCCAGCCCATGATGAAGGCGCGTGTGCCGTCAATCGGATCGATCACCCAGCGGAACGGTCCGTCACCGTCGACGTCGGCAAACTCCTCTCCAATCACGCCATGATCCGGAAACCGGATATTGATTTCGCGCCGCATCGCTTCTTCGGCGGCGCGGTCAGCTGCCGTAACAGGATCGAAGTCGCGGCCTGCCGCCTTGTTTTCGACGTGCATGGCGCTGCGGAAATATTGCAGGGTGAGTGGTGCAGCGAGATCCGCCAGTGCATGCGCGCAGGCAAGCATCTCCGCATATTCGGCCGCGTCAAAGTTGGCGGCTGTGGTGTGTGTGGCTTCCGGCACTGCGCAATCGTACCTGTGGGAGAGTATCGGGTCCTCGAGGCCGCGGAAGGTCCGTCGAGCTTCGTTCCTATAGCCCGCAACAGGGTTAAAGTCACGGAGATCCGGCCCGGTTGCGCCGTGTGGCATGCTGGCAACTGAATGGCCATTGTCAGTGTGCCCGGGGCGCACTGCATCGTGGTCACGGCGTGGTATACGCTCGTTTACTCTCCGGACTGGGCCCATTCTCCTGCCGGCTCGGGATGCAAATGCGAACGTTGCGCGCCGAAGGGCACCGTAACGCTAGAAATACCTTTATCTTTCAAGAGCTGGCTGCCAGTGCTGCGGCAAAAACGAAGGCTCGGCTCTTTGTTGGCTTGCAGAACAATCTAATGCCACCATATACAAGTCGCGCAACTGGCGTTCGCCACCTGGTTCGACGTGTCGGGCCGAGGTGCGCGCACACCGCAAGTCAGCATTGCAGAATTGTGAGTTGATTGTTGTGCGTCGCAGCGCTATTTGTGCAATGCCACATCGTGAGACGATGTTGCAGCCCTCCTTGGGCGTTTCCTCCCTAGACTTGGGCCGTTCGTTTTCGGGCGGCCCCTTTTCTTTGGGGGCTTCGGCAAAGAGAGCTTGCGCCTGCTGACGGGCGATCTGCTCGAATTCCCCTCACCGCTATCCCGATGCTGCGGCGCAATAAAATGCAGGACGTCTACTCCGCGGCTTCCCGGCTCTCGAGGAGAAGAGGCAGAGCGAACAGCATGCGCGCTGTTACAACCTCCAGATCGTAGCGCAGCTTTTCGAACCCGGCGCTACGGGTCAGCCTGGCCTCGTCGCAATACAGGCCGCGATTGATCTCGATCTGCAGGGCATGGGAGTGCTGCAGCGGTTGTCCGTAATGCTCGGTGATGAACCCGCCAGCGTAGGGACGGTTGATCTGGACATTGTACCCGAGATCCGAAAAGGCTTCCCTGGTGAAGGCCGTGATACGCGCATCGCAAGAGGATCCGAAACGATCGCCCAGGACGATATCGGGACGCTGCCCGGCAATGGACGACATGGATGACGACGGCATGGAATGGCAGTCGATGAGGATCGCGTAACCAAAGGCGGCGCGGGCTTCGTCGATAAGCTCGTTCAGCGCGCGATGGAATGGCCGGTACAAGCCTTCGATGCGCTCCAGCCCTGCCGCCAGTGACATGCGCCGCGCATAGATCTCTTCTCCATCGGCAACGATCCGCGCGATGGTACCCAGTCCACCGACAACACGCGTGGACTGGCAGTTCGCGTAATCAGGAACGGGTTCATTGAAGAGATACGGATCGAGCTCATAAGGCTCGCGGTTCACATCCAGATACGCGCGCGGAAAACGTGCGGCGATGAGTGGCGCGCCATGAAGGGTAACGCCAGCAAACAGCTCGTCGACGAAGCAGTCTTCTGACTTGCGCAGGGCGTGAGGACTGAGCCGCGATTGCCGAAGGAAACTGCGCGGGTAGACGCGGCCCGAGTGAGGCGAGCAGAAGACGAAGGGAGAAAAGACGTCGCGAGGGCGGTCGATCGTAAATGGAGGCGTCAACTCGTCCTCAATCGCGGCGCGTTCTTTTGCGGGCATTGTCTCTCGTAGTTCCGTGCTGTGCAATCTTGCGACTGGAAAAGCTAGGCGGGAGCTGGGTCACTCTGCCAACGCCGACTATCTCTGTCCATGGTAGTTGAAGTCGCTGGATGCGGCTATGCCCGCCTGGGTGTCTTTACCGCGCCACATCGTCCGCTGAACTTGAATCACCTCAACCTTACCTTTACCAAACTCGCGACAAGTTCGGGGCCGACGCGCTATTGATTTGAGTTCTCGCTGCCGAGGGTCAACTTTCAGGCCCCGCGACGACGAACACGTGCGGCCGTATTTTCGACTGATGGCTGGTGTCGGATAGCTGTGGCGCCGAGCCGTCAGATGCCCTGCAATGCACAGTGGATTTCAGCCTGGTAATCGAACATGACCGCAAAGCCCTCCCGCCTTCCCTTGAGCCGAATCCTTCTCGCTGAAGACGATGAGGTCATGCGGGGCTTTCTTGAACGCGCCCTCACAAGGGCGGGCTATGACGTCAGGTCCTTCGCCAATGGTGCAGAAGCCTATGAGTGCCTGAAGGAGGAACCTTTCTCCCTCCTGTTGACTGACATCGTCATGCCTCACATGGACGGCATCGAGCTTGCCCGCCGCGCCAGCGAGATGGATCCGGACCTGAAGATCATGTTCATCACAGGCTTTGCGGCGGTGACGCTGAACAACGACGCCCTTGAGGATGCGCGCGTACTCTCGAAGCCTTTCCATTTGAAAGATCTCGTAAATCAGGTCGAATTGTTGCTGGATGCGTGATCCGGCATCGATGGTTTGAGCATTGCCCAAAAATTCTCAACGATCGGCTTGCTTCCCGGACGCAAGCTGGGTATATGAGGCGTCTCCCCGGGCGCCGAGCGCGTCAGACGGGCACTTAGCTCAGCGGTAGAGCACTACCTTGACATGGTAGGGGTCAGAGGTTCGATCCCTCTAGTGCCCACCATCCTGCTGTATTGACAGTTGGATCCGGCAGAAGTTTCGCCGAGCCGGCATCAGCCGTTCGCAGACGCTGGTCACTGTCGACATACGGCTCGGGATGAATAGGGTCGCGCAATCCTGGCGGGGGCGCGTGATTAGATCACCGCATCGACATAATTCGGCGCGGCGACTTTCTTGATGGTCCGGATACGGCCATAACGAACAGAAACTTGAAACACGACTGGTGTCACCATGAAGGTCAGCAATTCTCTGAAGTCGCTTCGCTCGCGTCACCGCGATAACCGCCTGGTTCGCCGCAAGGGCAAGCTCTACGTCATCAACAAGACGCAGCGTCGCTTCAAGGCGCGGCAGGGCTAAGCCGCTGCCTTAAGGTGCGAAGCTTTTTGCACTGCCGGGCCAGATCTGGCCCGGACAACGAGGCGCGAAGATCAGCTTTGACACTCTGCGGGCAGCCGAACTATCGTGCCCGAATGCAAAAGATCCATCTGACTGTGCTGTCTGCGGTTCTGGTCGTTCTCACGGCCGGAACTTCTGTGCTTGCGCAGCAGTCAACGGCGCGGCAACAGGCGCCGGAAAAGCCATATCATCAGCAGATCCGCGAGGAGCCGCCCCAGAGCCGTGCCGAGAGCACGAAAGTCCTTTCAAACCTGTATGCCCATCTGGCCGCCGCAACGGACGCCCAGTCGGCTAAGGAGATCGCTGAAACCATAGAGCGGCTCTGGTTGCTTCCCTACAGCGACACCATCGCAGTGCTCATGGAGCGGTCAGCAACCGCCTTGGCGCAGAAGAACAACGCACTGGCTCTCAAACTGCTCGATGCGGTTGTTGATCTGGCTCCTGATTACGCGGAAGGCTGGCATCGCCGGGCCGTCGTACACTTCTCAAACAATGATTACATGCGTGCGCTGGGCGATCTTCGTCGCGCCCTGGCCCTGGAGCCCAACCACTTCAAGGCGCTTGATGGGCTTGCCCATATCCTCCGCGAGTTGAACCGCGACAGGCAGGCGCTTCAGGCCTATCGCCAGCTCTTGAGCGTCAATCCCTACTACTCGGGCGCAGCAGATGCGGTCCGGGAGCTTGAGCGCGAGGTTGAGGGGCAGGGTATCTGAGCTTGCCGCCGGGCGGGCTTGTCACTTGCGGATAACGGATAAGATCGAGGCTTCTCCAGCACCATATCCGGGATCGCTGTTGTACAGAAAAAAACACGCCACGACAGCGCTGGCTTTCGTGGCGTGTTCTAAATCCGTCACCGGTGCTGGGCCTGATCAGCCCTTCGCCACCGGCTCGCCCTCCTCGTTTATGAAGGCGATTCGAATCATGTTGGTCGTGCCCGGTGTGCCCAGCGGAACGCCGCCGGTAATCAGAATGCCTTCTCCGGCCTTGGCAAAGCCGCTGCTGAAAGCAATCTGGCAGGCCTTCCGCATCATGTCTGTCGTATTGAGCGGATCTGCGTCCAGAACAACAGAATGCAGACCCCAGACGACAGAGAGCTGATGCGCTGTCTCAGGCACCGGCGTCAGGGCTATCACAGGCAGATTGGGCCGTTCACGAGCCACCCGCCGGGCCGTGGAACCCGTTGCCGTGTAGCAGACGATAGCCGACAGCTGAACGGTGTTGGCAATGGCATGAGCGGCCGCCGCAATCGCGTCTTCCGCAGTTGGCTGCGGCTCGGTCTGCCACGCATAAAGGATTGCCTGGTAGCCTTTGTCGTTTTCAACTTCCTGGGCGATGCGGTCCATCATCTGGATCGCTTCGGTCGGATACTTGCCGACCGCGGATTCAGCGGACAGCATGATAGCATCGGCACCTTCAAAGACCGCCGTCGCCACGTCAGAGACTTCGGCGCGGGTCGGGACAGGCGATGAGATCATGCTTTCCAGCATCTGCGTGGCGATGACGACCGGCTTGCCTGCCGCGCGCGCCTTGCGCGTGATCTTCTTCTGCAGACCGGGCACCTTCTCGATTGGCATCTCGACGCCAAGGTCGCCGCGGGCCACCATGAAGCCATCAGCCGCTGCGATGATCGCATTCAGGTCGTCGATTGCCTGCGGCTTCTCGATCTTGACCATGACGGCAGCCCGGCCGGCAACGATCTCCTTGGCCTCCTCGACGTCGGCACCGCGCTGGACGAACGAAAGGGCGACCCAGTCGACACCCATCTTCAGCGCGAAGTCGAGATCTTCACGATCCTTTTCCGTCAGGGGGCTGATCGGCAGCAGCGTATCGGGGAGAGAGATACCCTTGCGGCTGGCCAGCATGCCGCCGACAAGAACCTCGGCGACGATCTTGTCGTCGTTGCACGAGCTGACCTTCATCCGGAGCTTGCCGTCGTCGAGCAGCAGGGTATGGCCGGGCTGCACGGCTTCGAAGATTTGCGGATGCGGGAGGTAGACCTGATCGGAAGTGCCGCGGGTTTCATGCCGCAGGAAGGTGAACGCCGAGCCTGATTCGACCTTCACGCGTTCATCCTGAAACGCGCCAAGCCTGAACTTCGGACCCTGCAGGTCGGCAAGAATGCCGATTGGATAGCTATGCTTTGCCGACAGGTCGCGGATCCGCAATTGCAGTTCGCGCGCCAGCTCGTGGCTTGCATGGCTCATGTTGATACGAAACACATCGACGCCAGCCTGAAACAGCTTTTCAAGCATCTGTGGCGACGACGACGCTGGTCCTACCGTGGCGACCAGCTTCACGCGTCTATTACGCCTCATTCCCCCTCCGCTTCCGGGTCGGCGAGACGGATTGTCCATTCTTTCGCCTCTCCGGTGTCAACCTCGAAAAAGCCCGTCCGCTTGTAGTTGCGGGCCCGGCAGTCCTGTACTCCGCGAATTGCGAACGATTTATCATGGGTGCACATGAAATGCTTGCCGATCCATGCTCCGCCACGATCGTAGTCTACCGCGTGTACATAAACGAAGCGGCTTGGCACCGCACCTCGCAGCAGTGTTTCGCACGTCTGGGAAGCAATGTTCCACCATCCCTCGGTCGTCCAGCCAGCCGCATCCTGATAGCCGATCGCTACCCCGACCCGGCTTGTTGTCCCGTTGCAAAGCTTGAGATCGGCAAAGGCCGGGCTGCTGAAACCTGCCGTCACAGTACAGATCACAAGCGCCAGACCGATGGCCATGAGACGTGAGTGAGGATGTGGTGCTCCCTTTGCAAACACGGTTCTTGCACTCCGCAGACACCATCCGAACAGCATCACCTTCAACGCTGTTCGACGAAGACACTCTGATCAGGCTGAAGCCTGCACCTCACGGCTCGACAAGGATCACGCGAAAGTCGTTCACGTTCGTCTGGGTCGGGCCACACAGGATGAGGGCGTCGAGTGGCTGGAAAAAGCCCGTGGAGTCGTTGTTCTCCAGAAACTTGACCGGATCGAGATTTTTCGCTCTGGCGCGCTCCATTATGTCGGACAGGACGAGCGCTCCCGCCGGATCGTCTGCGGAGCCATCACCGCCGTCCGTACCATCTGTATCGCCGGCCAGGGCAACAATCCCTTCATGGCCATTAAGCGCGGCTGCCAGCCCGAGGGCATACTCCTGGTTCGGGCCGCCCTTGCCGTTGCCGCGCACCGTGACCGTCAACTCACCCCCCGACATGAAGGCAACGCGTTCTCCACGCTTCTTGGCGTCCAGCGCCATCAGGGCATGGAAGCGTCCGACATCACGCGCCTCGCCCTCCAGTGAGTCGCCAAGGATATCGA
>Ga0180216_1000677_pt1 | contig 33362 bp, 31 predicted proteins | sample eDN3rd37CBELigMG_FD_128879 | JGI IMG/M metagenome (GOLD analysis project Ga0180216, IMG submission 128879) | Enriched Miracle-Growth compost microbial communities from Emeryville, California, USA - eDNA 3rd pass 37_C BE-Lig MG (version 2)... ... | reverse complement strand
TGTCGGCCACGGTATACGTTGCTGTTCCAGGCGCATAGGTCGTGGAGCGGCCCGTATCCCGATTGTCGTAGCGGATGACAAAGCGCCCGGTGTCGGCAAGGCGCTGGCAAAATTCCTCATCCCAGTAGACCATGGAGCAAGTGGCTCCCATGAGCAGCAAGACCGCCGGATGTGCGGGATTGCCGAAGCTCTCTGAACATATCTGAATTCCATTGATGGTGTGGATGTTTTCTCTCATTGCGGATCTCCTCGTTTCATTCGTTTGTTTGATTAAAAAAGGCATAAACAAATAAACCCATACATCCTTTTGAAAAAAAGATGGGCTTATACAACACAGCTTTTATTATCGCAAGCGAATGAACTGGATGATCATGGCAAACTCTCCCTAGTAAAGGATAGGTGCTTAAGCGCCCACTATTATTGTAGCAAATTAAGATGCCTTTCGGATACGATTATGAGCAAAGCCGCAAAATAATGGCAACTTCCTGTGCAGACTCCTTTTTGATATAATAGTCCGGAAGAAATGGATGAGGGAGTTGTGACACTAGATGCAAGAGCTATTTGACAAAATGAAAGAATATCTCAATATGGATACAGAGATTTCCTTCGACGAGTTTGACGGTTATTATAAAAAAGTGGTTGCGTTCCTGAACGACAACTGGCAAGAGCTGAACGAAGAGGACACCATGCACATGCTGTTCATCCTCGACAACCTCAAGTCCAACGGTGAAGACCGTGCCAAGCGCAAGGAAAAAGAGGCGAAAAAATACGCGAAAATGGCGCAGCGCACCGAGATTTGGGCAAACGCACTGATCAAGCGCCTGCGTGACGCAGGGCTGACCGATGAAGAAATCGGCAAGCGCTACGAAGCAATCTACGAAACGGTATAGGATGTTACGGTGTGAAAAAATGGGTCATTCCTGGAGTGAATTCACTCGAGGTATGGCCCATTTTTACGTACCTTGCTCTTTTTTAGGATTTGCTTCTGCAATTTCGTAAAAATCTCTTCTACGATTTGCTGAATATGTTTCTGCCGTTTCAGCAACATCCTTCTGATGAAGGCTTTCTCAGATTTTTTCAGATAGCCTTTAGGTACTTTCTTGATCGCGTTGTCGATCTCCCGCTTGGATAAACCGGCAATTTTTTTGACCATCGCCTCCGTGTATTACCAATTGTAGCGTCGTGTCGGGTGATTACGATACAGAATGAGGTTGTGATTGGTGCGGTCAAGGTTTAGAATCCAGGCATCGAAAGCGATCAATTGGGCCAAGAGCTCCGCCTTTTTTACTTTTTTCTCGATCTGGGCAGAGTTGTGGAATTGGGCTTTTTTCCATGGAATCACTTCTTTGGCCTTTGCTTTGATGGATAGAAGTCCGCGTTTTTTTACCCGACCGGGACCTTTTACGGAAATCTCCTTCAGCTTGGAGACGGGGAGTCCAAGCTTGCGTGCAAGATAGGCAGCGATGTATTCATTTGCTACTAAGAGACGATACTTGTTCTTTTTGGAAGAAACAGGTATTTTTAGATACCCTTTTGTCCCGTCTCGTCTTTTGACTATCCAGATTTGCCTTCCATAACGTTTGCGAAGCAATTTCTTGAACTTCCATTTCCTGTTCGACACATGATCACCTTGGATTTCTGTTTGCAAACATTGTATGGAAATGAAGGAGCGCTCGTTCAACAAATAGGTTCCAGGAAGCCGCGATATTGCAAGGACAGGTCATTGACAACGAGTCCGTTTACCCGTAGAATGGTTAACTAATTCGAATAGTTCGTCTTTCATTGCGAAGAAAAGGAAGAGTAGAAACAGATACAGCGTGCAGAGAGCCGTCCGGATGCTGAAAGGAGGGCCGCCAGCCTGTTTTGAAAATCACCTTGGAGCAGTGCCCTCGAAAACCGGGTGAAGCATGATGCCGGAAAAGTAAAGGGCAACGGATTCGTCCCCGTTACCGGACGGGAGTTCCCCAGTTGAACTTCTCAAGTCTGTTTTTCGTGAGAGAAGCAGAGAAGCTGAGTGGTACCGCGATGCTCTCGCCTCAGCCAGCCATGCGCATACAAGCGCGGCTGGCGGGGCGGGAGCTTTTTGTTTATGGTTTGGTAGAGAGAAACAGGATAGACAGGAAGGGGAAATACCCATCATGAACCCAGTGAGAGTTGAGGAAATTGTCGTCGCCAACCACGCCCTGAAGGACGTAGTGGAAAAGACGCCATTGCAAAAAAACAAGCTGTTATCCGAACGCTACGGCTGCAATGTCTACCTGAAGCGAGAGGACTTGCAGGTGGTCCGTTCATTTAAAATCCGGGGGGCGTATCACTTTATTCGCAGCCTGGACCAGGAGCAGAGGGACAGAGGTGTTGTCTGTGCCAGCGCAGGCAATCACGCACAGGGAGTCGCGTATTCCTGCAACCATCTGCAAATCCAGGGCACGATCTTCATGCCGACCACAACACCGCGCCAAAAAGTATCACAGGTAAAATTGTTTGGCGGCTCCTTCGTCGAGGTCGTGCTCGTCGGAGACACCTTCGACGATTCGTTTGCCGAAGCGATGAAGTACTGTGTGCGGGAGGATCGCACCTTTGTCCATCCTTTTGACGATCCGCTGGTGGTAGCCGGACAGGGAACAGTCGGTCTGGAGATCATGAACGACATGGAGGAGCCTGCCGACTATGTCTTCATGAGCATTGGCGGCGGCGGTTTGGCTGCCGGCATCGGGACGTATGTAAAAGGGATCAGTCCTGCGACGAAAATCATTGGAGTGGAGCCTGCAGGAGCGTCCTCCATGCAGGCGGCGCTGGAAAAAAACGATGTGGTCACGCTGGATGAGATCGACAAGTTTGTGGACGGTGCCGCTGTCAAGCAGGTCGGACAGTTGACGATGGAGATTTGCAGGGAGGTACTGGATGACATCGTGCCGGTGCCGGAGGGAAAGGTATGCACCACGATTTTGGAGTTGTACAACAGCAACGCAATCGTCGTGGAGCCTGCAGGTGCGCTCTCGATTGCGGCTTTGGATTTTTACCGTGAACAGATCGTCGGCAAGAATGTCGTCTGCGTGATCAGCGGGGGGAACAACGACATCGACCGGATGCAGGAGATCAAGGAGCGCTCGCTGTTGTATGAAGGACTGAAACACTATTTCGTCCTCAACTTTCCGCAGCGGGCAGGGGCATTGCGCGAATTCATGGAAAAGGTGCTCGGCCCGCATGATGACATCACGCGCTTTGAGTACACAAAAAAGACCAACAAGGAGAACGGTCCTGCGCTGGTAGGAATTGAGCTGAAATGCAAGGATGATTACGAGCCGTTGATCGGCCGGATGAAACAGCACGGAGTGGGCTACGTGGAGATCACGCATGATCCCTACCTGTTTAACCTGTTGATTTAAGATGCGTGTGTTACAACAGAGATTCTTTTTCAAAAATGTATGAATACAGCGAAAAAAGGAGCAATCGGCAGAGAAACGGCGAGAGAGAATGATAATGCGTCGTCATGTGTTATAACAAACTTTTATAAAACAGATTCTGTTGTATTACAATACAGCTAACAACAGCTCTGGAGGGAATATACCATGACACCGATCACTACCTTTTTTCGCAACCTGGACGCAAAATGCTGCGCGTCCTGCGGCCAAGTGATTTCGGAGCAAGCCGAATCCTACGCCACCGAATGCTACACATGCCAGGAGCATGCTTCTACGGACGCATACAAGCACTACTATAAAAAGAACTGAGCGTTTCTGATGAGACTAGTCGATCCATAACAGGCATACCGCAGTGGAGAATTCCGGCGAGTATGTTTTTTTTTCTTTGTTCCGAGTAGGAAATAGGTGGAAGATTCCAGAAGTAAAGGGGAGAAACAAAAAGGAGGTTCGTAACGATGAACGACCCGCGAGTGATTCAGGCGCTTTTTCAAGCGGCAGAGTCCGGAGATGAAGAGCAGCTTGCTTCCTTGTTGCAGGAGCATCCAGCGCTCGTGAATGCAGAAAATGAAAACGGGCTGACCCTTTTGGGGTACGCGGCCCATTTTGGACATCCTGACGTCGTCAAGCTTTTGCTAGAGCAGGGGGCAGACGTCAACGCCCTGTCGCATTCCAACATCTCCTTCATCCCCTCTAACACAGCTTTGCATGCGGCAATAGCAGGGGAGCGCAATCTCGATGTCATCCGGCTTCTGCTAGAGCATGGGGCGAAGACGGACATCTTCGACAGCAATGGCCACACCTGCTTGCATACGGCTGCTTTCCATGATGACAACGAAGCTTTGATCGAGCTGTTGCTAGTACATGGTGCGCAGATAAACGCCAGACAGGAGGGCAAAGAATCGCCGCTTGAGCTGGCCATCGCCCAAGGAAATGCGCGGGTAGAAGCTTTGTTGCGCCGATCTGGAGCAAAGGTAGAGTAGGTCGAGTAGCATCCAACAAAAATTCCGCTGCAGCTTGAATCCGAGCATTTGCAGCGGGATTTCATTTTTTTCCGGCCTGCTCTTTGACGTAGTCAATAAGCCCAAGCTGAAAGCCTTCTTGTGTCAGCAGGCGTTGGGCCTCGTAGGTCCCGGAGTAGTAGGCAGCGACGTGCGGATCGTTCTCCAGCACCTGTCGGCAAGCTTCGTCTGAAGCGAGCTCCTGGTACCAGGTGGACTGCTTGATCTGGGCAACCAGGTCTTCATAGGCGGGCTCCGGTTTTTTCCAGGGATTGAGCCGATGAAGGATTTCGCCGGCAATCGCGACGAGGACGAGTATGGCAATCAAAAACATGGTGTTCACCTCAATCTTCATGGTACCACTGCCGGGGACGAATATGCCATGGCGAACTGGCGACAGCTTGCAAATCGTTGAAAAAGCGGGCATCCTAAACAAGAGCAAGCAAGGGATGTGAAGGGAGAAGAGATGATGTTTCACCCGCTGGTTTTTGACAATATCCGGGTCGTGCTGGAGGGCGGAGTGTACGACCGCGATTTTGAAGGTGCGATAACGATTACCGATCGATCGGATGTCATGGATATGGCAACCTTTCAGCGCCTGTTCCAGATTGATTTCGAACCGGCTGCGGCAGCGCATCAGGAGCGGGCAGTCAAGGCGCGGATGCAGCTTCGCACCGGACTTGCTGACATTGCTGCCGAGCAGCTCGAGCAGCCGCTGACCGATCACATTGGCTGCACGATTTGCATCCATTTTTTTACAGAGGTCCATGGCGTACCGGATGAGCCCCAGAGGATTACGGCGATTCTGAATGATATCTGGGGGAATCGGCCCTATATCACCCAGACCATATCATCCCGTCTGGAGGAACACCGCGTAGAGTGGCCGCCGCAAACCTACCACAACCAGATCACGCTCGACTTCCATCGTAAAATCGACGAGGGGAACATCGATGATTTGCGTGATCTGATCGATCATACGGTGCAATCACTCGCTTCCTTGCAGGCGATTCGGGACTTGCAAAAATAAATGGACAGAAGGCATTTACATTTCCTCTGATGCGTATTATCATTTTGTTAACTGATTTTATAATTTGGTTAACAAATAATTGGAGGAAGAATGTATGAGAAATGAAAGACTTCGCTGGCTGCTTTTATCTGCGATATTTGCCGGGGTGACAGCTGTCTTGTCGCAGCTCACCATCCCGCTTCCGCTGGTCCCGATTACAGGGCAGACGCTTGCAGTCGGCTTGACGGCGACGATCCTGGGCAGCCGTTACGGTACCTTGTCAATCCTGATTTACATTTTGCTCGGAGCTGTCGGCATGCCCGTCTTTGCCGAGGCAAATGGGGGCTTGCATGTTCTCATCGGAAAAACAGGCGGATACATCACCGGATTTATTCTGACTGCTTATGTGACAGGACTCATTTTGGAAAAGACGCGCTTTACCCTGACCAATGCCCTTATTGCCAATATCGTCGGAATGATCATCACCCTGGCCTTTGGGACCGTTCAACTGAAGTTTGTACTGGATGTTCCGTGGGCAGATGCGATTGCATGGGGAGTGACGCCGTTTTTGGTGGTCGGCGTGATCAAAGCGGTGCTCGCTTCCATCATCGGCATCAAAGTGCGGGAGCGCCTCCTGGCGAGCAGGCTGCTTCGCCACAGCGATACACCGAGTGTCACCTCCTAAAAAATACAAACGATGCTTTTTTTTCCTAAGTCGTCCATTCGGGCGGCTTTTTTCGTATAAATGGCTTTTTCTGCCGGATACTATGGGGAAACTACCCAGAGATGGGCTTAAAGGAGGACAATATGGATCAAATTACTGCGGGTCCGAAGGGACTTCCCATTTCGGGTAATGTGCTTGCCTTTCGCCGGGATACGCTGAAATTCATTCGTGATGCCGCAAAAGAATACGGAGATGTGGTCCATTTCCGGTTTGGACCCAAACGCCATGTATACATGCTGAACAATCCCGATATGATCAAGGAAGTGCTCGTTACCAAGCAAGCGCATTTTCGCAAGGCCAAGGGCTTGCAGGTGGCGCGAGCTGTTGTCGGGGACGGCATTCTGACGAGTGAAGGGAAAAAACACATCCGGCAGCGCAGGTTGATGCAGCCGGCTTTTCACCGTGATCGGATCGCGGGGTATGGGGATGCCATGGTCCGTCAGGGTGTCGAGCTGATGGAGGACTGGAAGGATGGCGAGGTGCGGGACATTCACCAGGACATGATGAAGGTGACGCTGGCGATCATTACAGAGACAATGTTCGGCAAAACCGTCAAGGAAGGAGCAGACAAGATCGGTCATGCCATCGATGTCGGGTTGAAATACGTGTCGACAAAAGCAACTTCCTTCATCGACATCCCGCTGTCTGTTCCGACGCGCAGCAATCGGGAATTCGTCGAATCGAGTGAAGTGCTGGACAAGACCATCTACGGCTTGATCGAGGAGCGGCGCAAAAGTACGGGCAACCATACCGATCTGTTGGCCATGCTTTTGGCTGCACGGGATGAGGACGATGGGCAGGGCATGACGGATGAGCAGGTTCGCGACGAGGTCATGACCATTTTTGTCGCGGGTCACGAGACGACTGCCAACACGATGTCCTGGATCTTTTACTTGCTGGCGACCCATCCAGAGGTGGAACAAAAACTGCATGACGAGTTGAAGTCTGTCCTAGGCGGAAGACTGCCAACTGTTGCGGATATCCCCAATCTGACCTACGTCAACCTCATCATCTCCGAGACACTCCGTCTCTACCCTGCTGCCTGGACGATCAATCGCGAGGTGGTGGAACCAGTCGAGATCGGCGGCCATACGTATGAGCCGGGGGACACGCTGATGATGAGCCAGTATGTCATGCACCGCCAGGAGAAGTACTTCGACGATCCGGATGAATTTCGTCCCGAGCGCTTTGCGGGGGATTTGCTGAAGCGGATTCCCGCCTACGCCTACTTTCCCTTCGGCGGAGGACCGCGCGTATGCATCGGCAACAACTTCGCCTTGATGGAAGCGGCCTTGCTCCTGTCGACAATCGCACAGCGCTACAGACTGCGTCTGGCAGAACCCGATCAGAAGGTAGAGCTGGAGCCGGTCGTCACCCTCCGCCCGAAAAACGGCTTGCCGATGCGATTGGAAAAAAGGGAACAAAACGGATAACGATTTGCCAGACCCGTACAGTGAAAATGCTGTATGGGTTTTTTATGAATGGATTATGCAGGAAAGCTGGCCGAGGAAAAAGGGGAAAACGCGAAGGCATTTGGGATCTTGACCCAGACGCAATGGAAAAGGGGGAACACGCTTTCAGCAGCCAACCCTGAAATACTTCTAGGAGTCGGCTGCTTTTGGCTGCAAGTTCCCCCTTTGGAATGGAGTCGGCCAGGGATGACCCCCACCAAAGATCCCAACCCGCCAGAGCGTTTTCCCCTTTTTCCACCCCCACAGCTAGCGTACCGCGAAAAGCACAAAAAAAAAGGCATCTATCACGAGGCGGGAAAGCCGCTGGTGTCAGATACCGAACTGGGGGTTATTTATCACTGAAAGCACATGCTTACTTTTCTAAATATAGCAGGTAAAAATAAAGAAACCGTAAAATAAACATAAAGTGAAATAAAATTAAGTTGTATAGAACGGAATGGTGAAAGAAAAGCTGCTTCCCACACCCAATTCGCTCGTCACCATGATTTCCCCGCCGTGGCGACGGACGATGCTTTGGCATATATTCAGGCCAAGGCCAGTGCCGCCGTTGTCCCGATTGCGCGATTTTTCCACACGATAAAATTTGGTGAAGATCTTCGTCTGGTCCTCGGGCGATATCCCTTCTCCCTTGTCGATGACGGAAAAAAGGACATGGCCTTCCCGCTGGTCGCACGTAATCAGGATGGAGCCGCCTGGCTTGTTGTAGGTCATCGCGTTGTTGATCAGATTTTCCATCACCCGGCGCAGCTTGGCTTCGTCTGCCTCGATGTAAAGCTCGTTGGAGACGCGCAGCTTCCATTGGAAGGACAGCCCTGCATCCTTGATCCGAACCAGGTAGTCCTCGATGATTCCTTTCATGAACTGCTTGACGTGGATACGGCTTATATTGAGGCGGACCTCCGTGCTTTGCGTGCTGTAATCCTGCAATTCATCGAGGAGCTTCTCCAGGTCGGACGTCTTTTGTTCGATTTTGCCCATCTGTTTCTGAATTCGTTCGAGATCAGTGACACGACCGGTGCCGATATAGGAGGCATAGCCTTTGATCGTGGTCAGCGGTGTGCGGAAATCATGGGCGATAGCTGAGATCAGCTCGGACTGGCGCTCCTCGGACACACGCAATTCGTCCACCATATCGCCGAAATACTGGAATAGCTGGCCGAATTCGTCGTGCGTGCGATAGGAGAAGGAGACAAGCCGTTTGCCATCGCGAATTTCCTGCGTGACCCGGGTCAGCTCGTTGACTGGACGCAAGATCCAGCGGACATACAGGGCCATCAAGACCAGTCCGACCAGCGTGATGCTGCCGTAAATAAACCAGAGCATCATCGAGACGCCTTTGGAAGCCATGATGTCGTATTCGTCCGTGTAAAAGTAAATGACGGTCTCGCCTTCCTTGGGAGGCTCCTGCTGGAAATGATACTCGCCGACGATTTTCAGACTGCTTTTTTTCTCCGAATTTCGCTGCGAGGGTGGGGGCTGTTTCAGCTTGTAGGCTTCGGAGTCCTTGGAAAAGATGACATTGCCCCTTGCATCCTTCACGATTATGCGGTACATCAAGTCTTCCGGAAGATTATAGTCCAGCTCCAGCCGCTCGGTAGGGTCTTTGAAATTGTAGGAACGCAGCAGCTGCATCAGCTGTACTTTTTCCGCTGTTTCCTTCTCGTACTGGTATTGAGTGTGTCGGTCATTCTTTAATTGTTCGACGATAATGTCTTCAAAGACAAATTTGAACAGCAGGATGTTGAGGACCATCAGGGCGATAAAGGAAAGAAAGAGTTTGTTGCGCAAGCTCATCTAGAGCTTCTCCCCGATAAAGACATAGCCCGTTCCCCACTGTGTTTTGATGAACTGGCGATCTGCTTCCAATTTTTCGCGCAGGTTTTTAATATGAACAGTGACGGTGTTGAGCGAGCCGTACCCATACCCCCAGACACGGTCGTAGATTTGCTCGCGGGTAAAGACAATGCCCGCATTCTCAGCCAGGAAGGTGAGCAGCTGAAACTCCTTGGTGGAGAGCTCGATTTTTTGCTCATTTACATAGACGGAGTACGTCTCCTTGTGAATTTCCAGGCCCCTGAATTTCAGGATGGTGATGGACGAAGAGGACGCTTCTTTTACCGGCTGTTCTTCCGAGTGCTTGCGGATGCGCTCGTATCTGCGCAGATGGGCGCGGATGCGGGCGAGCAGCTCTTCGGTATCAAAAGGCTTGGTAATGTAATCGTCTGCGCCGATCTCGAAGCCGACTACCTTGTCTACCGCTTTGCCTTTGGCGCTTAAGAATAAAATCGGCAGGTCCCACTCCCGGCGAATCTGGGAGCAAAGCTCGTAGCCGCTCATATTGGGCATCATAATATCGAGCAGGATCAGGTTGGGAATCTCGCCGCGTTTTAATTTCATCAAGGCCTCCGCTCCATTTTCTGCAGAGGAGACCTGAAATCCCTCGTTCTCCAGGATGTCTTCCAACAACTCTATGATTTCAAGATTGTCGTCGACGATCAGAATATGGTCATGCACCAACATTACCCCCAGTATCTTCTATCTTCCTCATTGAACCAATGATACCTAAGCATATCTGTCTAACTATCATACCATGCCTGGAACGGTGGGAGGGAAAAAGAAAGCATCTTCTGACAAATAGGCGATAGCTGTAGTCTCGTCCTGACACCTGGTCCTAATTTCCGTCAGAAAAAGCCAGAGATTCGATATCCCTGGCTTCCATGATGCAAATGGATGTTTACTTTTGTGGCAGTGATGCAGCTTGCACCGCCTGTTCCTTGTCTGGAGCGGCAGGTGCTTCCTGTACCGTTTCCTCTGGAGCTGTTGGCGCTTCTTCCGCTGCCTTCTCTTCCAGTGCTGGTACATGGACGCGTTTGGCGCCTACATAGCGCTTGCTCCAGTAGTACGGATCGTTCAACTTGGTATTGACGACGCCGCGGCCTGATTCGGAGTGGACAAATGTTCCGTCTCCGATGTAGATGCCGACATGCGAAATGCTGCGTCCGTTGGTTTTGAAGAAGACCAGATCACCTGGCTGCAGATCCTTCTTGTCCACGGCAGTGCCCACTTGGTATTGGGCGGCAGAACTCGCTGGCAATTCTACACCTAGTTCTTCAAAGACGTAGTGTGTGAAACCGGAGCAGTCAAATCCTTTTTTGGTCTTGCCTGCAGTTTTGTATGGGACGCCATAAAGATCACTGACAACATCGTGAAGCTTTGTTGCCTTTTCTTCCGCATGTGCAGCGCCAGCTCCCATCGCAAGCATACCTACAATCAGTAATGAAGCGAACACCTTGCGCAAAAGAACTGCTCCTCTCGTGAGCCTACGAGGTTAGCTGAAGGGTTCGGTCGAAAGGACGCCCTAGACTGCCGCATGGACAGCCATTCACCCCAAAAACTTGGTTCCCCCGTTTCCGATCTGCGGAACTCGGCTTTTTCGATCTTTTTTTACAAGAACACCTCCTACGTATTCCATCTCGATCCGAGATTTCCTTTTTTTCGCCTATTTGTTCACGATTTGTTCACATTTTTCTGTCAAAACGTGTAACGAAATCGGATCGACGGCGTCGGCCTGTATTCGTCACCGGATTCGTCCGATTGCGGCAGGAAACGGTATCCGTCCAAGGGCGGAGACAAAAACCAACCGCTCGCCCGTTATGGAGGAAAGGGTGCGGGGGCTAGAATAAAGCCATGAGATTCACATCTGCATCACGGGGTGTAGAGAGGAGGGAAGGGCTAGGATGGGTGAACGGTCAGGAAAGATTCTGCTCGGGCTGGTTCTGCTGCTCATTGGTGGGATGGTTTTGCTCGATCAGATCGGCATCGACAGCGGAGAGATGATTGGGGTGCTGATATCCGGCGTGCTGATGTTTTACGGGGCTCGCAAGATCATGGGGCCGACCGGGTCTCGCTTCTGGGGCATTCTGATTTTTCTGTTCGGCTTCCTGATGCTGATTGGCAAATTGAATCTGCTGTTTACCAGTCTCTTGGCGATCGGGATCATCTACCTGGGGTATCGGCTGATTCGCCGTCAGGATGCCCCCAAGGAAGCGCCGCCTGAATGGGAGCGCCAATGGGCTCGCAAAGTACTGCAGGAAGACTCTTTGGATCGCTGGGAAAAAAGGTAAGCAGCATTGAACGAACTATTTTGGATGGACAATCTGATGTGATATGATGAGGAGGATAAGAAAATGAGTATTTTTAAACGATTGCGTGACCTGACTGTAGCTTCGGTGAATGATGCCCTGGATTCGATGGAAGATCCAGTTGTGATGCTGAATCAATACATGAGAGACATGGAAGTGGAGATCGGCCAGGTCGAGGTGGCCGTAGCCCGTCAAGTAGCGCTTGAAAAGAAATTCAGACAGCAATGGGAAGAAGCGACCGCTCTGGTAGAGAAAAGAGATCGCCAGGTCAAGCTGGCACTCGTGGAGCAAGAGGATGAGCTGGCCCGCCGCGCGCTGATGGACAAGAAGCAGTTTGAAGCTCGTGCGCAGGAATACGAGGAGCTGTACCGCACTGCTTCCGAAGCCGCTGCCCAAATGCGGGAAAAGCTGACTGAACTGAAGGAAGAATTCTACAAAATGCGAGCGAAACGCTTTACGCTGATGGCACGTGCACAGGTAGCCCGTACGCAAAAGCAAGTGAATCAAGCTGTGACAGGCATCGGGACACAGACAGCCGGACGCGGATTTGCCCGCATGGAAGAAAAGGTAATCCGCATGGAAGCGGAAGCACAACTGAGCGGAAAATGGCGTCAACCAAGCGTCGGTCTGGAAGATGCGCTCCTCGCTCTGGAAAAAGATGACCTGGATGCTGAATTGGCTGCAATCAAGGCAGCAATGGAGCAAAAAGGGGATAAGATAGAAAAAACAGGCGAGACAGCGAAGGCAGAAAAAGCCTGATCGAGCTTGACACTTGAATAGATCGTGGTAGTAAGGCAGCCTGTCCTACAGGCTGCTTTTCCCCTAGGAGGTACAGTTACTTGGCAGACTTTTTGGCCTTTTTACGTCGTTTTATAGCAGAGCCCGGACAGGTTGGGAGCGTCATCCCCAGCTCCCGTTTTCTTTGTCATAACATGCTTAGTTCTATTGATTGGTCCAAGACAGATGTGATTTTTGAGCTCGGACCCGGTACGGGGCCATTTACTCAGGCCATCTCGAAATATAAAAAACCGGATGCCTACTATTTGTTGGTGGAACGAGACCCGCAGTTTCGCAACCTGCTTCATTCCCGCTTTCCCGACCTGACGATTCGGGAGGAAGCGACACAGCTTCGCACCTATCTGGAGGAATTGCATCTGGACAAAGTGGATGTCATCGTATCGGGGCTGCCCTTCGCGAATTTCCCTGCCCAGCAGCGAGCAGCCATTCTCGACCAGGTTCAATCCGTTTTGGCGCCGGACGGCATATTTGTCACGTTTCAATATTCCTTGCAGCTTAAAGCTGAGCTCCAAGCGCGGTTTTCCTGGGTCGAGACTGATTTCACCCTGTTCAATATTCCCCCGGCATTTATTTATACCTGTCGCAACCAAGTACGTGAAGACAACCTGCATGGGGCGTAAGAGAGGAGACTTCCGTGAAATTGTCCCGCTTGCACAAAATGATGGCTGGTGTCCTGATTCTTTTGACGGGCATCGGGCTGTTGTTAGACAGCTTTGGTATCATTTCATTCGGCCTGTTTGATCTCTGGCCGCTGGCGCTCGTCTATTTCGGCGTTCGCCTCTGGAGCGACAATAAAAAAATCAGCGGCGGCATTCTGGCCACATTGGGCATCGTGATCGCGCTGGAGATGTGGCTCGGCATCGGAATCGAAGACCTGTTTAAAATCGGCGTGCCCCTGCTGTTTATCTACTTTGGTTATCGTTTGATTCGCGGCAAGAGTGTACGAACCTTCAAGAAAAAAGAGTCCCCCTCGCTGGATGATGATTTTTTTGCGGCAGAGGAGACGGCTTCTCCCCGGCAGGAACGGGAGCCGGAGGAAGAAAAGCGCTATCGCTGGAGGGGGAGACGTGAGACGGGACCTGCTTCGGAATCCGCGAGGGCGCAATCCGGCGGGATCTTGCTGCCGATGGAAACGCGCAGCTCCTTGATCGGCGATTTTCACTTGACCTCGGGGCGGTTTGAACTGAACCACTTGCATGTCTGGCATGGAATTGGTGATGTAGTGATCGATTTGTCCAGGGCGGTGCTGATGCACGAAGAAGCGATGCTGTCTGTCGATGGCTGGATCGGAGACGTTACGATCTACGTGCCGATCGATCTGGCGGCGTCGGTATCTGCTGAGGTGAGCGTCGGCGATCTGGAGGTTTTTGGTCATCGGCAAGGCGGCATCAGCCGTTGCATCGTGGTGCGTTCCGATCACTACGACACGGCTGCCAACAAGGTACTTCTACGAATCTCGCTGCTCGTCGGCGATATTAAAGTCAAGTACATCTAGGGGGTACTGGCGAATGCGACGACAGAGATTAGCGAGTTTGCAATGGCAAAGTGTTCGGCACGGCCTCATGATGACAGTGAGCGTCATCATGGTTTCGTTTGCTTGTTTTTTCAGCTTGTATTTTGTGGGGATGAATGACCCGCAGATCCAACAATGGTACGTTGCCTGGGTCCATGATCCGACGGTGACGGAATTTATGGAGAATTACATGCCGTTCCAATTGCCACAGGAACCGGATTGGCTGGTGATGGTCGTCGCTTTTGCGGTCTCCCTGCCTGCAGGTGCTGTGATCGGTCTGTTCGGTTCCTATATCTACGGCAATCTGCTGAAAAAGCGGATGAATGTGCTTTGGGAGGCGGCGATGAATTTGGGACGAGGCATCTTGTCCTACCGCGTGCCGGAGCTTGGGACGGATGAAGTCGGCGAGTTAGGGTGGCAATTGAACCGGCTGGCGTCCCAGTGGGAGGAGCAGGTTGCTTCTCTGCAGCGCTTGTCCAACCACAACGCAGCATTAGCCGAGCAGTTGAAGCACACGGCCGTTACAGAAGAGCGGCAGCGTTTGGCCAGAGAGCTGCACGATGCGGTCAGTCAGCAGTTGTTTGCGATTGCGATGACGACTGCTGCACTCAAGCGGATCGTGGAAAAAAATCCGCAGCGGGCCGCCCAGCAAATCGAGCTGGTGGAGGAAATGGCTGCTGCTGCACAGGCTGAGATGAGGGCTTTATTGCTTCATCTGCGGCCGGCGACACTGCAAAACAAAAGCCTCAAGGAAGCGGTGCTGGATCTTTTGGAGGAGCTCACGCGAAAGAACAGCATGGGCATCCATTGGGAAATCGAGGATGTCGAAGGGCTGCCAAGCGGCATAGAGGACCACCTCTTCCGGATTCTTCAGGAGTCGCTGTCCAATACGCTGCGGCATGCCAAAGCAAATCAGATTGTCATCAAGCTGTTTACGCTGCAGGGACAAGTCCGGATGCGCATTGTCGATGACGGGGTGGGTTTTGACCCCGATGGCGAAAAGCTGACCTCTTACGGTCTGCAAAGCATGCGTGAGCGGGTGGCAGAGGTGGGCGGTTCGATGGAGATCTATTCGGCGATAGGAAAGGGAACCCAAATCGAAGTGCGGATTCCCTTGGTTTCACAATCGGAACGTGAAGGAGTTGAGGGTGATTCGTGATTCGGGTGTTACTGGTAGATGACCATGAGATGGTGAGAATGGGCTTGGCTGCCTATCTGTCGACAGAGGATGATATCGAGGTAGTGGCAGAGGCGGGAAGCGGCGAAGAAGGAGTGCGGCTGACTGTCGAGCTGAAGCCGGATGTGGTCCTGATGGATCTGGTCATGGAAGGCATAGGCGGAGTAGAGGCGACGCGGCGGATTCGCGAAAAATGCCCGGCGAGCAAGGTTATCGTGCTGACCAGCTTTATCGACGATGAAAAGGTGTATCCCGTCATTGAGGCGGGTGCATTCAGCTATTTGCTCAAAACATCGCGAGCTTCGGAGATCGCCAAGGCAATTCGCTCCGCCGCTGCTGGCGAGCCCGTCCTGGAATCAAGGGTGGCAGGGAAGATCATGGCCCGTTTTCGCCATGGTCAGGAAGCGAAGCCGCATGAGCAGCTCACCCCGCGGGAGCTGGAGGTGCTCAAGCTGATTGGAAAGGGAAAATCCAATCAGGAAATAGCCGACGAATTGATCATCGGGATCAAAACAGTCAAAACTCATGTGAGCAATATCCTGGCGAAGCTGGATGTAGAGGACCGGACGCAGGCCGCGATCTACGTCCATACCCACAACCTTGGTTGACAGCACTACCGGACTCACCCGAGAATAGAGGGGTGAGTTTTTTTTGCAGATGTGGTAAAGATAGTAAGTAATCGTATTGGAAGGGAGGAGCGGATCGTGAGACATAAACCACAGACGCGTTCCAAGATCCTCAATGCAGATCAGGGAGTGGATTTTGTAGGCGATGTGCATGGCTGTCACGAGGAGTTTCTCGAGCTTCTGGGCCTCCTGGGATATGAGCGCGGACGAGACGGGACTTACCGCCATCCCGAGGGGCGCAAGCTCTTGTCGCTTGGCGATATTACAAGTCGAGGGCCGGCATCGATCGCGATGCTGCAATTTTTTATCCGTCATATCAACGCAGGCTTGGCCGAGATGGTAGATAGCAATCACGGATGGAAGATCGCCCGTTGGCTCGATGGCAGACCCGTCACCTTGGCGCACGGAGACGAAAAAGTGGATGAGGAGTTTCGGCAGTTCCAGATGGAATTCGGGCCGAAAAAAACGTCCTTGCTCAAGGAGCAGAGCCGTCGCCTGCTGTTTTCATCCCCCTCGCACATGATGATTCGGCAAAAGGACAAGCTGGTCGCCGTCGCTGTCCACGCCGGGATTCGGGACGATTATATCGGCATGGAATCGCCTGCTGTACATACATTTTGCCGCTATGGAGACGTCGCCGGGATCGGGCCGGATGGACGGCCGATACGCAAGGACTGGGCGCAGGAACGAAAAACGAATCAGCCTTTGATCGTCTGGGGCCACGATCCGCGTCCGAAGCCGGAACGGTTGAACGGCACACTCAACATCGACCAGGGATGCGTATTTGGCGGCATGTTGACCGCGTACCGCTTTCCCGAGGACGAGCTTTTGAGTGTGCCGGCCAAGAAAAACTACTCTGGACTCGAGGAGACGCCTCTCACTCGCTATCGGAGGGAGCATCAGGACTGACGCCTATTGCCCTTGCTTGCTCAGTTTCTCGTACATGCGTTTGAGGATCAGGGCTTCCGCCCACAGAGGCAATGGCTGGTCCATTTGCTGGCGCCAGATTTCATCGGTCAAGAAACCTTGCTCATACAGCCAGTTGATCGCTTCATGCTTCCATTCAGGCACTGGTTTGCCACCTCCGCTTTCAGGTTTCGTCGGACCGGGTGTCGGCTTCGTTTCTGGCGGCGGGGGAGAAGGCGGTCGATAATTTTGCTTGGCGTAGATACAAAAGGCGCGAACGACCGCTTCCGCAAGTCCCTCCCAGTCGGAGGCGAGCTTATTCGCATCCTGCGCGTTGTCCGCGAAGCCGTATTCCACGATGACAGTCTCTACGCTTCCTGTCTCGCGATGCATGTAGTAGTAGTCGAGCTTGGAATTGTTGGGCAAGGTGCGAGTAAAGATACGGCGATTGGGCATGCCCGCTGCTTTCAGCTCTTCGGCGATGATGCGCGAAAAGGTAGGCGTGCTGTAGATCGAGTAAATAGCTTCGGACCCGCGTCCTCCGCCGGAATTGATGTGATTGGAAATGCAGTAGCGAGCCCCGCTTTCACGCACTTTTGCCGTTCGTGCTTCTGCTGTCAGGGTAATATCTGTGGTTCGTGTGATCGCAACAGGTATATTCAATTCCTGGAATCGCCGATATTGGTAAAGGGAGATCTTCAGGTTCATATCCTTTTCTGTAAATTGCGCATTGTTTCCTCCGCCAGGGTCAATCCCGCCATGCCCGGCGTCAATGATCAGGATAGGAGCCATGGATTTCATCACCTCTATTCTTAGCATATGAAAAAAAGTGAGAACATGCGTGAGGCAGTAACACCATTTTCGTTCCCGCCATGTACAGGGAATCGAACTATGGTACAATAAAAGAGCTCATTATTTTATTTAAGAGGATGGTAATGCATAGATGGCATGGTACAACTGGGTAATCCCCATCGTTACACTGCTCGTTGGCCTCGCAGGAGGCTTCTACGGAGCCACCTATTACTTGAAAAAGCAAATGGCTAACATGCAGATGGATGAGAAGCAACTGCAAGCGATGGCTCGTTCAATGGGAATGAATTTAAATCAAAAACAATTAAAGCAAATGAGCCGTACGATGAAAAATATGAAAATGCCCAACAAGTTAGGGAAGTAGGATGACTGGAGGGATGTCGGAATGGGTCCGACCCGTCTTCGTTACACGATGCTCGGCTTTATACTCGGCGTCTTTGTCGTGTACTTGAAAGAGTTGCCTTTGTCGGAGGGAATTCGGTTCGCAGCACCTTTTTACGGAGCGGGCATCGGCCTGCTGCTTGACGGCATCATGCTTCGGATCAAACAGCAAAAGGGAAGCAAGGAATAGAGAGAGCTTGGCATATGCCAGGCTTTTTTTCGTGGACGATTTGCACGATTTGGAAGGATAGCCGGGTCGCTTTATCGAAAAAAGGAGGGATAGCCAGTATATCATGTGAGAGGAGCCAATATGCGATATAGAACCATTCTCCTGATCGGATTCTCAACAATGATGGTGCTGTTGTTTTCTCTCTTGGCCATTTCGACGAGCATTCATGCCGGCTTGATCGAAAACGTCACGGAAATCGTGGATGATCGCTTCCACAAGGTACAAGTAGCGAGTGATGTGGAAAATCAGGTGAATCGCATGAGCGGCCTGTTGAACAATATCGTCCTTGAGGAATCCTACGAAAGCATTCTCAAAGCCAGGGAAAAGTATACAAAATCATCCAATGAGGCCAATCTTGCGCTGAACTCTCTGCAAAATCTCGTCACGACAGAGGAAGCGCAAAAATACCTGGCGGACTCCATCAAGCTGTTCTCCTCCTTTGAGAGCAAGGCGCAAAGCGTCATCGAGAGCGCGGAGGCGGGACAAAGAGCCGAAGCCAAGCAAATGATTGTACAGGAAGCGGCCGTGGTACGCGACAAATTATTGCAAAGTATTGAAAAGTTAAAAAACGTTCAGGAAGGCCTGCTCGCGGAAGCCTATGTGAGAGCCAATGAACAATATCTCTTCATAGACAGGATCAGCAAGATATTTATTGTGTTCGGACTCGTCGTCGGAGGCCTGGTAGCCGCCTGGACGATCCGCAACATTGCGAATAACCTGAGGCGCATCAGCTCGGTCATCACCATGGCTACATATCGTTCCGAGGAAAACTACCCCCGCATTCAAATCAACACGCGGGATGAAATCGGCGAAATCGCGCGGGCATTCAATATGATGGCAGAGACTTTGGAGCTGCACGCCGAGCAAGAGAAAGAGTACAAGCGGGCGATCATGGATCACAGTTGGCTGAAGACACAGGTTCATGAGGTCACCTCCAGCAGCCAAGGGATTCAGGATGTGACCAAGCTGGCCCAATCCATTGTGAACAAGATTACCCCGATCGTCGAAGCCTCGTACGCGGTTCTTTTTGTACGCGACGGGCACGTAGATGCTCAAAGGCTCGTCAAGGCGGGAACGTATGGCTTTGATGCTCAGGATTTGCAAGTAAAGGCCATCGAATTCGGAGAAGGGCTCGCGGGTCAAGCCGCCTTGGAGAACAAGATAATCGAACGAGAGGATCTGCCGGAGGACTACATACGGGTAGGGTCCGGTCTTGGCAGCACGAGCCCGGTTGCGATCATGATTTTGCCGATTTCGTATGAGGGGCATGTGCTGGGTGTGCTGGAACTCGCTTCGTTGCAGCGCTTTACACCGCTGCAAAAGGATTTTCTGCAGGAGATCATCCGCGACATCGGGACTATCATGAACAGCATTTACATCCATATGCAGGTACGCAATCTGCTGAAGGAATCCCAGACCTTGACCGAGGAGCTGCAAAGCCAATCCGAAGAACTGCAGCTTCAGCAGGAGGAGTTGCGCAGCATCAATGAAAAGCTGGAGGAACAGTATAAAAATGCGGAACAGAAAGCCAGGGAACTGGAGAAGGCAAAGGAAGAGCTGGAGAGAAACGCCGTTGAAATCGAGCTGGCATCCCGCTACAAGTCCGAGTTTCTGGCCAACATGTCCCATGAGCTGCGAACTCCGTTGAACAGCCTGTTGATCCTGGCGCAAATCCTCGCTGACAACAAGGAGCGCAATCTCACACCGCGCCAGGTGGAGTTCGCCGCGACGATCCATAGATCGGGCAATAATTTGCTCCGTCTGATCAACGATATCCTGGACCTCTCAAAAATCGAGTCTGGCAAAATGGACATTCTGATCTCCAAGGTTCCGATACGCGAGATCGTGTCCTATATCGAACAGAACATCCAGCCTCTCGCCGCCCAAAAAGGACTGCATTTTACGATTTCACTGGGGCCGAGCTTGCCGGAAATCATTGAGACGGACCAACAGCGCGTCCAGCAAATTATCACCAACCTGCTCTCCAATGCATGCAAGTTTACCGCCAGAGGCAGCGTCAGCCTGGACATTTCCATGCTGCCGTCCGAGTTGGGCCAAAGAATTGCGTTTGCTGTGAGAGATACGGGGATCGGCATTCCGTCAACAAAACAGCAGATGATCTTCGATGCGTTCCAGCAGGCTGACGGGACGACGAGCCGCAAGTTCGGCGGGACGGGCTTAGGTCTGTCGATCAGCAGAGAGCTGGCGAATCTCTTGGGAGGCTCCATTCTGGTAGAGAGCGAGGAAGGGCGGGGAAGCACCTTTACCCTCGTCCTGCCGCTGGAGCAAGGAGAAATCGTTCAGCCGGAAGTGCTGGCATTGCAGGAAGCGGCAGCGTCCTTGGCTGCAGGTGCAGAGCCGGCCGATACGACAGACTGGGATGAAGGATTGAAAGGGAAGAAAGTGCTGATCGTCGATGATGATATGCGCAACATCTTTGCCCTGACAGCAGCCATGGAAGAACGGCATATGCAGGTCATTTTTGCCGAGAACGGCAGAGAAGGCCTGCAGATGCTGGAGGAACATCAGGATGTCGACATTGTGCTGATGGACATCATGATGCCGGAGATGGATGGGTACGAGGCGATCGAAAAAATCCGCAGTATTCCGGAATTCCATAAATTGCCGATCATTGCTTTAACGGCGAAGGCCATGAAGCATGACAGAGAAAAATGTATCGAAGCGGGGGCTTCGGATTACATTAGCAAACCGGTAAACATGGAGCAGCTCATCTCGCTGATGCGGGTATGGCTGTACGGATAGGAGTGAGGAAATATTTACGAGAACAACGAAGAAGCGGGGGAGCGCGAGGACCAGCTTGAGCATGATCTGGAGCGAATTGAGATCGCTCTCCTCCTAGAGGGGATCTACAACCAATACGGGCATGATTTTCGCAACTACACCTACTCCTCTATTCGGCGCCGAATCTGGCATCGAATACGGATCGAAAAGCTGCAAACCATCTCCGGCCTGCAGGAAAAAGTCTTGCATGAACCCAAGATGATGGAAAAACTCTTCTCCGACTTCTCCATCAATGTAACCGAGATGTTTCGCGACCCGCACTTCTTTTTGACATTTCGCAAATCCATCGTCCCCCGTTTGCGAAAGATTCCGTTCATCCGCATCTGGCACGCGGGCTGCTCGACCGGGCAGGAGGTTTTTTCGATGGCCATCCTGCTCCATGAGGAAGGGCTGCTGCACAAGAGCAGACTCTACGGGACGGATATGAATGAGCATGTCCTCAAGAAAGCGAAGATGGGCAGCTTTCCGATCGAAAAAATGCAGCTGTACACCAAAAACTACATGCAGGCTGGCGGTACGCGAGCCTTTTCGGAATACTATACGGTCAAAAATGGAGTGGTCCAGTTCGAGCCTTTTTTAAAGGACAATATGGTTTTTGCCCAGCACAATCTGGTTACAGACGGCTCCTTTAACGAATTTCAGGTCATCATTTGCCGCAATGTCATGATTTATTTCAATGAACCACTGCAGAATCACGTGCACCAGCTGATTTATGAAAGCTTGTGCACGGACGGTTATCTTGGACTCGGCAACAAGGAAGGAGTTGTATTCACAACCCATGCAAGCTGTTATGAAGAAGTGGACGGAACCGAAAAATTCTACCGAAAAGTCAAATGATGCAGGGCTGAATTGGGTGAAGGACTCTGAACATCAGGAGAATTGGGCATGGAATAAAAAGGTAAATATTCTTCTGGTAGATGATCGAAAGGAAAATCTGCTTTCTTTACAGGCCGTGCTGGATTCCCCGCGTTATCGGCTCGTCTCTGTACAGTCGGGAGAAGAAGCCTTGCGCCAGGTCTTGAAAGAAGAATTTGCCCTCATTCTCTTGGACGTCCAGATGCCCGGCCTCAATGGATTTGAGACAGCCAAGCTCATCAAGCAGCGAGAGAAATCAAGAAACATTCCGATCATTTTCGTGACGGCGATCAGCAAAGCCACCGAACACGTCCTGGAAGGCTACAAAGCCGGCGCTATTGATTATATCTTCAAGCCTTTTCATCCCGATACATTGGTGATGAAGGTCGAGGGCTTCGTGCAGCTCTATCTGCAACAGCAGCAGATCGCATTTCAAAGGGAGATGCTTCACTCCCGCACCATGGAGTTGGAGGAGGCCAATGACCGGTATTTGCGGACGCTGCAGGAATTGATCAAAAGCGAGGCACTGTCGCGAACGATCGTAGACACCTCCGTCGATACCATCATCACATTTGACGAAAATCGCCTGATTCTTTCGCTGAATCCAGTAGTGTGGCCCATGTTCGGCTACAGACCCCATGAGGTGTTGAACAAGCCCATCAATCAACTGCTTGCCTTGCCGTTTCACTCGGATGATTACGTGTTGGACAAAATTGTGGAAACGGTAGCGGTGCGCAAGGATCAAAGCAGCTTTCCGGTCGAAATCCAGCTTGGCAAAACGACGATCGAGCAGCGGGATATCTACGTCTGTTCGGTTCGTGATATTAGCGAGCGAAAGCAGTTGGAGATTGAACGCAAGCATCAATACGACCGGCTGGAGGTGCTGGTAAGGGAACGCACGAAGCAGTTGGCTGCGTCGCAGGAGCAATTTCAGAAGATTTTCCAATCCAGCCCGTGCATGATCGCGATCCGTTCCTGTGAGGATGGCGCCTATATCGACGTCAACCAAAGCTGGATCGACATCATGCAATATACATACGAGGAAGTGAAGGACTCTACAGAGGACAAGCTGATCCTGGCCAGGGAATACAGCTGGCAAAAGCGCCCCCTCGATCTGGAGGAAGCGGTGCGCAATGAAAAGATTCAATACTTGACCAAATCCAACGAGCTGCGCGAAGGCTTGCTGTCTACGGAAATCATCTACATCCAAGACAAGCGAAGCATTCTAAGCGTCATCACGGATATTACCGAACGAGTCTATCTGGAGAAAGAAATGGCTCGCCTGGACCGTTTGCACCTGATTGGGGAGATGGCAGCGGGAATTGCTCACGAGATCCGCAATCCAATGACGACGGTACGAGGCTTTTTGCAATTAGCCAAAAATTCCAGGGACAGCTCAGCGCTTCAGTTCGTCGATCTGATGCTGGCAGAGCTGGATCGGGCCAATGTCATCATCACCGAGTTTTTGACGCTGGCGAAGAACAAGACGAATGAAATGACGAGGCAGCATCTGGAGGATGCGCTGGAAACCCTCCTGCCATTGATTCAGGCAGAAGCAGTATTAAGCGGGAAAAATGTGCATATTGATTGGAAAAAGTGCCCGGAGGTATATCTGGATGGCAAAGAAATTCGCCAGCTGTTTTTGAACCTCGCATTGAATGGCCTGGAAGCCATGCCGCCTGGAAAGACCTTGACCATCAAAATCTACGAGCAGGATGGGGAGGTCGTCCTCGAGGTGACTGACGAAGGGACGGGCATCCAGGAGGAGCTGCTGGAAAAGATATGGACGCCGTTTTTCACGACCAAAGAAAAGGGAACTGGCCTGGGGCTGGCTGTCTGCTACAGTGTCGCCAATCGCCATCGAGCCAAAATTGAAGTGAAAAGCAGCAGTTCAGGCACCTCATTTTTTGTACGCTTCAAGAGCTGCGATACCATTTGCGAAATCAATTGACAAGAGAGAATAGTGGGTGGTAAAGTATTCCCATCGTTCCATAAAATGAGACGTGATACAGCAGGCGTCGGCCGAATTCAACGGCCCTTTTCGCTTTCCTATATCGAACATGAGAACAGGCATATTGCTTACAAGCGGTATGCCTTTTTCGCTTCGCAAATCGGGAAGGGGCAGCGTTTCAGGTTGGCAACGAGAGAGGAGTGAGCAGATGTTTTCGATTTTTCTGAAAATGGGTTGGTTTTTTAAAGAAAATTGGCAGCGATATACCTTGGCAATAGTCCTGCTCATGGCCGGGAGCCTCCTGGAAATTTTGCCGCCCAAAATCATCGGGATGTCCATCGATGAGATGTATCTGGGTACTTTGACGGGAGAGAGACTCATCGGCATATTGATCTTTTTTACCGTTCTTGCCTTCGCGATCTATGTGATCACTTACCTCTGGGTATCCAGGCTGTTCGGGGGAGCCTATCTGGCGGAGCGTACGCTGCGTGCCATGCTGATGAGACATTTTCTGAGGATGACCCCCACCTTTTTTCAACGAAATCGTACGGGGGATTTGATGGCACGCGCGACCAATGATTTGAAAGCCGTCTCCATGACCACAGGCTTCGGGGTCATGACGATCGTGGAGACCATCAGCTATACGGCGATGATCCTGCTGACGATGTTTTTCTTCATCAGTTGGGAGCTTACTCTGATGGCTATACTGCCGCTGCCAATCATGGCCTACGCGATCAACCGCTATGGCCGCAAAATCCACGCGCGCTTCTCTCTTGCACAGAATGCATTCGGGGCGTTGAACGATCAGGTTCTGGAATCTGTCTCTGGTGTTCGCGTGATTCGCGCCTATGTGCAGGAAACAGCCGACCAACAACGCTTTCAGGAAATGACGGATGACGTCTATCGAAAAAACATCGCGGTGGCGCGGATCGATTCCCTGATCCAGCCTACTGTGAAGCTGCTGATCGGCATCAGCTATATGATCGGAATCCTGTACGGAGGGTATCTGATCTTTCAGCAGAAGCTGACCTTGGGCGAGCTGGTCACCTTCAACGTCTATCTCGGAATGCTGATCTGGCCGATGTTCGAGCTTGGGGAGCTGATCAACGTCTTGCAGCGGGGAAACGCATCTTTGGACCGCGTCAATGAAACTCTCGGGTATCGAGCGGATGTATCGGACGCACAGGAGACGATTGCTGTCGAGGTGCCGACAGCGATTTGTTTTGACCGTGTGACCTTTCGCTATCCTTCCGCCCGTGGCGAGCAGTTGAAAGACGTATCCTTCACCTTGCAGCGCGGACAGACGCTGGGGATCGTAGGGCGAACGGGCAGCGGCAAGACTACCCTGCTAAGGCAGCTATTGCGCGAGTATCCGCTCGGGGAGGGGAGGATTGCCATCTCCGGCCAGCCGCTGGAAAACATCGCGCTGGACAACGTCAAACGCTGGATTGGATACGTGCCGCAGGAACAGATACTCTTTTCCAAAACCGTGCGTGAAAATGTGCTCTTCGGAAAAAGGGAAGGGACGCAGGAAGAATTGCAGCATGCCTTGCAGCTCGCCTCGTTTGCCCAGGATGTGCAGAGGCTTCCTGATGGGCTGGAGACCTTGGTGGGGGAAAAGGGAGTGGCCTTATCCGGAGGACAAAAACAACGGGTCTCGATTGCGCGCGCGTTGATGATCGATCCGGAGATCCTGATCCTCGACGATGCGATGTCTGCCGTAGACGGGAAGACAGAAGCGGAGATGCTCACAAGCATTCGGCGGGAGCGGGCAGGAAAGACGACGCTGATCGCCACCCACCGCATGTTTGCCGTCCAGCATGCCGACTGGATTCTGGTACTGGATGAAGGGCGAATCGTGCAGGAAGGGACGCATGAGCAGCTCATGGCGCAGGGTGGCTGGTACAAAGAGCAATATGAACGGCAGCAGGCAGAAGAGCTGTTGAACGAAGGGCAGGTGAAGCCATGAGTACAGGCAAAAGATTGTTCCATATCGCGCTCCAGTTTAAAAAGACGATCCTGTTGGCGCTGCTGATGCTCTCCGTCGCGGTGGCTGCGGAACTGACGGGCCCCTTTTTGGCGAAGAAGATGATTGACACCCACATCATGGGAATTGAACTGCCTTGGTATGAGACGGCAGAGCAGCCATTTGCCGTACCGTATCAGGATCGGTGGTATACACGTCAGGATCACGTACAGGAGGAGGGCGGCCAGCCCGGAAAAGAGGTTCGCATCCTGCAGGTGGGGCGTTCCTACTATTTTGTCGATCAGCCGATCTCCTTTGATGGCGAGCGTACGGCGACAGATCACGAGCTGACGATCATCAAAGGCAGCGAGCAGGCAGTCTATCCGGCCGTAAAGCTGAGTGTCCCGGAGCTGTTTGCCTTCTTTCGCCCGGAGACGAAGGGCTTGCTGGTCTTGGCTGCATTCTACGGCGGCTTGCTGGTGATAGCGTCTGTGCTGCATTACGGGCAAAAATTTATGCTGCAAAAAGCGGCCAACCTGGTGATCCGAAAGCTGCGCATCGATGTCTTCGCCCATATCCAACGTCTGCCTGTCACCTATTTCGACCATTTGCCGGCGGGGAAGGTGGTGGCCCGCGTCACCAATGACACGGAAGCGATCCGTGAGCTGTTTGCGAATGTGCTGGCTTCTTTTTTTACCAGCGCCATCTACCTGGTCGGCATCTTTACGGCGTTGTTCCTGCTGGACACGCGGCTAGCGCTGGTCTGCCTGCTCATCCTGCCGGTCATGTTCGTCTGGATCGCGGTGTACCGCAAGTTTGCCACCCGTTTTAACTTCGTGATCCGCACACTCATCAGCGACATCAACGGCATGATCAACGAGTCGATCCAGGGGATACCGATCATTCGGGCGTTTCGCAAAGAAAAGGAAGCAATGAACGAGTTCGCGGAGCTTAACGATAATCTTTTCGCCTATCAGAATAAGATGCTGCGGCTCAATGCGACGGTCTCGTTCAATCTGGTCATGCTGCTCAGCAATCTGAGCTTTGTCTGTTTCATTTGGTACACGGGCTGGGCTTCCTTGACGGGGGGCAATTTGTTTACGCTCGGAGTCATGTACGCATTCGTCGATTATTTGACCCGCTTGTTCCAGCCGATCAGGCAGATCATGAATCAGTTGGCCAATTTTGAGCAGGCGCGCGTGGCTGCCCATCGGGTCTTTGAGCTGCTCGATGAGCCGGGGGCGGACGTGGAGACGGGGAGTGTGCCGCGTTTTACGGGGAAGGTCAGCTTCGAGAAAGTCTCCTTTGCCTATCAAAAGGATCAGGACGTGCTGAAGGACATCTCGTTTGAAGCCATGCCCGGCGAGACGGTGGCGCTGGTAGGGCATACGGGATCCGGCAAAAGCTCGATTATCAATCTGCTGTTCCGCTTTTACGAGATCAACCAGGGAACGATCCGCATTGACGGGCGGGACATCAGCCAGCTTCCCAAACAGCATCTGCGCCAGCATATGGCGATTGTGCTGCAGGACCCGTTTCTTTTTACCGGCACGATCGCATCCAATGTTAGCCTGAATCATCCTGACATCTCCCGGGAGCGAGTGGAGCAAGCCTTGCATGCCGTCGGAGCGGATCAGCTTTTGCATACTCTTCCCAAAGGCTTTGACGAGCCCGTGCTGGAAAAGGGAAGCACCTTGTCGGCAGGACAACGACAGCTTATTTCCTTTGCCAGAGCGCTTGCCTTCGATCCCGCGATCCTGGTTCTGGATGAAGCGACAGCGAGCATCGATACGCAGACGGAAAGCTTCATCCAGCAGGCTCTGGAGGTGCTGAAAAAAGGGAGGACCACCTTCATCATCGCGCATCGGCTGTCGACGATCAAAAATGCAGACCGTATCCTCGTCCTCGACCGAGGCAGGATCGTAGAGCGCGGACGGCACGAGGAACTGATGGAATTGGGAGGCAGGTATTATCAGATGTACCAATTGCAGCAGCGCAAGTCATCGGTTGCTTCGATCGGGTGAGCATCGTGCAAGAAGATCAGGAGAGTCTGCCGCGGGGAAAAGCGGCAGGCTTTCTTGGTTTGAGAGCAAAAGAGGGAATATTGACAAAATTATCGCATAAACTTATATTTAATTTAGGAATTTTTAAGGAAATTTTCCTTTATAAATTTCAATAGAGAAAGGGCTACTGCGTATATGAACATTAGTCAAGAGGTTCAAAACAAGAAGGAGAAGTTGATCAAGAGACGGCGAGATCTTCATCGGCACCCTGAATCAGGATGGATCGAATATCGCACTTCTGCCATTATTGCGGAGGAATTGACCCAGCTTGGCTACCACGTTTTCGTTGGAAAGGATGTTTGCAAGGAATCCTCCCGAATGGGCGTGCCAGACCCTGAAATCCTTCGCTATCACGAACAGCGGGCGATAGGAGAAGGTGCAGGTGCCAAGTGGATCGAGCGCATGAAAGGCGGATTCACGGGAGTTGTCGGAGTCCGAAAGACAGGGAGACCAGGACCTGTCATCGCGTTGCGTTTCGATATCGATTCGAATGATTTGCAAGAGAGTGCCAGCGCCGATCATCGGGCAGTCCGGGAAGGATTTGCCTCGACGCACCAGGGAATGATGCACGCCTGCGGACATGACGGCCACACAGCCATCGGTTTGGGAGTGGCGGAAATTCTGGCTACATACGAACATCTCCTCTCGGGTGAGATTCGCTTGCTTTTTCAGCCTGCTGAAGAAGGCAGCAGGGGAGCAAAGGCGATGGTGGATGCCGGATGGCTGGATGGCGTCGACTATTTTTTCAGCGGGCATATCGCATTCAAATCGGAGAAAATGGGCGAGATCGTAGCGACGGTAGGCGGTTTTCTCGCAACCAGCAAAATCGATGTCACCTTTCAGGGAAGGGCAGCGCATGCGGGGGCTGATCCGGAGAAAGGGAAAAACGCACTCCTGGCTGCGGCTGCGGCGACTACACATTTGCATGGAATCAGCCGGCACAGCGGCGGCGCAACGCGGATTAACGTGGGAACCCTGGAAGCGGGTTCAGGAAGGAATGTGATCCCGGAGCGGGCGTTCTTGCAGATTGAGACGCGCGGCGAAACGTCTGAATTGAATGAATACATGAAAAGCGAGACCATTCGAGTCGTAGAAAATATCGCCCGTGTGTTCGACGTGTCCTGCAAATGGGAGATAGTCGGGGAAGCGTCGGGAGCCCAAAGCAGTACAGAGCTTGCGTCGCTCATCACGCGAGAGGCAGAGCAGATGAAGCTGGTGAACTCGATCGTCCCGTATCTGGACCTTGGCGGATCAGAGGACGTGGTCTATATGTTGAACCGGGTGCAGGAGCGAGGCGGAAAAGCCACGTATATGCTGTTTGGCTCGCCGCTTGCACAAGGTCATCATCAGACCGGTTTTGACTTTGACGAGGATGTACTACTGGTGGGGACGGAGATCATGAGCAGGGTTGTTTTTGCTTGCCAACCGTAAAGCCTGATCAAAAAGGGGGGAAGTAACGTGGCCACTCGCCTATCATTTGCTGCTGCTGGAGACAGCTTCATTACCCGCAGACTCCCTTCCGTGGAGGATGCTTCGTTTCGCAGGCTGGCGGAATTCCTTCAGCGCGCAGATGTCCGATTCACCAATTTGGAAGTTACCGTCCACAACAGGGAAGGAGTGCCCTCTGCACTGAGCGGAGGGACATGGGCAGCCGCCCATCCTGAAGTGCTGCGGGATCTGAAAGCATACGGCTTCAACCTGGTTGCGTGGGCGAACAACCATACGCTGGACTATCTCTACGAAGGATTGCACGCTACCAAAAGACATCTGGATCAATTCGGATTCGTTCATGCGGGTGTCGGTCAGAATCTGGCGGAGGCCAGCGAGGTGAAGTATCTGGAGACAGTGAATGGTCGCGTAGCGCTCATTGCGGCCACCTCGACGTTCCATGAGTTTTGGGCAGCAGGCGAGCAGAGGCCGGATATGATCGGGCGTCCCGGCGTGAACCCGCTGCGCTATCGCGTGGAGCATCGCATTTCCGAAGAGAGAATGCGACAGCTGCAGGAGATCGCCGATATCGTGGAGATCAATGCGGAGGATAAGCTTCTGCAAAAAGAGGGCTTTGTCGTTGATCCCGATTCTGATGCCTTTCGGTTTGGGAAATACACGTTCAAGATTGGGCCCGTGGAGGGGAGGAAAACCTTTCCGCACCAGTCTGATATGACACGCATCCTCTCCCGGATCCGGGAGGCAAAAAGACAGGCGGATATCGTCCTCGTCAGTATTCATGCGCATGAAATGAAGGGAGAAGCGAAGGATCAGCCCGCCGATTTTTTGGTGGAGTTTTCCCGGAAGTGCATTGACGAGGGGGCCCATGGCGTGATCGGGCATGGACCGCATATCGTAAGAGGGGTGGAGATCTACAAAGGGCGTCCTATTTTTTATAGCCTGGGAAATTTCATCTTTCAAAATGACTCCGTCTCCCATCTCCCGGCAGATTTCTACGAGAAATACGGGATGGGACATGACGACAATGTGGCTGATGCACTGGACAAGCGCAGCCACAACAACACCAAGGGACTTGGGGCAGCGCCAAAGGTCTGGTCTTCCGTGATCCCTTACTGGGTGATGGAGGACGGAAACTTGAAGGAACTCCACCTGTATCCCATCGATTTGGGTTTTGGGCAGCCTCGCTACCGAAGGGGATGGCCCGAGCTGTCTGAGAAGACGGAAGTGCTCAAGAATCTTCAAGCGCTCTCACTGCCTTTTGGGACCGAAATCATCATCGGGCAGGGAGTGGGAAAAGTCGTTCTGTGAGGAAATCGCCGTGCAGGAATGACAAAAGGCCGAATTCGGCCTTTTCCTGTGACTAGGTTGGGGATTGAGCTGATTCCTTTCGGTTCAAATCGGAGATGCGGTATATTTTTCGCGGCCTTCCCCGATTCGTGGGAACTTCTTCACCGATGATTTGAGCCAGGCCCTGCTGCTCCAGATCAGTGAGAATGCGGCGGGCGTTGCGTGTCGTCATGCCGAGCAGCTCGGCAATTTCCGGAGCGCTGATGGAGTTTTTGCCCAGATGCTTTTGGACAGCCTGCAATTTGGTAAAGGTTGTAATCGTCACGCCGGCTTTTTTCAGCAATTCGTTCATGTGAGCGTCATCCGTCCGATAGAGAAAGCTGATGCTGTCGGGCTGTTGCAAAGGACCGTGAATGCTGCCTTCGTCATCGACCAGAATGGCGCATGAGCCGATTTTTTGGGCGTGGATCAGGGCGAGCTGCGCATTGCGTTCTGCGGATAATGCCGTAACGCCGTAGCCGATTCCGATGTTCGTCTGCCTGTCCGTCACCACAGACAAGCGTTCCAGCAGATTGGAGGCATGGACATTGGGATTTCCTTCGAAGGCTCCGCGCGTGGAGAAGATCATGTATTTGCCGTTTCCCGTGCTGATAAAGGCACCGGAGACCTCTTCCACGTAGTTCAGGATTTGTTCCTGCAGCCGCAGATGCAGCCGGCTTACATCATAGGAGCTTTTATTCTCACCGATCAGCTTTTCCAGGCCGTTAACTTCGATGGTCATCACGGCGATTTGGGACTTTTTGAAGTGCAGGGATTCTCCTGCCGTTCTCGCGAGATTCAGCAACGAACGGATGGACATTCGATTGGGACTGATCCGATAGACAGGAATCTGCGCGGCCTTCAGCTCCTCGTAGACCGAACTGACACAGGTGGCGCATGCGTCTACCTTTCCGTCGCGATACAGCGTCGAGTGGAAGGCGACAAGCTCTTGTATCGGCTTGTAGCCCGGATAAGACAGCAGATGGATGTCGCCTGCTGGCAAGCTCAGTTCATTGCAGGTTTCTTGCAGATGATGCATGTGCAAGGTGTCGAAGCTGACGCGGTCCACCTGCAGATGATCGCGGTACACGATCTCCATCAGCACCTTGGTCAGACTAGAGCCGTTTAATTGCGGCACCAGCGTCTTTTCGTCATCGAGATATTCTTTTGCAATCGAATAAGGGGCTTGACCGGAAAAAACCCAAATATCGATCTTGCCTTTCATCTCTTGCACGATGCGGGGTGTTTCCTGAATGTCCGTGTAGATGAGCGGAATGATGGTTATATGGTTTTGAAACTCTTTTCCGATATCGCTAAGCAACTCAATCGAGTCTTTCGGACCGACTGCTCCAACTTTCACAATCATGGGTATCCCTTTCCTTTGCCATGTGATAGAGATTAAGAAGGTTAATATTCTCCTCAGAAGTAGAAAACCCTTTAATCTGTAAAAAAATGCAAATGAGTATGCTGACAATTTTAAATCTTTTGAGTTGACACTGCAAAAAGGTTGTTTTATATTCGTTTTAAGGGAATCTTTTAGGAAATATACCATAAATGAGTGAGGTGATCCACTTGCAAGATGTGTTTTCCTACATCGAAAAAAATAGGGAACTCTACATCCAATGGCTGCAGGACTTATGCAGACAGCCCAGCGTTGCTACCCAGAACAGGGGGATGGCAGAGGCTGCCGCGATGGTTGAACAAAAAATTGCCAGTATCGGCGGAAAAGCGCGGCAAATTGAGACAACGGGTTATCCGGTCGTGTACGGAGAATGTCATCCTGGTAAGAAAAAAACCCTGTCATTCTACAATCACTACGATGTACAGCCCGAAGACCCCATCGAGAAGTGGCACTCACCTCCCTTTGCGGCAGATATTCGCGATGGTCGCATCTACGCTCGCGGAGTTGCCGACAATAAAGGAAATTTGGTAGCGCGTCTAGCCGCTGTTCACGCCTATCAAGCGGTTCGCGGTGAACTGCCGCTGACGGTCAAATTTTTTGTGGAGGGGGAAGAGGAGATCGGCAGTCCAAGCTTGCGTGGATTCGTCGATCAGAACAAGGATCTCCTCCAAGCGGATGGCTGTATCTGGGAGTTCGGCTACAAAAATGCCGACGACAGGATCAAAGCGACTTTCGGTGTAAAAGGGATGTGCTACCTCGAGCTGGTATGTCGCGGAGCCAATACGGATATGCATTCCTCCAATGCCGCTGTCATCGAAAACCCGGCCTGGAGATTGGTCTGGGCCCTCCAAACGCTGAAAACGCCAGATGAACGCATTCAAGTAGAGGGCTTCTACGATCGAGTCGCCATCCCCAATGCGGATGATTACGAAGCGTTGCGGGCCATGGATTACAACGAAGAAAAGACGCTTGAAAAATTCGGACTGGATTCCTTTTTGCTCAATCTTTCCGGCTTGGAGCTAAAGGAAAAGCTCGTTTACCAGCCAACCTGCACCATCTGTGGATTCGAATCGGGATATATCGGGGAAGGCAAGAAGACCGTATTGCCCTCGGAAGCAAGAGTGAAGCTTGATTTTCGCCTTGTGCCGCATCAGGATCCCCATGAAATTCGCCAGTTGGTCCGCGAGCATTTGGACAAGCACGGTTTTTCGGACACCGAGATCATTACCCATACGCTGACCTATCCGGCGAGAACCGAGCTGCACAGCGATCTGGCGAAAGCGGTGATTGATACGACCGTGCAAGTGTACGGGAAGGAACCGGTCATCGAGCCGATATCGCCTG
>Ga0180216_1000676_pt1 | contig 33377 bp, 47 predicted proteins | sample eDN3rd37CBELigMG_FD_128879 | JGI IMG/M metagenome (GOLD analysis project Ga0180216, IMG submission 128879) | Enriched Miracle-Growth compost microbial communities from Emeryville, California, USA - eDNA 3rd pass 37_C BE-Lig MG (version 2)... ... | reverse complement strand
TGGGCGTGCGCCTGCTGCCCGAGGCCGCGGGGCCGGTGCGCGCCGTGTCCGTCACCGCGCAGTCTGTCGCCATCTTTGACGTGCTCCACCTCGGCCCGCCCACGACGGTCTTGCCGGTGCGGCCCGGCTCCATAGGCATCCTGCGCGTCCGCCATCTCGCCAATCCCCGCCGTGCGCTCGTAGGATGACGGTCGATCGTTCAGGCAAGCGACGAGCAGCAGCTGCGCTGCCTGGACGTCAGCGCGTGTGCGCCGCACTGGGCCGCGCTGGGACACGCGACCGGCCGCATCGAGGTCGGACCGCTCGACGACCCGCGCCAGCGGCAGGTGCAGCCATCACTGCCGCCGCCGGACGAAAGCGCCATGCGCGCGCCTCATCCAGCGCAGCTCCCGCGCCGTGCTGTGCCGTGCTCTCCTCCATTCAGGTAGCTGGAAGTGTTCCAGCCACGCCCGGGGCGGCGGGCCGCGCGGTGCGGGCCATCGCATGGCATCCGTTCCGGTCATACTGGTTCGCCTCGGCCGGTACGCGAGGACGTCGCCGCGATGAAAGGGTCGTACCACGTTTGGTCTAATGCGCTTCAACGGCGCTTTGCCGGCAACCCGTCAGGCGCCGACACGGCGGTGCGGGTCTGGGACGTGCGGTCGCTGGCGCGCCCGATGCGCACGCTCGAGGGCCACGACGCCGCGGTGCTCTCGGTAGGCCAAGTTCACCTTGAACACTGTGCTGGTCCGGTCGTCTCGTTTACAGCTGTTCGGCGCCGCACGTTTTTGCGTGCCCTACAATAATAGCTGGCGTGGTCCCCGACGCACCCCGAGCTGCTGGCGTCAGGCTCGCTCGACGGGACGGCGCGGATGTGGGACCTCCTGCTCCAAGCGGGCGCGCCCTTGCGCTCTCAGGTGTGCTGGATACCTGCGCACAGCCCGGGGAGCTGTTCCTGAGTCCAACGTTGCACCGGTCGGGCCTAATGTACCGCAACGTGGCGTTCAGGTGTGCCTCACGGCGGACGGCCTGTCGGCTGGCGTGCAAGCCGGTTCGTCCCGCATCAGCCCGCGTAGACGCCGCATGCGGACCGTCACTGACGTCGCCGGCACACAATGCTCCCTCCCACGGTGGATGCAGTGGCCTTCGCGCCCAAGGCGCCCAACACGCTGCTGGCGCTTGCCGCCGACGGTCACTTGGTGGCCACGCGCATGTCCTCCGAAGCCGAGCAGGCGCTCGTGCCGCACCGGTACTGCTGCGCCAGCACGCACACACGCTCCGACCCGTCCGCAAGCTGATTGCGTCGCGCACCAACCGGATGTCGCGTCCCCCGCAGGTTCGCCGACGCGACGGCACAGCAGGTGGAGCAGCAGGTCTACCAGCGCGAAGTGACGGCGGCCGCCGACAAGGTGTACTCGCTCGTCCGAACCGACGCCAGCGTGGACGAGTACGCTGGTCAAGGCGCGACGCCGCTGCCTCCGAGCGCCGACTGACCAGCTGGCAGTAGCCTCTCGCCTGCTCGCGCGCCCAGGGTGAAACGCGTGCTGACGCTGCTGCAGCTGTGCACGCCGTGGCCGTCGCAACGGTCGGCGGCCGCGGCTGCGCCTGGACGCCCAGCGGTTCCAGCGCCGGACGCGCTGTCGGCCGACGAGCAGGACCAAGCGGCCGCGCGGTTTGAGCGCGAGCTGGCCGACGCCGCGTACTACCCGCCGTCCGATCTAGTGGACGTCGCCGCGCTGAATGCCAAGGTGCGCACTCGGCCACGACGTGGGAAGATCGGAGCCCGTCGTCGGAAGGTCACACACCAGCTCGCGCACGGTTTGAGATGCGGGCACTCGCCAGCAAACGGCCAAGGTGCGCCAGGATATCCAGGTGCTACGCCGCCGCGTCCAAGTGCAGGACAGCCTCAACTGGAACAACGCCGCGGCCGCATGCGAAGCGCTGCCGTGCGTCGCCCCCGGCGTGCATGAGTGGACCCGCGGCGCCACGCTCACGCAGGGAAACCCTTGCATCGCACTCGCGCTAAGGCACCAGGGGCATCGTCCGCGACCTCGAGGCGTCGGCCACGGCCTACGACACCGGTTTCCTTTTGGTAGGCCTTGCACTCCAGGGACTCTGACGCTGTTCTGCTGCTGACGATTGTTCCTTCCGACCGCGGTCGGCTGCCGCGGCCAGAAACTGTTCCTCACCGTGCGCAAGGAGGCCTTTGTCGGCAGCCTCCAGTTTGTGCGCGGCGTCCTCGCGGCGCTGAACGCGGGCGGCCTCTTCGAGGCGGCGGTGCCGCTGGCGTACGCCGCCTTCTTCCCGACCGTGTTCGACGGCCGGCACGACCAGGACCTCGTGGCCGCTGGCGGCACGCGGTCGTACGCGCCGCTCGTGTCGCTGCGAGCGTTCAGCACCGCCAGGTGCGCAACCGGTTGCTTGGGATGCGCGGAAAGTGCGGATCGCTCACGGACGCACTGCGGCCTGCAGCCGACCGGGGCGGGGGGGAGCGTGGGCTGACAGCACCAAGGCGCCGTCAAGGCGGTTAGTCGATCCCACCGCCAAGAGCGCTGGCGGGGCGGCGACCGCGTCGGCAGACGGCGAGGCGCCCGCGGAGACTGTGCGGCGTGCGTTCAGCGACCCCCGAACGGTGCTGCCCATGCTCGAGCGGCTCATGTGCGTTGCTGCTGGGCCGCTGCTCACGTAGCCACCCGGGTGTGCTGACGACGGCGACGCTCTCGCCACACGCCACGCCTGGCGCCACAGCAACCTCAACCTGCTCGCCGCATCTCTGGAAGGGACCGACCCCGATCTCGGCGACCTGCACAGCATCAGCGCCATCGTGATGGGTACAGGCTCTGGCAACGAGCGGGCCCTAGGTAGACCCTCCTCTTCTAAGGCCGCTGGGCTAGCGCCGTTGCACCTGACGCTGCAGGCGGGCCCATGTACAGCAGCACGGCCATCGGCGCCTGCATCGCCGCGCTGATGAGGTACGCGCCCGACCGTATCCACAACGACATTGGCGCGCCACGCTCACGTGTCGGTGGGCCTGCACCGGCCCCGGCATTGGCTCCTGCAGGGCGCAGCGCTACGACGATGCCCTCAACTACATCCACGCCTTGCTCGAGGCACGGCCTACGCGCTGCGTGCACGCTCGCCCTCCGCTCAACGAGCTGACGAGCGCCCTCCTGGCATCCTTCCTTCCGCGGATCGCTGCACAGGACTACGGCAGCTACGCGTTTGGCAAGGTGCTCAAGAGCCACCGCGCCTCGGCCGTGGTGCCGGCGGTGCGCACTGCGCTCCAGCAGGCGCTGGAGGCCGGCCGGCCCACGGCGGCGTCCGTGGACGAGACGTTGCTACGGCCCACCCTCATGGCCGCACGGCTGATCCTGCGGTGCCAGCACCTGCCCTCGGAGCTGGCCAGCCTGGCGCAACAAGTCGTGCAGTACGCGTGGCGGGCCATGCGTGGGGGTGTCGCTTGGGTTTGGACCTAACTCACCAGGGCTTGTGTGGGCGCGCCAAAGTCACAGGCACACCGGCTTGGCCCTCGTCAAGCAGTGGGAGGCGAGCGCGGCGGGCGCCATCACACGCGCGGCGACGCTGCGCAGCGCGCAGGCCGCGGTCGACCAACTGACGGCGTGGAAGCGCGACGCCAGCTCGCTCGCCGTGTCCCACGTCCAGTTCCTCCTCGACCGCCTCAGCCGGCTGCAGTAGTTCCGTGTACAGCAAGTTTTGTATTTGGCGTGGACAAAGACGACCCAGCGCTTCACGGCCGCGCCTCGCCGGTCGCCCACGGCGTCAGCGCTTCCAGCGCCGCGTGCTCGGTGACCTTGTAGCCCAGCTTGCGGTAGCCCGCCGCGACCGCCTGCGCGCCGCTCAGCCCGCGCCCTTGGCTTGTTAGAGGTGGAGGTGAGAAATTGCGTCGGCCGTGCGCCCAGGACCGGGTCTGGCCAGCGCACCTTGGCCTTGCCAGGAGCTGCGACCGCCACGGCCAGCGAGTGCGCGGGATCGAAGAGGTGCTTGAGGTGCTTGTCCAGCACGCGGCGAAGGTCGCTGCTGGTGACCCGCTGCCAGCGTGGCGGCCACAAGGCTCGCTCCGCCCTCCGCATACCCCCGTGTCAGCCGCATGTGGCGGAGCGCTGTGGGCTTGGCTAAAGCGGTACCTCGACGGCCGCCAGGAACTTGCGCGTGCCGTCGGCGCCGGTCTGCTTGAACACGTCGTTCACGAGCAGCTGGAGCGCCGCGTTCTCCATGTTATCCTCGCGGTGCACCGCCGAGTAGACGACGCCGCACTTGGCCGCCGCGACGTCGGGCTCGTCAAACGCAATCTGCACAGTCCCGGTCACGCTGATCCCCAAGCCCGCATGAGCCCGCCCAGCCGCATGCTCGCGCCGCGGCACCCCCCAGCGATTGCGGACCTTGCCGGCGGCCAGGTCGGCGACAATGCGCTTGGCCTGCTCTGCCGCCGCGGCAGCGTTCGGCGACCGGTACACCACAAACTGCAGCATGGCTGGGGATGCGGTAAAACTAACCCGTGCAACAACACGGCGATTTTTACTACGCATGTCTTTCAAGACGTGCCGCTGCAGACGCGGACCTACCGGCGTCGGTGTTCTGCGACACGCTGGCGCCATAGGCCAGGCCGAGGCCGCGGATGTTCTTCCACAAGAGGCCCTCCATCTGCGCGCGCGCTTTCCAGCCGTTCTGGGAACCAACCGAACCGTCAGCGCGCGACTGCACGTAGCTTCCTGTCGTCTCCCCAGATGCAGGCATACCATCGACAGGTACTCGCCCAGCACGTGGAGCGCCGGTACGTCGTCGTCGACGTAGCTACCCGGAGCTGAAGGGGAGCCCAGACAGCCACTGTTGGTAGACTAGGCCTTATGAGCTGGGACTACCGCGCCCGGCCCATGCCTCTCTCGCGCTCGATATTACCGCGTGCGACGTGGATGGCAAACGACGACTCGATGGTGGGCAGGGTGACGACATGCACCTGGTTGCCGGGCTGCTTGCCCAGCTCCGACAGATGCGCGTGCGACATCATCGTCGCCGGGTCCCGCTTGGCCGGCGCCCAACGTTGCAGTCCCTGTCCGTGCAAGCGATGGCGCACGTGTCGCCAGGTGTGAGCCTCGTTTGCGGCGTGCACGCTCAGCGTCCGTGGCCGCACCGTCAGCTGGAGGTCGCGGAAGACGTCGAGCCACGGCTTGCGCGGGCTGGGCATGGCCAGAATGTCGCCCACGACCTGGACCACCATGCGGCCGGGCTCGCACACTGCGGCCACGGATCGGACTCGAAGGACGCCGGCGTGTAAGAATGTGCGGCCTCGCGCGCTGCACTGGAAAAACCCGCACGTACGCGCTTGGCGGAGGGCATGCAACGCCTGCACGGGGTCGGCGACGGTGAGCGCCGCGGTCGCTGCCACGGGCGGCTCCTCGTTGCCGTCGCCCTCGCCCTCGCCCTCGCGCTCGCCCTTGCCCTCGCCCTCGCCCTCGTCTTCCGCGTCCACGTTGACGCCCAGGGCGGCTGCGACCGCGCGCAGGAACACCTCCTGCTGGAGGACCGACATCGGCGCGTGGTTCGACGTGTGCGGATCGTACGCGAGTAGCTGCATCCCCAGCGTCGTCATCTGGCAGCACCACAAAGGGTGGAGAGGGAATCGCATGGAGGCGTTAGCGGGAGCGTGCGCAGGAATGGCTATTGTGCGCACGACGCCTACCGCCATGCCCTCGCGCTTCATCTCGGGCACCTCGTGCAGCAGCTTCGCCACCACCGTCTTGAGCCTGCGGGACGCGCGGCGAACCCACGTTCGATGCGCTTCGTGAATGCCTGAACGGCGCCGAAGGGGCCGTGCGCCCGGATCGCAAGTACCGCTCGGGGTCGTAGGCGGCGTGCCAGAGGACGTCGTGCAGCCACTGCACGGCCTGCGCATAGCGCGACGCCTGCGAGCGCTCCGCAAGAATGCCGGCGGCCGGCGCGAGTCAGCCGACGGCGCACCGCCCGCGAAGCGCGCTGTTGCGTTGGCCAAGGCCCACCTCGGCCTTGATCACGATCTGCAGCCACGGCGCGAACGGGCCAGCCGAGAAGACGCCGCTCGAGCTGGGGATGCCGACCGCGGCGTTGTGGGCCACCGTGTCCACGTCCAGCTGCCGCACGACGTCTTGCAGCGAGAGCACCGGCGCGCCCGGCCGCTGGATGGCCGTCTGTCGTATCCAACGGACGAGGAACGGACCCCGAATAGCATCGTCAGAATCAGAGCAAGCACTGCACCTCCACAGGCTCTCGCTACTCGCACCTCAAACAGGGCATCGATCAGCACCGGCAGCCACAGGCGGTGCTCACGGGCGATTCCGCTGGTGTTGATGAACATGCGCAGCACCACGAACGCGCTCGGCACGTCTGGTGCGCGTGCGCGACACGCAAACCAAGCACAGCTCAGCAGTTCTGCTCTCGCGAACCCGAGCGCGGCTCGCAGCCCGTACGGTCAAAGTGCAGGTCCAGGCCCAGGCGAATCTCGGGAAAGTCGTCAGCCAATTTCGCACGCACCGCCGTGTCGCCGCGCGACGACACGACCGGCACCATGCCGATTGTTTGCAGCGACGGGATGGCGAAGGACTCTAAAGGAGGGCGCGCCACGGGAAAACGCAGCGCCAGCGAAACCGTGAGCGGCGGCCGTCGTCGCCGCCCAGCAGCCTGGCGGCGTACCGAGCACCGACGGAGGAATGTCCACCGAGTTGGCGTCCGTCGCGCGCTTCAGCTCGGCTGCCAGCTCCTTGAGCCTGGCTTCGCCCAGGTCGTGGCGCTGGACGTTGCGCCACCCCCCAGCAAGGACAGCGGCAGCGAGGATAAGCGGCGGATCGTCGCCGTCTGCATAAGGCTGCTCAGCGTGCCTGCTTGGCAATGCGCGCCGCTTCCTCCTTCTCGAGCTGCGCGGCCAGTTGCACCGAGGGTACGCCCTCGACGCACACGTACGGCCGGTCCACCAGGTACCTGGGTGTCATGGTAGCAGGCGATGAGCAAGCATTGTCGTCAGCGGGGGCGGGGACGTTCATGTGCGTCCACAGACATCCTTGCGCTGCTGACTTCTTCAGCAGCGATGTCCAGTAGGCGCGGTCGCGCTTGCGCAGCCCGCCGAGGCGCTCAATGGTGGCCAGCGCGACGGGCAGCTCGGACGCGTCGGCGGGGCCGTAAAGGACGTCGCCCAGCAGCTCGCCCAGGTAGGCGTTCTCGGGCCGCAGCTCCGCCTCTGCCGCCAGCTAGTGCCGCCCGCCGCCCGCCCCCCACCAAACCAACAGTCCTCCCGGCGTCGCCTTAGACGGGGTGAGCTGCGGCTCATTCGCGTTCGGTCCCCAGCCACGCACGCGCAGCATCTGGCGCTGCAGCACAAGGTCCATGCGCGCCATGTCCAGCCGGTCGCCCTCCGCATGCTCCGCCAGGAGCGCGAGCAGCTTGGGGCGGATGTCGTGGATGTGCTCGGTCGGCACGCCGGTGAACTGCAGGACGATCGCGCACTCGGTGTGCACCATGAAGCGGCTGTCCACGGCTGTGCGTCCAACCACAAGTATGGCTTCCCCCCGCCTTCGTAAGTCACGCCATATACAAGGCACCGTTGGCGGCCTGGGAGCGCCTACCGCTGCAGAGGGGCTCGGCGATCTCGCAAAAGGTCTGCCGCAGGAGCGACACGGCGGAATCGGTCAGGTACTCGAGCAGCACCGTGACGGCCTCGCGCTCCTCGTACGCCTGTGAATAATAGTTTGAGCATCTAGAAAGCGCCGTTGCGACAACGTCAGCGGCCACCGCGTGCATCGCCGAGGCAGCCAGATCGCCGCGCACCTGGTACGCGGGCCCGCGCCAGGCAATGTTGACTTGGCCGGGGCTGTCTTCCTCCTCTTCGGGGAACTCGACCACCGTCGTGACGGCGCGCTCCAACGGCGGGATCGGCGGCGACGTCACCCACGGGCGGCGCATCGGGGGCGGCGCGCCCTTGGAGACGATCTTGGCCTCGGTCTTCTTGAGGCAGCCCAGCAGCTCCGCCTCGGGGATGCCACCGACCACGACGCAGCACAAGTTGTCCGGCCGGTAGTAGTCGCGGTGGTACTTGCGGACTGCCGGCGCGTCGCAAGCGGCTCAACATGCCTGCACACTAGCAGGGTTAGCCTCGGGGCGCCACTGCACGCGCGCGCGCGGGGGCGGCGCGTACTGGTGTCGACGTGCAGGCTGCGCAGATTGGCCAGCATGCCGCCGGTCTCGCTGCGGTAGCCGCAGCCCTCCGGGTACAGGTCGCGCAGCATCTGCCGCTCGATGCGGCTGTCCGCCGAGTTCTCGCGGCCCTGCATCTCGCAGTAGACCACGCCTGCGTCGCACGCGAGGACCAAGCCCGCGGCATGCGTGGTCAGCCGTCCGCCGTATGCAACGCGCGTGCGGGGGACACTCGCCGCACCGGCATCGTTGCCGTCGCCGTCGATGTGGTGCACCTCGGTGTAGCAGCCGCTGTCCGTCAGGGTCGGGTACAGGATGTGGTCCAGGTACACTGCGTCCGGGAGCCATCGCGGGCCGCCGCCAGCAGGTCCTTAGCCAGCGCGCGGTCGGCACGGCAGCAACGCGTCGCTCGCCGTACCGGGGAAGACGTTCAGGAAGCCCTCCTTGCCGGCCTGCAGTTGGCAGGCGCGCGCGCTGCAACGGAACCCTGAAGCGACTAGCATTAGTTTCGTGACGTTGTGCCCATTACACGGCTGGGGTCGCGTACGGTCGAGATCTGCCCGCGCAACACACCGGCACCAGATGGTCGCGGTTAGCGCTGGCTCTTGCGCCCCGCCCTCATCATTAACAACGGGCTGGCCGTACCGTGTAGCAGGTGTGGTCCACGTCGGTCCACGCGTTGGTGCCCTGCGCCAGCGCGCGGTTCGCCAGACGGTCCAGCACGCCCTTGTACGGGTAGTCCTCGCTGCCCAGGAAGATTAGGTGCTCCAGCGTGTGCGGGCAGCCGTCGTCGTCGAGCGCCTCCGTCGCCAGCACAAAGAAGCCATGCACGATCGGCCCTGCGCAGCAGCACGACGCATCCAATATGCACTTGTCAGGACGCCGCGCGCGGGCAACGGCGCACAGGCCGGTCGGCGGGCGTACCGGGCACGTCGACGTGCAGGACGGTCAGGCCCGTGGCGTTCGAGCGGTACTTGGTGACCGTGTGGCGGTGCACCGTCGTCACGCGCGCCAGGATGGACCAGCCCTCCACCGCCGCCGGCGTCGCCATGGCCGCTGCCCGTTCCACCGCGCCGACGCGGGGTCGGCCTCTCGCGTCACCTCGGCCGCGCGTTTCAGCGGGACGCGGACGTCCCCGAGGCTACTACACACGCCCACGCCCACGCCCTGCCTCGTCGCACCCTCCCCGAGCACGTCTACGCGGGCGCCGCCCGCTGCCGCCCGCCCAGAGCGCCGCCGCCGCCGCCGCCGCCGCGCGTCCGCCTGCGCCGCCGCTGTGTTGTTTCGACCCCGCCTTCCGCGCCATAGGTGACGTCATCGCTCGACTGATGACGTCACATAGCGGCAGGCTGGCGCGGCTCCGCGTCGACCCGCCGCATGTCGCGCCGCCGCCTGCGCCGCCTTCCGCGCCTGCCACGCCCTGCTCTCACCTTCCGCCCCCCGCCGCCGGGCCGCATGCATCGCTGCCTTCAGCTGCCGCTGCCCGCTTGGTCCCGTTTCGCTGGACTTTGTGAGCCAGCGCAGCCGCCCGCCGGCGCACGCGCGCGGCGCGAACGCGTATGCGTGCTGCATGCATGCCGCGCGTACGGAGGTTGGAGAACTGCTGCGCTGACTGCACGGATGCGCGCCGCGTACGTTGGTCGTTTTTGAACGTGTAGAGGATGGCCGCCCCGTCGAGACGGGTGGCGGTGCTCGGCGGCGGCTCGCTCGGCCTGCTGGTGGCCGCGGCGTTGGCCCGGCCGACCGGCCGCATCGCCCGCCAGGTGGTCCTGCTAACCCGCACGCCGGTCGTGCCAGCCGGCGCGACGGCGGCGGAGCTGCTTGCGCCCGCCGAGATTACCGTGGAGGACCGCTGCACCAGCGCAGCGCCGGGCGCGGCGCCGGCCGCGGCGGCCAGCTGGACGGCGCCGGTCCACGTGCCCGTGCGGCCGCGGCAGGCATCAGACGCGCTGCCGCCGCTGGACGCCCTCCTCGTGGCGACCAAGCACTACGACGCCGTCCGTGCTGTTCAAGGGGCGCACGCGTGGCTCACGCCCGGTCGGACGGCGCTCGTGCCGCTGGCGAACGGGCTCGGGCTCGAGGAGCAGCTCCGCACGGCGTTTCCGGCGCAGCCGCTGGTGCTGGCCACCACGACGTACGGCGCGGCGCGGCGCGGGCCGCTCCGCGTGGCGCACACGGGCGTCGGCACGGTATACGTCGGGCCGGCCGGCGGCGGCCGCGCCGCCCACGCGGCGGCCGAGGGGGTGCTGAACGACTTTGTTGACGCCGGCCTGCACGGCGTCTGGGACCCCAACATGCCGCGGCGCCTGTGGACCAAGGCCGCCGTGAGCGCGTGCCTAAACGGGCCTGCGGCCGTGCTCAACGTGCACAATGGCGCGCTGGCCAGCCCCGCCGCCACGCCGCTCCTGCGCGCCATCTGCGAGGACGTCGCGGCCGTCATGGCCCACGCGGGTGTGGGCCCCGTCGACGCCGCCCAGCTCTTCCGCGAAGCGCACGAGGTGCAGAGCTCGAGGCCGCGAGAGCCATGCGTGGCACGGCGCGACGGATTGACAAACGGCACGGGGGAGCCGCGGGCGGGGGGGACCTTGACGCAGGTGGCGGTGCGCACGGCGCCCAATATCAATTCGATGCTGCAGGACGTCCGCGCGGGCCGGCCGACCGAGGTGGGCGCCATCTACGGGTACATAGTGCAGCAGGCCGCGAAGCACGGCGTCGCGACGCCGCGCCTGCAGCTGCTGCACGACCTCGTCCGCCTACGGGAGGCGTGCGGGCCGAGCGACGGGCCGGTGCTGGACGTGCTGCCGCCACCCCCGACCGCGCCGGCGGCGTGACCGTGCCCGATGGGCACTGACCGCTGTATTCCCGGGTTTCAAGAGTTGTACACACCCTACACGCCTCAGCTAGTATCGCTCTATGTACAGCACGTTCGCAGGCATTCAGTTCTTCACGACACGCTTGGCGGTGCCGATCTCGCACGAGTTGACCTTGGTGGCGAAGCGCAGCGAGCACAGCGTCTCCGACGCGTGCGCCGGCAGCGGCGACACGTTCACAAACATCAGCGTCTTGCTGTTGCCGCCTGCAGAAGGGCCACGGAACCAAACCAAGCCGTGAAGGACGCTGAGTCGAGGCCCGTCGATGGCTGTGAGCCGGCTAGGGAGCGGTCGTCTTGCCTACGTACCGAGCGAGTTCTGCAGCAGGTAGGTCAGCTTCGAGTTGCGGTACGGCACGTGCGCGTCCTTGTTGGCTGGGGGCGAGGAGAAGGACCACGCCACGCGGGCAAGCACGTCAGCAGCATTGCTCTTGGGGCCTTCTCTCGGCGGATGCGCCCCACGTACCCAGCGCCACAATGACGTCGGCGAGGCTCGACAAGCTCTTGTTGATGGCCTGCGTCTCCTTGAGGCGCTCGCCCGTCGCGCCCTGCACGGCGGGTCGTCGACACCAAGGCCCGTGCCCCTTGCACGTCAGCATCGCCCGGCCCGTCGCTCCACGCAGCTGGCCGTGCCACGCACCGACTGTGACAGCCGCTCCGAGCCGGCCAGATCGATCAAGTTCAGGACGCCGTCGCACTTCTCGCCGGTCAGCGGGTTGGTGCCGTAGAGGCGCAGCATAAAGACGCTGTGCGAGCGCGACGACCGCTCGTTGGACTGGGTCCGGCCGACCGCGCGGTTCTCGCTGGCCTTGCGCAGCAGCGCGATCGCCTGGTCCGGCGACTTGAGCTCCACTGCAGACGCGCACCGACGACAAGGCAGAGCAGTGCGCGACGTGAGCAACGCAAACGTGTAACCTTGTCTCGCGCCGTGCGACGCGTACCGATCACGACGTCGGTGACGGTCGTGACGCCGAGCTTGTCGTTGTGGCGGATCTCGTGCTTCTTCTCCTCGCCGTTGCCCAGCAGGTCGCGCAGGTTCTCGTTGTAGATCTCAATGAACGAGGCCTCCATGCGGTACGACCAGCCTGCAAACGAATGGCAAGCGAAGGGAGGTTTCGGCGTGAGCCGTGCCCTCGCCATCGCTTCTAGCTAGGGCTCGCATCCGAGCTTACCCTTCTCCTCGAGCTCCTTGGCGGAGGCAAAGATCTGGTGGACGGCGCGTGGGATCATGCCACGCTGTTCCTCGTTGTCGATCGAGGCCGGCGGGCCCTCCATCGTGTAGGTCTTGCCGGAGCCCGTCTGGCCGTACGCGAAAATGCAGACGCGGTAGCCGTCCAGCGCCGACTGCACCAGCTGCGAGATCTCGTCGAAGACGGCCGGCTGCGAGGCCTCCGGGCCAAACACCTGGTGAAACCAACCGGCACGTCAAACCGGCACGACGGGGGCGCGCAACAACGTAAGGTCACGAATCGAAAATTGATCGCGTCGTGCCATGCGCCGGGCGTACGCGGTCAAAGGTGAAGGGGATGACCTTTTGCGCCGCCTGACCAACGGCGTTCTCCTGCATGCGTGGGCGCACAACTGATTCAAAGGGAGGCCTGTCAGCTGCGCATCCCGCCGGTGGCTGAAACACTCTCATCGACCCGCGCACCGTCTGCTGCACGATCTGGATGGTGCGCTCGTCCATGCCATCGCCGCCGTAGCGCAGCGGGCCCGACAGCGGGCCGGTCGGCAGCACGCTCGCCTCGTTGCCTGCAGGCGACAACGCGCGCGATGCAGCGCTAGCGCCAGTCAGCAAACGGTCCCCTGCTCTTTCGGTGCTTGCCGTTGGGGGCCGGGCGCGCACCGAGCAGCGGCCGGATGCGACAGAACACGCGGATGTTGCCCTTGAGCTCCAGGATGGTGTTGTGGAGCTTGCGGCGGATCGCCTCGTCGGCGCGCAGCTTGGCCTCCATGGCCAGCACCTGCGCATGCGCGTCGGCGATCGCCGCCTCGAGCCGCGCGTTCTCCTCCGTGCGCGCCTTGATCGTCGCCTCGGCGGCCTGGGACGGCCCCCGCCCACAGTTGGTTGGGTATGGAAACCCATCGGTTTGCGTGCACGGCGGTCGCCACGCACCCGGCATCGCACGCACCTCCAGGGCGAGGCGCAGGGTGCGCGCCGTGCTCTCGGCCTCGATCAGGGCGCCGCTCTGCTGGGCAATCGTGGCCTGGAGAGACCCCAGGCGCACACGTGGAGCCCCATTCGTCTGATGAGCCCCCAGCGGTGGCTACGAGGCTGCCGCACACTTGACGTTTGCGCCGCCGCACCCGCAGAGACTGGTTCTCCTGCTGCGCCAGCAGCAGGTCCGCTTCGACCTTGCCCTTGGCGTTGGTAAGGGCCGCGTACAGCTCCTGCATGTCGTCCATCTGCATGCGCAGCCGCTTGGTGACCGACTGGAGCTCGTCCTCGTGGGCGCGTTGGAGCATCTGGCGACGTGCGGCCAAACACCGCCAGATAGAACGGTAAACAACGGCGCGACGTGCACCCCCCACGCGCGAGAGTCGCGTGCGGTACCTCCATCTTGCGCTTGAGCTCCTCGACCTCGAGCGACATCGACGCCTGCTCGGTCTGCTTGGCTTGCACCGTCTGCTGCAGCAGCGCCTTCAGCTCGTCAATCTCCGACACTGGCCCGGCGGCCGCCGCAACAAGCTTGGCCCGTGCCGTCCTTATTAGCCGCATGTTTGCCAGGCGCCTGCGGCGACGTGCCGGCCCACGGACCGATGCGCTGCGACTGCTCCAGGCCCGCGAGGGCCACCTTGATGCTCTCGTCCGAGTGGACCTTGGACGCCGTGCTCCGCATCGTCTCTTCCAGGTCGTCCAGCCGGCCCTGCCATAGACACGGCCGGCGCTAGCGTCGCCGCCGTCCACATGAGCCGCAGGCAGTCGCCGGTGGCAGCGTCGCCGCGAGCGGCACGCACCCGAACGTCCCACGGCCGCTGGCGCTTGGTCGCCTGCGCCGCGGCGCTGCTGGTGGCCGTGCTGGCGGTGGCGGCCCGGACCGGCAGAGGCCGCTTCTGCCCAGCGGTCGCCGCCGCTGGCGCGGGGGCAGCGGTGGTCCGCGCACGCGCGGTTGCCGTGGTGCTGACGGTCGTGGTCGCCCGGCCGATCGGGCGCACCGGCGCCGGCGGCGCCACCTTGGCGAGCGGCGCCTTTGCGGCCGGCGCTGGGGCAGCCCGCGTGGTCACCGTCCTGGTCGGCGCTGCCTTGGACGGCGCCACCTTGGACGCCGACACGGGCGCCGGCTTGGCGAGCCTCGGCGCGGCGTTCTCGCTCATCGTCGCAGCCGCAACGGTCGGCGTCGGCAGCGGCGCCGTCAGCTTCAGCTGGTCCGGCACCTTGCTTGGCGGGCGGATCCGCGACTGCTGGTTGCGCTCCACCGGCAGCGCACCGAGCGCTGTGCGGGGCTTCTGCAGGCCGGGTGCGCCGCGGTACTGCGCGGCAGCCGTTAGCACGCGCGGGTTGAGCGGTGCCGCCCCGACTGCTGCGCCAACCTACCGCCGCCATCGTGACGCGTCGCTGCTGCAGGGCCGTCTGCCGCGCACGTCCACGCGTTCCACGGGCGGTAGCTGGCCGTCGGAAGCGGCGATCGTCGGCCGGCGGCGCCCCCGCGGGTCGCCCACGAGCGCCAACGTCCACTTGGCCGCCTGCCAAGAAGAAAAACCGTTACGCGATGACGTCATATCTGGCCACGTGGGCGGCTGGGCGGGGCCACGCGCGTCCGCTGTTCGTTGCAACGCGATGTGGGCACGCGTGAATGGCAGGGCGGGCGGGGCGCCGCACACGCCTTGAGAAAACGACGTGTATGGTCACTGGAAGGGGCGGGTACACGGAGGCGCTTTCCGGCCCAGCTCCCCAGCGCCTAGAGGATCGAGACAAAGTGCCACTTGTCGACCGACGGGTCCACCGGCGCCGGCGGCAGGTGCTGCGCCTGCGGGATCTCGGCCGACTCCTTGAACGGATCCACCTTGCCGGGGCTGCCAGCGACGGTGATGTTCTTGATCTCAATGTCCTTGGCGGCGGCCTGGCCGCTGATCAGGCGCTTCCATGCCGCGTTGGTCTCGCGGATGACGCGCAGGGCGTACTCCTGCCGGTCCGCCGCGCCCGCCACCAGCGACGGCGCTGCCCGCTGGCCTGTCAGTGCGGCGGCAGCCGCAGGGCGCCTAGCCAGCGCGCCCCGGCGCGCGCACCTTGTTGCGGGCCTCGCCGTTGAAGGCAAACTTGTTCTCGGGCTTGCCGTCGGGGATCTTGTAGATGCGGAACCACTCCTCGGTGGCCTTGATGTAGCCCGGCAGCTTGCGCTGGACGTCCTCGATGTCGTTGAGCTCGGCGGCCAGCGGGTCGTTGACGTCGATGGCCAGCACCTTCCAGTCGGTCTCGCCCTCGTCGATCATGGCCATGATGCCGAGGACCTTGACCTGCTTGACGGTGCCGGTCGGCGCGACGACGCTGCCGAGCTCGCAGACGTCGATGGGGTCGTTGTCGCCGCGCGCGTTGGTGTCGGCGTCCGTGTGCGACGGGTCCTCCCACGTCTGCGGCAGGGCGCCGTAGTTCCAGATGTAGCCGTGGTGCGGGAAGCAGTTGTGCACGTAGCGGAGCTTGCCCTTCTTCACGTCCTGGCGGATCGGGTTGAACGGCTTGTTCTTGGTGATCTGGCGAGGCGCGGCGCCGCGCAGCGAGAGGGCGCCAGGGCCGGGCGGGTTAGGGCGAACGGGGGCGGCAGGCGTAACGGGGGCGGCGCCGTCGCGCGCGCACGCACCTCCAGCTTGGCGTTGGTCCAGCGCGGGATCTCGACGATCATGTTGACAATGCCGTTGGCCTCGTCGGCGAACAGCGGGATGTCGTGGAACGGCGAGATGACCTCGCCCTTCTCGTTCTCTGCCGGGGCCGGCCGGCCACAGGCCGCACACGCACGTACCGCACGCGCAGCGCCTGCGTCAGCTTTCGGCCTTGCGGATGGCCTGGTGCCGCAGAGGCACTGCGCACGCACCAAAGTAGACGCTGTACGCGTCCGTGTTGGGGGCCCCCGTGGGGCGCGCCTTGTACTGCTGCGCCATGGTTGCTCGCGGTGGACGACGCGGGAGAGAGAAGAAATCGAGGAAGCGCGCCGCACGTCGAGACTGATCAATGCCCCTCGAGTCAAATGCCCCTCCAGTCTCGGTACGAAGATGCACGCGCTCGCTGGCCTCCACTGCACAGATGCCACCGTGCGCTCCTGCATGCGCCAGCCGCCAGGCTTGAGGGGCTTCTCTTCTGTGCAACGCTCTCCGAGTCTGCCTCGTCTCTTGGGTGCTCACGTGGGTGCCGTCGGTGCCCATCTGCTCGCCGACGGGAGGCCCGAAATCAAGTGCCCCTCCAGCACTGTGCCCCTCAAATCAGACCACCCAATGACATCATCACCGCGCGGCGGCGGCGGCGACGACGGCGGCCGCCGCATCGGCCGAGCGCCCCCGCTTGCGCCCTCCTGCGGCCGTTGCTGGACCGCTGCACACGCGGACGGTATGGCCCTGGCCTTGGGCAAGGCGCTTCTGCGCTCAAAGGGCGCGGTTGATTAACGTTTTTACAGCGCTGCCACCTGACGCACCGATTCGTTCCGCCGGCCAGGCGACTGGAGGGGAACCGACACGGCGAGGTAGCGGGGGGGGGGGCGTCCTGACACGCGCCGCCTCCCTGCGTGCGTCCTAATGGCGGCCGCGTTCGTCCGGCCGTGGCGACGCCTCTCGCGCTTGTGTGTGGTGCCCGCCAGCCCGGGTCCAAGCCGCCTGCGTCCGCTGTCGGCCGCCCGGTTGCCACCGCCGCTGCCGCGCGTCATGGCCACGGCGGCGCCGCCGCGGCCGCTGGACGGTCTGCTCCGTCGGCAGCTGGCCACCGCCGCAGCCGCTGCGGCAGCAACGAGCGCGCCGCCGGCCGTGCCGTCGGCGGCCGCCCCCGCGCCGGTGCGGCTCGTCGGCGAGCGGACGGTGACCCCGGCCTCGGCCGCCGCACGCGCGGCCGACATTCCCGTGCGTACCTACCGCGTCGTGGCGCGGCCCGGCACCAACTACGAGCTCGAGTACGACAGCTATGGCGACGAATCCCACATGCCCGGTATCGTCCGCAGCGCGTACGACTTGCGTTTGGGCAAACTCGGGCTGACCGCTGTGCCCCCCAAGCGCCGCTGGAATGCGGTGCCCTCGCGCATTCAGTTATCCTGCTGCACGGCGGTACGCCCCGCACCCAACGTCCGACGGCGCGGCGCTCGCGGTGACCTAACCAGTGACCCACCTCCCCCGCTAAGTTCCTGTTTGCTGCAGGCGGCCAAACGCGCCACTCGTGGGCGACGACGGCGGTCAAGCTGGCCAGCGCGGGCTACAACGCGCTGGCGGTGGACCTGAAGGGCCACGGCAACAGCTACTGGGACCCCGACGGCGACTACTCGCCGCCAAGCCTGGCCAACGACATTGTGGCGCTCGCGCGCTCGGAGGCGCTGCACGACCGGCCGGTCGTCGTGGTCGGCGCGTCGCTCGGCGGCCTGGCCCTGCTGGCCGCCGCGGCGTCCATCGAGAACCTGGAGGCCGCCGTGCTCGTGGACATCACGCCCAAGATGGAGCGCAACGGCGTGAACCGCATCCTCGGCTACATGCGCGAGACAATGAAGAGCGGCTTCGCCACCGTCGAGGAGGCCGCCGACTCGATCCAGCAGTACACCTCGAACCGCAAGCGCTCGCGCAACCTCGAATCGGTGCGCAAGAACCTGCGCGTCGGCGACGACGGCCGCTTCTACTGGCACTGGGACCCCGCCTTCGTGGACAGCGTACGCGCGACGCCGACCATGGACAGGAGAACGGGCACTTTTATGACCGGGTAGCCAGTGAGCCTGTCCGTCGCGCTTTGTGTTGCACGACACACAGGAGTACTACAGCCGGACGGACCTGGACGACCACGAGTACACCAAGCTCTGGGAGGCCAAGCAGTACGACGCGGCGCGCGCCATCCGGGGTACGAGCGCGCCGACGCCGGATGTGCGTGTCGCTTGTCGGCGCCGCTGACGCGCCAAACCGCTAGGTTCGGATGTGCGTCCACAGTGCCCCTACTGCTCATCCGCGGCCGCTCCAGCGACCTCATCACGGAGCAGACGGCGCGCGAGTTTGTGGAGCAGGTGCCGGGCGCCGAGTGGGTCGACGTCGCCAACGCGACGCACATGGTCGCCGGCGACAGCAACGACATCTTCTCCACGGCGCTCATTATGTTCCTCAACTCCAAAATCCCCGAGGCCCGGCGGCGCGCTGGCGCTGCGGCCGCACCCGTGGCGGCCAAGCTCTAGGGGCCCAACTCCCGCTCTAGCATGGAGCGTGTTCAATGTACACAATAGCCACACATCCGCATTCTATGTACAGAGCCGTCCGGGCACAGGCATGACCACTTTAGCCGCGGAACTGCTGCAGCACCGTCTGCCATGCGAGGCCCACATTCAAACCACAAGAGGCGAACTACGTCAGGCTCGCTGGGCCTCTCATCTTTTATCTGTTTGGCAGCGCGCTGCGTACCACGGCGGCGGCGTCGACGTGGTGCGGCTGCACGACCTTTTCGCGATCGGCCTGCGCGGCTGACGCGCTGGCCGCGGCGAGCGTCCGCAGAAAGATCACATAGTTCAGAAAGAGCTGCGCCCACCGTTGCAGCAGGCGTGGCTGCCGGGCGCCAGGCATTAGCGTGGGCAAGAGGCAAACACGCGTTGTACGGCGCGTTCCGAGGCGCACCGCGACGTCGGCCTTGGCCGCGATGCGCTTCGACGGCTGATGCGCCTTCAGGGCGCGGCGGAGCACCGTCCGCGGGAACCGCCGCTGCGCCATGGCTGCGCCCGGCGCGACTCGTGTACCGTGCAGCGTTCTGCGTTTCCCGCTCCAGCTATTGTTGCTGCTGGCTTAAAGCGCGCCAAGCCGCCGGCCGCGCTCACTCGCAAACGGCTCGGTTCTCTCCGCGTCCTTCCTTGCTCTCCCACGTGCACTGTCGTCCTTCCGCGTCCGTTCTCGGGCGTCCTCGTCGGCGGCGGCGCCTCCCGACGCGCGTCGTCGTCGTCGTCGTCCGCCGTTACGAGCGATGACGTCATCGAGATTTTTGGCGCGAAAATGGCGGCGACCGCGGAAGAGGACGATGAAGCGGACGATGAGGAGGACGGCCAGAACACGGGGGTAGCGGCCGAGGTGCGGGTGCTGTGAGAAGGGAAGAAAAAACAGCACTGGAAAAACATACCACACGCGCCCCAATCAGATCGTACCTGCCGTCCGACCCGCCTCGTTTGCGGCAGAGAGATCTACACGATGGCCGCCGGCGTGGCCATCGAAGTCTGCGTCGACAGCGTCGAGTCCGCTATTACGGCGGCTGAGGTACTATATAACGTGTCTGACGACGCTGCTGAGCCAAGCAAAAGCTTACGCTGGCCACGATCCGCACCGCTGAACCGACGTGCAGGCCGGCTGCGAGCGCGTCGAGCTCTGTGCCAACTTGGTACAGGGCGGCACGACGCCCAGCCCAGGCACGGCGAGAACGCCGAGGCTGCAATAGTTGGTCTAGAGCTAACCAATTGCCACTGCCCCGCCGGCGGGAGGCCCGGGTCTTAGGCATGATACTTGCGGTGCGGGACGCCTTGAGGGCCCGCGGTTCGTGTAAGCTCATGGTCCTCGTGCGCCCACGGTAGGCAGCTGCGGCGCGACTCTGGCCGTGCAGCGGGCTGGGCCTCACATTTTTCGGCACCGGCGATGGGACGCAAGGCCACGCAGAGGCGGCGACTTTTGCTATTCGGGTGACGAAATGAGTGTCATGCTGCACGATATTGAGGTTTGCACCGCCGTCTCCGCGGATGTCGGCGAATCCTGCTCGCGCTGACGATGCACTGCTCGCCTTGCGACGTCCCCAACAGTTTTGCAAGTCGGCCAGAGTGCACGGCGTTGTCGTGGGCGCGCTGCTGCCCAGCGGCGCCATCGACGTGGCCGCCGTGACGCGGTAGGCCTGGCCATGCCATGCACGTTGATGCAAATCGCTCGATCTCATGCCGTTCCCACCACTGCCCTTCGTCCGCCCGTGCTCAGGCTGGTGCAGGCGGCCGCACCGCTGCTGGTGACCTTCCACCGGTTGAGCATGCGCCCGCTACGCGAACCTTTCCATGCCCACGGCCGCTAACCTCCCTCAGCGCTATCTGTCAGGACCGCTACCGGCCTGCGGCAGCGCCATTGACGTGACGCCGGATCCGGTCGAGGCCGCACGGGTCGTAGCGCGCATCCCTGGCATCCAACGCATCCTGTCGAGGTACGACGTCCGCCTCGCTCGCGTTAGTGCAGCGCTTGCTGACCTTTTAATCCAACCGCATCCTTCGCCGCACTCCACCAGCGGCGGGACGCCATCGGCAGCGGACGGTGCGGAGACGCTGCGCCGCATGGCCGAGGCCGTGGCGGGCCAGCTGGCGATCGTCGCGGGCGGCGGCGTCACGCCCGAGAACGTGGCCGACCTCGTGCGGCGCTCCGGCGTGCGCGAGGTGCACCTCTCGGCGCGGCGCCCGCGCCCGAGCGCGATGGCCTACACGCCATCCCTCTCCCTCAGCGCCGCCGCTGTGCCGCCCGACGGCATCATCTCCACGGCCGACCGCAGCATCCTCCATGCCTGCCGCGCGGCCCTCCACTCCACGCAATCCACGCAATCCCCGCCATTGTAACACTCTATACAGCCTCTAGCGACTACTTGTACCCTGTGGCATGTAGGCATGTATATAGCGCATAAGGCATGTTGCTGCCTATCTGGAACACGGGCGATATTGTGGCGAGGGTAGGCATATCGCTGCGTGCAGTAGCGGACGGGCCGGCGCATCGCGGCGCCGACGCCACCAGCGACGGTGCCATCCATACGTCTGACAGTATTCTGACAGATCGATGACATCATCACATGACGTCATCGTACGGCGGCGGCGGCGGCGGCGGCGGCGGCGGCGATGGACGCGGCGGCGGCGCCCGCGGGGCCGCCACGGCCGCTGCCGGCGGTCGACGTCCGCACAGAGGTGCACCGGTGCGTCCGGGCGACACGCCCTGCGCGTTGGATGCTGCGAAAACGAGTGGAAAAGGCATGTTAACCGGAGATGTCGGGCGCGCAGCCATGGGAATGCGGGCCCCGGAACGCGGGACAGGCTGACGGTGTGGGCGGGCCTCTTCCACCGCTCGGGCCTGCACCTCGCGGCGTGGGCCGCCGACCACGCGGCACAGCAGCTGCTGCAAGCTACCGCTGCGGCCGCAGCGGTGGACAGCGCTGACACGCTGCTGGACGCCAAGCGGCAGGAGGCGCGTTCCCCGAGCTTGGGCCCTGTTTGAAGATCGTGCGCCCAAGGCTGACTTTGCCCTCTGTACGTTGGACCTGACCATGCTGCAGGTCCGGGGCCGGCTGGAGCGTACGCGCGAGCTGCTGGACGAGCGGCACGATGCGGTAGGACTCGCAGCGTCTGCAGCGGCGCGTGGCTACCGGCCTCGCTAACGGCCCGGCGGCCCGGTGTCACCGCTGCCGCTGCCGTAGCCGGCGGTGTGGGAGACGCTGCTGACCACGCCGCAGCCTCGGCGGCGGGAGCTGTCCGAGCTCGAGCCGGTGCTGTCGGCATGGGCGTACACGCCGCCCGGGGCGGCCACGAGCGTGTGGGACGACGACGACGACAGCAGCGACGACGACGAGGATAATGACGACGACGACAAGCCGGTCGTGGTGGGCCGCCAAGCGCCGCGCTCGCGCGCGGGCAGCGCGGCCGGGCGGCCCGTGGTGCCGTTGTCCGCCGCCCCAGAGCGTCCACGGTCGCCGGACCTGGTGCAGCGCACACTGGCGGCGCTCAGGTTTTGGCGCAAGCCGGACCGCGCGGACACCGCCACCGCCACGTCTGCAGCCGCGCCGCAATCCACAGGCCGCGCGGCCGATGCGTCGGTGGCGGTCAACAATAGCAACAAGGTGGAGCCGTGGACGCGCGTGCGCACCGGCCTCGCCACCGACGGCTGGGTCGACGTGCACGCCGAGTTTGCGCCGTACGCGTCGGACCGGTTAGCCGGCCCGGCGGGCCGGGCGGCGTCCTCGGCAGTGGCAGCGTCGCCACAGGGGTCGCCGCCGGCGAGCCCGACCGTGGGCGCCGTCCGCCCGCGCACCGTGTCGCGCGTCGTGCCCGTGGCCGACGGGGACCGCGACAGCGTCCTCGTCGTGGAGCCTGAGCCCAAGGACTGGGAAAGCGACAGCGAGTCGTCCGCGCCCGAAGACCCCGACGAGGTGCTGGCCGCCTTGCCGCTCGCCAAGCAGATGCTGCGGTGCGTGCGCGCTCTGCTGGGTGGGCCGCTGGAGTGCGGCAGGATGCTGAAGGAGCCTGTGTGCCTCTACCCTGCGCTGGGTGGCCTTGCAGCAACGGCCCGCGGGCGGCCGCCTTTGCGCGCCTGCTGGCGCCGTACCGGCTGGACGGCTCGCAGCCGCCGCGGCCTGGACAGCACCTCTACGTCTTTGACCGCTCGCCTGCGCTTGTGGTGCGTTCCTGGCCAAGCCTCGTGAGTGGCGGGATTTTTCTTGGTCTTACATACTTGGGGCAGCGTTGTCGTGTACATGGCGCTGAAGGACACCGCCGCCCCGAGCGGCGCGATGGAATCGGCCGACGCCTTGTTGGGCGACCGGCCCCACCCAGCTTACGGTACGCGCACGAACGGCTGGCAACGTTCGATCCGATGAAGCTACCTCTAGGGCCCTAATTGGCGCATGTTTCCTGCAAGTCGTGGGGTTCAAACAGTGTCGGCAGGCGAGCACGAGTTTCATGCGCGGGTGCGCATCGATCTCTCAAGGCATAGGGGCCCTGCGCCGTGGTGCTAACTCCCATGGAACACTCTCTCGCTTGTCGACGACGCAGCGGCTGTACATTGAGCTGATGGCCTGCGTGGCCCACCGCAGCGCGCTCTGGACGCTGGAGGCGCGCGGGGACGTGGCCGGGCTGGTGTGCCCGGCGCTGCGACACCTGCAGGCGGACTCTGCGGCCGGCGCGGACGCGCGGCTAACGCTGTCGCCACGGCGCGCGCGGACGAGCCCGCCGCCGGCGGATCTGGCGGCCGCCGCCGCCGAGTGGCTTGACGTCGCGTTTGGGCGTGTGGCGCTGCCGATGTCCGAGGAGGGCCGGGCCACCGCCGCGTCGCACGCCGTGGCCGTTGGCACTGCCACCGCGGATCTCAAGGTAGGCGCAATGCTGAGCCCGCGCGATGGACTTGTGGGGAGCCTACCGAACGCGCGCGATTTGCCGCACCCGCGTTTGAGCCGCTCAGCCGTTGATCTACGCGATGGCCATGCGGCGGGCACGGCATCCGCGCGACGACCCGGGCGAGGCGTGGGAGCCGGAGCCGCGGCTGTACGGCGCCGAGGACTTTGAGGTACTATCACCACAGCGCTCCAACGCGGGGTCATCGTGCGCGGCTGATGCGCGGATCACGCGCGCCCCATGTTGGGACTGCGCAGGGCGTCGCGGCGCTCGACGCCGCGGAGCGGCTGACGGTCAGGGTGTACGACCGGCTGTGCAGTTTGATGGCGGCGCCGCGGCCGATGGCCTTTGTGGCCGGGCGCGTCGAGCCGGCGCCGTGGCCCGCGGACCCGCTGCGCGCCTACGAAGCGCACTTGGACGACGCCGTGACCCGCCTTTTCCGAAACGCTGGCGGCACCAAACTGGCCGCCAGCACGCCCGCGACCTCCCTGGTCTTTGTTGAGGCCGCCGCGGTAGGTCTGGCGCGTGGGGGGTGCTCCTGCTGCGCGGTGCTGGACAGCTAACGAGGCGACGGCGCTCGCCGACGCCGTTGACTCCAGGCGATCTGGCTGCCGGAGGAGACACGGCGTAGCGTGGAGGACGCGCGCTACCGATTCTTTGAGGCGATCGCGCGCCTGCTGGCCCCGGCGCACTTGCGGAAGCTGCCCGCGGCGTACGTGCATGTATACGGCGCTCTTCCTTTTCTGTTGATCTGCTATCGGGCCTGACCGTCGTAGAGCAAGCCGCCGTTGGTGGAGGCGATCAGCTCGGCGCGCACGTACATTGGAGCGGCGCTCGCGGTGCTGCACGAGTATCAACTGCGCCACGGCCTCGGGCACCCCATGGCCGCCGTCGCCACGGCCCTCTGCGTGGCTATGGCCTTTGAGCGCAGCGCCGCCATGAGCGCATGTGGTACGGGAGGACCGCGCCTGTTGGACAACAAGAACGGCGCATCCCAACGAAGGCTGCCGCTCCCGTTGCACCCGCGTTCGTGGCTTGCAGCGGCCATTGTCATGACAGTCCTGGCGGACGTCTGGCGGTCCGAGGTGCCGCTCACCGTGCAGGATGTACGGATAGCCGCGGCGTAGCTGCTTTGGCTACACGCTGTGCTGATCGCACAGCCTCCCCGCGGTCGTTGCCGCATCCCCTCCAGCGCCGGGGCACGCTGGCGGTGCTCGAGCACATCCGGCCGCACGTGCGCCACTTTTTCAGCCACCTGCGGCGCCTCCTGCCGTCCGGGCCGGTGGACGACAGCGCGGCCCTCATGGTGGCGCTGGCGCGCGCGATCGTCGAGATCGACGTGGCCATGGCCGCCCGCGATGCGCCCTCGCCCATGGCCCCCGCCGCACCGCAGGAGCGGCTGCGCGAAACGCTGGCACAGTGGATCGCGGTAAGCGCGCGCGCTGCTGTGCGTAAGAGGCCAAGGGCCGTGCAGCTAAACCCTTTCGGTCGTGCGGCGTCAATGGGTGATAAACAGGATGGTCTGGTGACCGATTATTACCGGTAAGGACGCATCCTGCATACGTAATGCGCCCGTTGCTGTGGCTCACCAGGCGGATCGTTGCGGTCCGCTTGATCGCGTTGCCCAGCTGTCTCGCAATGGCCTCGGACGCGAGCCACACCGACGTGCGCGCCCAGCCGACGGCGCTGTGCCCATACAGCGCGCGCGACCTGTCGCTGGTACGAGGACGCAACTTGCGCGCTGATGGGGAAGGACGCACGACTGATGTGCTCGTCAAGCCGGCCCCTTCGGACCTCGGGCGACTGCGTAGCTGATGGAGCTGCTGCGTGAGGAGGTGGACTATTACGCGCAGCATTGGGAGGCCGCGTTGCAACCGTACGACGTCCCCGCTGGTGAACTGCGCGCGTGGACCGCTCTGCTGACCGTGATATTCTCGAAGTGGACTCGTGCCTGATCTTGCAGGCACTTGGCGGTGACGGCGCTGGCGGTGGAGACGCTGCACGGCCTGCTGGCGGAAGACGTGCAGAACCTCCTGTCGCACCGCCTTGCCGAAGCCCAGGCGGCAGCGTCCGCTAAGAGCGGCGGTGCGACCACGCCGCGCGAGCAGCGGCGCCGCGACCGGCAGGCGGGCCTGGAACCGGCGCTGTTCCACCTGCTGCTGCAGGTGGAGCAGCTCTCCGCGGCGTGGAAGCGGTTCTCGCCCAAGTATGAGGAAATTGTGGACGACGACGCACGCCGACGTGGGAACGTGCTCTCTAACCACCACGCAGCGGTCGCCTGGTGATGCGACCAAGCAGCCTGAGCGAGCGGTGGAAGGAGCCCGCGCGGGCGTTTGTGCTCCAGTGGCTCGCCACGGTGCACGGCCGGCTGCAAGACGCCCTGCTCGGGGCGGTCAGCGCCGACGAGCCGGTATGAGGCAAACATATCCATCCGTGAACATCATACAACGGCAGCTGACCTAGTGCGTGCCGGTTCCTGCTTTGCAACGCTCCGCCACCAGTGGCGCCCGCTGCGCCTGCTGGACCGCACGCCAATCGCGCCGGGACCGAGCGGGCCCACGTCGAACGGGTCTGCGCGGTCCTCGGCGGACGCGGTGGCCAAGCCCACGATGACACGCGCTCTGTCGAGCGGCATCTTCCTCCGGACGGAGAACGCGGCCCCGGCGATCCAGCAGCACCCGATGCTGCGCGCCCTGCGGCTCATCCCCGTGGGCCACGGCGCGCACGCCGAGCGCAGCGCCAGCGGCGACGGGCCACTCGCGCGCTCCACGGACGCGGCGAGCGCCAGCGTGAGTACCAACGCGAGTACCAGCGTGGTTCTCAGCCCCGCGGCCCTGCGCTCGCTGTGGGTGCCCGTGGCGCCCGTCTTGGTCGACTGGCTCGTGGCCGAAACGCAGCTGGCGCGGTCGCTGTACCCGCTCGGCTTCCTGTGGTCCCTGCCCACGGCGCCGCCGCACGTTGCCGCCGCTGCCAGCGACGATGCGATGGCCGACCTAAGCCCCCTGGCGCTGCCCCTGCTGGCGCCCTGGAGCCAGGTACGTTGTCTGGGAGCGACCGCAGCTGGCACTGGGCCCGACTAACTTTGTTCGGTTGGAAAACTCTTGTGGACCACGTCACCAGGCACTGGCCGAGGGCGTGCGCACGCTGGTGGACGCGTTGGTGGCGCTCGACACGGCCCACGTGCCGCCGGACGACCTGCAGCGGCTGCGCCAGCTGAGCGAGGCGGCGCCCGAGGCCGCCACGGCGCTGTGGCGGTCGTGGCCGCGGCCGGTACGCGCGCTGCTCGCCCACTTGCCGCGGGTCTGCACGCCGTCGACTGATGGTTAAATATCGTCTCATGCTGAGCGCACGGCGGCAGCGGAGCAAGCGGCGCCTGTCGCTCGCGCCGGTGCCGAACACCACGGAGCGCCTCAGCGAGGCATGCCTGCGCCTCTCCACCATGATGCACGTCGCCCAGCTCAGCCACCACCTGCTTCTGCGGATGGGCGTCGCGAGCGCCGCGCGCACGCGGAGCTCCTCGACCGCGTCGACCGCGTACACCGGCGCCGACGGCGGCACGGAGCGGCACAGCCACAGCCCCGACCGCGCCCGCCGCGCTGGGTCGGCGGCCGGCGGGAGCGCCCTGCCCGCGGGTAGGTGGACGTAGCGTTTGCTTGCAGCTCAGGGCCGCGGCTCGCTGACGGCAGAACCTGGCATGCCGCGGTTGGGCGCGTGCGCCACAGCGCTGTCCGAGGCGCGCGCACAAATCGACGGCGCGGTTGACCGTGCCATCCGCCTGCAGCGGCTACTGATCGCCTACAAGGTTTGTTGTGGAACGACGGAGGGCACGAGAGGCCGGTGCGGCGCGCTAAACATCTGCCACCCTTTTTTTTGTTTTCCTGCTGGCTGGTCGTGGACGCAGATGGTGCAAGCGGTGCGGCCGGCGCTGTGGGAGCTGGCGGCGCTGCGCCTGCCGCAGATCACGACGGCGCGCAAGCTGGCGCCGGTGCTCGCCACGCTCGAGTCGCAGCTGGCCATCCTCGCGCAGTTCCTGCCGCCCCCGACCGTGATGGACATTCTCCAGCTCGCGTGGATGCACTTGCTCACGGTATGCGTGGTTAAAGGCAATGGCGGTTGCGCGTGTTCGGCGGGCTGACCCCCGCCGTGTGTGCGTCAAACAGAGGCGCCGTCCCGCAGGTGTTTTATGACTTGGTGAACGGCTACAGCGCCGATACCAGCGCGTTCCAGCAGCCGCAGCGGGCCGTGAACGGTGTGCAGTTTCTGCAGGTACAGCGGCGCACGCGGACCGTGGTCACGAGGGGCCCGCTCCCGCCGACTAACCGATCGAACGCCCAGCCCGCGCCGCGATCGCATGGCGCGACAGCACCTGGCGGCGGTGTTCCACGGGCGCGGCCGCGGGCTGCCGTGGCCGTTCCTGGCGCAGACGAGCGGCCAGGTGGCCGCGATGCTGCAGCTGTGCAGCCTGCCGCCGGAGGAGCTCATCGAGGCGCACTCCAACCTGGTCGCCACGTCGCCGCGCGGTATGCTGTTTATGGAGCAAGGAGACATGCGACGGCGGGCTGGCCACAGCTAACGCTCTTGGACGCATCGCCCCGCGACGTTGCTGTACAGTTGGACCGGTGCCCTTTGACGTGGGTCTCACCGCGACCGAGATCCTGGTGGTCATGGAGCACGTCGCCGCGCGCAACCCCGTCGTCGAAAACCACCTGCAGGCGTCGAAGAAGCCGACGCAGGTCATCATCGTGCCGCTATAGCAAGGATGTACAACATTGTATAGATTGCGATTGCAATGAAATTAAGGGCACGTCTACTAGAGAGTTGATTGCATGGTTCGCTTATGCACGCTTGAAGGATACAGATCGACGCATGCCACGCACCGCGCGCTCGAGTAGTCGATACCCGGCCGCCGCCGCTGCTGGCGGGCGCCTCCATAGCGTACGCTATAGGGCCATACGCACGGCATACGTTCGATTGTACATCGACGGCGGCCCTACTGCATTCCTGCAGACCAGCCGCCGCACGTGTGCACCACGGGCCTTCGCACCGCGGGCCTTCGACGCTCGCACACACGCGCTCGCCCCGCAAGACCATCCCACGTGCCTCACTCCCCACGTGCCTCGATTCCCACGTGACCGTTCCACCACGTGCCTGACTTCCCACGTGATTCATTTCCCACGTGACTCTTCCACCACGTGATCGCGATGGCGCGGCGTGCGACGGCGGCGCCGCTGCGGCGGCGTGCGACGGCGGCCGCGACGGCGGCGGCCTACGCTGCCCCGCTGCTGCTCGTCCTCCTCGGCTGCCTCCTGGCCGCCGGCATCCCGCTCGCCAGCGCGGCGCCGGCGCGCACGCACCGCGCCGTCGTGCCTGCCGAGCCGCTCGACCTCATCCTCGTACGGCCCCCCGCCGCTGCCGCTGCCGCTGCCGCAGCGCGCGGGATCTCCCGCCGCCCGAGCGGCCAGCAGCCCGCTAACGCCGTCCCGCGACGGGCCGCAACCCCTGGGATCGCCATGCACAGGCCGCGTCGGAGCTGGATCTGGAGAACGCGGTCGCCCGCGGCCACCGCATCCATGGCGTCTCCGACAAGCTGATCCTCCTCACCGTGCCCGCGGGCGCGCCCGTCGCCCGCGACTTTGAGGTGCTCGCGCGCCTGCCGTACGCCCAGGAGCACCACACCTACTTCATGGTCGAGCTCGAGGCGCCGCTCGGCGAGCGCGCCGCCGCGTGGACCGAGCGCCTGCCGGCGGGCGTCCAGCTGCTGCACGCGCTGCCGGACCGCGCGCTCTTCAGCGCCGCCGGCCGCGAGGTGCCGGCGGCCGCGCTCGCGGACGCGTTCCCGCGCACGGCCACCGTCCACCCGCTGGCGCCGCACCCGTTCCGCCCGGCGCGCGCGCGCCGCTTCCCGGCCGGCGTGGCCGCCAAGCGCGACGCGATCGCGGACCTGATCGCCAAGGTCAGCGCGGACGAGATCGAAAAGTATGTCACCTACCTCACCGGCGAGGACGGCGTGTCGCCGCTGCGGACGCGCCAGGCGCAGTCGGACGACGCCGTGACGGCGACCGAGTGGGTCGAGCAGCAGCTGCGCGACCTGGGCTTCACCACGTCGCGCTCGTCGTTCTCGGCCCAGTACTGCCCGAACGTCGTCGCCGAGTGGCGCGGCGCCGTCGAGCCGGACCGGTACATCATCGTCGGCGCCCACCTGGACGACCGCGCGCAAAACATCGCCGACCCGGAGGTGCGCGCGCCGGGCGCCAACGACGACGGCTCCGGCTCGGGCCTCGTCCTCGAGCTGGCGCGCGTGATCAGCAGCAGCAACGCCACCTTCCGCTACGGCGTGCAGATCCACACCTACTGCGCCGAGGAACAGGGCCTGATCGGCTCGCGCGCGCTCGCCGCCGAGTACGCCGACGAGGGCGTCGACGTCATTGCCATGCTGCAGGGTACGGCCGAGGGGGCAGAGGTCGTGGACCAGGCGGCTTGGCCGGGGGCTCACTGGCCGCGTCCCGTCTCGTCGCGCGTGGGGGGGAGACCGCCAGCGGACATGGTCGGCTACCAGCACGGCGCGGAGCCGGAGCTGAGCTTTGTGAACCGCTACGTCGACCTGGACCTGATGGCGTTTGTGCAGAACGTCACCGCCACCTACCTGCCGGACCTCGCCACCTCGGAGACCAACGCGTGCTGCTCGGACCACCAGAGCTTCCTGGAGAACGGCTACGCCTCGGCCGGCTTTGTCGAGGCCGGCGGCTACACCATCGACCCGCAGTACCACAACACCAGTACGTGCCCTACGTTTGAAGCGGGGTAGAGGAGCCAATGGCGCTGACGGTAGGACGCCCGCATTGGAGGCTGCTGGGTGCGCCTCGCAGACGACCTAGCCTACCGCGACGGCTACTCCTTCGTGCAGATCCAGCTCGTCGGCCAGGCCATGCTGGCCTCGCTGGCCGTCCTCGCCGAGCTGCAGTAGTGTGTCCCCGCTGTGCTCGCCAGCGACGTCTGTACCGAGTCTTTTTTCTACTCTTCCAACCTGCCACCTGCCTTGTCTGTGTGTGGCCCCACAATAAATGCGATAGTTCCGTGTCGTGGCGTGTAGCGTTGGAACTTGGAATGGTGCTGGACGGCGACGAGGGCACAGGGGAGCGGCATGCGTTGCGGCCAGCGCATAACTTGGGGGGTCAACCTGTTTGGAGGGTAAATTTGGCGCGAAAAAAATGGCGCGAAATCCTTTTTTTGAACGCAGACGACGACGACGACGACGCAGACGAGGACGACGCACGAGAGGGCGACGACGACGCACGAGAGGGCAAGGACGAGAGGGCGAGGACGAAGACGACGCAGACGAGGACGACGACGCACGAGAGGGCAAGGACGAGAGGGCAAGGACGACGACGAAGACGCAGACGAGGACGACGCACGAGAGGGCGAGGACGAAGACGACGCAGACGACGACGACGCACGAGAGGGCGACGACGAGGACAACGCAGAGAGGGCGAGGACGACGCACGAGAGGGCGACGACGAGGACGACGCATGAGAGGGCAAGGACGACGCACGAGAGGGCGAGGACGAGGGCGAGGACGACGACGACGACGCACGAGAGGGCGAGGACGACGACGACGACGCACGAGTGGGCGACGACGACACGCGAGAGGGCGAGGACGAGGACAACGCAGAGAAGGCGAGGACGACGCACGGGAGGGCAAGGACGACGACGAAGACGCAGACGAGGAGGACGCACGAGAGGGCGAGGACGAGGACGATGCAGTGAGGACGAGGGCGACGAGAGGACGACGACGAAGTACAGGACGATACTTGGACGAGGAGCCTTGGGCGAGGAACTCGGGGCGCGTGGACGAGGACGAAGAGAACCCCGCGGCTGAGAGCGACAAGGACGAAGAACGTCCGTGTGCACCGACGAGCCAACTAGGACGACACAAGAATTTGGTTCTGCCCCCACGGCATCACCGTCGACGCCATGGACGCCAAGCGGCCTCGCCTGGGGCCCGACCAGGTCGGGAATGGCACCTTGACGAAGACAGCGCCCTTCGCCAAGCTAACCTCGCTCGCTCGCTCGCTCTCTAAGCATCGTTTTCTTCGCCCAGGCTCGCTCCTCGCCGCTTGTGAACCGCGCCCCGGCTGGGTACGGCCGCGTGCGGTGCAGCTGCCTCGACTGGCCGCCGTGGCTAACCATCATCCGCCACCTATTCGCCACCTACTCTCGTCCTGCCCCCCAGCATGAGCGAGGATCTGCTGCGGGACTTTGGCCTGAGCGCCGACGATGTGCCCAAGGTCCGGCCTCAAGGTGTCTGCCGGCTGGCTTGCTTGGCCTGAGCTGCGCTGACGCCGGCCAACGTGTTGCTCCCGGCGCCCCGCGCGCTCTACAGGCCGCTGCCCCGATTACGCCCATGCTGAAGGCCCGGCTCGGCACTGGCCTGACGCCGTCGTCGCTCAGCCCCGCCGCGGCCCGCCGCGCTGTGACTGCCAACGTCTCGCCGTCGCTGCTGGCGTACGCAGCGACCCCGGCGCTCACATGAGGCGGGTCACGATGGACGCTTATCGTTTGGCGCTCCGTCCGTTCCTCCGCGAGGGGCTCTCCCAAGCTCGCCGACGTCGCTCAAGTACCGCGAGAACAGCGGCCGCGTGGAGGCGACGTGGGTCGGCCACATCGCGGCGGCCGCCGCCGGCAACGCCGCCGCGGGCGCGCCGGCCGGGTCGCGGCCGACGGTGCTCATCTACCCGGACCAGCAGCTGGAGCCGTTCCGCTACATGTTTGAGAAGCTTGCCGACAAGGCCGCCGGTGCGCGGAGTGCCCTTGCCATGCAACGTGCGGGACGCGGCAAGGGTCTGACGGTTAGCACACGACCCGGGCTTGCTTCACCTCTCGCAGTGTTGGACGAACGCATCGACGTCATGGCCGAAGAGATCCAAAAGGCGCACACGCTGGGCGACCTCACCCACCCCGGCCTCCCAGGCCAGGTTCGCGTGGGGCCCGACCCTGCCGGGTGGATGCGTTGGAGCCCCTGTCTGACTGTGCCGTGCGTCCGGCGCTGCCTCGCCCGCGTTAGGAAACGGTGACGGCGGTTGGGCGCGTGGTGTGCGACTCGGAGGGCAAGCTCAACGAGCAGTCCGTCCTCCTGGAGACGTCGCGCCTGATGGGCAACGGCATGCGGGTGCGGCTGGCCCTCCAGGACCTGCCCAGCTACTCGATCTTCCCCGGCCAGGTACGTGCTCTCTCTGTTGGGCCTAACAGGCGGCACGCGGCCGGCGCCTCATGCCGGACCACGCGTCGGTGCTGCCTCGCGCGCGATCAGATCATCGGCGTGGAGGGCATCAACCCCTCTGGCCAGCTCTTCAACGCGTCCAAGATCTTCCTGGTACTGCCATCCTTCATACCGTCGGGAGCAACGCAATCGTTCTCTAACGGGTTCGCGCAATCTTGTCTTGTGCTGCGTTGTCGCAGGGCGCGCCCAAGCCCATGGAGCGGACGCCGGCCGACCAGGTGCTCGAGTTCAACCACGGCACCGCACACCTGAACGGGCGGCCGATGCTCGTGGTCATCGGTGCGTCCGCCGAGCCTCGCACGGATTGAGCGTCTGTTCCGGTTAACCAATTAATGCCGGTCTCCACACCGCGCTTCGTTCTCTGTCACTCAAAGCGTCGGGCCCGTACACCCTGGAGGACAGCATGGCGTACGAGCCCTTCCACGACCTGATGGACGAGATCGACCGGATGCGGCCCGACCTGCTCGTGCTGGTACGTGAGGCAACAAGCCGACAGGCGAACCGATGGGGAGGATTAAACGAACACACCGCATCGCCAGCGCGGGGCATGCGCACACATACACGCGCAGACCGGCCCCTTCGTTGACGCCAACCACGCCAAGATCCGCACTGGCGACATCGAGGCGAGCCTGGACGACCTGTTCAAGTGCGAGGGATACCGCGTCGCGGACCACGCCACGTGCGCTCGCTAACGGAGGCGCCCGTGACCTGGCGTCGCTTGGTCCCCCCAGAGCCAACATCGTGGCACGCCTCGCGCGGACGACGGCCGCCCAGACGATCTTGGTGCCGGCGGTTACGGATGCACACCACCCGTACG
>Ga0180216_1000674_pt1 | contig 33544 bp, 33 predicted proteins | sample eDN3rd37CBELigMG_FD_128879 | JGI IMG/M metagenome (GOLD analysis project Ga0180216, IMG submission 128879) | Enriched Miracle-Growth compost microbial communities from Emeryville, California, USA - eDNA 3rd pass 37_C BE-Lig MG (version 2)... ... | reverse complement strand
TCCAGGACAGGAGCGGGAGGCACAGGCCTTCGCCATGGTCGCCTATCGGGAACGTCGGTGGCTATTGAGCTTTGCGATGCGTGACATGGACACGGCAGATACCCGCATTAAGGGTCTCAAGGGCACGTGATGATCTAGATCTTATCCGCTTCCCGCGCGCGCACGCGCGTGAGTGTCAAAAAATGCGCTCTTCATTGGCGCTGCGACTGTGGATCAGCTGCCAACCCATTCGTCGGTTTCTCGGATCGATACCATTTTTCCTTCAGCTTTCGAACGGACGCCAGCTACACCAGCGGTGTGCCAATGCGCCCAAGCGTGCTCAGCTTTGGATCGACCTCGTTACCCTCGAGCGGCTTGACCGTTCGTGCGCTGATGCCGGCGACATTGGAAAACGCGCATTTTGATGAGGGCTCAGGACGGTCTTCCTGGTGGCCTGTGCCGTGATGTCTTGGACTCTAACGAAACTCGGAGTTTCATGCTCGTCGACCTGGGCACGGCCATTCAGTCTCGTGGAAACGCCCAGGTTGTGATTCTCATCCTGGGGTTCCCCATGACCGCCTGCCCCCTTATCATGAGGTGCGAGCCCTCAGCGTGTATCGAGCCGCCTCCCGTCCTTGCTTTGTATTTTTGTATGAGGACACCAACTCGATGTAGCCGGCTTCTAGCAAGAATCGGATTGCGTTCCGGAACCGCTCAATCGTCCAGGGTAGCGACTGGTGCGCAGACATGGCTTTCGCATCCAGTGCGAATGTTTCGCCTCGATGTACACGAGCTTGGTGCTCTGCTCTGAGCACCATGAGGAGTGCCACTCCATCGCCGCCATGCTTGCCTCTGCTGCAGAGATCCCAAACTTCCTTTGCACTGGTACGAACGACCGCGGGCGATGAGTGCCAGCGCTCAAGCTTACCGGCTTCAAGATCACTCCAGACGGCGGCCGTGCGCGTGAGAACCTCATTGTCATCAAGGAGTGCTAAACCCAGGTCCTCGAAGTTGCTGTTGATCGTATGGGCGCAGTCGAGAAGGTCGTCGAAGCTGTCGCAAGCCCAAGATTGCGAACAAAGGAGTAGGTTGAGGTCGAGACCGCGTGACCCAGTCCGCAACCCAACTAGAGGGGGGCGGGCAGTTAAAGTTACATTAGGTTGAAATTTTCCATTTGGGCGCTGGGAGCCGCGCATGAAGCGGTTCAATGCCTCGAGATCGAATTTTGGAATTTCGTGCAGTGCCATCCAATCGCAATTTTCTAAGGCATACCGCACCCCACTTTTGTGAAGACTTGGCGGCACGAGAACGTAGCCGGAGCCGGCCTTGAGATCGGCATTGAGTCCGTAGGTTCGCAGGCTAATCTGCCTTACAGGCTCATCAGGTGCGCGGTACCAAAAATGGAACCCACGGCTGGTGCGCGTCCGAAAGGGTGTCCATCCAAAAATAGTTTCTATCTTGCATGCGTCTGCCCAGTCATCGCAATCTACGACCACGATCTTAGAGAGGCCGGTTATCACACCGATATTTGCATCGGGAAACTTCGCGGCAAATTTTAAAATTGCTTGTGGACTGGGAGGTTTTCGCCATTTCGCGAATCCTTTGACCTGGGGCCGCTTACCGTCAACGCCAGCGAGTGGGATAACAGCCAATCCAATCTTGGCCAGTTCATGTGCATGGTCTGCAAATATTGGCATTTGCCCTCAATTGCGCAGATAAGGGCTTGCTGGATAATGCGAAGCGCACTATCCAGGGAATGTGATCCTGAGCCCTCTAGGGTTTTGTATTCTGCTGGCCGCTGCGAACGGTCAGCGCTCAATGCACTTGATACGCAACGCTTACGAGTGCGATGCTCCGGTTTGGTCAGATTTGGAGCGCCTGTCTTAGTGGCCACAATGTGCAGCCTGTGAAGTTTGACCATTTTCAGCGTGGGTGGCGGTCAAGCTCTTCTGTTTCGCAGTTGGGCACGAAGTCTGCGTGCGGCTTCGTGTTCCGGGCGCGGCGACGCGTGCGATCAACGCCCTGCGTAGCCTTGGCCTTTTGCCCCTTGTGTGCGTGCTACATCGATGTGCACCGTCGTCATGCCACGCTCTTCGGCCAAGAGAGCTCCACCACGTTCATGCATCGAACTCTGTAGAACCATGGGCGGTCACCCACTGGACCTCGGTAGCGCTCGATTCCGGCTGCCCGGAGACGCCGGAACAATTGACCTTCGGTCAGGGGTTCGGAGTCGGTGTACTCGCAGAACTCCCCATAGAGTGTCTGAAGTCGCCGCTTTGGAATGCCGCCCGTCTCACCGGCTTGGACCAGCCACGTTGCGAACTCGCGTACTGCGGCCGGTTGCCGTTGAGTGATGGCTCGGGTGGGATGTGCCGGCGCTTCTGGGGTGGACACCAATTGTGGGCGCATTTTGAAAAGCTCGGCGAACATAATTCCCCCTTGTTCGCAGTTCGTTGTCTCAGGACCGTCCCAGGTCGGAGAAGAGACGGATCGGACGTGAGGCAGAATGGTCAAACACCTTCTGCGCAGGCAGGAAAGCGCGCGGTATGGCACTCTCCCTGCAACTCGCTTCGTCCCAGGACCGTCCCCGTTCGCACATGGGTCGGACTACCCTTGGTGATATTGTCGGCACTACCGGGCGGTTGGGCGGCTCTTGATCCAGGCGTCGACCTGGCATTCGTGCCAGCCGACGCGTCCCTTGCTGATCTGGACGGGACGGGGGAACTCGCCAGTTCGAACCATCTCGTAGAATGCACTTCGCGAAATGCGCAGCCGCTCTGTATAAACGTCACGTGCACGTAGCAAACGGAGGGTTTCGGCAGAAATATCATGTTGCATGGCATAAGCCCCTTACGACCTGGTTCGACTTAGTTCGAACCCGGGGGCACAATGGCTGTAACATTTTGGAAAATATAGCACTCCGATTTCTTCGGAATGTGCGCGCTGGTCGACGTCATCGTTTACGGTGACCAAAGGCTAGTTGGCAGTGCCTTATGGCACTGGACAACGCTTCTCTGGGCGCGCATCCAGAACCTCTCAGCTCTGTTAACGTCTGTGCGTAAAATTCGCTGGAACTATGTTTGCCGATCGCGCAAGCTTTACGCCATTTTATCAGGGCCGACGCTGAATAGTTGCGTTGATATAATTCCAATCCGTGCTTTCCTAATTCGCTTATGATTTGTTCTGCCCAGGCATTCTGCGGCTCCTGGAAATCAGTACAAATGTATTCGAGGGTAGCTGCGGCCACGGCTTGAGCCCGATCTACTGTCAAATAAGGCCGCGCACGATGGAAGCTATGGTCTTGAGCAATTAGTGGATGGAGCTTGCTTTCGTCGGCGAGCAGAAGTGATTCCAGGAGCATTTCTGCTACGGTGAAATCCGCCTTTCTGCCATAGACGTAGGTTTGAATTTCGCGAATATAGGCTTTCGCGATTTCTCTGAGCATTTTGGGTGTTCGTTCGCGTGGTGGCAACGCGCGGTAGCGTATATCCATCTGCGTTAGTCGGTGACGGAGATCGGAAGCATCCTTGATATCGTCAGGCATGATTATCCGAGCTAAGTGCAAATGCTGCCCATGCATCCATGAGTTGCCGGCGTTTCTCCAAGAGCTTGCCGCGGCGGTATGCTGCTTCGACCTTGTTTTCTATCGTATGAGCCAGGGCCATTTCGGCAACTTCGCTGGGGAAGTCTGTTTCCTCGCTGCACCAGTCTCGAAATGTGCTGCGAAATCCATGCGCTGTCGCATCGGTTCCAAGCCGTCGAAGTACCATGGTCAATGCCATGTCTGACAGCGGCTTGCCCTTTGATCTAACAGAAGGAAACATAAGAGGGCTGCCATGAGCGAGCTTGTGAGCCGCTTCGATAATCTCCACGGCTCGCGGCGAGAGCGGCACAACGTGCTCCCGTTCGGCCTTCATGCGCTCAGGTGGAATCGTCCAAAGCTTCGTGTTGAGAGCGAATTCATCCCGCGTTGCGCCCCGTACTTCGCCGGATCGGGCAGCGGTCAAGATGAGGAACTCAAGGGCCAGTCGGACCACCTCGGTGATTGGAGCGGCTTTGAGACCAACGATAAAGACGGGCAGCTCAGTATAGGGAAGGGCGGTGAAATGTTTCACCGTTTTTGTGTGCCTGGGGAGTCCAATAGCAGCGATCCGGCATGGATTTTCACCGCTCCGGTATCCCGCAGCGGTTGCATGGTCGAGCACAGTACGAAGCCGCTGCATTACGCGGCGGGCGGTTTCAGGTTTGGTAGTCCAGATGGGCAAAAGGATCTTAAGGATGTCGCCAGTTCCAATACGGTTCACTGGCAGGTTCCCGATCACTGGGTAGGTGTAACCTTCCAATGTGGTGAGCCACTGGTCTCGGTGCTTGGCGTTACGCCAAGTCGTCACGTGCGCGGCATGCACGGTCTTGGCCATCGTCTCGAACGTGGGCACTCCTTCCCGCTCTGCTCGCCGCGCGGCCACGGGGTCTATTCCGGCCTTTGCTTTCCTTCTGATTTGGTGGGCTAAGTCGCGAGCCTCAGCAAGCGTAACGGTCTTTGTCCCTCCGAGCCCTACGTCACGACGCCTGCCATTTGACTGAATACGTAACACCCACCTGGATGCTCCAGAGGGGTCCACAACCAGATAGAGTCCGTCACCATCGCCATATCGACCAGGCGTGCGAACTTTGCTGACAAAGGCTGCTGTGAGGCCGCGTCCCCGGGCTTTCTTCATAATCCGGCTTCCCGTAGCCGTTGTGTCCATGTACCCAGCGCCCTTGCCTCTTCTCCATCCCACATTCCATCCCACACTTTCGGGCGGATCGCAACGGACTAACGCGAACACACGAACATCATTTCGGAGACGGACGCGGCTAGGAATACGAGGAAATACACCGCTTTGTGGACGAAGCTGGATTGTTCTGGATCGGGAAGGGCCGAGACAAGTGGCGGAGGGGGTGGGATTCGAACCCACGGTGAGCTTGCACCCACGCCGGTTTTCAAGACCGGTGCCTTAAACCACTCGGCCACCCCTCCATCGCGCACGTCAGCTGTAGCCCTGCGCGGACAAGCTTCCGATAACAGGGTCAAGACGCACAATCAAGTTGAGAAGGTAAGCCGAGATGCCGATCGAGCGGGATTGTCATAGGGCGGGATTTTGGCCAGGGTGCCAAGGGCCAACGGACCAAGGCTGAGCCCGACACGTGCTTCGTTCCCGGTCAGATTCCGAGCCGTTTGATGTGGCGTCCTAGAAAGCTGGACGGAGGGGGTGGGGGAAGCTTGCTGAGCTGGCCCCGCCACAAGTGCACAATGCGGGTCTCCTCCGATAAAATTGACGAAACAGGATCGGTTGGATCGAGTGTGTCAGCCGCCCTGGTAGCGGGGACGGGGTAGAAAACGTCGGGGCTTGAAGCGGCAGCCTGACAGTTGTGCTTCTCGAGGAAGTAGGTGAGGGCCCGCGGTCCGAAGGGACTTCCCGTCGGCGGTATTGACGTGCGGGTCAGCGCATAATGAGCGCGCATCCGCAAGGTCTTTGCGAGGAGCCACCAGGGACAGATGACGGGGCGCCTTTGGGTATATTCTACATAATCGCTCAATGCTGGATTGCCGGCATTAAGCCTCAGGACCGAATTGCCGACGAGACCTTTTTTCTCCCAGCCAAAAACATCTCCTTCGAAATCGACCGGCCGCAGGAAGAGGCAATCCATGTCAGACCAAAGGCCCCGTTCCTGTTGCATCAAGTGCAGGCGGAAGACATCGGAAAGAACCGCTTCGGCGGTTGTGCCCTGATTGCGGGGCAAAATATCGGTCGGAGCGGATAATATTTCCTGGGCGTCGTGGATCTTGCATTCCAATCCCGATTTTGACAGGCTTTCGGGCTCGTAGCTAAAGACCTCGACGCGATGGCCCACCTCAAGCATCGACGCGACACACAGTCGTTCGATCCACGTCACAGGGCCGCGCCAGAACGAGACTACTGTAGGCAGTGTCGTCATTTTAGCCTATTACCTCCAGACCTAACCGCTGCGGTGGGGTGAGCGTCGCACTAACGTGCGGGTTCCGAGGAAAGCTTTCGGCAGTCGCTTTAGAGTGCGTGCCGGACATGACCGAGCATGCGTTTGCAAGATTGTCAGATTACGGAATGATGCCGCATATGACCTGGCAAAACAAGCTGTTTAAACGCCTTCGTTACCTGTTCCGGGAAAGTCGCGCCTTAAAGACAAAGCATGCTGTCGGCTTTGCTCTGGATGCGCTGCAGGCTAATGGCGTAAAATTTCTTAAAACCGAATACTTGCACGATTATCAGGTTTTACTTTCCGTTGGCGATAAACACATCACCACGGCCGTGATTAGAGACGGTCACTATAGTAATGACTTGATGAAAACGTTTTGTGAGTATGTGAGAAGGAGCGGCATCGATATTGAGAAAATGTTGTTTGCCAATGTCGGGGCAAATGTTGGAACCACGTGCCTGAACGCGCATTCGGCGGGATTTAGAGATATCATCGCCATTGAGCCGGAGTCTTTGAATTTTCATCTTCTTTCGGCGAATCTTTCTGGGCTTGACGGGGGCCAGATTGCGTTGAAGCAGAGCGCGGTCGGCGCGAAAAGAGAGCGGCTTCCCCTCTCCCGGCATTCGGAGAATTATGGCGCGCATACCCTTGCTGGAGCACTGGAGTCCCGTCGGGCCAGCCAAGAGTGCAGCGAGATCGTGGAAGTTGCGACTTTGGATGAACTCCTGCCTTCGGAAACAGATTTCATCCTGTTTGCGGATATCGAGGGTTATGAACCAATGATGATCAAAGGTGCGGGAGACTACATCCAAAAACGGTGTAGCGCACTTTGCATTGAACTCACCCCCTCCCGCTACTCACCTGCAGAACATTCGGAGGTACTCAACTTTTTCCAGAACTTTGCCACGGAATTCGTGCTCCATCCCGGGGCCATTCCAAGGCCGGTCGCTGAGCTTGCTGCCGTGCTGGATGAAACAAATACCGGTAAAGTTGATATTGTTGCGATAAACCGGAATGCCGTCAGCCGTGGGTCGGTAAGTGTTTGATGCAGAATGGGGTGGGCCAGTTGCCCCTCTCCGGGTCTGTGCCGGGGGATCAAGGGCGAGGGCCAATTTTGAGGCAGGAGCTTTGTGGCGCTCTGGCACAAGGGCTCGTTCGGCTCGGCGCCGGAGTTGCTGGTCTGCACGATCAGTGGCATGTCGTCCTGCGATCTCCTGGGGATGATTGTCCAATATTCACTGGTGTTCACGGGGCTGCCATGATTGGCAGGTGTTGCTCAAGCGATCTTGCGGTCAGTGCCGGTCGGCGCTTGACTGATGGTCCGCTCATCTCTGCGCCTGAATGGCTGCGGAGACTTGGCGTGGGGCACTGAAGAGGGACGTGGGGGTTGCTGGCATCGTTTACGAAGGAGAAGCGCGGGTGCGCCCGGTGCTTCGAAAACCGTTCACGCCCGGTGTTCGTGATGGGCTGGATGGTCCTGGCGGGTGCATTGAACCTTCTGGCGGGTTGCGCAGAGAATGCCACATCCATGCAGACACCGATGGCCTGGACCGCGGAGGTCAGCGCTGAGGCCCCGGTCGTGACGGCGAGCCTCGTTCCGGAGCCTGTCTCGCCAGCTTCATCGCCATCACAAACCCTGATGCCGCAGACCAGCAAGGCCCCTGAAGCCGTGCAATCGATCATCCCGGAAGAACGACCAAAGAAATTGCGGAAGGGCGGAGGCTACCGGAAGCTGGGCAAGCGGTATCAGGTGGCAGGAACCTGGTACACGCCGCGCCATGATGAAAACTACGAGGAAACAGGCCTCGCATCCTGGTATGGCAAGCGCTTTCACGCCAAGAAGACCGCTAACGGCGAGATCTACGACATGAATGCGCTGACAGCGGCGCACCGGACGCTGCCTCTGCCATCGCTGGTGCGCGTCACGAATATCGAGAACGGCCGATCGCTGGTGGTCAGGGTCAATGACCGCGGGCCCTTCCGGAAGGGCCGAATCATCGACGTATCGGAGCGTGTCGCGCGCGAACTGGGGTTTGCGGGCAAAGGCCTTGCCAAGGTGCACGTCAAGTATATCGGTCCGGCGCGACTCGAGGGCGGTACAGAGCCAGAGCCTGCCTCAGAAGTGGCCGCAAAGCGCTAGCCGCAACCATCGACTTCATTTTTTCGTGTCCATGCGTCCTGTGTCCTTGAACGAGCGCGGCCGGCGTTGACCCACGTTGGCAGAATTCCGATAGTCGTCTTGATTTGGATTATTCGGCAGGGGAGTGGCCGGTGTCAGAATCAGCTGCGAGATCGCTCGGTGGAACCTCGAAGTTCCGGGGTTGGCGGCTGTGTTGCGTATTGATAGCCGGCGTGGCGATGCTGCTTTCGGCTCAGGCGTTTGCGAGCGAATATCGTACAGCTGCCAAACAGGCTGTTCTGCTCGATGCCGAGACGGGAGCCGTTCTGTTTCAGCATAATGCTGACGTTCTTGTTCCGCCCGCCAGCATGGCCAAGCTGATGACAGCGGCCGTCGTGTTCCGTGCGCTCAAGGAAGGCCGGTTAACGCTTGGCGATACCTTCCCCGTCAGCGAGCATGCCTGGCGAACGGGAGGCGCGCCGTCGGGCACGTCGGCGATGTTCGCCCCTCTCAACACAAGAATTACGCTGGAGGATCTGCTGAAGGGTCTGATCATCCAGTCCGGCAACGATGCTGCAATCATCATCGCGGAAGGCATGGCTGGCTCGGAAGCTGCGTTCGCCGAGATGATGACGAAAGAAGCTCGCGCTATCGGGCTGGAAAAATCGACTTTCGGCAATCCCACGGGCCTGCCGCATCCCGATCAGCTGATGACAGCGAGAGAGCTTGCCTTGCTGTCGCGCTATCTCATCCAGACCTACCCGGAGTACTATCGCTGGTTCGGTGAACGCCAGTTTCCCTATCAGCCGGAGGGGCGGCGGCAACCCTACAAGTTCTTCAATCGCAATCCGCTCCTGTCTCTGGATATTGGCGCGGATGGATTGAAGACCGGGTATCTGGAAGCTGCAGGATATGGTCTGGCGGCTTCGGCGGTTCAGGATGGCAAGAGGCTGATCGTCGTAGTGCACGGGCTGGCGAGCAGCGCCGCACGCCGCGCCGAATCGCAGAAGTTGCTGGAATGGGGTTTCAGAAACTTCGCGAAGTACAAACTGTTCGATGAAGGTGAGATCGTCGGATCTGTCCGTGTCTGGGGTGGCGACAAATACTATGTACCGGTCCGCGGGGACGGGCCTATCGGCGTCGTTCTGGCAAAAGCAGAAGAATCGAAACGGCTCAAGGCAGAGATTGTCTTCAATGGACCCTTGAAGGCGCCGATACGGCAGGGCGATCAGGTGGCCATCCTGCGCGTGACCAGTCCGTCCAACACCGTCAACGAGATGCAGCTGTACGCCGCGGAGGATATCAAGCAGACCTCTATTATCTGGCGCGGACTTGACTCGCTTGCAGTGATGGCGTTCCGCTGGATCAGCGATCAGGTATCCGATCTGATCGGTTCAACATGAGTTGCGGGGGCGGGCGTTTCAGGCGCTCCGGACGGAGCGATGACGACAGGGAAATTCATTACTTTCGAAGGTGGCGAAGGAGCCGGCAAATCCACCCAGGTCCGCTTGCTTGTCGAGCGTTTGCAGAATGAGAGTATCACAACGGTCGCAACGCGGGAGCCGGGCGGCGCGCCGGTTGCCGAGAAGATCCGCGATTTGGTGCTGGGCGAAAGGCCGTCGGCAGCTGTCAGCGAACTGTTGCTGTTTGCGGCGGCACGGGCCGAGCATATCGCGGTGACGATCGCACCCGCGCTGGGGCGCGGAGACTGGGTCGTTTGCGACCGGTATATCGATTCAAGCCGGGTCTATCAGGGCGCGCTGGGCGGTATAGAGCGCGGATTCATCAAGACGATTGAAGACCAGACGGTTGCACCCTGGTTCCCGGATCTGACACTTATCCTGGATGTGGACGCGGAAACCGGTATAGGACGAGCCCGGGCCCGTGGAGGATTGAGCCGTTTCGATGCTGCGGAGGTCGTTCAGCACGAGGTGGTGCGGCAAGGTTTTCTCGCGGTTGCGGCGGCAGAGCCGGACCGATGTGTTGTTATCGACGGCAGTGCCGATGAAGCGACAGTATCGGATGCCGTGTGGGCCGCTGTGCGTCAGCGTCTGATTACTACGGTGCGATGAACGATGGCGCGCGCACCGGTTTCGCAGGACATTGAGTATCTGCCGGAAGCTGACCGTCTGGAAGGCTTCCCGCATCCGCGCGAGACAGTGAACCTGTTCGGGCATCAGGATGCCGAACGAGAACTTGCCGCCGCCCTGGAACAGGGCAAGCTGCATCATGGCTGGCTCATTACAGGCCGTGAGGGCATTGGCAAGGCGACGCTGGCCTATCATTTTGCCCGCTACGTGCTGGCGGAACCCGAGGAACGAAGTCCGGCCAGCGACGGACTGCGCGTCAAGCCTCAGAGCATTGCCGCCCGGCAGGTGACGGCGCTATCGCATCCCGGTCTGCTCTTGATCCGGCGGGCTTACGACACGAAGGACAAGCGGTTCCCTGCCACGATTCCCATCGATGAAGTACGCAAGCTGAAGGGGTTCCTCGCGCATCGGTCGGCCGGCGGCTGGCGGGTCGTTATCGTCGATCAGGCCGATGAGCTCAACGTCAATGCGGCCAACGCCATCCTCAAGTCTCTGGAAGAGCCTCCCGAGAAGACGGTATTCCTGCTGATTTCGTCCGAGCCCGGACGTCTGCTCACCACGATCCGCTCCCGGTGCCGGAGGCTTGATCTGCAACCTTTGGGGAATGATCCGCTCAGAGCCGCCGTTTGTCAGGCGCTTGCCGCGGCCGGACGCAGCGAGCCGGAGGAAAGTCAGTGGGAGCAGCTACTGGCCATCGGACAAGGCAGCGTTCGGCGTGTTCTTGGTCTCGAAGGAGGCAAGGGCCTTGAACTGGCGGCAGCTGTTGAGCGCTTGCTGTCGCGTTTGCCGAGTGTCGCCTGGGGTGGGGTTCACGACCTGTCTGATACGCTCGCCGGTGCGGCGGCGGAGCAGAGCTTCAATCTCTTTTTCGATCTCCTGCTGGACCATATGGCACGTCTGATCAGGGTGCATGCAACCCGACAGGGAAGCGACAATGATATCGCATTATCGAGCCGCCTGATTGGTGACGGGCAACTTGCAAGGTGGGCAGGCTTGTGGGAAACAATCACGCGCGAAAGAGCCGAGGTTCTGTCGCTCAATTTGGACCGCAAGGCGCTAATACTCGACACGGTGCTGCGCATCGAGGAGACGGCCCGCCGCTAGCAGGCAAGCGCCGGGAAAGAGCGGTACAGGATGGTTCTGTCACAGTTTGGCCGGGGCAATCCCGCCGCCTCGAGGATTTTTCATGGGCTCTGCCACACCATTCTACATCACCACCGCGATCTCTTATCCAAACGGAGCGCCGCACATCGGGCATGCCTATGAGGCAATTGCGACCGATGCCATCGCGCGCTTCGAGCGCCTGGACGGGCGGCCGGTTCTCTTCCTGACCGGCACGGATGAGCACGGCATCAAGATGGTGCAGACGGCACGCAGCCAGAATATCACGCCGGCTGAGCTCGCCGACCGCAACACGCCGCTGTTTATAGAACTGACGAAGGCGCTGAACATCTCCAACGATGATTTCATCCGGACCCGGGAGGAGCGTCATCATCGTGCCAGCCAGGAGATGTGGCGGAGGCTGGAGGCTGCGGGCGACATCTATTCTGGCAATTATGCCGGCTGGTATTCGGTGCGCGATGAAGCCTATTACGATGCCGAAGAACTGACGATCGGTGAGGATGGCACCCGGCTGTCGCCGCAGGGGACACCGGTGGAATGGGTCGAGGAGAATACCTTCTTCTTCCGGTTGTCTGCCTACCAGGACCGGCTGCTCAAGTTCTACGAGGACAATCCCGATTTCATCCTGCCGCTGGAACGGCGCAACGAGGTTGTAAGCTTCGTCAAGAGCGGGCTCAGGGATCTTTCCATCTCACGCACGACGTTCGACTGGGGCGTGCCGGTGCCGGGGCATCCCGATCACGTCATGTACGTTTGGGTCGATGCGCTGACCAACTACATCACCGGCGCCGGTTTTCCCGATGAAACGCATGAGAGATGGAAGTTCTGGCCCGCAGATGTCCATGTGATCGGCAAGGACATCCTGCGCTTCCATGCCGTTTACTGGCCAGCTTTCCTGATGTCGGCGGGGCTGCCCGTTCCCAAGCGGGTGTTTGCGCATGGCATGGTTCTGAACAAGGGTGAGAAGATGTCGAAGTCGGCCGGCAATGTTGCCGACCCGCACGATCTCATTGCCACGTTCGGGCTCGATCAGGTTCGATACTTCCTGTTGCGCGAGGTCGCGTTCGGGCAGGACGGAAGCTATAGCGAAGAAGCGATCATCAATCGCACCAACGCCGATCTGGCGAATGATCTGGGCAATCTGGCGCAACGCTCCCTATCGATGATCGCGAAGAACTGCGGGGGCAAGGTGCCAAGCCCTGGCGAGTTCACCGAGGCGGACCGTGCAATTCTGGCGCTGGCCGATGGCATGTACGCGAAGGCGCGCGAAGCCATGGACCGGCAGGGCATCAAGAAATATCTCGATGCGGTGTGGACGGTGGTGGCGGAAGCCAACCGCTATTTTGCCGGAGAAGAGCCCTGGGCGAAACGGAAAACGGATTTCGCGCGCATGGAGACCATTCTCTATGTGACGGTGGAAGTCGTGCGGCAGATCGCGATCCTGGCGCAGCCTGCAATTCCGGGATCCTGTGCCAAATTGCTGGATCAGTTGAGTCTGAGGCCCGAGGAGCGCATGTTCGATCGATTGGGTGAGGTCGGACGGCTTGAAGCGGGCCGGAGCCTGCCGCTGCCCTGGGGTGTGTTTCCACGCTATATCAATCCGGAAGAACAGGCACGCCGTGCTGCCGATCAAGGCAACGGAGAAAACGGCAAGCCCAAGAAGAACAAGGACCAGGAGTGACGTGACCACACCACTACCACCAATCCTTGTTGACCATCACTGCCATCTCGATTTTCCGCAGTTCGCCGAGGATCTCCAGGGTGTCATCGGACGCGCCAAGGCTGCCGGTGTGGCGGCCATGGTGACGATCTCCACGCGTATCCGTAACTTTGATCGCATCCGGGCCATCGCGGAAGCCCATGATGATGTTTACTGTTCGGTCGGCACACATCCTCACAATGCGGACGAGGAGCTGGATATCCCCGCGGAGGAGATTATCCGGCTTTCCGCGCATCCAAAATGTGTTGCGATCGGCGAGGCGGGCCTCGACTATTTCTACAAGCACTCCAGTGCACATGGGCAGGCCGAAGGTTTTCGCCGGCACATTGCGGCTGCACGCGAAACCGGCCTGCCGCTGGAGATCCATACCCGGGAAGCGGATGAGGACACTGCCGCGATCCTGACAGAGGAACACGCTCGGGGGGAATTTCCGGCCGTGCTCCACTGCTTCACAGGCGGGCGCGACCTGGCCATGCGCGCCATCGATCTCGGCCTATACATCTCGTTCTCTGGCGTGGTGACCTTCAAGAAATCCGAAAGCCTTCGAGCGCTGGCGGCGGAGCTTCCGCTCGACCGGATTCTGGTGGAGACGGATGCTCCCTATCTTGCGCCGGTTCCGCATCGCGGCAAGCAGAACGAGCCGGCTTATGTGGTGCACACCGCAGCGGTAATTGCGGCGGCCCGGGGGATCAGCCTCGCCGAACTTGCCGCGGCGACGACGAACAACTTCTTCAGGCTCTATACCAAGGCGAAGGTTCCTGCCGGCATTGAGCTTCACGCAACGACAGGTGCGCCGCGCTGATGGGATTACGGGTCACTATTCTGGGATGCGGTCCTTCCGGCGGTGTGCCGCGGATCGGTCCTAACTGGGGAAAATGCGAGCCAACCAATCCGAAGAACCGGCGCCGGCGGTGTTCTGTGCTCGTCGACCGGTTCGGGAAGCTTGGCCGGACCAGTGTGCTTGTCGATACGCCGCCGGACATCCGTGAGCAGCTGATCGACGCGCGTGTATCATGGATCGATGGGGTCCTCTATACGCACGACCACGCCGACCATACACATGGCATCGACGATCTGCGGATGGTCTGTTACGCAATGAAGCAGCGGGTCGATGTCTATTTCGATGCGGCCACGCGCGAGAGCCTGACATCACGGTTCGGCTACTGCTTCGCACCGAAACCGGGTTCCGGCTATCATCCGATTCTGGATCCGCATGATATCGTGGCCGGCGGGAAGGTCGTGATCGAAGGCAAAGGCGGACCGATAGAGGCGCTCTGCATCGAGCAGATGCACGGCGATATGCCGAGCCTCGGGTTCCGCTTTGGCAACTTTGCCTATTGCCCGGATGTCTCGGATATACCCAGTCATTCGGTGGAATTGCTGCAGGGTCTGGATGTCTGGATCGTTGACGCCTTACGCTACGATCCGCACCCAAGCCACTTCCATGTCCGCAAGGCTCTGGACTGGGTGGAGCGGCTCAAGCCAAAGAGAACCATCCTGACCCACATGACGACGGATCTCGACTATGATGCGCTGAAGCGGATGCTGCCCGATCATGTCGAGCCGGCTTATGACGGCATGACGATCGAAATATCAGACTGACGTACCAGCCTTCGCGTGCTGCCGCAGCCAGGATGGCCCGTCGAAGATCTCACCGTTACTCGTGCAATCAGGGCGTGCCAGTTCCACGAACAGCGGTGCGATATCCTCCGGGGCCGGAAGAGTGTCGGGGTTTTCGCCCGGAAACGCCCTGGCGCGCATCTGCGTGCGAATGGGCCCAGGATTTATGAGATTGGCGCGCACGGTCGTGTTTGTCATTTCGTGCGCATAGGTTTTAACCAGCGCTTCCAGTCCCGCCTTCGAGACGGCGTATGGTCCCCAGTAGGCATGGTTCGCCCGTGCGGCGCCCGATGTCACAAAGATCGCACGACCGGCCGCGGAGCGGCGCAGCAGCGGATCGAGCGTGCGGATAAGCTGCCAGTTCACCGTCAGATTGATTTGCATGACACGATCCCACGCCTCGGTGGTGACGTGCGCGAGGGGCGACAGCGGACCCAGTATCCCGGCATTGGCCACGAGCACGTCCAGGCGGCCAAAGCGCTGATAGAGCGTAGGGCCGAGGCCGTCGACGCGATCACTCTGCTGAAGATTTAGAGGAATAAGGGTGGCCGTGCCGCCGAGGGCCCGGATGGCATCGTCGGTTTCTTCCAGAGCACTGGTCACCCGACCGGTCAGGATGACATGCACGCCGTCGGCAGCCAGTGCGATGGCCACGGCACGGCCGATGCCGCGTGTGGCGCCAGTTACCAAGGCGATGCGGTTGGGAATGGCCCCACCGTCCGTATGTTCTTCAGCTTCAGTCGTCACACTGTGTCCGATTACAATCGTTCAGTCGAAGCCAGTCGTCCGGATCAGCTCACCTCTGCGAGCAGCGAAAGCTGGCGGGATATGGAATCCCCAGACTGATCGGTGAGGGTTGTTGGATACTCACCCGTCAGGCAATGGTCAGTAAACTGCGGGGCGTTGGGATCGCGGCCCTCGTAGCCAGCGGCCCGGTAGAGGCCGTCGATGGACAGGAACGACAATGAATGCGCTCCCATGAACTGGCGCATGCCCTCGACATCATTGTTGGCCGCAAGCAGTTCAGTGGTACTCGGGGTGTCGATGCCATAGTAGTCGGAGTGAGTGATCGGCGGGCAAGCGATACGCATGTGCACTTCGCGGGCGCCGGCTTCATACATCAGCTGCACGATCTTCTTGGAGGTGGTGCCGCGCACCACGCTGTCATCGATGAGGACGATGCTCTTGCCGGCGATGACGGCGGCGTTGGCGGAATGCTTGAGCTTGACGCCCAGAGCGCGAATGCGCTGCTCCGGCTCGATGAAGGTACGGCCCACGTAGTGGTTGCGGATGATGCCCAGTTCGAATGGGAGGTTCGACTGCTGGGCGTAGCCTATTGCAGCGGGAACGCCCGAGTCGGGGATCGGCACGATGATGTCGGCGTCGGCAGGTGCCTCGATAGCGAGCTGAATGCCCATCTGCTTGCGGATATCGTAGACGGAGCGGCCCCCGACTATGGAGTCGGGACGGGCGAAGTAGATGTATTCAAAGATGCACGGACGGGCCGGGCGACGCGGGAAGGGCCTATGGCTTTCAAGGCCCGCTTCGGTGATGACGACGACCTCGCCGTTCTCCACTTCGCGGACGAACTTGGCGCCGACGATGTCCAGCGCGCAGGTTTCGGATGCGAGGACATAGCTGCCATCGACCTGACCGATGATGAGCGGACGGATGCCGATGGGATCGCGTGCACCGATCAACATCTCGTTGGTCAGACAGACCAGCGCATAGGCGCCTTCGATCTGGCGGATGGCGTCGATGAAGCGTTCGACGATGCGGCGTTTGTTGGAGCGGGCGAGAAGGTGAAGGATGACTTCACTGTCGGATGTCGACTGGCAAATGGCGCCTGAGGAAATCAGATCGCGGCGGAGTGTCAGGGCATTGGTCAGGTTGCCGTTGTGGGCGAGCGCGAAGCCACCGGTATCGAGATCTGCAAAGAGGGGCTGGACGTTACGGAGGAGCGTGTTGCCGGTTGTCGAATAGCGGTTGTGACCGACCGCCATGTTGCCCATCAGGCGTTTGATCACGCTTCCCTTGTTGAAGTTGTCGCCGACGAGGCCAAGGCGCTTTTCGGAATGGAACTGATAGCCGTCGTAGGTAACGATGCCTGCCGCTTCCTGGCCTCGGTGCTGCAACGCATGGAGCCCCAGAGCTGTCAGGGCTGCAGCATCGGGATGTCCGAAGATCCCAAAGACGCCACACTCTTCGCGGAGTCTGTCGTCGCCGTAGCGTGAAAATCCGGTGCCCTTCTGGACCACTTGCGTTTCGACATGGCCGTCGCACGTCATGGCTGCCTCCCGCGATCGCGTCGTTTGCCGCACAAAGCCGTTCACCGCACTAGCGCTGAGGTATCAGTCCAAGTCAGGACCACGCCACCGCTTATGTGACGGATATATGAAAAATCGCATACTTTTCCAGTTAATTTTGCACCGCAGCAGGCATTGGGGCCCTTGGCCGCAGGCAACACCGGTCACTGCTGGGATTCTGTTAGCGAACCATCAAGAGGCTGCGTCGCCTCACCCTTGTCAGTAGCCCGATCGATGACCGGAACGACGTACGTTAAGAGCATTAGCCGAAGCGCTTCACCCGTCGAAAACAGATAGGGCTGCGTGATCGATTTGGTAAGCCAATCCGGGTGCTTTTCTTCATCCGGATAGAAGTGAAGCACCAGCATGAACGGAATGACGACCAGGATGAAACCGCGCGCAAGGCCGAAAACAAAGCCCAGGATGCGATCTATCATGCCAACCTGGCTATCAAGGATGGTGTCGGATATGCGTGCTGTGACGAGGTGAACGACGATCAGGACGATCACGAACAGCAGGATGCCAATGACCCCCTGCGCGATGACGAGCTGCGCGCCCATCTGCTCTGCAACTTCGGACGCGAACTGGCGATGGTTCAATACGAAATAGAGAACCGCAACAGCTGCAATGATCCAGGACAGGATGGCCAGCAGTTCGCGCGTCAAACCGCGGTACAGGGCGAGAAGCCCCGAAATCAGGGCGATCGCGATTACCCCCGCGTCGAGGTAGCTCAAGGGCCCGATCATGTGTAAGTCTCTCCAGCTGGCCGAGAACCAGCCCCCCAACCATCATGATTATCGGACCTCAGTCGCATGACGCGACCCTTTCCGCAAGCATCTTGAGGTGCGAGATACGGTCCAGTTCCAGTGCGAATGCAGAAGGTTCGATCTCTCCCTGCGCCGGCATCACCGCGCTCGAAAACCCCAGCTTCTGCGATTCTTTCAAGCGCCCCGCAGTGTTGGCTGCACCGCGGATAGCCCCGGACAGCGATATTTCTCCGAAATACACGGTTTCCGGGGGCAACGGCTTGCCGGAAAACGATGAAAGCAGGGCCGCCGCAGCGGCAAGATCAGCGGACGGTTCCGTGATCTTGAGGCCGCCGGCGACGTTCAGATAGACGTCGCATTGCGCCAGTGACACGCCGCAGCGGGCTTCAAGAACGGCAAGCACCATCGACAGGCGATTCGTGTCCCAGCCCACGACCGCGCGGCGCGGGGTGCCAAGAACAGAGGGTGCCACAAGGGCCTGGATCTCGACGAGGAGCGGGCGCGTGCCCTCGATGCCTGCGAACACGGCGGTGCCTGGGGCGCTGGCATCGCGGTCGCCGAGGAACAGCTCGGAAGGGTTCCTGACCTGTCGTAACCCTTCGGTGGCCATTTCGAAGACCCCGATCTCGTCGGTCGGCCCGAAACGGTTCTTCACCGAGCGCAGAATGCGGAATGGATGACCACGCTCTCCTTCGAAGTACAACACGGTGTCGACCATATGCTCGACCACCTTCGGTCCGGCGATCTGGCCATCCTTGGTGACGTGGCCGACGAGCAGCAGAGCCGCGCCTGAACGCTTGGCATGTCGAATGAGGGATTGTGTCGCGGCACGCACCTGGCTGACCGTGCCTGGAGCGGCCTCCAGGGCGTCCGACCACAGGGTCTGGATCGAATCGATGACGATGAGGTGAGCGTCTGTCTCGGCCTCCATTGTGGCGAGGATCGTGGAGAGGTGAGTTTCGGCTGCGAGGCCCACCGGAGCATCCGCCAGGCCGAGCCGCTCGGCGCGCAGGCGCACCTGTGTGACAGCCTCTTCACCGGAGAAATAAAGGCTGCGACCGCCATTGCGGGCGATGGCGGCCGAGAGCTGCAACAACAGCGTCGATTTGCCAATTCCCGGCTCGCCGCCGATGAGAAGAGCGGATCCGGGTACGAGGCCACCGCCCGTGACCCGGTCAAGTTCCTCAAGGCCCGTCGGGAGGCGCGGTGCCTCTCTGGATGTGCCTTTCAGGGACTCAAGGGTGATCGGCCGGCCTTTGCTAGCTTTCTTCAGGCCGCTTCCGGGGGGCGGCCCGGTATCGCTTTCCTCGACGAGCGTGTTCCACCCTTCGCAGCCGGGACATTTTCCGGCCCAGCGCGGGGATGTGCTTCCGCAACTCTGGCAGACGAAGACCGTTTTCGGGGGACGTGCCATTGACCTAAACGCCTCCAGCGGAGCCGAGATAGACGCGATGGAAGCGGCGTCCGAGGCGGGTCAGGGCTTCATATCCGATGGACCCCGCCGCTGACCCGAAAGTTTCGAGCGAGATCGTGGGGCCTATGATCTCTGCCCACTCGCCCCGCGTGACGGAGGGGCCGGACAGATCGGTGACATCGACGGTGATGAGATCCATGGATACGCGTCCGACCACCGGGGCCAATCGGCCGGCGAAGGCCACATGGCCTGCTGGTCCCTGCGAGGTGCCGCTCAAATGCCGGAAAAAACCATCGGCATATCCTGCGGCGATGATGGCGATCCGGCGGGGGCTGTCGGCGCGAAAGACGGCCGAATAGCCCACAGTTTCGGCGGGCATGACATCGCGCACCTGAAGGACCCGGGCATAGGCCTCGACAACCGGGCCGACGGGCGCCGGACGGGTTCTGGATGCCTGGCCACCATAAAGTGCGTAGCCGGGGCGGACGAGGTCGAAATGAAACGGAGGGCCCAGCATGATGCCATCCGAGGCAGCGAGACTCGCCGGGGCGTCCGGGAGTAGCGACTTCAGCGCGAGCATGGTTTCGCGCTGGCGGGAGTTCATGGGGTGATCGGGTTCGTCGGCGCAGGCCAGATGGCTCATGACCAGACGAATATCGAGCTGTGCGAGCTGGCTCATGTCGGCGGAAAGGTCATCGATCTCGGCGGCACTGAGGCCGAGCCGATTAAGGCCGGTGTCGATATGCAACCCGCAGGGCAACCGTGTTCCGCGCCGGCCCGTTTCAGCCGCCCATTCAGCGACTTCGGGGGCGCTCGAGAGTATCGGCCAGACCTCTGCGTCCGCGCAGGCTGGCGCCGTTCCGGCCGGTACGCCATCGAGGACGTATACCACTGTATCCGGCGCGAGGGCGCGGGCCTGCCGGGCCTCGGCCAGGGTCGCCACGAACAGTACGCGGCAACCGGCAGCGGCAAGGGCGGGAATGACGCGCTCGGCGCCGAGGCCATAGGCGTCGGCCTTTACAACCGCTGCACAATGAGCGGGGGCGACGTGATCCGACAGTGCTTTCCAGTTGGCAGAGATCTGAGCCAGGTCGATAAAGAGGACGCCGCGCGCTTCCGCTGGAACCGCAGAGAAAAATGCCACGCGGTTGCGGGGCGCCGGAGCAGGGTCAAGTCGCGTCAATCAGATATTCCTGCCAATGGATGATTCCTGTCGAGATTGTCGAAGCGGGTGTATTCGCCCGTGAACTGGAGGCGCACGGTTCCGGTGGGTCCATGACGCTGTTTGCCAATGATCACCTCACCAATGCCCTGGACCGCCTGCAGCTCTGTCTGCCATTTCAGATGCGCCTCGACATCCGTCACGGAGGGTTCGCGCCGCTGGACATAGTATTCTTCGCGGAACACGAAGAGCACTACGTCGGCGTCCTGCTCGATCGACCCCGATTCGCGAAGGTCCGACAGCTGAGGCCGTTTGTCCTCGCGGGCTTCAACCTGACGGGACAACTGTGACAAAGCGATGAGCGGAACCTCAAGTTCCTTGGCGAGAGCCTTGAGGCCGGTCGTGATCTCGGTGACCTCCTGGACGCGGCCTGCTGCAGCCCTGCTGGCGGAGCCGGAGAGCAGCTGGATATAGTCGACGATCAACAGGTCGAGACCTCGCTGGCGCTTGAGCTTGCGCGCCCGGGAACAGAGTTGGGCAATGGACAGGCCACCGGTCTGATCGATGTACAGCGGCGCCTGTGACAGCACCTGTGATGCCTGGATCAGCCGCTTCATCTCCTCTTCGTCGATCTGACCGCGGCGGATCTTGTTCGACGGGATTTCGGCCTGCTCGGAAAGAATACGGGCGGCCAGCTGCTCCGCCGACATTTCCAGAGAGAAGAAGCCGACGACTGCCGGTTCCACCGGCGCGTCCGGGTCGGTCTGCTTGCGGCTCAGCCGTTTGGCACTGGCAACGTTGATGGCGATGTTGGTGGCAAGGGCCGTCTTGCCCATTGAGGGGCGTCCTGCCAGGACAATCAGGTCCGAGGGTTGCAATCCGCCCATCATGTTGTCGAGGTCGATCAGGCCAGTGGGGAGACCCGACAGCTTGTCACCGCGCATGCGCGCCTGATTGGCCATCTCGACGGCCTGGGTCAAAGCGCTTGAAAAGGTCAGGAAGCCCTGTCCGTACTTGGTCGGTTCGGCCAGTTCGTAGAGGCGGCTTTCGGCCTCTTCGATCTGCCTGGTCGGGGGGTGATCGACGGGGCTGTCGTAGGCCAGGTTGACCATGTCCTCGCCGATGAGGATCAGCTGACGGCGGATTGCAAGGTCATAGACCATGCGGCCATAGTCATGCGCGTTGATGATGGTCGTGGCATTGGCCGCCAGTCGCACCAGATACTGCGGTACGGTCAGATCCGCATCGATTGGCTCAACGTTCTCGAAGAAGGTCTTGAGCGTGATCGGAGTCGCTTCCTTGCCGGCATGGATCAGTTTCGACATGGTGTCGTAGATCTGCGCATGCAGGGGATCGTAAAAATGGTGCGGCTCAAGGAAGCCTGACACGCGATCCAGTGCGTCCTTGTTGATCAGGATGGCACCGAGCAGGGCCTGCTCGGCTTCGATGTTGTGCGGGGCCTGGCGGAACTGAACCGCTTCCTCCGAGGCGGAGGCGGCGCGCAGGTCTTGAATGGGGCGAAGTGCTGTCTGTGTCATGCCCATGGGTTAGTCGACTCGGGGTCCCCGCGTCTTTGTCGAATCGCTCAATCGGCGACGTCAACTGAAGCTTATCCAAGATATGCACAGAGACAGGAGAGGCGGTGATGGAACAAGGTCACTGTGACAAACAAAACGAGCGCCGGGGTGTCCGGCGCTCTTCTTTCTGTGCATCATGGCCGATGAGCCAATTGCTGCGAAATTCGGATCAGCTTTCGACGGATTGATCGGCTTCCCCGGCATCGTAGCCGCCCTGCTCCTCGGCATCCGGATCGTACGTCTCGAGTTCGAGGGCCTCATCCTTGACGACGGTCACGTCTTCACCCTGGGCCTGGCGCTCAGCTTCGTCCTCGGAGCGTGCGACGTTGATCGTCACCTGCACCGAAACTTCCGGGTGCAGGGAGATTGTCACCTCATGCAGGCCAAGCTCCTTGATGGGCTTTGCCAGAACGATCTGGCGGCGATCGATGGTGAAGCCGCCTTCCGTGACCACATCCGCAATATCGCGAGTAGAGACCGAGCCGTAAAGCTGACCGGTATCACCAGCCTGACGGATTGCGATGAAGGACTGACCGCCAAGGCGCTCGGCGATCGCTTCGGCTTCCTTCTTGCGTTCAAGGTTGGTGGCTTCGAGCTGTGCGCGCTGGCTCTCGAACTGGGCAAGGTTTTCCTTGTTGGCCCTGAGGGCCATTTTCTGTGGCAGCAAATAGTTGCGGGCATATCCGTCGCGAACCGTAACGACGTCGCCCATCTGGCCGAGATTGCCAATGCGCTGCAGAAGTATGACTTCCATTTTTATTACTCCTCAGATGTATCGTGACCTTGTGTGTTGGGATCTTGGTGGTGTCAGACGGATGGGCCATTGGGACCAGGACCAGGCCCCGGTGGCCTCAGGAAGTTGCGCCGGATCGGTGAGAATGGTTCGACCAGCGCCATGACCACGAGCACGAGGGTCAGCCCGGTATTGAGAATGAGCAGACCGAGGTAGATGCTCCAGAGGATCAGGGGACGCCAGGGATTGCCGCGCGTGATGTTGTGCAGAATGGCGAGGCCCAGAAGCACATAGGCGAAGTAGATGACGCCTCCCGCGGCTGCCGCAAACAGGGAACTCATGCCGGTGGCATAGGATGCCACGAGAACGGTTCCGGCGAGCAGCAGGGGGGTACCTGCCGGATAGGTAAAGATCGTCACGTCCGGCCACGGGCGTCTGAGACGGCCTGCGGCCAAGGTGATGCGCCCGGCCATCCACAGGTTGAACAGCAGTGCCCCCATCAGGGAGATGGCCGTAATAGCGGGCAGAAGCCGGAGGCTGATGTCGGTGATTGTGGTCAGATCAGCGTCGGAAACCGGACTGATTCCCGAACCCTGCTCCGGCATGCCCTGTTCAATCACCTTCTGAATGAATTCGCGGAGGGATTGTCGCAGGGCCTCGACATCCTGACCCAGCAGCAACAGCATGGCCGTGGTGAGGATAACGGCGATCACGGCGGACCAGACGATCAGGCGGCCAACCGGGTACCATTCCAAACCACCGCCCTGGTCATGGGTTTGCCGGGGCGAGCCTGACTGCGCGGTGGGGGCCGGGACCGGACGAGCGAGTTGCGCGAGATAGGTCAGAAGCCCTGCTGGCGCAAGCTGCGTCGCCGCAAAGATCAATCCAGCTGTGGGATGCGTGAATATCGCAAGGGCAATTCCTCCGGACAGGCCAGCAACGACGGCAGCGAACCAGCCGGTCCCGAGACCTGCCAGATAGACGGGGAGAGGTGTCAGAAGGAAGAGAACGAACTGTACCAGTGGCGTTCCAGTCGCCGCTGACGCAAACGTTACTGCAGAGATGAGGCCAGCACCGAGGCCGGCCAGAATGGTTTGTCGCACAGTTCAGCTGTCCCGCGGTTGAAACGCGGTTAGAGGCGGCCGTCATCGTTCGGCGTGCCGCCCCAACCCGTGATAGTGAATAGCAGGCCCGAGGGCTTGCCGAGGCATTGCCAGTGTCGTCAGGTTACTTGATCACGTAAGGCAGCAAGCCCAGGAAACGTGCGCGCTTGATCGCCTTGGCGAGTTCGCGCTGCTTCCTGGCAGAGACAGCCGTGATGCGGCTTGGAACGATCTTGCCGCGCTCGGACACATAGCGACCAAGCAGGCGGACGTCCTTGTAGTCAATCTTCGGAGCGCCTTCACCGGAAAACGGGCATGTCTTCCGGCGGCGATGGAATGGACGGCGTGGTGCTGCTGCCATGGATTATTCCTCCGTGCCGGTGGTTACGTTATCGCCTTCGCGGGCGCGGGCGCGCGTCGCCGCCGGACGGTCGCCGCTGCGTGCCGGACGGTCGCCGCGGAAGCCGCCGCCCTGACCACGGACTCCGCCGCGGCCGCCGCGCGCATCGTCGCGATCCGACTTGCGCATCATGACGGAGGGTTCGGTCTCGTGCTCTTCAACCCGGACGGTCATGAAGCGGATGATGTCCGGCGACAGGCTCATACGACGCTCCATTTCGGCGACAGCCTCGTGCGGCGCGTCGATGTTGAGGAGCGCGTAGTGGGCCTTGCGATTCTTCTTGATCTTGTAGGCGAGCGACTTGAGACCCCAGTACTCGGTCTTGACGACCTTGCCACCGGTCTCTTCGATGATGTCGGAGAACTCTTTCGTGAGTTGCTCGACCTGCGCATTGGACGCGTCCTGACGCGCGAGGAAAATGTGTTCGTATAGCGGCATACCGCTTATGGCCCTTCCATTTCAGTGTTGTCAGCCCGGCGCAAAGCCCCTTGCAGGCCCTGGAACGCTCGATTTCGAGCGTAGAAGGCCCACCAGAGATACCCACGAGAGCGGAGACACCGGGAAACGGACACTTTTGCCCTGCCGACAGGTCGGCATCCCGTTCAGCCCCCAGCCAGACTGGTAGAGGGCCGCTTTATACATGGGTTCGGTGAAACATCAACAGATTTGCGCCCGGTGAGGCCATTTGCACGGAAATATCACGCCTGCAAACGGAAATGTGATGGTACAAGGCCGCTCAAAGGGTTTTTTCAGGCTGACGAGGATGGGGACGCGCCGGGGGCTAACCTTGACAGATGATGATGGTGCATGCCTTAAGCGCGACCTGAACTTTTACGTCCAGGGCGGCTCTAAGCCCAGGTGCATCCCAGATATATAAGGAAGCCGGTTGTCGTGACAGTCGCATTCGTATTCCCCGGTCAGGGCAGTCAAGACGTGGGCATGGGCCGCGAGCTTGCCGACAAGTTCAGCGCGGCCGCTGAGGTTTTTGCAGAGGTCGATGAGGCGCTTGGCGAAAAGCTGTCTCAGATCATCTTCGAAGGACCCAAGGATACTCTGACGTTGACCCAGAATGCCCAGCCTGCCCTCATGGCCGTTTCCATGGCTGTGATGCGCGTGCTGGAAAAGGAGTACGGGTTCTCGTTGCGCGACAAGGTTCGCTATGTGGCCGGTCATTCGCTGGGCGAGTACAGCGCGCTTGCAGCTGCGGGTGCGATCAGCCTTGCGGACACGGCACGTCTTCTGCGGCTCAGAGGCCGGGCGATGCAGGCGGCAGTGCCGGTCGGGCAAGGGGCAATGGCGGCGCTGCTGGGCGTCGGGCTTGAGGCTGCGCAGACGGTGGCTGCCGAAGCAGCACAGGGTGATGTCTGCCAGGTGGCGAACGACAACGAACCCATGCAGGTCGTCCTGTCAGGCAGCAAGACTGCCATCGACCGCGTGGCGGAGATTGGCAAGAAACACGGTGTGCGCAGGGCCGTGCCGCTCCCGGTGTCGGCACCCTTTCATTGTGAGCTGATGCAACCCGCGGCCGATGCCATGGCGGAAGCTCTCGCCAAGGTCGAGATCAAGCCGCCGCTGGTGCCGGTTATTGCGAACGTTCTGGCGAGCCCGGTGAATGATCCCGACGAGATCCGCAATCTGCTGGTGGAGCAGGTAACCGGGACGGTGCGCTGGCGCGAGACGGTCAATTACATGAGCGAGAATGGCATCGGTGAGGTTTACGAGATCGGCGCTGGCAAGGTACTGAGCGGTCTTTGCGGCCGCATCGACAAGTCTATGAAGGCCATGAGCGTCGGAGCGCCGGCCGATCTGGAGGCAGCACGCGCCGCACTTGGTCTTTGAACGCTGGTTTGTTTGGCTTTTCGTATCGTCGCATCGGAGCCGGCGTCGAACATGAAATTCATTGTAAAAGAGGACGTACGTCGAAATGTTTGATCTGAGCGGCAAGACCGCGCTTGTGACAGGAGCCACGGGCGGGATAGGAGGTGCGATCGCGCGGACTTTTCACGCTGCCGGTGCGATCGTCGGTATCTCTGGCCGGCAACGCGACAAGCTGGAAAGCCTGGCCTCGGAGCTCGGCGAACGCGTGCACATCCTTCCGTGTGATCTGGCGGACCGGGAAAGTGTCGCGAAGCTCATTGACGAAGCAGTCGCCGCCATGGGGCGTGTGGATATCCTGGTCAACAATGCAGGGCTGACCCGCGATAACCTTTTCATGGTGATGAAGGATGAGCAGTGGGACGAAGTGATTGCCGTCAATCTGACTTCGACCTTCATGCTGATGCGGGCCGCATCGCGTCATATGGTGCGCAACAAGAAGGGTTTTGGCCGGATCATCAACATCTCATCGGTTTCAGGTGTGTTTGGTAATCCGGGGCAGGGCAACTACGCGGCTTCCAAGGCCGGCGTGATCGGCATGACCAAATCAATGGCGCGCGAGGTTGCGGCGCGGGGTATCACGGCGAACTGCATTGCCCCCGGCTTCATCAAAACCGCGATGACCGACGTTTTGAACGACAAACAGACCGAAGAAATCGCTAAGATGATTCCCGCGCAGCGATTTGGAGAGCCTGAGGATGTAGCGGCTGCGGCACTTTATCTTGCAAGCGATGCCGGTGGATACGTGACGGGGCAGACCCTTCATGTCAACGGAGGCATGGCGATGCCGTAAAGCCAAGTATGCACTGCAGTGAGGGGCTTCGGGACCTTTATGGTTGCGGCGATTGAAAACGCAATTAGTAATGGGCCCCGCGCCTTCGACTTCGCGTCGCTGGTCATTGCAGGGGAAGTGTGTTACCGAGCCGTCGCTTGGCGGTTCGATATTGGGTTGAGACCATGTGGGCCGTGAAGGGTTTTCAGAAATCTCTAGAAAACCAGATGGCCGTGGTGATCGAGTTGCGCTCTGCAGTGCGATCGTACCAAGGATAGCAATTCCCCGGCCCAATTGAACGAATTCCGGGTTGTAAAACCTAAAGATGAACGAATAGGAAAAGAGGACTGAAAATGAGCGATGTCGCAGAGCGCGTGAAGAAGATCGTCGTAGAGCATCTTGGCGTTGAAGCCGAGAAGGTGACGGAAAATGCCAGCTTTATCGATGACCTGGGTGCTGACAGCCTGGATACCGTTGAGCTCGTGATGGCGTTCGAGGAAGAGTTCGGATGCGAGATCCCTGATGATGCCGCTGAGCACATTCTGACCGTCGGCGACGCGGTGAAGTTTCTTGAGAAGAACGCAAGCGCAGCCTGATTCAGCCGAGCTGCCTGAAAGTTCGACCGGTAACGGGGTGGGGCACACCGCCAGTGCGAGGTTCCCCGCCCGTCAGTTTCGTTGATGTTGCCCATTTGCTCCCCCTGATGTGGCGAGAGCCTATTGGCCGGATGCGAAGTTACCAGCATTCATCAATCTATCTGTCTGCCGGTTCGAACGGCAGATCCTTCGACAATCGGGTTATCAAGACATGCGCCGCGTTGTCATTACAGGACTCGGTCTCGTGACGCCGCTGGGCTGCGGCGTGGAGGCATCGTGGTCGCGACTGCTCGCCGGGAAGAACGGTGCGCGTCGCATCGAAGAATTCGAAGTCTCCGATATTTCCTCGCAGATAGCCTGCTTCGTTCCCAGAGGCGCAGGCGAGGACGGCCTGTTCAATCCGGATGACTGGATGGAGCCGAAGGAGCAGCGCAAAGTTGATGATTTCATCATCTACGCGATGGCAGCCGCTGAACAGGCGATCGCCGATTCCGGCTACAAGGCCGACACGCCAGAAAAGCAGGAGCAGGCGGGTGTCCTGATCGGCTCCGGAATTGGCGGGCTTTCGGGCATTGCCGATACGTCAATCCTTCTCAAGGAGAAGGGACCGCGGCGGGTGAGCCCTTTCTTCATTCCCGGCCGCCTGATCAATCTGGCCTCGGGCTATGTCTCCATACGCCACCAGTTCAAGGGTCCCAATCATTCGGTTGTGACCGCCTGCTCGACCGGCGCGCACGCCATTGGTGATGCAGCCCGCTTGATCGCACTGGGCGATGCTGAAGTCATGATTGCGGGTGGAACGGAAAGCCCGATCTGCCGGATCGCGATGGCTGGCTTCGCTGCTTGCCGGGCCCTCTCCACGGGCTACAACGATGATCCGCAAAAGGCCTCGCGGCCGTATGACAAGGACCGCGACGGTTTCGTCATGGGCGAAGGTGCCGGCATTGTGGTTCTTGAAGAGCTGGAACACGCCAGGGCGCGCGGCGCGCGGATCTATGCGGAAGTCATCGGCTACGGCCTGTCGGGCGACGCTTACCATATTACTGCGCCGGCAGAGGACGGCGATGGTGCCTACCGCTGTATGCGGAGCGCATTGAAGCGGGCCGGGATTGCGGCATCCGAGATCGACTATGTCAACGCGCACGGCACGTCGACGCCAATGGGTGATGAAATCGAACTCGGAGCTGTTGAACGCCTCTTCGAAGGTTCGGCGGCGAAACTCGCGATGTCTTCGACAAAGTCTGCCATCGGGCATCTCCTTGGTGCAGCTGGAGCAGTTGAGGCCGTCTTCTCGACGCTGGCAATTCGCGATAACGTGGCACCGCCGACCCTGAACCTCGATAATCCCTCGGTTGAGACCGCGATCGATCTCGTGCCGCATAAGGCGAAGGAGTTCGAAATCAATACGGTCCTGTCCAACTCGTTCGGGTTTGGCGGAACTAACGCGTCGTTAGTCCTGCGACGTGTAGAGTAGTTCGGCAGCCGGGGGATGTGTTTCGCTTCCCCGGCGCTGACAAGGATGTAACAGGTCTGAATGGATAAGGGCGATGCCGGTATGTGTCCGGTGTTTCGCCATATTTGACGCTAGGTTCCTCGAGACACTCCTGCGCGCACCGTTGATAATCGGCTGCCTGCGCGCAGGAGCGGAAATCAGTTCGTTGGCGTTTGTTCGAGGGCCGTCCAGCCTGATCCCCGCTAGTCCGCTGGATACGGATCCCAGGTTCGCCACCAGGAGGGTAGCGTTTGAAGAGCAAACGGCGTCCAGAACAGGATCAGACTGTCAGCGGACGGAGCATCCGGCCGCGCAGTCCTGCCGAGATGTTGGAACCTGCACGAGGTCCTGAACGCCCACGGGGACGCAAGTTTCGGCAGCCCAGCGGCCGGCTGGGCGGTTTTGTCCGTGTCATCAGCGGTATCTTAACGGGGATCCTGCTCGTCATGGGTATGGCGGCGGGTGCCTTGTTCCTGCTCAATCATCAGTTTGAAAGCCCCGGGCCGCTGGAAGTTTCGCGAACGATCGTCATTGCTCCGGGCAAGGGGCGCATAGAAATCGCCACCCAGCTGGAGCAGGAAGGCATCATCTCGAACCGGGCGACCTTCATCATCAACCATCTGATCCGATCGTTCAGCGAGCGACTGGACCTGAAGGCAGGTGAATTCGAGATCGAGAAGGGTGCGAGTATGCGCGAGGTGCTCGTTGCCTTATCGAAGGGCCGGGCGGTCGAGTACAAGGTGACCATCCCGGAGGGGCTGACGAGCCAGCAGATTGTGGACCGGGTACGGGCAGACCCGAACCTCAGCGGCGAGATCACGGCGATCCCGCCTGAGGGGTCGCTACTGCCGGACACGTACAGCTATGTTCGGGGCACCGACCGGCAGGAATTGATCGAACGGATGCAGGCAGCGCATCGACGGGTGCTGGATGAGGAATGGGAAACGAGGCAGGCCGACCTGCCGATTTCGTCGCCACAGGAGGCGGTGATCCTGGCTTCGATCATCGAAAAGGAAACGAGCAGGGCGGACGAGCGGGACCGCGTTGCTGCAGTGTTCGTCAACCGGTTGCGCAAGAGAATGCGGCTACAGTCGGATCCCACGATCATCTATGGCATCGTTGGCGGCCGGGGCAGCCTGGGTCGGCCGATCTACAGGTCCGATATCAAGGAGAAGACTGCCTACAACACTTACCAGATACCTGGATTGCCGCCGACGCCGATCTGCAACCCGGGTCGCGAAGCCATCAGGGCCGCCCTTAATCCCGGACCCTTCAAGGACATCTACTTCGTGGCGGATGGCACCGGCGGGCACAAGTTTTCGGAAACGCTTGAGGAGCACAACGCGGCTGTAGCCAACTGGCGGAAGATTGAACGGGCTGCTCGGGAAAAGGCGAAGGCGGCTGCTGCGGCGGGTGGCGCAGCGACCGAAAATGTCAGCCTCGTGGATCGTCGTGATGCTGCAGAAGATGAAGCCGATGACGATGCTGCAGATACAGCAGGGTCTGGAGATGCGGCAATTGCGGCAGCGGCTCAGCTTGACATCGCACCTGACAGTGCGCCCGCCGCTCCCGGCGCAATTCCCCTGCCTGTGCGCAAACCCCGGTAAGTTTGCCTCGCGCCCCGGTTGATGGCGATTGGATGAGCTCGGCGATATGAGGCGAGCTTGTTGGTCGCGACGGAAATCGTTACGTTCCGCGCGCCAGGCTGGTCAAAGGGCAGCCGGCTGCCTCGTTTTCAATCTTACTCCTGCTAGGCGATAAATGATGACGCTGAACAGCATGACCGGGTTCGCCCGGGCGGATGGAAGTAACGGCAACTCATCCTGGTTCTGGGAAGTTCGCAGCGTCAACGGGCGCGGGCTGGATATGCGTATCCGGCTTGCACCGGGTCTGGAATCGCTGGAGCCGAAGGTGCGCGAAGCCATTTCAGCAATCATCACACGCGGCACGGTCTCAGCGACCTTGACCATGCAGCGGCAGGGCGGAGACGTCGAGGTCCGGCTCAATGAATCGGTGGTGGCGCAGGTTCTCAGGGCTGCGAACCGATTGCAGGAGCTGGTCGGCAGTGGCTTGCCAGATGCCTCCAGCCTGATGGCTGTCAAAGGCGTGCTCGAGGTCTGCGAAGTCAAGGTGGACGAAGAGGAGCTTGCCAAGCGCGATGTGGCGGTGCTGGCGACACTCAAGGAGGCTCTTGTTCAGATTGCCAAATCGCGGGCGGAGGAAGGTGCGCGTCTTTCCGCGGTGATTGCGCAGCAGCTGAATGAGATCGAAGCGCTTGTCGACAAGATTGAAAGCTCGCCAGCGCGGCAGATCTCAGCCGTGAAAGCGCGTCTCGCAGACATGGTGGGCCGGCTTCTGGATACCGGACATGCCCTCGATCCGGCTCGTCTTCATCAGGAAGCTGTGTTGCTGGTCACGCGGTCGGATATAGAAGAAGAGCTGAAGCGATTGCGCTCGCATGTGGCGGCAGCGCGTGAGCTTCTGCAGTCGGGGAGCGTCATCGGACGCAAGCTTGATTTTTTGGCGCAGGAGTTTAACCGCGAAGCAAACACACTGTGCTCCAAATCCAATGACGAGGGGATCACACAGGCGGGGCTTGCCTTGAAGGTGCTGGTCGATCAAATGCGCGAACAGGTGCAGAACATTGAGTGAAACTCTTTTGTCCCAGACGACAAATCCAAACCTGGAACGGCGTGGCCTGCTGCTGGTCCTGTCCTCGCCGTCGGGCGCCGGCAAGACGACGCTGGCGGGCCGCCTGCTGGGCGTCGACGACCGGCTGAAGATGTCGGTCTCGGTTACAACCCGTCCGCCCCGTCCCGGCGAGGTGGATGGCCGCGACTACTGGTTCGTCAGCGAGGGCAAGTTTCACGAATTGCGCGAAAGCGGGCAGCTGCTTGAATGGGCGCAGGTATTCGGAAATCTCTACGGGACCCGGCGGGACTGCGTCGAGTCGATCATAGAGACCGGCCACGATGTCCTTTTTGATATCGACTGGCAGGGAGCCCGGCAGCTCTCCGAGAAGCTCGACGGCGATGTTGTCCGGGTGTTCGTGCTCCCGCCGTCGGCGGCAGCCCTGTCAGAGCGGCTGAAGCGGCGCAATCAGGATCCTGCCAGCGTGGTTGCGCAACGCATGGCTCAGGCTGCCGATGAAATCAGCCACTGGGATGAGTACGATTATATCATCGTCAATGCCGACGTGGAGCAGAGTCTGGCCGAACTGCGGGCAATCCTGATCGCAGAGCGGGCGCGGCGGGAGCGGATCAAGGGGCTGGCCGGCTTCGTTGCCGGGCTGCACGAGGATCTCAGTAAACTGGGTTGACGGGGCCTCCGCCGGGCTAAAGAACCGGCCCCTCGCCCGGACTGTCCTCATCGAAAGCGGCGGCCAGCGCTGCGAACTGCGCGACAGTCAGCGCTTCGGCCCGCAATTCCGGTGACAGCCCCACCTTATGCAGGAGCAACTCAGGCATCGGCGTGAGCGATTTCAGGCTTTGGCGCAACATCTTGCGCCGCTGCCCGAACGCTGCGGCCGTGACTCGGGCCAGCGTTCTTGCGGAACAGGCGGGCTGCGGGTGCTCGCGGGGGTCGAAGAGGACGACCGCGGAAGAGACCTTAGGAGGCGGTGTAAACGCTTCCGGCCCGAGATTGAGCACGATGCGCGGAGATGTTCGCCATTGGGCAAGAACGGAGAGGCGGCCGTACGCCTTGCTGCCTGGCTGCGCAACGATACGTTCAGCCACTTCCCTCTGGAACATAAGCGCCATCCGCTGATACCACGGTGGCCAGGGTTCGGTATCGAGCCACCCGGTCAGGAGTGCGGAAGCGATATTATAGGGCAGGTTTGCGACAATGATGGCCTGTCCTGCTGCATCGCCCAGCAGCGTGGGCCAGTCGGTGGTCATCGCGTCGCCCGGGTGCACGTCCAGGCGCCCGGGATAGTGCTCCGCGATCTGGGACAGGGCGGCAAGACAGCGAGCATCACGCTCAACGGCAATGACACGGCCCGCCCCTTCCATTAGCAAACCCCGCGTAAGACCGCCGGGGCCAGGGCCGATCTCGATTATTGTGCGACCCTCCAGGGGTGCTGCAATGCGCGCGATGCGGCGCGTCAGGTTCAGATCAAGGATGAAATTCTGACCGAGGCTTTTCTTGGCGATGAGACCGTGCGCCTCCAGTACACGGCGCAACGGCGGCAAGCCATCGGCAGCCGATTTGCCTTCGGAAGGCGTGGAAGGACCGGTTTGTTCGGGTGCGCTGGAGGTCATCGGGGCTGTTCCGCTGAGGATGTCCTTTGGGCACCGGTTCTGGCGGCATCAGCCATGCGGACGGCCATGTTGATCGCCGAGATCAGGCTTTCTGGCGACGCGGTACCCCGGCCCGCAATGTCGAAGGCGGTGCCGTGATCCGGTGAGGTGCGGATGAACGGCAGGCCGAGGGTGACGTTGACGCCGCGATCGAAGGCCAGCGTCTTGATCGGGATCAGCGCCTGATCATGGTACATCGCTACCGCGGCATCGTAGGTCTGCCGGGCTGCCTCGTGAAACATCGTGTCTGCCGGGCTCGGGCCGCTGACGTCTATCCCGAGCGTACGCAGCTCGGCGATTGCCGGGGCGATGATCTCCTGATCCTCGCTGCCGAGACTGCCATCTTCTCCCGCATGGGGGTTGAGGCCGGCAACCCTGATGCGCGGATTGGCGATGCCG
>Ga0180216_1000672_pt1 | contig 33652 bp, 32 predicted proteins | sample eDN3rd37CBELigMG_FD_128879 | JGI IMG/M metagenome (GOLD analysis project Ga0180216, IMG submission 128879) | Enriched Miracle-Growth compost microbial communities from Emeryville, California, USA - eDNA 3rd pass 37_C BE-Lig MG (version 2)... ... | reverse complement strand
GTGTCCTCTTCAAGTTGGTTGTGAGAGATCTCTTGAAGAATCACGCGGTGGCCGCGTCTACGTCCATTGCCATCTCAGCAACGAACTCGACAACCGCGCTACACCACTATCGGGGACTCAACTCGACGCTGTCTCGCCGCCGCTGGTCTTTGCGATCGCCGTGCCGACGGTTCGTCTGGAGGTCTGACCGATGCCCCTGATTTCTTGGCGAACTCGGTGTTCTCGGTAAGGGAGGCCAGGGTGCGACGAAGACTGGTGTATCTGACGTAGTCCCCATCACGACTCGGGAAGATGGGGCTCTCGGGCGAGATGGTCCGCGCATCGAGGCTTGCCCGGTAGGCGACCAGCGCGTCGCGTACCCAGGCGGGGATGTGCACGGTGCGAACCCCGGAACGCGTCTTCGGCTTCTTGACCACGCGGGTCGATCCGTCGGGGTAGACCACAGACCGTTCGACGGTGATCGTGGACGCCCGCGGGCCGAAGTCGGCCCAGTGCAGTCCGATAACTTCCCCGACTCGTAGTCCAGAACCGAGGAGGACGGCCAGAATCGGATAGGTCTTGAGGTTCCGCCTCGGACCGAACCGAGACCCTCCTGATGCATCGAATCCTTTGCCCGCTGCAGCAGGCGCCGCACCTGATCCTCTGTGAAGGTGAGGGGTTCGCCGTCCTCGTCCGCCGCCGGGCTGTAGGCCGGCATAGCAATGGCGGGAATGGGATTGGTCGCGACGACATCGCGGCGCATTGTCGGCGGCCATGAAAAATTGAACGGAGACGGCCACGAAGTTGAACGCTGGCGGCCATGAGAACTGAACGCTGGCGGTCATGGGATCTGCCCGACACGACGTCGTCTGTCTGACCGTGTTCCACGGTTGGGGCCCCTTCCTCGGGTGCGATGAGCGGTGCTTGAAGTCCGCCATCGCCGCCCGAGGAAGGGATGAGTTGAAGTCTGCCGAGGAGATCATGAAGATTCTGGATGCTTACGACCTGACTGGGTCGTTGCGTGATGCCGGGGAGTTGTCGGGGTGTTCCCCGAACACGGTGAAGCGCTATGTCGAGCGCCGTGAGGCTGCTGGTGAGCTGGGCCGGGCCGCGGCGCGGCCGCAGTTGATCGATGAGTACCTGGACAAGGTCGAGGAGTGGGTCGAGCGCAGCCACGGGAAGGTCCGTGCCGATGTGGCCCACGAGAAGCTGCTCGCGCTCGGCTATGCCGGGTCCGAGCGGACCACCCGTCGGGCGGTCGCGAAGGTCAAGCAGTCATATCGGGCCGGGCAGGTGCGGGTGCATCGGCCGTGGGTGAGTGAGCCGGGGATGTGGTTGCAGTACGACTACGGTGACGGGCCGGTCGTCGACGGGGTCAAGACGGTGTTGTTCGTGGCGTGGCTGGCCTGGTCCCGCTTCCGGGTCGTGCTGCCGTTGCGGGACAAGACCATGCCATCGGTCTTTGCCGCACTAGATGTGACGTTCCGTCGGCTGGGTGGGGTGCCGACCTATGTGTTGACCGACAACGAGAAGACCGTCACGGTCGAGCACATCGCCGGGATCCCCGTGAGGAACCCGCAGCTGGTGGCGTTCGCTGAGCACTACTCGGTGGTGGTGCACACCTGCGTCCCGGCGGACCCGGCGTCCAAGGGCGGCACCGAGTCGTCGGTGAAGATCAGCAAGGCCGACCTCGTCCCGAAGGACACCAACCTGCTGGGCGAGTACGGCTCGTTCGCTGAGCTCGAGGCAGCCTGCGAGGCGTTCTGTCAGAAGGTCAACACCAGAGCGCACCGGATCACCAGACGGCCGCCGGTCGAGATGCTCGCCGAGGAACGGACCCGGCTGCACCCGGTCCCCGCGGTGCCGCACACGGTCGCGTTCGGCACCACTCGGGTGGTGCCGGCCAACACGCCGATGGTGATGTTCGAGTCCGGTCAGTACTCGGTCCCGCATCAGTTGCTCGGTCAGACGGTGTGGGCCCGCACCCACGGTGTCGGCGCCGATGAGCAGGTGATCCTCGTCCACCTCGGCGAGGACGGGCCGGTCGAGGTCGCCCGCCACCCACGCGCGACACCGGGCACGCCGAGGATCGATGACGGCCACTTCCCGCCCCAACCCGAGGGACCGTTGGACCGTCGACCACGTGCGAAGAACGCCGCGGAAGCAGAGTTCCTCGACCTGGGCGAAGGCGCCCGGCTGTGGCTGATCGAGGCCGCCGCGGCAGGTACGCCGCGGATGCGGGTCAAGATGACCGAAGCGCTCAGCTTGGCGAAGCTGTTCGACCCCGTCGAGGTCGACTGGGCACTCGGGCACGCCGCGGTCCATGGCCGGTTTGCCGAGGCCGACCTGTCTTCGATCCTCGACCACCACGCCACCAGACCCAGCGCCGGGGAGCATCGGGCCGGCGAGGATCGGTCGCTGACCCAGGGCACCAGCGCGTGGGCACGACTCGGCAGGATCAACGACCAGCTCGATGCCCAGGAGGTCGCCCGATGACGACCACACAGCAGATGTCGGCGCCGCCGCTGCCGGCCGACCTCGAAGACCTGCTGCGCCGACTGCGGCTACCACACATCCGCCGTCACGCGCCCGAGATCGTGGCGACCGCGAAGGCGCAACGCTGGGAGCCGGCTGAGGTGCTCAAGGCACTGTTCACCGAAGAGGTCGCAGGCCGCGAGCGTTCCGCACTCGCGACCAGGAGAGCGGCAGCCGGGTTCCCCACCGGGAAGACCTTCGACGCCTGGCAGCCCGAGGCATCGTCGATCCCGGCACCCACCCAGCAGGCCCTACGGACCCTGGAATGGGTCGGTCGCCGGGAGAACCTCGTCGTATGTGGTCCGTCAGGGACCGGGAAGACGTTCCTACTGGAGGCACTCGGACACCAAGCCGTCGAACAGGGCCTGAAGGTCGCCTGGTTCACCCTGGAAGACCTCGGCGTCCTGCTGCGACGCCACCGTGCCGACGACACCGTGTCCAAGGCCATCGCCCGCATCCTGCGCGCCGACCTCGTCATCGTCGACGACATCGGCCTACTCCCGGTCGCGGCCGACGCCGCCGAGGGGCTCTACCGGCTCGTCGACGCCGCCTACGAGAAACGATCTATCGCGATCTCCTCGAACCTGCACCCATCCGGGTTCGACGAACTCATGCCCAAGACCCTGGCCACCGCCACCGTCGACAGGCTGCTCCACCACGCCCACGTCTGCCAGACCAGCGGCGACAGCGTCCGCCTGACCCAGGCACTCGCCGGACGCGGGGTGAGCCCGTTGAACTGACCCGACCAAGCCGGTGGCGGCCCACAGCCCCCCTGGGCAGATCCCATGGCCGCCACCGTTCAGTTCTCGTGACCGCCACCGTTCAGCTTTCAAGACCGCCACTGTTCAGTTTCAGATGGCCCTTGACACGCATCGCGCTCGTGAAAATCAGGTTCAGCACGGTCTTACGCTGCTTGAACCCGGACGGCGCTCCAGTGCCGATCGAGAACAGCACGGCCTCGAGCCGCATCGTGGTCGCCTCGCTCACTCGCAGGGAGCCGGCGAGTTGGCGAATCCGTTCGTACATGCGACGTGAGGACTCGGTTAGGCGAGCACTTGCGTGGTCCGTACGAGCCCAGAGGTCGATCAGCTCGGAGATGGTGGGGTCGTCGTTCAGGGTGTCGCTGGTGCGCTTGGCGTCTCGGTCGACTCGTGCTCTCAGGTCGGCTTCTGCTGCCGCCTTCGTCTTCCCGCGGCCTTGCGGTTTGTACGTGGTGCCGTTCGCTCGACGTACGGTGGCCCGCGCGAGCCAGAAGCCGTCGCCGTCTCGGAAGCGGTGGATGGACCCGATCTCACCGATCTGCTTACGGGGTCGTGCCACGGAGGCTCCTGAATCTCGATGCGGATCGCCACTCTACGATCCTTATCGCGTCGGGTGCGCGTACTCGGCGTTGTCGTCAGATTCCAGGTGGCCGGGCTGACCAAGCTCGTCGGTGCTTCAGTGGCTGACGGCGACAGGTCGGTTTCGTCCGCACCGATGGCATGTCGATGTCAAGCGCTCTGTGAGCGCGAGCAGGTCAGTGCCCGGCGAGAGTCGTCTCCCGACGCGCGATCGTGCGCAGGTGCACCTCGTCGGGACCGTCGAAGATGCGCATGGCCCGGTGCCACCCGTACATGGCGGTGAGTGGTACGTCGTCGCTGACGCCCGCGCCTCCGTGGACCTGGATCGCGCGGTCGATGACCTCGAGAGCGACGCGCGGCACGGAGACCTTCGCCATGGAGACCCAGGGCGCTGCGGCCCGATTCCCTTGTGTGTCGATGACCCTGGCCGTGTACTGGCACAGGAGTCGCGCCTGGTCGATCGAGATGCGTGACTCGGCGATCTGCTGCTGCACCATGCCTTGGTCCGCCAGCGGCTTGCCGAAGGCCACGCGGCTGGTGGACCTCGCGACCATGAGATCCATCGCCCGCTCCGCAGCCCCCAGCGCGCGCATGCAGTGATGGATCCGTCCCGGACCGAGACGTGCCTGGGCCAACGCGAAGCCTGAACCCTCCTCGCCGAGCAGGTGGGTCACCGGAACCCGGACGTCCTCGAATAGAATCTCGCAGTGGCCGTGCTGATCGTGTCGGCCGAAGACGGGGAGGTCGCGCACGATCGTCACCCCGGGCGTGTCCCGGGGGACAAGGACCATCGACTGCTGCCGGTGGCGCGCCTGGGTGGGGTCGGTCTTGCCCATGACGATGAAGACAGCACACCGCGGGTCGGCGGCGCCACTGGTCCACCACTTCCGACCGTTGATGACGTAGTCGCCCCCATCACGCACGATGCTCGTCTCGATGTTCGTGGCGTCCGAGCTGGCCACGTCCTTCTCGGTCATGGCGAAGGCCGAACGGATCGTGCCGTCGAGCAGGGGTTCGAGCCAGCGCTTCTTCTGGTCATCGGTGCCGAAGAGGTGGAGCAGCTCCATGTTGCCGGTGTCCGGTGCCTGCCCGTTAATGGCCTCGGGCGCCAGGTGCAGGCTCCAGCCGGTGATCTCGGCCAGGCCGGCGTAGTCGAGCTGACTGATGTCGGACTCTGCCGGCAGGAAGAGGTTCCACAGTCCGCGGGCTCTCGCTTCACCCTTGAGGTCTTCAATGACGGGGGGAACCGTGTGGTCGTCCGGCCCTGCGGCTCTGCGGTGGTCCTCATATCGCGCTTCGGCCGGGAAGACGTGCTCGTGCATGAAGTCCACGAGCTTGGCTCGCAGCTCCTGCGCCCGGGGGGAGGGGCGGAGGTCCAAGGCGTCCGTGCTCCAAGGGGCGCGGATCACCGGGAGGTGGGGGTCAGTCATGTGATGTCCTTCGTTTGGGTCAAGGGTCAAGGGTCAAGGGTCAAGGCGGCGCAGGCCCTCGGTCGCGATGAACTCGACCTCGACATCGGCATCGTCGTAGTTCTGGCCGGCCATCACGCCAGCCCGGCTTCGGCGTGCGATCCCCTGCAGGATCACCGCGAACTTCAGGTGTGCCAAGCCCTGATGGAAGGCGAGGTGGGTCTCGTCGATCGTGTGCCGGCGGGCGTACCTCTCGATGAGCTCGGCGCGACTGGGGAATCCTGGAAGGGCGCTGACCGTGGGAACGATGGAGATTTGGGCCTCGCCCGGCTCGCGCCAGAAGAGCAGGAGCATCGCCAGGTCTGCCAGCGGATCGCCCAAGGTCGACATTTCCCAGTCCAGCAGGGCTCGCACGCGAGAAGGGTCGTCCCGGTCCATGAGCAGGTTGTCCAGCTTGCAGTCGCCGTGGACGATGGCCGCTCCGAACCTTTCGGGGAGTGACGCGCTCAGCCGTGACCCGAGCTCGTCGACGGCGGGCACCGGATGCGTCTGATCGGCAGTCCACTGTCGGCGCCAGCGGTTCACTTGGCGTTCGACGAAGCCCTCCGGGCGTCCGAGGTCCGCGAGGCCGACTGCGGCGGGCTCGAGCTCATGCAAGGAGGCGAACACGTCGATCATCGCGAAGGTGAGCCCGCGCCGATCCGTCGCCGAGGTGGCAAACCCCGCCGGGAGTCGCTCACGGATGCAGTGCCCGTCGACGGACTGCATGGCGTAGAAGGGGACGCCGAGGAGGTCGCCGGAGTCCACGCCGAGGATCTCCGGAACCGGTACCGCGCTGCTGGCCAGCCGTTGCTGGACGCGTGCCTCGCGGAGCACGTCGTGGGCCCCCGCTGCGTGATCGCCAGCGGGAGGTCGTCGGATGATGGCCTCACCCGCATCGGACGCGACGCGGAACGTCAGGTTGGACTTGCCGCCCGAGATCAACGAGACCTGGCATTCGGCCCATCCGGGCGCACCGGTCTGCGCCGCGAGCCATGGGCCGATCTGCCGTGCAGGGGCCCAAGGGGATTCTGTGCTGATCACGCCACCGCCTAACCTAACGATTGATCGGTATCATCGCGGTAGGATCGGGTGGCGTCAAGGGGCTCAGATGATCGGCGCCTGTTGAGGACCATTCCGACTCGCACAGAAGGGAAGTCAGCATGGCGGGGAGAGATGTCAGACCCCAGCGCACGGGCCGGCGGGATGGCCACGGACGGGATGCGGTGATCGCCGCAGCGCTTCGCGCCTTCTGGAGGTCAGGGTTCCACGGCGCGTCGATCCGTGACATCGCTGAGGAGGCAGACATGACCGCTGCATCGCTGTACCACCACTTCTCCAACAAGCAGGACATCTTGAGGAGCATCCTGGTGCTGACCTTGCAGGACGTGCTGGCTGTCACCCGGGTTGCGGTGCTCCGGTCGGGCGGCTCGCCTGCAGGTCAATTGTCCGCGCTGACCGCGGCCTGGGTTGAGTTCCACGCCGAGCATCGGGTTCCGGCGCTCGTCAGCGCTGCCGAGATGCGTTACCTCGATGCCGCTGATCGATCGGTCGTCGTGGCGTTGCGGGACGAGCAGGAGCTCATGTTCCGCCAGGTCGTCGAGCACGGGGTGGAAACGGGAGCGTTCGGAACTCCTGATCCGCACCACGCGACGCGGGCGATCATCAACATGGGCACCGCCGTGTCGTCGTGGTTTCGACCGGATGGGTCGCTGACCGTCGGAGAGGTCGGCCTGGTCTATGCGCGACTGGCCTTGGCGCTCGTGGAGGCGCGGCGGGCTTGACGTGACCCCGGTCACGGTCGTTATGGTAGGTAACCAAACGAGCGATCGGCTCGACGGCGCACTGCAGGAGCCCTCATGACCTTCGAACTGGCCCGCCGGCACACCCTCGGCGACCTTCCGCGCCGCACCGCGGCACGGGTGCCGAGCAAGACCGCGATCATCGACGGAGAGACGCGACTGACCTTCGCCGAGCTCGATGCCGCGGTGAACCGGGTCGCTAATGCATTGGTCGAGCGGGGGTTCGCGAAGGGCGACCGTCTGGCCGTCCTGTCCCGCAATCGTTGGGAGTACGCCGCGCTCTCGTTCGCCTCGGCCCGTCTGGGCGTGATCCTGGTGCCGATCAACTTCATGCTGAACGCCGAGGAGGTGGCGTTCATCTTCGGCCACGCAGAGATCGGCGGAGTCGCCGCCGAGGCCTCCTTGGTCGCAGTGGCCGACGCGGGCATTGCGAAGAACCCCGGAATGTCGCCGCGGCGCGTCCTCTTAGGTGCGCACCCGTCGGAGGTCGAGGGGTGGGAGCCGTTCGCTCGGTGGCTCGAGTCCTCGGCCGAAGCCCCGCCCGACGTCGTCCTCGGCGATGATGACCCCGTTCGCCTGATGTACACCAGCGGGACCGAATCCCGGCCGAAGGGCGCCCTGCTGAGCAGTCGTGGGCTCATGTGGCAGTACGTAAGCTGCGCCCTCGATGGTGGAATGAGTGGCGACGACATCGAGCTCCACGCCTTGCCGCTGTACCACTGCGCACAGCTGGACTGCTTCCTCGGCCCGGACGTGTATCTCGGCGCCACAAGCATCATCATCCCTGCGCCGGACCCCGAGGTCGTCCTCCGGCTGATCGAGAAGCACCGGGTCACCAAGTTCTTCGCTCCGCCGACGGTATGGATCTCGCTCCTGCGATCGCCGTCGTTCGAGTCGACCGACCTGAGCTCCCTGACGAAGGGCTACTACGGCGCCTCGGCCATGCCTGTGGAGATCCTCAGGGAGATCGACGCCCGGCTGCCCCATGTCCGGCTGTGGAACTTCTACGGCCAGACGGAGATGTCCCCACTGGCGACCATCCTGCAGCCCCACGAGCAGATGGAGCACGCGGGATCGGCGGGTCGTCCGTCCCTCAATGTGGAGACCTTCGTGGTGGACGACGAGAACGTCCCGCTGCCGATCGGCCAGGTCGGCGAGATCGTCCATCGCAGTCCTCATGCGACGCTCGGGTACTTCAAGGACCCGGACAAGACGGCGGAGGCGTTCGCCGGCGGGTGGTTCCACTCAGGAGACCTCGGCGTGTTCGACGAGCACGGACTGCTCCGCGTGGTCGACCGCAAGAAGGACATGATCAAAACCGGCGGCGAGAACGTCGCGAGCCGGGAGGTCGAGGAAGCGATCTACCTCCACGACGCAGTCGCCGAGGTGGCCGTCTTCGGCGTCCCCGACCCCCGCTGGGTGGAAGCAGTGGCGGCTGTCGTCGTGCCGCGCGAGGGTGCCCAGCTCAGCCCCGGCGACGTCCTTGCGCATTGTCGAGAGAGACTGGCCGGCTACAAGGTTCCCAAGCAGGTCGTGATCGCCGAGGCCCTGCCGAAGAACCCCAGCGGCAAGATCCTCAAGCGCGTCCTTCGCGATGGGTTCGACGCCACGTGAGCGCGGCTCCACGTCGGACACGGTCCTGCGAAATAGGCTACTTCGGCGGCGCGTGACCCCCGGCCGCCAAGGCCGCCTCGCCTGACGGGAAGCTCCCGCAGCTCCAACCCCAGTTTCGTTGCCTCGCGAACGTGTGGGCGCTAGTCTGATTCGAAAGTTGGCACTTGTGTCAAGTTATCAAGAAGGAGAACCCATGACAGACCACCGGCGTGGCCGAGGTCGTGCGAACCCGAGGATCGCAGTCGTCGGCGCGGGAGTCAGCGGCATCACCGTCGCCGTGATGCTCAAGCGCGCCGGCTTCTCCGAGTTCGAGGTGTTCGAGGCCGCTGACGAGATCGGTGGGACGTGGCGCCAGAACCGCTACCCGGGAGCCAGCGTCGACATCCCGTCGGAGCTCTACCAGTTCTCTTTCCATCGCCACCTGTGGACACGGACCCACGGCACCCAGGCCCAGCTCTTCGACTACCTGCGGGACACCGTGGAGACGTTCGAGCTGCGAGATCACATCAGGCTCTCCGAGCCGGTCGATGAGGTCCGGTGGGACGACCAGCAGCACCTCTACCACGTGACGACCCGCCATGGCGTGACGCGTGACTTCGAGGTGGTCGTCTCGTGCCTGGGGTTCTTGGACGACCCGAAGTACCCGCAGTGGCCGGGCTTAGAAGAGTTCGAGGGGGAGATCTTCCACACCGCCAACTGGCCTGAGGACCTCGATCTGAGCGGGCGCCGCGTCGCGGTCGTCGGCGTGGGATCGACGGCGGTGCAGGTCGTCCCGGCGATCCAGCCGGTGGTCGAGAGCGTGACCGTGTTCCAACGCACCCCCGGGTGGGTCCTTCCGAAGGGTGAGCGGGACTACTCGCCCGAGGAGATGGCGAGGCCGTTCCAGCGGCTGCGCCGCAACTGGGTGCGCTGGAAGTCCATCGCTGCCTACGAGTGGCACTACGTGACCGGGCCGGTCTACTACGAAGGCAACCGCCGCAACCGCAAGGCCGAGGCCGCGGCGCGGGACTACATCAATCGGACGTTCGCCGATCGACCCGAGCTCCGCGACGCGGTGACTCCGGACTACGCCTTCTCGGGCAAGCGCCGCGTACTCTCGGACGACTACTACCCCACGCTTCTGAAGCCGAACGTCACCCTGGTCCCGCACGCGGTCCAGAGGGTGACGAGCAAGGGGCTCGTGGACGTCGAGGGCACGGAGCACGAGTTCGACGTCATCGTCATGGCCACGGGCTTCAAAGCTTCGCAGTACCTGTCCAAGCTGCGCGTCTACGGACGGGACGGGCTCGAGATCCAGGAGAAGTGGAGCGCCGGGCCGTATGCGCTCGCCGGTGTCACCGTCGACGGCTTCCCGAACTTCTACATGATGTACGGACCGAACACGAACGGCGCCGGGTCCTACAGCGTCATGGCCCTCGTCCAGAACCAGGCCAAGTGGGTCATTCGCAACCTCCGGCGGATGCGGAGGACCGGGGCGTCGGCGCTCGACACGGATCCGGTGTGGGTACGGCGGTACAACGACTGGCTCCAGCGCAGGCTGCGTCGGACTGCATGGGCGTCCTCGGACAACTACATGAAGGCCGCCAACGGACGCATCGTGACCCAGCTCGCTGCCGGCATCTCGATGTACAAGTTCCTGCTGGCGTCGATGCGCCTCGTCGCGACCCGCGAGCTGCCGCGCCGCGCCGAACCGGGCGCTGCCGTGCGCAGGAATGACGCACTCCACGAGCCCACCACCACTGATGCCACGAGGAGCAACTGATGCGACGTCGTCCCGCCACCCGCTATGACCCCAGGGAGAGCCGATGAGTACAGCCATCCTGGCGGGCCTGGGTACCGGAAGCATCTACGCCCTGATCGCCATCGGATACAACATCACGATGACGACCGCGAACGTCCTGAACTTCACCTTCGCCAACATCGTCATGTTGGGCGGCTTCATCGGCTACGCGGGGGTCACGGCCGGACTGCCCATCGGGGTGACGTTCGCCTTGGCGGTCCTCGTCTGCACGATCACGGCCGTTCTCGTGGAGCGCCTAGCGCTGCGCTGGCTCCCTGAGGGAGCTCATGCCGAACTGGTGACCACGGTCGGCGCCGCTTCGGTCATCACCGCGATCACGGTTTTGATCTGGGGCCACGATCCGCTGCGGTTCCAGCTCTTCGACAACGCCACGGTCTCCCTCCTCGGTGGCCGGGCGAATCCTGCCGGCCTGGTCCTCATCGTGCTCGTCGCGCTGCTGGCCGTCGTGATCGGCGTCATCATGAAGTACACGCGGATCGGCTTGCGGGCTCGTGCCCATGCGACCGATCGCGAGGCCGCGATGCTGCGAGGTGTCGACGTTCGTTGGCTGGCGATCGGTGCCTTCGCCGCCGCGGGGCTGGTGGCCGGGCTCGCCGGGCCGCTGGTCGCCGCCACGGTCAACGCCTCGCCCCTCATTGCGCTGACGTTGGCAGTGAAGGGCTTCATCGCCATGACGCTCGGAGGAGTAGGTAGCCAGATCGGCGCGTTGGTCGGGGGGTTGTTGATCGGGGTCGCCGAAGCGACGACCGAGTTCTACGCAGGTGTCCTCTACGGAGACTTCATCGTCTTCGGATTGTTCATCGCTGCGCTCATGTTCAAGCCGTCGGGACTTTTCGGCGCCAAGATCGGAAGGCACGTGTGATGACGACCGACATCGAGTCGAAGACGACCATGACCATCCCGGCCCGGACCAGTGAGAGCCTCTGGTTCAAGCTCGCCTGGATCGCCGTCCCGGCACTGATCATCGCGCTGGCGCTCGGCGTCGTGACTCCGTACTGGATGCGCCAGATCTTCCTCATCACGCTACTTGCGTTGCTCGTCAGCGGTCTGAACCTCAGCTTCGGCTGGGCCGGGGAGCTGAACCTCGGACTGCCCGCGATGTACGCAGCAGGCGCGTACGCCTCCGGCTACCTCTACATCAACGTCGTCAACGACACCATCCTCGGTCTGCTCGTGGGTGCAGTCGTTTCGGTGATCGTCGGCGTCATCGCCGGGATCCCGGGTCTGCGGTTGGGCGGTTGGGCGCTGGGAATCTCCTCGTTCTTCCTCGTGCTGCTGATCCCCCCGATCCTGCAGCTGATCCCGAAGGACCTCCTCGGTGGCTACGACGGGTTGATCGGCATCCCACGCCCAGCGGTGTTCGGCATCGACGCGGGCCGCGAGGGACTGTTGGTCGTGGCGGTGCTCATCACCACCGTGTGGCTGTTGCTGTACCGCAACCTGGTGCTCTCCCGCATCGGCAGTGCGCTGCTGATCCTGCAGCACGGTGACGCGCTCGCCCCATCGCTCGGGCTCTCGCCCTATCGGTTGAAGCTGACCGTCTACGCGATCGCCGCCGTTCCGGTCGGCTTCGCCGGAGCGCTCTTCGCGCACCTGGACAGCTTCGTGGGCGCCGAGAGCTTCACGTTCGTGCTGGCGATCTCCGCTCTGGCGGCCGCGGTGCTGGCAGGTCTTCGAAGCATCTACGCGGTGATCATCGGCGCCGCTGTCGTCCACTTCATGACGATGTACTCAGCAGACTTCGTCCAGTTCGGCGAGCTCGCCTTCGGCCTGTTCCTCGTGGCGGGCGGACTTCTCCTGGGGGGAGGGGTCTCGGCGTTGTTCGTCAAGTGGCGTCGTCGCTTGTTCTCGACGACGGCCGATTCGGGGGACGTTCGCGTCGTCGAGGGGTTGCATCCGATCGAGCTGCCGGCCCTCGACGGCAAACCGCTGGCCGTCCGGTCGGTGACGAAGACCTTCAGCGGAGTCACGGCGCTGAACGACGTCAGCTTCACGGCCCAGCCGGGTCAGATCACGGCTCTCATCGGTCCGAACGGATCGGGCAAGACGACGATGCTCAACATGATCAACGGCTTCTACCGTGCAACCGCTGGCACCATCACCCTCGGCGAGGGCGAGCTGACCGGTTTGTCAGGGAGTCAAGTGGCGCTCCGCGGGGTCGCTCGGACGTTTCAAACGCCAGCCATCCCCCAGGAGATGACGACGCTCGATGTCGTCGCGGCCGGCCGGATCGCTTCCCACCCGACCTCGGCGATCTCCACGATGTTGAGACTCCCGCGGTTCAGGCGAGAACGCGCGCGGGACGAGCGTGTGGCGGCTGAGCTGCTGGCCGCGCTCGGACTTGCCGAACGGGCCCATGACCCTGCCGCATCGCTCGCGCTGGGAACCCGCCGTATGACCGAGCTCGCTCGCGCGCTTGCCGCTGAGCCCGCGCTGATCCTCCTGGACGAGATCGCCTCCGGTCTCGATCACAACGAGGTGCGGGAGCTGAGCAGTGTCCTAATCGCAGCTCGTGAAGCCGGCGCGACGATCCTGCTGGTCGAGCACAACTTCACGCTGGTGCGCAACCTCGCGGACCACGTGGTGGTGCTCGCCGATGGCGAACTCCTCCTCGAGGGAAGTCCGGCCGACATCGAGGAAAGCCCCGAGTTCCTTCGCCGGTTCCTCGGCGACGGAGCCGGGGTCTCGGGTACCACCGTGGATGTCGCGTCGTCTCGTGGACGCGCTGAGGAAGGACAAGACGATGAGTGATGACCTGTTGCGTGTCAAGAACCTCACGACCGGCTACGGGGACCTTCGCGTCGTCTGGGACGTCTCGTTCACGGTGCGACCCGGCACGGTCCATGCGTTGCTGGGGCGGAACGGCGCCGGCAAGACGACGACGCTGCGCGCGATCGCGGGACTGAATCCTGCGATCTCCGGAACGATCGAGTTCCAGGGTGAGGACCTGAACGGCGTTGCGGCGTTCAAGAGAGCCCGACGGGGGATCGGATACGTCCAGGAGGGCAAGCGCATCTTCGGGGACATGACGGTGGAGGAGAACCTGCTGGCCGGTTCGCTCTCGGTCAAGCTGAGCCGTGGCGAGCTGAAGTCCCGGCTCGACGAAGCCTATGACCTGTTCCCGGCGCTGGGTGAGCGACGCAAGCGGCTGGCCAACCTGCTCTCCGGCGGTCAGCAGCAGATGTTGGCCATTGCCCAGGCCGTCGTTCCCCAGCCCAAGCTGCTGCTGGTCGACGAGCCCTCTGCGGGACTCGCACCGGCGATCGTGGGCAACGTCCTCGAGAACCTCAGCACGCTGCGCGACCGCGGCTACACCATCATCCTGGTGGAGCAGTCGGTCGACTTCGCCCTCGCGATCTCCGACGACCTCGTGGTCCTCGACCTGGGCCGGGTGGTGCACTCGGGCTCGGCGTCGAGTTCCGGAGCTCACACGGCAATCCGGAACGCCTATTTGGGCAGGCTGGAACCCGTCGTCCCTGCTGAGTAAAGCTAGCCGTCGCACGGGGGGCCGGCCGGTCCCCCCGCAATGGAGGGCCGTGCGCCCCGAGAACGGATTCCTCTATTCCGTGGGGATCTGCTCGACGGCTCGCAGCCAGTCGACCGTCGCCGCCACACCATCGCGGAGACTGGTGTACCTCGTGCCCAGCGCTGCCTCGGTCGCCGAACTGTCGCTGAAGGGGTCGGCGCCGGCGGGCCGGTCCATCCAGGAGGACCCCGTGGGACCAGCGCCCGGCTGGGTGGCCGGGTCGAGCTCGCCGACGCGGTGGGCAGACCGCGCGGCCGAGCAGGCCAAGTTGAGCAACCCCGGGAGACTCATCCGATCCTCGAGGCGGCCGGTTGCAAGGTAACGGCCACCGAGCTCGCCCTGCTGGGCGGCGCGAATGGCGGTATCGGCGACGTCGTCGACGTACACCCACATGAACGGAAAACCGGGCTGAGGCTCGATCTCGCCCACGATCGCCCGTCTCATGGCACCGGTGAACCCCGACGGATGGAGGGCACGCTCCGTGACGACCCCTGGCCCGTAGATCCCCGTCGGCAGCACCGACGACACGTCCTGGCCCAGGGAGGCGCGGCGCATCGTCTCGTAGAACGCCGCACGCTTCGCCGCTGTGTAGGCGGTGTCGTGGGGGCGGATGGGAGTGATGGGTGAGGTCTCGGTTAAGGTGTGCGACCAGTCCAGGATCGCGGTCGAGCTGATCATTACGCCCCGCGTGCCGGTCCGTTCGGCTGCTGCCAGGACGTGGACCGTGCCCAGGTAGTTGGCCGAGGCCACCTCGGTGGCAGGCGCCGTGCCGAAGCTCCCGCCGAGGATCGCGGCGGCGTGGATGACGGCGTCGGTGTCGAACACTCTGTCCGTCAAGGAGTCGGGGGAGAGGATGTCACCCTCGGTGAGCTCGACCCCCAGTTCTGCGAGCTCGTGCGCCCGGTCGGCATCGCGGACCAGAGCGGTCACGGCATGGCCGCGCTCGATCCCGATCCGGCAGATGACCGAACCAAGGAGCCCGGTGGCTCCGGTGACCAGCAATTTCATGAGTCGTCCTTCATCGGTGGATCCTGTCGTGTGACCCCGTCGCGGTCCGTCGGCCGTCAGTCGGGTGCGGGAACCGAGCCCGCCAGCACGCCGCCGTCGGCGAGAACCGTGGATCCGGTGATGTATCCGGCTTCGTCGCTCGACAGGAAGGCCACGAGTGCCGCCATCTCCACCGGGTCGGCCAGCCGTCCCAGTGGTACCGATGCCGCCGGATTCGACTTGCTGTCGGAGGCCGGCGCATCGGACGAGATGGCATCGAGCATCTTGGTGGCGGTTCCGCCCGGATGGAGGGTGTTCACGCGGATGCCGTACCTCGCGCCCTCGAGCGCGGCCGACTTCATCAGGCCGACGACGGCGTGCTTGCTCGCCACGTAGGGCGCGAGCCCCGCGCTGCCGCGGAGGCCACCGGTCGAGGACGTGATCGTGATGACACCTCCGCTCGTCTGCATGGCCACCATCGACCGCGAGAGGCCGATCCACACCCCCCGGAGGTTGACGGCGATGACGCGGTCGAACTCCTCCACTGGTACGTCCGTGATGGGACCGAGTCGCCCTTGGATGCCGGCGTTGAGGAAGACGACGTCCAGTCGGCCGAACTGGTCGACCGTGCGCCCCACCCAGTCGTGGTCCGTTGAATCGTCCGCGACGTCGGCGTGGACCCAGTGGACGGCGTCACCGAACTCGGGTCGCGCGCTCTCCAGGGCCTCGACGTCCGTGTCCACCGCCACCACTGTGGCGCCCTCGCCGGCGAACCGCCGCACCGCCGCGAGACCGATGCCGTCGGCGGCACCCGTAACCGCGACGATCTTGCTGTCGAAGCGTCGCATCATCCGTCTCCTGTATGTCTTGGTCTCGTGACCCGCGCAGATGCCTCAACCGACGATGATGCCCTCGCCCTGCAGGACCTCTTCGAGCGAATGGTCGAAGCCCTCGAGGAACGTGGGATGCTCCCAGATGATCTGGATGAGCGCGTTGTCCATCGTTGATGGCCGGATGAACACGTCTCGGCGCAGTCCGTCGGGATTCGCCCCCAGACCGGTCAGCTGGTACCCGGACGATCGCAGCTGGTCCAGATAGGCGTCGAACTCCTCGACGTGGAAGGCCAGATGGTGGAAGCCGCCACCTGTGCGCTCGACGAACGTGCTGACTGCTCCCGCCCCGAGTCCCTGGAGCAGCTCGATCCGACCCCCCGGCACACTGAGGACGACTGATCGGAACCCTTGGATCTTATTGTCGCCGCCGACGACGAACGTCGCGCCCAGCTGGCCCATGTAGAAATCGACGGCCCGTCGAAGGTCGGGGACCGCAAGAGCCACGTGGTCGAGTCGTGCCGGCGCGAGCGGGCTGGTCTCGTTCATGACAGCGAGGAGAGGGCGTCTCGGGCGCTTCCCTGACCTTGGGCGATGACCTGGTCGGCACGGGATCGCTTGAGGAACTCGTGCAGACCCGCCTCCCACGTGAAGCCGATTCCTCCGTGCAGCTGCACCGCCTCGCCGCAGATCTTCGTGGCCAGGCTCGTTCCGTAGAGGGCTGCCGCGTTGGCCCTGGTGACGGACGCGGGCTCCCCGGCCTCGGCAGCTGCTCGGAAGGCGAGCGACTGCGAGAGCTTGAGGTGCATGTACATGTCTGCGAGGCGGTGCTTGTACGCCTGGAACGATCCGATGGGGCGCCCGAATTGCTCGCGGGTCAGCGAGTACTCGATGGTCCGGCGCAGTGCGCTCCGTGCGGCACCGGCCGCGTCCAGGGCGAACGCTTGGGCCATCTTGGTCTCCCACCGGGAGAACAGGTCGGGTGCCGACACGACGGCCATGCCGGAGGTCGACACACCGTCCAGCCGGACACGTCCCCACGGACGGGTCTGGTCCAGGCCCGGGAGGTTCTCCACTGGAACGTCGGTGAGCACGGCTGCGCAGGGCGCGCCGTCGGACTCGAAGGGCACGAGCACGCCATGGCTTCCTGTGCCGATGACGAGGAACTCGCCGCGCAGACGGCCGTCCTCGAGCGTGATCTCCGCGGCCAGCTTTTCGGCGGACGCGAGAGGCAACGCCACGTCTGCGCCGGAGGAGATCGCGCTTACCAGGTCGGCGTCGTGGCTGAAGAGCTGACCGACCACCCCGGTGGACCAAGTCAGGGGCGCCGCCGCACAGGTGCTTCCAGCTGCCTCGAGGATCGGGGCCAGGTCGGCCTCGTCGCCGCCCGATCCGCCGAGCTCCTCAGGGAGCCCCACGCCGGACCATCCCTGGTCCGTGCCGGCGGTGACGTCGAGCTGCTTGGTGCCGAACAGCTTCTCGGCGACGGAAGCGAGCTCATAGCGCTCGGCGACGAGACCGGAGTACCTCAACGTTTCGCTCAGTGTCATGGTCAGGCTCCTCGCTTGGCGCCGCGCGGCTCGCGGGGCAGTCCGAGCGTCCGTTCGGCGATGATGTTGCGTTGGATCTCGTTCGTCCCGCCGGCGATGGTCCAGCTCCAGGACTGGAGCCAGTCGAGCGTCCAGTCGCCGGTGACGCTCCCCGTCAGATGGGGTCGCTGGGGGTCGATGAGCTCGGACGGTCCGTTCAGGCGTGAGGCGAACTCGGTCAGGTCGCGGAGCAGCTCGCTGAAGGAGATCTTCATCAGCGATGAGAGCCCCCCGTCGGGCGCCCCGCGATTCAGCAGGTCGACGATGTCGGCCGAGAGGGCGCTGACCGCTTGGTGGCGGGCTACGAGCGTCGCGAGCTCGGCGCGCTCCGGGGCAACCGAGCTGGGGGAGGTGGTGGCCAGATGTTTCTTCACCATCTCCAGGCCCGCGCCGATCTCTCCGATGACCGACATGCCGATCGGGCCACGTTCGGTCTCGAGCGTGGTCTGGGCGACCGACCAACCCTGATCGACCTCCCCCAGGACGCTGTCGAGTGGGAGCTTGACCGAGTCGAGAAAGATCTCGCAGAACTCGTGGTGGCCCGTGTTCTGACGGATGGGACGGACGTCGACGCCCTCGGCCCTCATGTCGAGCAGGAAGTACGTGATGCCTCGGTGCCGTGATTCCTGGCTGCCCGTTCGCGCCAGAAGGATGCAGTGGTCGGCGAACATCGCGCCGCTCGACCAGATCTTCTGACCCTCGATGACCCAGTGGTCGTCCTGGCGCTTCGCCGTGGTTCGTAGGGACGCCAGGTCTGAGCCGGACCCGGGCTCGGAGAATCCCTGGCACCAGACGGTGCCCCGGATGGCGTCTCTGACGTACCGTTCCTTCTGCTCCTGCGTCCCGTGGGCGAGGATGGTGTGCGGCACGTGGTTCAGGGAGACCGAGTAGTAGAGCGGCAAGGGCATCGCGCCGCTTCTCGACCACTCCTCGAAGATGACGACCTGCTCGGAGACGGTGTACCCGCCGCCGCCCCACTCGCGCGGGATGCCCGGAGCCGCGAAGCCGCGTTCGCCGAGCGTGCGAAGCCACTGGCGTTGATAGTCCAGGTACTCCTGGCCACGGAGTCGATCGACCGTCTCGCGCCAGTCCGCCGGTGCATTGAGCGCGAACCACTCCGCGATGTCGCGACGAAATTCAGCCAGACCAGTCACGCTTCCGCCCTTCTGAGGTACCGCCACGCCGTCATGTCTCGCGCCGCGCATGGCCATTCTGCTCAGACTTGACGACTTCGTCAAGTTGCCGGATGCTTCGTCCACACGAAGTCGGCGCGGCGCAAGGTCGCGGCGACCACAGAGGAGAACGCGATGAGAACTGATGACAACATGAGCCAGAACGTACGAGACTTCCTTGAGGGACCGGCCGCGTCGTTGGCGTTCCCCCGGACAGCCCTGGTGGACCAGCGCGTCTCGTCGGACTACCTCGAGCTGCTGCGTCAGCCGCGACCGGCGGTCGACAATTCCTTGGTCTGCCCGGTCGGGACGCTTCGTGAGCTGCAGATCTCAGAGCACGTGAGAGTGCGCGTGTACGTCCCGGAAGGATCCGGTCCGTGGCCCACGCTGATCTACTACCACGGCGGGGGATGGGTCACCGGGGACCTCGACATGCACGACCTGACGTGCCGGCTGCTTGCTTCCCGGAGCCAGCTGGTCGTCGTCAACGTCGACTACCGCCTGGCGCCTGAGACGACGTTCCCGGGACCGTTCCTCGACGCCTACGAGGCACTCGAGTGGACGTATGAACACATCGAGGAGTACGGCGGGCGCTCGGACTCGATCTCCGTGGCCGGCAGCAGCGCCGGGGCGAACCTCGCTGCGGCCGTCACCCTGAAGGCTCGAGACGACCGCGGGCCGGCGATCGCCGTGCAGGTGCTGATCTGCCCCGTCACCGACTCGAGCCAGTCGACCGATTCCTACCGACGCAACGGTGAGGGCTTGTACATCGATCGTTGGCAGATGCAGTGGTTCTGGGACAGCTACATTCCCGATCCGGCGGATCGCTCAAGTGCATACGCCTCTCCGGCGCACGCTGAGTCTCTCGAAGACCTGCCTCCGGCCATCGTCGTCGTCGCCGGCCTCGACCCGTTGGTCGACGAGGGTCTGGAGTATGCGGCGCGACTCGAGCGTGAAGCCAACGGTGCCACGGTCTGGACGTACCCGGGGCAGATCCATGGTTTCATGGGCCTGATCGGCGTGCTCAACGATGCAAAGCCGGCCGTGGAGCGCCTGGCGGACGCCTTGGCGCAGCGGCTTCACAGATGATGGTCCGTCCGGGGACGATGTAGGCTCCGCTCTGCTCCCGCCCGAATGAAGGAAGTAGTTCATGAAGAAGGATGTCAGCGATTTCCGGTTGAAGGCGCAGACCCGCAGCCCCGGACTCACCGTCGGACGGCGAGCCGCCAGTACCACCGCGGCCATCTTGAAGGCGGCCCGCGAGGAGTTCGTCGAGAGCGGGTACGAGTCGACGACGGTGGACGAGATCGCTCGTCGCGCCGGGACGTCGCGCGGCAGCATCTACACCTACTTCAAGTCCAAGCGGGACATCCTGATCAGTCTGGGCATCGAGGGCAACGACGAGTTCCAGACCATCGCGCGTGAGTTCGAGGAGGCGGACCTGACCGACCGGGAGGTGGTCAGTGACGTGGTGACCCGCTACCTGGACTTCCTCGACAGCGATGCGAGCTTCTCCTTCGTGTGGCGCGAGGCCGGCATCCGTGATGCCGCGCTGCGCCACGAGGGGTCTCGCCAGTACAAGATGGCGTGGCGCCGGATGGGGACGCGTCTGTCGCCCCCCGGAGCCGGAGGCGACGTGGTGGGTGCCCGGGGAATGGTGGTCCAGGCCGCTTTTGAGATGTCCTGGTACTACCTGAACCAGTTCGACGCCGGCTTCGAACGGGACCTCGTTCGGGACCAGCTGATCGATCTGATCGTCAAATTCGCGGAATGACCCGGGACGCTTCTTGACGTTGGTGTCAACTCGTACTAGGAATGGTGCAACACCAACGCAGCGACGACGGTCATCGAAGACGGAGTTCCCCATGGCGCAGCAGGCAACACTCGAGCAGGGTCGCGACGTTCGCGAGGTTCCGATCGCCGACTGGTTGTCAGCGGCGGCTCGGCGCGATCCGCGGAAGGTGTACATCAGCGACGTGGGCTCCGGGCGTGAGCTGACCTACGGCGAGGTCGCCGAGCGAGTCAACCGCCTGGCCCACGCACTCGACGCGGCGGGCATCAAGAAGGGCGACCGCATCGCTCTGTGGGCCTTCGACTCGCACCGGTTCCTTGAGACGATGTGGGCGAGCATGAAGATCGGGGCGCTCTTCGTCCCGCTCAACACGCGCCTCACCGAGGGGGAGGTCACGAACTTCCTGCGTGTCACGGAACCCTCGATCCTGTTCGTCTCGGACGACATGGCCAAGTCCGCGCACGAGATCGCTGCGGGCATCGATTCAATTGCGCGCGTGGTCGACTTCGACGACGTCGACGACTTCGAAGGACTGGTCGCGAGCGGCTCTGCGTCGGAGTTCCGTGTCCAGGTCCTCGACAGCGATCCGATCGGTCTGGCGTTCACCAGCGGGACGACCGGACTGCCCAAGCAGGTCATCCAGACCCAACGGATGCTGAAGTGGATCTGTGTGACCATCGCGACCGGCTGGCAGATCGGGGTGGAGGAATCCCTGTACACGGGCATCTCGTTGTTCCACATCTCCGGGCTAGCGGTGAGCGTCACCGGCGCCTACCTCGCCGACACGGTGTACTTGGCGCCGAGCTTCCGCCCCGACGCGGTCGTGGACCTGCTGGAGCGTGGCGAGGTGACGACGCTCCTGCTCGTTCCTTCGATGGTGGCAATGGTGGTCGAGAAGGCTCGCGGACGCGGGCCGTTCACCGGCCTGCGTCGGATCCATTATGGAGCCGCCGCGATGCCGATCCCCGTACTGCGCAGTGCGGTCGATCTCTTCGGATGCGAGTTCGTCCAGACCTTCGGGGCGGGGACGGAGAGCGGTGGGACGACGTTCCTGAGCTCCTATGACCACGTCAAGGCGCTCGACGGCTCGCCGCACATTCTCAAGTCAGTTGGTCGGCCCGGGCCCGGCGTCGAGGTCCGGATCTGTGACGACAGCTGGAATGACATCCCCACCGGGGAGGTCGGCGAGGTGGTGCTGCGGTGCGACCAGATCATGGCTGGCTACGTGAACCAGCCGGAGGAGACGGCCAACGCCGTGAACGAGGACGGCTGGTTCCGCGCGGGCGATCTGGGGTACCGCGACGAAGAGGGCTACATTTACCTCGTAGATCGCAAGAGCAACATGATCATCCGCGGGGGTGAGAACATTTACCCCGTCGACATCGAACAGGTCATCTACGAGTACCCCGGCGTCGCCGAGTGCGCGGTCGTGGCCGGACCGCACGAGATCCTCGGGGAGGTCCCGGTCGGGCACGTCGTCATGCAGCCCGGCGTCCCTACACCGACGGGGGACGAGCTGCGAGACTTCTGCGCGGCGCGGCTGGCCGACTTCAAGGTGCCCCGGACGTGGAGGTTCCACGACGCGTTGCCGAAGAACGCCACGGGCAAGATCCTGAAGCGAGAGCTGAAGCAACAGCTCTAGCACCGACCCTCGGCTGGAGAAACAGGAGACCCGATGGACCTGGTTGTCGACTTCGCGGCGGAGCCGACGTTCGAGCTTCTCGAGCCCACGAACACCCGGAGCTTCCAGGTTGTTCTCCGGGGGCTGCCGGCGACACCGCCCGTGCGCCACGGCGACCATCCGCTGACGCTCGAGGAGCATCTCTGGGTGCCCGTCGCACTGGTCCGCGAGCTCGCTGCCGGCCGGGTGGACGACTCGTGGGACGACGACCTCGAGGCCATGATCGGATATGCCGAGTCACGGGGGTGGTTCGACTCCGACAAGGGGACGATCCGCGGTCACTGCGTCCGCCGGCCGGGAGGGGACGCCCACTCCGGCCAGTGAGCCACCGGACGACGTCCCTTCCACCGTGTCAGTCGCGGGTCCGATCACCGCGACGTTGCTGCTGCGCCTGGCACTACGTCGGTTCGAGCCATGCGTTGAAGTGCGCCTCGCGCTTCTGGCGCCAGGCCTTGTGGCCCTCGTCGGTGTCCGCATGAAAGTCCGAGAGCGCCGTCCGCAGCGCGATGTCCTCACCGGCTGCGTCGAAGGACAGCTGAGCCGCGGCGTAGGTCGACCGCTTGAGCAGCCGCATGGCCACCTGCGGGCCGCGGGCGAGCTCGTGGGCGATCTCCATCGCCCTCTCGACGGTCTGTCCGGCCTCGGCGACCTCGGACACCAGCCCGAGCCTGAGGGCCTCGTCGGCGTCCACGATCCGGCTGCGCAGCATGAAGTCGAGTGCGCGCTTGACCCCGAGGTGCTCGACCAGCAGCCAGTGGCCGCCCTCGTCAGGCATGTACCCCATCCGCAGCGTGGCACTGCCCATCTTGGCTGTGGGCCCGGCGACGGCGTAGTCGCACGCCAGTGCCAGGGAGAATCCGATCTGGATGGCGTACCCATCGACGGCGGCGATCGTCAGCTTGTCGGAACGCCGCACCGTCCTCACGAGCTCCTGCGCGAAGACCCGTAGTCGGTTCTGGAGGTTGACCGGGACGTGGGCCGACGCTGGGACACCGGAGACGCGTGCGGGGACGTCGTCGAACGATCCACCCAGCGACTGGGCGTCCTCGTAGTCCGGCGGGAGGTACGCGCCGGCGCAGAACGATCGCTCGTCACCCGTGAAAACCATGACTCGCACCGAGTCGTCGACCTGCGCCAGCATGATGCACTCGATCAAGTCTCGACGCGTGCCGAAACTCATCGCGTTGAGTCGTTCGGGGTGACCGAAGCGGAACAGTGCCACGCCCGCGTCGTCGACCTCGACGTCGAACCCTCGATAGGAACCCGCAACCATCAGATGACCCTTTCCTGACTCTCGTGTGTACCGATCCTGGGCTTGGTGCTACCGGGGTCGTTCCATCTCGATCATCTTGGCGATCCGCTTGGCGCCTCGTGCGGTCGCGAGCGACGATCCGCCGTCGACCATGATCTCCTGGCCGGTGATCCAGTCCGACGCGATCACGTTCGCCACGGACTGGGCGACCAGCTCAGGAGTGCCGAGCCGTCCGAGCGGGGTGACCGACTTGACCTCGTCGACGTATCCTTCGGTCTCGACCAAGGTGCGCAACATGGGCGTCGAGGTGGGGCCGGGGCCGATACCGTTCACGCGGATGCCGTACCGACCGAGGTCGAGTGCCGCAACCCGGCACAGATGGTAGAGAGCCGCCTTGGTGCTCGAGTACGCGACCTGACCCGGGTCGGCGATCCGGCCGTTGACGCTCGAGATCGCCACGAGTGCTCCGTCCAGGCCGGCTTCCACCATGCTGGCAGCAACGGCGCGAATCGAGAGGAACACCCCGCGTAGGTTGACGGACACCACGCGGTCCCAGCCGTCGACAGGAAACTCGTGGATGGGGGCGACGGGTCCACCGACCCCGGCCGAGGCGACGAGGATGCTCGGCTGGCCGAAGCGGTCGATGGTCTCCCTCAGGGCCGCATCGATCGAGGCGGGGTCAGAGACGTCGCAGGCGATGTTAGGTTCGCCGCCGACGTCCCACGACACGGCTGTCGCGCCACGCTGTTCCAGCTCGCGGACACACGCGGCACCGATGCCGGACGCGCCTCCGGTCACCACGGCGATTCTTCCTTCAAACTCCATCGTCACTTCCCCTGTCGTCGAAAGTCGGGTCTCCGCCATCCTTGACGCAAATGTCAAGAATGACAATACCTCGCGGCGGAGTTGCTTGACATTTGTGTCAAGTTAACTCAATACTCGGCCTACCTGGCCGGCGAGAACGCCGACGCGACGAAGACGAGGTAGACATGAGGATCAGACCAAGCGACGAGGTAGACATGAGGATCAGACCAAGCACCGCGCGGTTCCGCACCCTGGGTGTGCTGACGTTGGCCGCGACTCTTCTCGCAGCGTGCGGCAACGGTGGAGGCGAGAGTGACGATGGCACGTTCGACATCCTGTTGATCGCGGGCGTCACGGGCCCGACTGCCGGTCCTGTGGAGAACGTGGTCCTCGGTCTCGAGACGGCGATCGAGGCCGTCAATTCTGACGGCGGCATCAATGGCAAGCAGATCAAGCTCGAGGTGCTCGACTCGAAGGCGGATCCCACGCAGGCCGTGAGCCAGCTGCAGAAGGTCCTTGCCTCCGGGGACAAGCCGGACCTGGTCTGGCCCGGTGTCTCCAGTCCGGAGTCGCTGGCGCTCTTGCCGGTGCTGACCGACGAGAAGATTTGGTCGTTCGGGCAGACGGCGTCGCCGCTCATCAACGATCCGAAGAAGTACCCCTATCACTTCGGCATCTCGGTCGACAAGAACAACGAGTGGATGGCGGCCGCCCTCGAACCGATGAAGAAGCTGGCACCGAAGACTGTCGGCATGTTGACTCCGTCGGACGCCTTCGGTGACGCCGCAGAGGCCGCAGTCAAGGCCGTGACGGACGAGGTGGGCGCTGAGCTGGTCGTCGAGCGATTCGATCCGACCGGCCTGGACTACACGGTGCAGTACTCGCGGGTCCTCAGCAAGAATCCTGACGTGGTTGTCCTCGACACGACCGGTGGTGATCCGACGCCTCGGCTGTTCGCAGCGCGGGAGGCAGCCGATGGCCTCGACACGCCGATCTGGATCGCGCAGGGAGTGACCGGCGCCCAGCCGCCGAAGACCGTCGCCACGCCCGAGCAGCTGGAGAACTGCGAGATGCCGTCTGTCTTCGCGTACACCGTGAGGCCTGAGTCGGTTCCCGAGAAGATCGCGCCCCTCGCTGACACGATCGAGTCCGACCACCCCGGGCTGAGCATCTACGCCCCGGGACTCGCCTATGACCTGGTCCGCATCGCCGCGCTGGCCGCGGAGCAGTCAGAAGGCTACGGCGGCGAGGAGATGGCGAAGGCCATGCTCGCGCTTGACGTGCCGGATGATTACTCGGTCGTCTATGGAGGCGATCTGAAGTACACGAACGAAACTCACTTCCCGGTGCCGCCCGACAACCTGTTCAGCATGATGCCGTGCAGCGTCGAGCTCACCGACGACGGGTTCTTCGCAGCGCCGGAGTGACAGGCTGGCGGGCGCCTGACAAGGCGCCCGCCACCTCCCCCTGACACACGTTCACTACCACGGGAGTCCCCATGGGAATGCTTGACGACCAGTCCATCATCATCACCGGCGCAGGGCGTGGTCTTGGAAGGGCTTACGCACTCGCTGTCGCGGCAGCGGGTGCGAACACGGTGCTCAACGACCTCGATCCGGACTGTCTGGAAGAGGTCGCCGAGGAGATCCGCAAGGCCGGGGGCTCGACCGTGACCGTCCAGGGCTCGGTGAGCGACTGGGACGCGGCCGGACGGCTGGTGGAGACCGCCAGGGAACAGTTCGGCGCGATCGACGGCCTGGTGAACAACGCCGGTCTCTTTCGCGCCGTCGACGCCCCCGACGAGATCGAGAGCGAGCTCCGCAAGCTGGTCGAGGTGAACATCTTGGGCGCCTTCTTCGTCGGGACCCACGCGATGCGCGCCATGCGCGACCAGGGCCACGGTGTCATCGTGAACGCCAGTTCCGGCGCGCACCTGGGCATCGCCCAGCAGGGCATCTACGGTGCCACCAAGGGCGCTCTCACCTCGGCCACCTATTCCTGGGCGCTCGACATGAAGCCCCATGGCGTTCGGGTGAACGCCATCTCCCCGTTGGCGCTGACCCGGATGGCGGACAACTACGCGCTACCGGGACTCGATCGCGCCGCGATGCCTCGACCCGAGGAGATCGCCCCGATGGTCGTCTTCCTGCTCAGCAAGGAAGCCGACTTCACCGGTCAGGTCCTGCGTCTGGACGGCAAGACGATCAATCTGCTCAGCCAGCCGCACTACGACGCGGGCCGGGGGATCACCGATCCCTCGGGCTGGACGGCTGAAGCGATTGCCTCGGCTTGGCGTGAGCGACTGTCGCTGCATGTCAAGAGCGCCGGCATGGCCGCGTACACCGACGACTGAACTTCAATGCCCAACTGCCCCAACTGACAGAAGGACGTGGACCACGTGACGTTCGAGTATCAAGTACCCTCGGAGCTGACGGTCACGTCGGACGGGCCAGTCCGCATCGTCACCTTGAACCGTCCGGACGACCTCAACGGAGCGAACCGCGATCTGCACCGAGGTCTGCTCGAGGTCTGGGGGCAGATCGAGCGGGACAGGGACGCCGCGGCCGTGGTGCTCACCGGCGCAGGGCGAGCCTTCTGCGCCGGCGGCGACTTCTCGTTCATGAAGGTCTCCCAGGTGCACGAGCAGGCACGGATCGACCTCATGCGCGAGGCGCGCCAGCTGGTCGAGGAGATGTTGAGGTTCCGACTTCCGGTGCTCGCGGCCGTCAACGGGCCGGCCGTCGGTCTCGGCACGACACTGGCGCTGTGTTCCGACCTCGTGCTGATGGGTCCGAGAGCGCACCTGAGTGACCCACACGTCTCGATCGGGCTCGCTGCCGGCGACGGCGGAGCCGTCCTGTGGCCGCTCTACACGAGCCTGATGCGAGTCAAGGAGTACTTGTTTACCGGCAAGCGCATCTACCCCGAAGAGGCGGTTCGCCTGGGCCTTGCCATTCGTGCGGTCGAGGACGACAGCGTGCTGGAGAAGTCGCTCGAGCTCGCCCACTCGATCGCCTCGCAACCGCGAGCTGCCCTCCAGTTCACGAAGCGTGCGCTGAACCTGCACGCCCAACGCTCACTGCTCGCCGTGGGCGACTACGCGGCATCGGCGGAGCTCGTCAACATGGCGTCCTCCGAGCACCGGGACGCGATCCGCCAACTCCTCGGGACCGAGACTTACGACGCGATCGAGGTGCCGGAGTGGGAAGGCTGAGCCACCTGCACGGTAGGACGGACCGAGGCAGGACAACGCAGCGTCTTCGTGACGCCTGACGGAAGAAGTAGAAATGTCGTTGGTGGCAGTACTGGAGGTGCACGTGAAGCCGGAGCAGCTCTCGGAGGCACGCACGGTCTTTGCGACGATGCTGGGCGAGACCAGGGACTTCGATGGCTGTGAGGGCGTCGAGGTGCTTGTCGACACGCGGGACGAGGGGCACTGGCTTGTCGTTGAGCGGTGGCGCGACAGGGAGGCCGATGCTGCCTATCGAGCCTGGCGCAAGGAGACGGGCGGGGTGTCCGCCCTGGGGGAGCTCCTCGCAGCTGCCCCCGCCATCGACAAGTACGAGCTCAGCGGCGTCTGACCTCCTCGGAGCCGACGTTCCCGCGCCTCGTCGTGCTCAGCGAAAGGGGTCGGCCCGGGGGCACGCAGGCGGCATAGTCTGCCGGAGCTCGACGCCCTCGTCCCCGTTCGCGGTACGCGTCTGGTTGTGGCGGCGGGATCAGCCATGCACGGGGCGAGCGGCGGCTCTGGTCGTCCTCGTCGACAGGGTCTCGGAGCTGGTGTCCGCGCCGCACCGGGACGTCGTCCTTCTCCGTTACGGGTGCCTGTCCGGCGCGAAGCCTTGACGCTGCCGACGAGGTTCTGACGCCTGATCGATCGTTCCGTGGGCTCGCCGTGTTCGACGAGGGTCGCCCCAGCGGCCCGGAGCACAGGGTTATTTGAACTCGAAGCCCTCGTATCCGTTCGAGGCCACGCGCTGGCACTCCTGGATGTAGCGGTTGAACCCGCCCACGTACGGGATGAAGAAGCGGCTCTGGTCGTCCTGATTGACATGGACCATGTAGTTGTCCGCCCCGTATCGGAGCAGCGGCTTGGCGACCTCTTGGGTGTGGTTCGACCACTCGGTCTGCGCTTCGACCGTGGGTTCGATGCGTCGATAGCCGTGGTCGTTCATGTACGTCAACAGATCAGTCACGAAGTCGCCGTGCTGCACGTTGCCGGCGAACATGTTCGCCAGCACGGATGGGCTGCCCGGCCCGGTGAGGATGAACATGTTGGGGAAGCCGCGGGTCATGAGTCCCAGGTACGTCTTGGGGCCGCGCTGCCACACGTCCCCGGGACGTCGCCCTTCTGCATTGCGGATGCCGGCCCGGTCCAGGGAGCCGAGGAATGCCTCAAACCCGACGGCGAAGACGATGAGGTCGATTTCGTACTCGGTCGAGTGCGTTCGGATGCCGGTGCGGGTGATGCGCTCGATCGGCTCTGTCTTGAGGTCGACGAGTGTGACGTTGTCTTGGTTGAACACCTCGTAGTACCCCACGTCGACCGCGACCCTGCGCGTGCCGATGGGATAGTCCTTTGGCTCCAGCTTCGCGGCGAGCTCCGGGTCGCGGACGATCTCACGGACCTTCTTGCGAACGAACTCCGACACGAGCTCGTTCGTCTGCGGGTCCGTCCCTTGGTCGGGAAAGACTCCGACCATGGACTGGCCGCCCCAGGCCCAGTGTTCTTCGAGCTTCGCTTGTTGCTCCTCGGGGGTCATCTCTGAAGCCTTGACGGTGCCGACGGGAAAGCCACCCCCTCCGAAGGACCCGGTGATGCTGTCCCATGTGTCGTGGACGCGTTCGGCGTAGTGGGCGTGCTTCTCGTCGCTGATCGGACCGTTGTGTGCGGGCACCGAGTAGTTCGGCGTCCGCTGAAAGACGTAGAGGTGATCGGCGTGCTTGGCCGTCTCGACGACGGTCTGGACACCCGAGGACCCTGTACCGATCACGGCGATCCGCCGGCCTTCCAGCTGGACCGGCCGCTTCGGCCAGTTCGCTGTCTGGACCCATTCGCCCTCGAAGTCCTCCAGGCCTTCGAAGGGCGGTGTGCGAGGCTTCGACAGCTGCCCGGTCGCCATGACGAGAAAGCGAGCGGTCACGGTCAGTCCGGCGTCAGTGGTCACCCGGTAGTAGGCGCCGTGCTCGACCCACTGGGCCTCGGTCACCCAGTTGTTGAAGGCGAAGTGCCGGTTGACGTCGTGCTTGTCGGCGACGGCGTTCAGATAGGCTTCGAGCTCGACCTGCGTCGGGTAGCGGTTCTCCCACTTCCACTCGCGGTAGAGGTCCGGGTCGAAGAAGTAGCTGTAGTAGTACCCCTCGACGTCGACGCGCGCACCCGGGTAGCTGTTGTGGTGCCACACGCCGCCCACGGAAGGTGCGCCCTCGATGCCCTGGACCGTCAGGCCGGACTGGACCAGGCGGTGCACGGCGTAGATGCCCCCCATGCCTGCGCCGACGACGATGACGTCGACGTCGGGCGTGTCGGGGTCCGTCTGCTGGTCATGGGTGGCTTGGGACGTCACAGCTGCTCCAGGGTGTCGTGGAAGAAGGGGAGTGGGGATGGGGGAGTGGGGCAGGAGGTCGGGGCGTGCGCGGCGGTCCCGCCCGGGGACGGGACCGCCGCGCCGCTACAAGGCGCTCGCGAGCTTCCCGAACCGCCCTCGGAAGTACAGCATCGGCCTGCCGACCGGGGAGGCCGATGCTCCGCGGACCTCTGCGATGAACACCCGGTGGGTGCCTGCTTCGGCCTGCTCGGTGAGCTCGCACACGACGTGCGCGAGTGCGTCGCGGATGAGAGGGAGGCCCCACGCGCCCCGCACGAAGTTCAGGGCGCGGAACTTGTCGGCACTCTTGCCCGCGAAGCGCATCGCGACCTCCTCCTGTCCGTCGCACAGGATGTTGATGGCGAAGTGACCGGACTCCGTGATCGCCTGACCGGTGCTCGACTCCTTGTTCATGCAGACGAGCATCATCGGCGGATCGAGGGACAAGGACGTGACCGCACTCGCCGTCGTGCCGAACGGCTGACCGTCGACCTCCGTCGTGACGACGGTGACGCCGCTCGCGAAGTGTCCGACGATCTCCCGGAATCGTTGCCCGTCGACCGGAGCGGGCGTCATGGACTGCCCTGTCGGGCCAGCGCCGGCCCTGTAGGCGATCACGGTCGGTCGCCTACTTGACGTCCGAGGGACGCGTCTCGGTGCCCTCGCCGGTTGCCGCCGCGTAGAGCTCGTCCATGCCCTCGGACATGCCCGTCTTGACGACTCCGAAGAAGTAGCCCTCCGGCGCCTTCCGCGGCTCGACGTGGCCCTTGCGGTCCATCGCCTTCTGGGAGATCTCCGCCTTGAACTTGGCGCGCTTTTCCTCCCCCGCCTGGTGGTGCTTCTCGAGCTCGGGGATGACGTGCTTCCCGAGCAGCTCGAGACTTTCCATGGTGTCCTCGTGCTTCGCCTGGTAACCGGCCGGGTTCATCATGAGGATCTGGTCCACGCCCGCCTCGGCATACGCCATCAGGACTTCGAGGACGTCCTCGGGGGTGCCGATGGGACCACCCTGCAGCTCGGGCTGCTCGGCAGGTCGAGCGGCGTTGAACTCCTCGAGGATGTTCGTCTTCCCGGGGAAGTGCTGGCCGTTCTGGTAGTAGTGGCGCGCGCCGTAGTTGAAGAAGTCGTTCGCCTCGCCGAATCGTTCCTGCGCGAGGGCCCGGGTGGGTGCGCACGCCATCGGGGTGTTGAGGACGACGTTCGGATTGGCGGCCAGACCGATAGGGATGGCTTCCTCCTCGAACGTGCGGTAGTAGTCCTCGACCCACTCCTTGGCGACACCCATGTCGACGAACAAGAACCCGAGTGCGCCCATGCCACGCCGGGCGACGTCACGCAGCTTGGGGTGGTTCGACGCGGCCATCCACAAAGGCGGATGGGGGCGCTGGTACGGCTTCGGGACGACGTTCCGCGCGGGGGCAGAAACGAACTCACCATCGATTCCGGGGAACGGCGTCTGGGTCATGGCCTCGATGGCGACCTGGAGACTCTCCTCCCACGCGGCGCGCTTCGTCTCGATGTCGATCCCGAAGCCTCCGAGTTCGGCCAAGGAGGAACCTTCGCCGCTTCCGAAGTCGACCCGGCCGCCCGACAGATGGTCGAGCGTCGCGATGCGTTCGGCCGCACGGAAGGGATGGTTGATCTTCGGCACCAGGTGCATGATGCCGTGACCCAGGCGCATCTTCTTCGTGCGCTGGCTTGCCGCCGCAAGAAAGACCTCGGGGGCCGAGGAGTGGGCGTACTGCTCGAGGAAGTGGTGCTCCACCGCCCAGAGCGTGTGGAATCCCAGCGTGTCCGCAAGCTCGGCTTGATCCAGAGCCTCGCTGAAGACGCGACGTTCTGCTTCGGGATCAGGGTCGTTCGCCGAGCTTGCTTCGAACAGGAGAGAAAGTTTCATGGTTCACGGCTCCTCAGGGGTGTGGTGGGCGTCACTCAATCAAAAACTTGACACATCCGTCAAGGTCTCGGTCGAATCTCTTCTCAAAAACCTGACAGTCATGTAAAGATTGGGCCACCCCGACCAAGAAGTGGAGCACCAATGAAGATCGGAAGCATCGAAATCCTGCCGTTGATCGACGGCGAGATCGCCGCGCCGTCGGAGACCGTCTACACCAATGTCTCGCCCGAGCAATGGGAGGAGAACGAGCACTTCCTGATCGACGGATGTGTCGTGAACACCGTCGGCGGGTTCCTCATCAAAGCGGGTGACCGTCTCGTCGTCCTCGACACGGGCATCGGCTCCAAGCCTGTGTACCCGTTCATCGGTGGCGGGTTCCGCTCGGCGTTGTTGTCCACGGGTTTCAAGCCAGAGGACGTGACGGACGTCCTGTTCTCCCACCTCCACCTCGACCACATCGGATGGGCGACCCAGGCGGGCAAGGCGTTCTTTCCCAACGCGACGTACCGGTGCGACAAGCGTGACTGGGACCACTTCGTCTCCGAGAGCTACGACATGCCCGAGTGGGAGGTTGCCCTCTCGAACCCAGCGGAGGACGCCGCTCTGCACCGCCTCTCCCCGGTCGAGGACCGCATGGAGTTCTGGGTCGGCGACGCCGAAGTCCTGCCAGGGATCGTGGCGATCGAAGCCAGCGGCCACACGCCCGGGTCGGCCGTCCTGGAGCTCTCGTCCGACGGGGAGAAGGGTCTCATGATCGGAGACCTGGTGCACTCGCAGCCCGAGTTGTTCGAGGACCGCTGGGACTTCCTCAACCACTCCGACCACGAGGCTGGGATGGCATCCATCGAGAAGATCCGCAAGCTGATCCTCGACGAGGACCTCCCGTTCGCGGCGGCACACTTCCCTGGACTGCGCTGGGGTCGGCTGAAGACCCGTAACGGCAAGCTGAGCTATGAGGAGCTTCCCGGCCCGTCGTGACGGCCCTGAGGCGCCTGACGTCGACGCGGCGCAAGTCGTGAGCAGCGTCACCTGTCCTCCGAGCAGGTTGTCCGACACGCCTGTGAGCAGCCGAAAAGGAGGGCAGGTGCGACTGCAGTGTCCGGTCGCGCCGTGCGCTGGAGCCGGCGCCGACAACCCGCCCGTGCCTCGGAGCGGCGGGGCCGTCGCTGTCGCGGTCAAGGCGTGATCGGCATGCTCTCGGTCCCAGCGGAAGTGGTGGCGATCGTGCTCCGGCGTCATGGGAAGCTGGGCCTGTTCAGACGGAGCATGCACGTGGGCAGCGATGCAGGCCTCTGGCACTGCATCACAGGCTATCTAGACGACGGTGTCGACCCCACGATGCACGCCCTGGTGGAGGTCTTTGAGGAGACCGGGTTGTGTGCCGGCGACATGGACACGTTCGTCCAAGGGCCAGTCCTCCGCGTCGAGGGCGACGACGCCGTGACGTGGACGATCCACCCTTTCCTCGTCGACGTCACGAAGCGCCGGCTGACGTTGGACTGGGAGCACGATCGGTACCGGTGGGTTGATCCCCGTCAGCTGGGCGGCTACCAGCGAGTCTCCTGGCTCGGACTCGTACTGGACGCTCTCATCCAACCACGGAGGGACCCGCACGGGGATGCAGCTGGCTGATGGACGTTCTCGATGCCGCCAACAGCTAGCGATCAGCCGGGTCCACCGAAGTTCCGTCCGAGAGGCCCACGGGATTGCTGTGATAACTGTGTTTATCGAGGGTAATCCGCGATGAGGGTGGAAGTGACGCGTCCAGACGCGGGAGGAGAACGGCTCTCTGGATGACGCATCGGGGCGGCTCGGGGGCTTGGGTGATCCGGTCCCTTCTCTCTGAGGTACTGCTTAGCAGCCTTACTCCACCAGGTCTTGTATCGATTTAGGGGTCAAGTCCCTCGTAGTGGTGTAGCGCTGCGTGATCCTTCGGGGGTCAGGCGGTGAGTGCGGGCAGGTCATCAGCTCCGATCTCGGGTTCGGTGTGGGGGACGATGTTGACGCGACAGCGG
>Ga0180216_1000671_pt1 | contig 33680 bp, 30 predicted proteins | sample eDN3rd37CBELigMG_FD_128879 | JGI IMG/M metagenome (GOLD analysis project Ga0180216, IMG submission 128879) | Enriched Miracle-Growth compost microbial communities from Emeryville, California, USA - eDNA 3rd pass 37_C BE-Lig MG (version 2)... ... | reverse complement strand
GAGGTCCACCACATCGCCGCCCTGTGCGGTTTCGGTGCGGCCGTGGTCAACCCGTACATGGCGTTCGAGAGCATCGACGAGCTGCTGCAGAACGGCGACCTGCCCGAGGGCATGACCCTCGAGAAGGCCATCGCCAACTACATCAAGGCGGCCTCGAAGGGCGTGCTCAAGGTGATGTCCAAGATGGGCATCTCCACGCTCGCCTCCTACACCGGTGCGCAGCTGTTCCAGGTCATCGGCCTGTCGCAGGAACTCGTCGACGAGTACTTCACCGGCCTGCAGTCGCAGCTCGGCGGCGTCGGTCTCGACGAGATCGCCGCGGACGTCGCGGCACGTCACCACACGGCCTTCCTCGACCGTCAGTCCGAGCGCGCGCACCGCGAGCTCGAGGTGGGCGGCGAGTACCAGTGGCGTCGTGAGGGCGAGTACCACCTGTTCAACCCGGACACGGTGTTCAAGCTCCAGCACGCGACCCGCACCGGCCAGTACTCGATCTTCAAGGAGTACACGAAGCTCGTCGACGACCAGTCGGAGCGACTCGCGTCGCTGCGCGGTCTGTTCGAGTTCAAGAAGGGCGTGCGTCAGCCGGTGCCGATCGACGAGGTCGAGCCGGCGAGCGAGATCGTCAAGCGCTTCTCGACCGGCGCGATGAGCTACGGCTCCATCTCGGCCGAGGCGCACGAGACCCTCGCGATCGCGATGAACCGTCTCGGTGGCCGCTCGAACTCCGGTGAGGGCGGCGAGCACCCGAGCCGTTTCACCCCGGACGAGAACGGCGACTGGCGGCGCTCGGCGATCAAGCAGGTCGCCTCGGGTCGCTTCGGTGTGACCGCGCACTACCTGAGCAACTGCACCGACATCCAGATCAAGATGGCGCAGGGCGCGAAGCCCGGCGAGGGCGGCCAGCTGCCGCCGCACAAGGTGTACCCGTGGGTCGCCGAGGTCCGTGGTTCGACGCCGGGCGTCGGCCTGATCTCGCCGCCGCCGCACCACGACATCTACTCGATCGAGGATCTCGCGCAGCTGATCCACGACCTGAAGAACGCCAACCCGAAGGCCCGCATCCACGTGAAGCTGGTCTCCGAGCTCGGCGTCGGCACGGTCGCCGCGGGTGTGTCGAAGGCACACGCCGACGTCGTGCTCATCTCGGGTCACGACGGTGGCACCGGCGCGTCGCCGCTGACCTCCCTCAAGCACGCGGGTGCTCCCTGGGAGATCGGCCTCGCCGAGACCCAGCAGACGCTGATGCTCAACGGTCTGCGCGACCGCATCGTCGTGCAGGTCGACGGCCAGATGAAGACCGGCCGCGACGTCGTCGTCGCCGCCCTCCTCGGCGCCGAGGAGTACGGTTTCGCGACCGCGCCGCTCGTGGTCTCGGGCTGCATCATGATGCGCGTGTGCCACCTCGACACCTGCCCCGTGGGTGTCGCGACGCAGAACCCGGTCCTGCGCAAGCGGTTCACCGGCAAGCCGGAGTTCGTCGAGAACTTCATGCTGTACATCGCCGAAGAGGTGCGCGAGTACCTCGCCGAGCTCGGTTTCCGCAGCCTCGACGAGGCCATCGGCCAGGTGGACGTCCTCGACACCCGCAAGGCCGTCGAGCACTACCGCGCGTCGAAGCTCGACCTGTCGCCGCTGCTCGAGAAGGTCACCTCCCCGATCTTCGGGGACCAGGACCTGCACTGCACCAAGGAGCAGTACCACGCTCTCGACAAGGCACTCGACAACGAGCTGATCGCGAAGGCGCAGCCTGCTCTCGAGTCGGGTACGCCGGTCTCGTTCGAGACCCCGATCACCAACGTCAACCGCACCGTCGGCACGATGCTCGGCCACGAGCTCACCAAGAAGTACGGTGCGGAAGGGTTGCCGGACAACACGATCGACATCACCTTCACGGGTTCCGCCGGCAACAGCTTCGGTGCGTTCGTCCCGCGCGGCATCACGATGCGGCTCCACGGCGACGCGAACGACTTCGTCGGCAAGGGTCTGTCGGGTGGTCGCATCATCGTGCGCCCGCCGCACAATGCGGCCGAGGGCTTCGTGCCCGAGGACAACATCATCGCCGGCAACGTCATCCTGTTCGGTGCCACCGGCGGTGAGGCCCTCATCCGTGGCATCGCAGGTGAGCGTTTCGCGGTCCGCAACTCCGGAGCCACGGCCGTCGTCGAAGGCGTCGGCGACCACGGCTGCGAGTACATGACGGGTGGCAAGGTCGTCATCCTCGGCAAGACCGGCCGCAACTTCGGTGCGGGTATGTCCGGTGGCGTCGCGTTCGTGTACAACCCGGACAAGGACTTCGAGAACAACCTGAACACCGAGCTGGTCGACCTCGAGGACCTCGAGGGCGAGGACTTCGTGTGGCTCAAGGGAGCCGTCGAGCGGCATCGTGACGAAACGGGCTCCGAGGTCGCAGCCCGCATCCTGGCCGACTGGTCACAACAGGTCAGCCACTTCGCGAAGGTCATGCCTCGCGATTACAAGAAGGTACTCATGGCTATCAAGGACGCCACCATCCGTGGTGCGAACGTGGACGAGGCGATCATGGAGGCTGCTCGTGGCTGATCCCACCGGTTTCCTCAAGCACGGTTCCCGCGAGACCCCGGTCCGCCGGCCGGTCCCGCTGCGACTCCTCGACTGGAAGGAGGTCTACGAGCCGTTCCCGCTCGAGACCCTCCAGACCCAGGCCAGCCGTTGCATGGACTGCGGTATCCCCTTCTGCCACAACGGTTGCCCGCTCGGGAATCTCATCCCCGAGTGGAACGACCTTGCCTACAAGGGCAAGTGGGAGGACGGGATCGAGCGTCTCCACGCCACGAACAACTTCCCCGAGTTCACCGGCCGGCTCTGCCCGGCGCCCTGCGAGGCGTCGTGCGTGCTCGGCATCAACCAGGACCCGGTGACGATCAAGCAGGTCGAGGTCGAGCTGATCGAGAAGGCCTTCGACGACGGCCGCGTCAAGCCGGTCCCGCCGTCGAAGCTCACCGGCCGCAAGGTCGCGGTCGTCGGCTCCGGCCCCGCGGGTCTCGCTGCGGCGCAGCAGCTCACGCGTGCCGGTCACTCGGTGACGGTGTTCGAGCGGGCCGACCGTATCGGTGGTCTGCTCCGCTACGGCATCCCCGAGTTCAAGATGGAGAAGCGCTTCATCGACCGCCGTCTCGCGCAGATGGAGGCCGAGGGCACCGTCTTCAAGCCGGGCGTCAACGTGGGTGTCGACATCACCGCCGACGAGCTGCGCGAGCAGTTCGACGCCGTGGTGCTCGCCGGCGGCGCGACCGTCGCCCGCGACCTGCAGATCCCCGGACGCGAGCTCGACGGCATCCACCAGGCGATGGAGTTCCTGCCGATCGCCAACCGCGTGCAGCTCGGCGACCTGCCGGCCCCGACCATCACGGCCGAGGGCAAGAAGGTCGTCATCATCGGCGGTGGCGACACCGGCGCCGACTGCCTGGGCACCTCGCACCGTCAGGGTGCGGAGAGCGTCCACCAGTTCGAGATCATGCCGCGGCCGCCGGAGCAGCGCGCCGAGTCCACCCCGTGGCCGACCTACCCCCTCATGTACCGCGTCTCGTCGGCACACGAGGAGGGCGGCGAGCGCGTCTTCTCCGTCAACACCGAGGAATTCATCGGTAAGGACGGCAAGGTCACCGCGCTCAAGGCACACGAGGTGCAGATGGTCGACGGTCGCTTCGAGAAGGTCGAAGGCAGCGACTTCGAACTCGAGGCCGATCTGGTGCTGCTCGCGATGGGCTTCACCGGTGCTGAGAAGCCCGGTCTGCTCACCGATCTCGGTGTCGACTTCGACCAGCGCGGCAACGTCGCCCGCTCGTCGGAGTGGGCCACCAATGTCGACGGTGTCTTCGTCGCCGGCGACATGGGTCGCGGACAGTCGCTCATCGTCTGGGCGATCGCCGAGGGTCGCGCGTGCGCCGCTGCGGTGGACCGCTTCCTCGAGGGTGAGACGGCACTGCCGGCGCCGATCGCGACCACCACGATGCCGCAGCGCTGAGCGCGGAATCTGCCGGCGTCCGAGTGGCGCCGGAGAGTTGAGCGCTCCAGCGTCGCAGCGCTGAACGAGGTACGACCACTGGGCCGCACACCGGAAGGTGTGCGGCCCAGTGGCATTCGTGGAGTGGCGTTCGTGAGTGGGGTCAGGCGTCGACGAGCGACGCGGGATCGGTGTCGGATGCGGTGGCCGGTGCCGGTTCGGCCGGCGCCGGTTCGGGTGTGGCCACCTCGCGTCGCCGCGCGAGGAGGCGGTCGACGGCCAACGATCCGGAGCCGAGGAAGATCAGGACGAACATCGCCCAGCAGAACAGTGCGGCGGATTCACCGTCGTTCTGGATGGGCAGTGCGCCGTCGGCCTGATGGCCCCAGAAGTAGGCGTACGCCATCGATCCGGAGCCGAGGAAGGCCGCGAGCCGGGTACCGAGACCGAGGATCAGGGCGGCGCCGCACACGACCTGGATGATCGCGCCCCACCAGCCGGGCCATGCGCCGAGCTGTGCGGTGGCTCCGCCGTAGGGTTCCGCAGGCCACGCCCACAGGCTCGTGGTGCCGTGGCAGACGAACAGGAAACCGACGACGATGCGGAAGGCGGCGACGGCGTGGTCGCCGAAACGGTCCGGCCAGTGGCGCACAGAGTTCATCACGTGCGGAAGTAAAGCATGCCTACCCTTACATACAGGCTGCTTGGTCATCGTTCCTCCGGTTTCTGTGGATCTGCCCCCGCTTCCCGGGGGTGAATCCACAGAAATCGGTTCAACAGCAACCGCCGGACGCGCTGCGCTTGTGACATTTCCGTGTCGCCGGGCGTCGCACCCGTTATGGTTCTGCGCATGACGGCTACGAGACGGGCACTGGCGAGGGTCGTGATGGGTGCGGGTGCCGTCGTGGCCGCCGTCGCGGCGGCTCCCGCCGCGGCCGCGGACCCTGCGGACGCGTGCATCCGCAACGGTGGTGGGCTCGTGACGATCGACGGCGCCGAGCCCGTCCCACCGGTTTTCGGATTCGACGGTCCCCGCCTGCTCGGACTCCAGGGCGGGGTCGGCAACGCGTGCATCACCAACGTGGGTCCCGGCGCCGTGACGGTCACGCATCCCGAGGGACGTGTCCCGGGACGCACCGAGGTGTCCACCGCGCTCGTGGAGATGCGGGTCGACGGCGGGCTCGGCAACGTCGCCGTCACCAATGTCGGTACCGGTGCGGTCACGGTGCACCGGACGGAGGTCACGCCCGAGCCCGTTGCGGCGCCCGCACAGGCTCCGCTCCCCGGGATGCCGGAGCTGATCCTCGACGCAGGAACCGACGGCGTCTTCGTCACGAACGTCGGTACGGGTGGTGTCACGGTCGTCGACCGTGGCGTCGCGCCGACGGACCTCCCGGCCCCGCCGCCCCCTCCGCCGGGTGCGGTGATCACAGATCCGTTCAGCGGAAACATCTATGTGACAAACCTCTTCGGACCCGACATCGTCGTCGCGGAACCCACCTCGACCGCCGAAGGAAGCGTCGTCGAGCGGCCGGTCCCGGGAACGGCGATCGACTACGGGACGGGCAACGTCTTCGTGACGAACATCGGCGGGGGACAGGTGACGGTCGTCCGCGGCTGATCCGCGGCCCCGTGATTTCCCGACAACGTTCCGGACTCGGATACATCACATCCGGTTCACGAATATGTCATCCTTCTACTCGATACTGCCGGGGAGGAACGCGGCACCAGGACAGTAGCGGGGCGGGGACATGGCTATGAGAAGAGTGTGGGCGGCAACGGTGGCCGCAGTGGCGGCCTGTGCAGCAGTATTCGTCGCAATGCCTGCAGCGCAAGCGAATCCGCCCGGATGCCCGACTCTGAACGTGGTTGCAGTGCCCGGCACGTGGGAGACCTCGAACACCCCCGACCCCGGCCGCGGGAACGGCATGCTCGCCCAGGTCACGTCCGGTCTTCCGGCAAGCTCCCGCGTCGACTACGTCGCGTATCCCGCGACCGCCTTCCCGTGGGAGGGCGACGTGTACGCGGCATCGCGCAACCGCGCCGTCGACAACGCGCGCGGCATCATCGCGGCCACCGCCGAGCGGTGCCCCCTCACGAACTTCGCCCTCGTCGGCTACAGCCAGGGTGCCGATGCCGCAGGTGATCTCGCCGCCGAGATCGGCACCGGGCTGGGAGTGGTCGGTCCGCACCGCCTCGTCGCGGTGGGTCTGCTGTCCGATCCGCGCCGCTCCGAACTCGACCCGTTCGTCGGTCCGCCGGTCGCCGGCACCGGTGCGGGAGGTGCCCGCGCGGGAGGCTTCGGATTCGTAACACCCAACGTGCGCACCATCTGCGCGGTGGGCGACCTCTACTGCTCGACGCCGCCGGAGGACTTCGTCACGCGACTGGCAGGCTTCCTCGCCATCTCGGCGGGCAGCCCGTTCGAGCAGCTCGAGAACTACCGCGACGAGGCGACGGCGCTCTACAACGACATCATGACCGCCGGGGGCATCCCGATGCTGCAGTTGCAGCTCACGCCCGAGGCGAACGAACTGCGCGAGCGGAAGATCCGCACCTTCTACGAGTCGCAGATACACCAGGACTACTCGAACTACGTGGTCGACGGTCGCGGAACGACGGCCACGCGGTGGTTGCACGACTGGATCGCCTCGAAGGCCTGACCGGCCGGATCGGGCGGTGCCGGTCAATCGATGTCGAATCGTGCGCCCACACGCATGACGCGGGGTGCGAAGCGCATCAGCCACTTGCGGACCTTCGCACCCGGGGCGACCGTCACCACGGGCCGGTTGTGACGGACCGCCCCGACGATCGCCTTGGCCACCTTCTCCGGCGCGATGTGCAGGCGCCGGTACATCGCCAGAGTGCGGGTGCGTCGCGCCGCTCGTACTTCCTTGTTCGGCGCCACGTACGCCGTCGCCCGGGTGAGGTTGGTGTCCACCAGGTCGGGGCACACCACCGTCACGCCGATCCCGTGTTCGAGCAGTTCGGCGCGTAGGCATTCCGACAGCATGAACACCCCGGCCTTGCTCGTCGAGTAGGCGGCGAGGTTGCGTTGCGGCATGAACGCCGCGGCCGAGGAGACATTGACGATCTGCCCGCCCGTGCCTGCGTCGATCATCTGCTCCGTGAAGGCGCGGCAGCCGTAGACCACTCCCCAGAAGTTCACGTCCATCACGTTCTCGAAGACGCTCTGAGGGGTGTCGGCGAAGGCACCGATGACACCGATACCCGCGTTGTTGACGAGCACGTCGGCGACGCCGTGCCGCTCCCGGACGGTCTGTGCGAACTCCCGGACCTGCTGTTCGTCGGAGACGTCGAGTTCGTAGGCGTGAGCGGCACCGCCGAAGACGGCCTCGGAACCTCCGGCGCCCGGTGCGGGGACGTTCACGAGCGCCACCGTCTCGCGGGCGCTGTCGAGATCCTTGTCGGCGACGACGACGATGGCGCCTTCGGCAGCGAAGGCGATCGCCGAGGCCCGGCCGATCCCGCTACCGCCACCGGTGATGACGACGAGGGCGCCGGTCAGGTCGCGCAGACGGCTGCGTAGTGCAGCACCGGCGCGCCAGCGGCGTATCTGGGCGATCCGAGAGGTCACCCGACCATCGTGACGTACTCGCGCCGTGCGGTCAGTTCAGTACAGGATCTCGCGGTAGAGCTCGCCCTTGCCCGGCTCGGCGTCGGCGGGGATCTCGATCGCGTGGAGCTCGGCGTGCATGTCGCGCATCGACGGAACCTCCGTGCGCTCGGGATAGGTCGACGGATCCCACAGCTTGGCGCGGAGGATCGCCCGTGCGCAGTGCGTGAAGACCTCGTCGATCTGCACGATCACGGCCAGCTGCGCCGGCTTGTTCTGCAGCGCCAGCTTCCGGAGCAGGTCGGGGTCGGTCGACAGGGTGGCGCGGCCGTTGATCCGCAGCACCTCCTCGTCGCCGGGGACGAAGAACAGCAGCCCGACGTGAGGATTCTCGAGGATGTTCCGGTACGAGTCGGCGCGGCGGTTGCCGGGCCGGTCGGGCAGCACGATCGTGTGGTCGTCGAGGACGAGCACCGTCGACTCGATGTCGCCGCGCGGCGAGCAGTCGCAGTTCCCGACGGCATCGGTGGTGGCGATCGTGAAGAACCGCGCCAACGACAGGAAATGCCTGATGAGCGGTGTCAGATGTGGTCGTGCCTTGTCGACGATCGCCGGGTGCGGAATGCCCAGGACGGCCTCGAGCTCACCCTGTGTCCGTATCCCGCCCTGCACGAGCTCGTCGATCCTGTCCGCATCCATCCGGTGCACCTCCGGCGGTGACCGTACCAATCCTGCGCGGGAAGATCACGTCGGCACCTGGGTCGTGCCCTGGTCAGGGCCGCGCTTCCGGTCACCGGGACGACCCGGGAGGCAAGGCTCCCGATCCCGGTAGAACGAGTGGCGACGCCCCCGTCCGGAAGGATCGAGATGACCGACTCCGCCCTGCTGGCCTCCCTCCTCGAACGTGTACAGCTCCTCGAGGACAAGGCTGCGATCCACGAGGTCCTCACGGCCTACGGCCCGGCCGTCGATGCCGGTGACGCCGAGGCGGTGGGGGAACTGTGGGCGGAGGACGCCGTCTACGACGTCGACATCCGCCTGATGGAGGGACGCGACGCCATCATGAAGATGGTGCGTACCCGGCCGCACCAGGACTACATCGAGGAGGGCTGCGGTCATCTGCTCGACCCGGTGCACATCCGGGTCGACGGCGACACCGCCGTCGCGACCTGCCACTCGCTGCTGCTGCGCCGCAATGCCGATTCGGATTCGTTCCGGGTGTGGCGGGTGAGCGCCAATCGTTTCGAACTCGCCCGGATCGACGGCAGTTGGAAGATCGTGCGCCGCACGTCGCGGTTGCTCGACGGCAGCACCGCCGCCCGCGACCTCCTCGCGAGCGCACGGCGCTGAACCGACCACTCGCGGCCGGCGCCGCGAGAGAACTCAGACGCGCAGGGTGTCGCGCACGTGTCCGGTCTCGTTGAGCGACGCGACGCGGCGCGCACCGCTGCGTGAGACGAGGATGCGCGTCACCGACGCGTACTCGATGGGGAACATCAGCGGCCGGGGCAGTTCGAGCAGGTGCTGCAGCACGATGTTCACGACCCCGCCGTGGACGAACAGCGCCACGGTCTCGGCGTGGTCGCATGTCTCCACCACGTGGTCGATCCCTCGCAGCACCCGCGTGCGGAAGGCGTCTCCGTCGACGAAATCGGGCAGGTGACCTGCCAGGATGCGCTTGTAGGCAGCCGGTGCGACGTCCTTCGCGGCGTCGATCGTGAAGTAGTGGTCGTGGCCGTAGTCGTACTCGGCGATGTCCTCCAGCTTCTCCACGTCGAGGCCGCGTCGTTCCGCGACCGGCTCGGCCGTCTGCAGGGCCCGCAACTGCGGGCTCGAGAACAGGCGGGTGATGTTGTACGGGGACAGCGCGTCCGGCAACCGCGACGCCTGGAGACGACCGGCCTCCGTGAGCGGCGGGTCGGCGACCCCGGTCTCGGCGCGGGCGTTGTTCGGCTCGGCATGGCGGATCAGGAGTAGCTGCACGACCTCACGATGCCAGGTGGAGCGGTTTCACGTGAAACCACCCGTCAGGAGCGTCGCGGCTTCGTGAACGGGAACGCCAGCGACTCGCGGATGCTGCCTCCGAGCACGAGCATCACGATCCGGTCGACACCCATGCCGAGGCCGCCGGTGGGAGGCATCGCGTATTCGAGGGCTTCGAGGAACTCCTCGTCGAGTTCCATCGCCTCCTCGTCACCGCCCGCGGCGAGCAGCGACTGCTCGGTGAGACGGGCGCGCTGGTCGAGCGGATCGGTGAGCTCGCTGTAGGCGGTCCCCAACTCGACTCCCCACGCCACCAGGTCCCACTTCGCCGCGACACCCGGCTTGCGGGGATGCGGCCGGGTCAGCGGCGACACCGAGGTCGGGAAGTCGGTGTAGAAGGTGGGGAATTCCGTCTTCGATTCGACGAGGTGCTCGTACATCTCCTGCGCGGTGGCGCCGGCGTCCCAGGCCGGGTTGTAGGGGATCTCGTGTTCGTCGCACAGGCGTCGAAGGACGTCGACGGGGGTCTGCGCGTCGACGAACGTCCCGAGCGCCTCGGAGATCGCGTCGTGGAAGGACTTGACGGGCCATTCACCGGAGATGTCGATCTCGACCGGGGTGCCGTCGGGTCCGGGCCGCAGGATGATCTCGCGTCCGTGTGCCGCGCGGGCTGCCGCCTGGATCAACTCGCGCGCGACGACCCGCATCTTCTCGTAGTCGCTGTGCGCCTCGTACGCCTCGAGGATCGTGAACTCCGGGTTGTGCTTGAAATCCGCACCCTCGTTGCGGAACACCCGGCCGATCTCGAAGACCTTCGCCATGCCCGCGACGCACAACCGCTTCAGGTACAGCTCGGGAGCGATCCGCAGGTACAGATCGGCATCGTAGGCGTTGATGTGCGTGATGAACGGTGCGGCGTTCGCGCCGCCGTGCACCGCCTGCAGGATCGGGGTCTCCACCTCGAGATAACCGCGTGCCTGCAGTTCGTCGCGCAACGACCGCACCACCGCGCTGCGCGCCGCGAGGTGCTCGCGTGCGCCGCGGTCGATCGCGAGATGCAGATAGCGTTGCCGCACGCGAGCTTCAGGGTCGACGAGACCGTGATACTTGTCGGGCAGCGGGTGCAGGCACTTGCCGTCGATGCGCCACGAATCGGCGAGCACCGAGATCTCGCCCGTGCGGCTGCGTCCCATCTCGCCGGACACCTCGACGAGGTCGCCGAGATCGAACAGGAAACGTTGTCCGGCCACCCGTTGCCGATCGACGAGGATCTGGATGTCGCCCGACCAGTCGCGCAGTACCGCGAACAGCACACCGCCGAAGTTACGGATGCGCAGCAGGCGCCCTGCCACGGTCACCGGGGTGCCGGACTTCATGGTCCGGGCCTCGGCGGCGGTGTGTGTCGGGGGATGCGCGACCGGGTAGGGGTCGACACCGTGCTCGACGATCCGTTGCAGGGTGTTCATCCGCACCTGGACCTGCTCGGGGCGGCGACGTCCGTGCGAGACGGCCGGCGTGCCGTCGGCGAGTTCGACGTCGGGTGCGCTGCCGTCGTCGTGCAGTTCCGCCGCGACCACCTGGTCCTCGGGGAAGGCCGAGTGTGTTCCCGTGTGCTGCTGGGTGTTCCGGCGACCGAAGGTCGGGAGGGTGAGGAAGCCCTCGGCGATCGCCGACGCGAGCGCGACCCGCGGGATGAGCCGGTTGTCGCGGAAACACAGGAAGCGGGGCACCCACTCGGGGTGATACTTGACGTTGGACCGGTACAACGCCTCGAGCTGCCACCACCGCGAGAAGAACAACAGGATCGACCGCCACAACCGCAGGATCGGGCCGGCGCCGATCCGCGCGCCCTCCTCGAACACCGATCGGAAGACGGCAAAGTTCAACGAGATCCGCTCGATGTCGAACTCGGCGCCGCGTGAGGCCAGTTCGGACACCATGAGTTCGACGACCCCGTTGGGGGCCTGCGGGTCGCGGCGCATGAGGTCGAGTGACACGCCGTCCGCTCCCCACGGCACGAGCGAGAGCATCGCGACGACCTTGCCGTCCGCGACCGCTTCGACGAACAGGCAGTCGCCGTCGAGCGGATCACCGAGCCGGCCGAGGGCCATCGAGAAACCGCGCTCGTTCTCGGTGTCGCGCCAGGCCTCGGCGCGCTGGATCGCCGCCGACAGCTCGATGGGTGACAGTTCGCGGTGACGCATGATCCGCGCGGTCACACCGTGTTTGCGGGCGCGGTTGACGGCCTGCCGCACCGGTCGCATGTCGCGTCCGGCGAGACTGAAGTCGCGGGTGAGCAGGACGGCCTCGTCGCCGAGCTGCAGCGCGTTCAGACCCGCACGGTGGTAGGCCGTCGCACCGTCCTCGCTCGCCCCCATCACTGCGGGTGTCCACCCGTAGGCGCGGGCGAGATCGAGCCATTCGTCGATGGCGTGCGGCCACGCCTCGGGGTTGCCGATCGGATCACCGCTCGCGAGGCACACGCCGAGTTCGACGCGGTAGGTCACCGCGGCCTTGCCGCTGGGGGCGAACACCACAGCCTTGTCGCGGCGGGTCGCGAAGTAGCCGAGCGAATCGTCGCTCTGGGCGAGCAGGCCGCGGATGGCCGATTCGTCACTGCCGGTGAGCGCGTTGCTCGCTCGCTGCGACCGGAACAGCACCACGACGGCCGCGAGCACGGCGAGGGCGCCGAGCAGGCCGAGGATCGTGTTGACCAGCCCGTTCGGGCGGCCACCGAACTGGTCGTTATCGATGAACGTCAGCGCGGTGACGCGGTTGAGCGCCCACAGGAACCGGTCGGTAGCGGGCAGGGTGCCGGGGAACAGTTCCACCAGACCCCAGCCGATCAGCGTCCCGACGACCAGGCCACCCACGAGCACACCGAGTGCGGCCCAGGCGTTTCCGCGCCGCACGCGCGTGTAGAACTCGGGATAGGACAGCAGCAGCACCGCGACGATCAGCAGGTGGACGACCAACGCGACGAGGTGGTTCGGGTCGCGCTCGACGATGCTCATCACGAGATTGGTGATGGTGAATCCGCCGAGGTAGATCGTCAGGATCCACCACGCGATGCGCTTGCGCCCGGCGATCGCACCGGCGAGCAGACCGAGGACGAGAGCGAACGACAGGCTCGTGTCGGGGGCGTCGAAGTAGTACTCGTCGAGATATTCACGCGGGGCGTGGATCCAGTAGCGCAGGGTCGGAGAGATCGACCACAGCGCGACCACGACCGCGTAGATGCCCAGGATCAGGCCGAAGATGTGCGGTACGGCGGACAGACGTCCACCGACACGGTCGGTCAGCGACGGCCGGGTGGGCGGTCGGGCGTCCTCCACCGGACGCGGGCGCTCGGCAGGAGCGGTGGAATCCGCAGACATGGAATAGAACGGTAACGGGCAAACGCGGCAGCCGTGGGACGAACGGCCGCGGGACCGGATCACATTCCCGGTCCCGCGGCCGTTCTCATCCGCTCAGGAGTCTGTCAGGAGCGGGGTGCTCCGGCGGTCGCGACGTCCTCGGTGGCGTCCGGCTCGGACGGTTCGGTCCGTGCGAGCCTGCTCGGCCACCAGATCTTCTTCCCGATGTCGATCGTCAGGGCCGGCACCACCAGCGACCGCACGAGCAGTGCGTCGAGGAGGACACCGAAGGCGACGATGAACGCGATCTGCGCCAGGAACAGCAGCGGGATCACGGCCAGTGCGGAGAAGGTGGCAGCGAGAACGATTCCTGCGGAGGTGATGACGCCGCCGGTCACGGTCAGGGCCCGCAGGGTTCCGTCGCGGGTGCCCACTCTCTTCGTCTCCTCCCGGACGCGGGTCATGAGGAAGATGTTGTAGTCGATGCCCAGCGCCACGAGGAAGACGAACCCGAACAGCGGCACCACCGGGTCGGCGCCCGGGAACCCGAACAGGTGGTTGAACACCAGCGACGAGATGCCGAGGGTCGCCGCGAACGAGACGATCACGGTGAGCATCAGCAGGACCGGCGCGACGACCGCCCGCAGCAGTGCGATGAGCACCAGCAGGACCACGATCGTGACCACCGGGATGATGACGGTGCGGTCGCGGGTCGCGGTGTCCTTCGTGTCGAGGTCGACGGCCGTGGGTCCGCCGACGAGTGCTTCGGCGTCGGGCACGGAGCCCACCGCCTCGCGGATGCGTTCGACGGTCTCCTCGGCGGCGAGGGAGTCGGCGGGATCCGACAGTGTCGCCTGCACCGCGACGAGTCCGTCGACCACGCGCGGCGCGCCGTCGGGGCCGGGGACGGGCTGGACGGTCGTCACACCCTCGACGCCCTCGGTGGCGCTGACGACACCCTCGAGCGCACCTTCGCGGGCGACGACGATGCTGGGCGAACCGGTTCCGGCGTCGAAGTGCTCACCGAGCACCTCCTGGCCGGACTTCGAATCGGTCTGCAGGAGGAACAGATCCGACGAGGCCACGCCGCTCGCCTTGAACTGCGGGGCGAGCAGGGCGAATGCGACGAGCACGAGGCTGCACACGATCCAGATGGGGCGCGGCTTCGATCCGACGAAGCCGGCGACGCGGCCCCAGAACTTGTGGGAGCTCTGTAGATCGCTGCGATCGGTGTCCGGCTCGAAGCGGGGCCGGCTGGGCCAGAACGCGGCGCGACCGAGCAGGACGAGGGCGGCGGGCAGGAAGGTGAGCGACGCGAGGAACGACGTCGCGATGCCGATGGCGGCGACCGGGCCGAGACCGCGGTTGGAGTTCAGGTCCGACAGCAGCAGGCACAACACACCGAGGATCACCGTGCCGGCCGAGGCCGCGATCGGTTCGATCGCACCGCGCAGCGCGGCACGCATCGCCGTGTACTTGTCCTGTTCGATACGCAGTTCTTCCCGGAACCGGGAGACCAGCAACAGGGCGTAGTCGGTGGCGGCGCCGAAGACCAGGATGAACATGATGCCCTGGCTCTGGCCGTTGAGGGCGATGGCTCCGGCGTCGGCGAGCAGATAGACGATCAGGCTGGCCAGTGCGAGTGCGAACACCGCCGAGATGATGACCACGAACGGCAGGATCGGGCTGCGGTAGACCACGATGAGGATGACGAGGACGACACCGCCCGCGACGAGCAGCAGCAGTCCGTCGATACCGGCGAATGCCGACGACAGGTCGGCGGCCTGCCCTGCGGGGCCGGTGACGTAGACGGTCAGGCCGTCCGGTGCGCCTTCGAAGGCCGTCCGGAGTTCCTCGACGGCCTCCTGGACCTCCCCGGAGGCGTCGAGCGGCACGATCATCTGCGCGGCTTCACCGTCCTCGGAGGGGATCGGGGGCGGTCCGGCCGACTCGGTGGCCAGGAAGGCGAGGTCCTCGTCGGTGATCCCGCCGTCGCGTTCGGCGACGACGATCGCGGGGATGAACTCGCTCTCGTTGAACTGCGCGTACAGCTCGTCGGCGCGGGTGGATTCGGCGGATGCCGGGAGGAAGGTGCTCGCGTCGTTGGAGGCGACCTCGCTGAGCTTGCCCGCGAACGGGCCGCCGCCACCGGCGGCCACGAGCCACGCGATGAGCAACAGGGCGGGTAGGAGCCACCGCCATCGGCTGGTTCTGCGTGGGGGCTCGGTAGCAGTGCTCAAGATTCCTCCTGGCGTGAGCGAATGTGTCGGAACTAGATTATTCAGCGTGCTGAACGATGGGGGTGGAGACGATCTCGACGAGTGGCCCACCGGTCGTCTGCTGTCCACCGCGGCACGGCTCGTCGAGCAGGCCTGGGAGCAGTCCTTGCGACGACGAGGGCTCACCCACGCGGGGGTGATCGCACTGCACGCGGTGGCCCATGCCCCGCTGTCGCAACGGGAGATGGCGCGCGCGTGCCGGGTGACCGACCAGACCATGAGCCGGACAGTCGACCATCTCGTCCGCGGCGGTTTCGTCACGCGCGCGGTCGACCCGGAGGACGAGCGGAGGATGCGGGTGGAGATCACGCCGTCGGGCGTGGACGCCTACCGGCGGGTGATCGAACTCGAACGCGACGACGCGCCCGGCGGCGATTCTCCGGTCGCGGTCTCGGACCCGGCGACCCTGCGCCGGCTCCTGCTCGAAATCGTTCGTTCCCACAGCACTCCTCGTGACAGCCCGGGGGGTACCCGCGATCGGGTGATCCCACCCCTCCACGGAATGTGAGCTGCCACCCTCTCCGGAAAACGAGGAGATCCGTCCGAAGCGTGCGCGGTAGGGTGCCGCATGGTCTCCGCACCCCGGACCCACGCCGATGTCGTCTCCGCACTGCGAGCAGCCGGATGCGTGTTCGCCGAGGAGGAGGCGCAACTGCTCGTCGAGGCCGCCCCCACACCTTCGGATCTGGACCGGCTCGTCGCGAGAAGGGTCGGCGGCGAACCCCTCGAACACGTTCTGGGACAGGTCTTCTTCCACGGCAGGCGCATCGCGGTGCGAGAGGGGGTCTTCGTCCCCCGCCGGCGCACCGAGTACCTGGTGGACTGCGCGATCGATCTCGCGCGACCCGGCGCCGTGATCGTCGACATGTGTTGCGGATGCGGTGCCGTCGGTGCCGCGCTCGCCACCGCCGTCGAGGCGTGCGAGGTCTACGCGGTCGATATCGATCCCGTCGCCACCGCGTGTGCCCGCCTGAACCTGCCGCCCCACCGGGTGTTCGACGGTGATCTGTTCGATGCCCTGCCGGACATGCTGTGCGGTCGCGTCGACGTGCTCGTCGCCAACGCGCCCTACGTGCCCTCGGGGGCCATCGGATCGATGCCGCGGGAGGCACGCTGCAGCGAACCGCGACACGCACTGGACGGCGGGCCCGACGGACTGGACGTCCACCGCCGGCTCGTCGCCGACGCGGACCGGTGGCTCACCGACGGCGGGTCGCTGCTCGTCGAGTCGGCCGCGTCGCAGGGACCCGTCGTGCATGCCCTCATGACGCGGGCCGGGTTCGACGCCGAGGCGCGCGGTTCCGAGGAGGCCGATGCGACGGTCGTCATCGGCACCCGCCGATGACGTGCTCGCTGCCGCGAACATGTCAGTCGAGCGGCAACTGAGCGAAGATCGCGGTCGGCTGGGTCGACCCACCCGTCGGCTCGACGCTGAAGGCGAGCGCGGTGGCACCCGAGATGTCCTCGAGCACCGCGGTCGTCGACGGCGCGACGTCGTCGGGCGTCATCGTGCCCGCGGGCTCCATGCCCTCGGGACCGACCAGCCACATCTGGTAGACGCTGCCCTCGGCCGGCGGAGCGACGTTGTTCATCACCAGCACGCCCGCGTCCTCCTCCTTGGAGAACACCACGGTCGCGGTGCCGCCACCGTCGAGCTCGCCCGACGAGGTCCGTACGTCCTCGGCGGCGAAGACGCGTTCGCTCGTGCCCGGCTCGGACGTGGTCTGCCACTGACCGGCCACGACGACGCCGCCGATCGCGACGATCACGGCCGCTGCCGCGGCGAGCAGGAAGTTCCGCCGCCGGGCCTGCCGGCGTTCGTCGAGGGAGACGGGTGGGGGAAGGTGCTCGTCCTCCACCCGAGGTGCCTCGGGTTCACCGGGTTCTTCCGTGTGCGTCTTCTCGGCGGGCGTCTTCGTGGTGAGTTCGGCGTGGACCAGATCGAGCAGTCGCACCCGGAGTTCGGGCGGCGGTTCGGTCGCGGTACCGGCCGACATCGCTGCGAGAGTCTCGTGGACCTCGCGGACCTCGGTGTCGAACCGTTCGGACACCTCCGGGTCTGCTTCCGCGAGTCGCGCGGCGATCTCCCGGCGCTCCTCGGCTGTGACGGCGTCCAATGCGAAGACGGGTGCCATGTCGAGCAGATCGCGCGAGGAATCGTTCGCCTCGTCAGCCATCCACAGTCACCCCCAGACAATTCTTCAGTCGTTTCAGGCCGTCCCGGATGCGCGACTTGACCGTCGGCAACGGGGACGAAAGTTCTTCTGCCACTTCGGTGTAGGTAAAGCCTCTGTAGTAGGCGAGCTCGACGGAGCGTCGCTGCAGTTCGGTGAGCGAACCCAGGCACTCGTTCACCCGGCGGCGGTCGTCGCGTTGCGTGACCTCCTCGCTCACCGAGTCGAAGGCCGCGTCGACATTCGTCGAACCGTAGTGCGACTCGCGGTCGGCTCCGGACTGTTCGCTGCGGACCCGGTCGACGGCGCGCCGATGGGCGAGCGTGATGATCCACGACAGAGCGGAACCCTGACGCGGATCGTACCTGTCGGCCGACCTCCAGACCTGGAGGTAGACCTCCTGGGTGGTCTCCTCGCTGTAGCCCGGATCCCGCAGGACCCGCAGGACCATGCCGAAGACTCGGGAACGCGTCGCGTCGTACAGTTCGGCGAACGCCGTGGGGTCTTGCCGGGCCACCCGCTCGAGCAGTTCGCCGAGGGTATCGGTATGGCCTCCGACGCCGGTCATCGGCTCAGTCCGCTCATCGGGGAAAAGCCTAGCCGGGACATTCCCTCCACTCAAGGCAAGCGTGTCGACCACGAGCATCACCCCATCCACATCCGAGCACGTAGGACCGTCGCGAGATCGACCGGTAGCCGTTCGCCGCTGACGGTCGCGGTGAACACCGGAACACCGGGCCGCCGCAGGGCGACCGAAACCGCGAACATCTCGCCGGCCCGGGTGATGATGTCGATCTCGTCCGAGCGCAGCGTGTAGCAGTGCCGTCCGTTCCGGCGCGAATGGATCTCCGCGACCACGCAGGACAGTGAGCCGCTCGGATCGTGGCACCAGAACAGGTTCAGCGGATCCGATCCGAGACCGAGGCGCCGGATGTTCAGCAGCGCCGTGATCCGCCCGCCCGGAACCCGCACCCCGTCGGCCACGAGCTGGTCCTCGACCCGCCCGCGGAAGGTGTCGGAATCGCTCGCGGCGAAGTGGTCCCACGGTTCGAACCGCATCAGCGTGCGCAGCCACCACGACGAGGGCGCCGCCTCGTCGACGTCCATGACCCAGCTGAAGCCGCGGTACTCGAGCGAGGGGGGCTCGGCCGAGCCCTGCGCGTGCCGGACGAAGGTGCGGTAGATCGCCGGCGTGACCGCCTCCCGGCCACCCGGGAACTCGACGTCGTCGCCGATCATCGCGACTGCGTGGGGAAGGTCAGGATGCATGGTCGTCTCCGGGGCACGTGGTCGGTTTCCCCGACAGTGTGCACGTGAGGAAATCGGCCGTGGTGTCGGCCCACCAGCGCGGGTCGGTGAGGAGGAGATGTCCGGCTCCGGGCAGGGGCCGCCAGCGCGTGTTGACGCCCCGGTCTCCCGCCGCCATCGTCTGGCTCTGCGCCACCCGCGGATCGGACCGGGTGTCCTCCGTACCGTGCGCGACCAGCAGGTGCCGGCCCGCGGGGATCAGATCGGCGTCGTCGGCCGGCCACCACGGCGCCAGGGCGACGAGCGACTCGACTCCCTGCTGGGCCGCGAGGTGCGCGATCGCCCGCGCACCCATCGCGTGCCCGACCAGCCCGAGCCGGACGTCCCCGCGGCGCCGGGTCACCGACTCGATCGCTCGCAGACCGTCGCGGACCGGGCTCATGTGGTCGTCGTTCCACCCGCAGTACCGGTAGTCGACGAGGTCGACCGCGATGTCGTACTTGTTCAGCCGCAGGCGCAGGGCATCGGTGAACAGGCGCATGCGCAGCTGCGACAGATGCCACGCACGCGGCGGTGTGGTGCCGACCGGACGCCCACCGGGCAGCACGAGCACGTGAGCCGGTCGGAGATCCTCGACGTTGTCCATGACCTGCATTCGGAGCCGACCGTGATACGGATGGGTCGAACACCGGATACCGATCCGAAAAAAATTCTTTCGATCCGACCCATCCGCACCGCCCCGGGGATCGAATGCTCAGTGACACACCTGGTCGACGTGGCCGTTTCTCCGGTCACGGCATACGAAGGGAACCACGATCATGAACATCACTGCGCGCAAGAGCATGGCCGCCGTCGGAATCGGTGCGATGTCCCTCCTGGGTGTCGCTGCGTGTTCCGACGATTCGGGAAGCGACACGAACGAGACCACGATGGAAGAAACCGTCGAGGAGACCATCGTCGAGGAAACCACCACTGCCGCAACGGGAACCGCTGCTCCGGCCTCCGGCCCCGTCGGCCCGGGCTGCGCCGACTACGTCGCCGCGAACCCGACGGGCCCGTCGTCCGTCGAGGAACTCGCGAACCAGCCCGTCGCCGAGGCAGCCGGAAACGTGCCGATCCTGACCACTCTCACGCAGGCCCTGTCCGGCCAGCTCAACCCCGACGTCAACCTGGTCGAGACGCTCAACGGTGGCGAGTTCACCGTCTTCGCGCCGGTCGACGACGCGTTCGCCGCCCTGCCGCCGGAGACCGTCCAGACGCTGCAGACGGATTCGGCTCTGCTCACCGACATCCTCACCTACCACGTGGTTTCCGGTGAGCTGACCACCGCCGACATCGCCGGCACGCAGACCACCGTCCAGGGCGGCACCGTCGAGGTCGCCGGCGAGGGCGAGATGTGGACCGTCAACGACGCCAACGTCATCTGCGGTGGCATCGAGACCGAGAACGCCACGGTGTACCTGATCGACGGCGTCCTCCAGCCCCAGTAATCACCACCCGGTCGACGGAAAGGTAGAAGACATGCGTTGGTCCCGACACGGCGTTCGGGGGCTTGCGGCGGCGTTTGGCGCCGCCGCAGGCGCGCTCCTGTTCGCCACGCCCGCCGCCGCAGCGCCGCTCACCCCGGTTCCCGAGCTCGACGTGAACCGGTATGTGGGGCAGTGGTATCAGCTCGCCGCCAATCCGGCTCCCTACAACATCGACTGCGCTCGCGACACGACGGCGTTCTACACGCTGCTCGACGAACGCAACGTGCGCGTGGAGAACTCGTGCACCACGTTCACCGGTGATCGTCGCGGGATCACCGGGAACGCCCGCGTGAACGACACTGCTGCACTGCACGTCTCGTTCCCGGGGGTGCCGTTCCAGGATTCGCTCGACGGACCGAGCAACTACATCGTCACGCACCTCGCGGACGATTACTCGTGGGCATTCGTCGGTGACCCGTCGCGTATCTCCGGATTCGTGCTGTCGCGTTCGCCCGTCGTCGGCGATGACGCGTGGCGCGAGATCCGGAACGTCGTCGAGGCGAGTGGTTACAACTCGTGCCTGATGCTCACCTCGCCCACCACCGAGGGACTGCAGGAGATCAAACCGCTCTGCACCGTGTAACTCTCGGGGCGATCGGGGTGGTGTGTGGATCCGGAGGAAGATCCGCACACCACCCCGATTCGTCGTACCGAGAACATCCGCTCACGAATTCGCCATCCGCTACAGCAATTGCTGCAGCGGATGGCGAAGAACGTAGCGGATCGCTCTAGCGGCGGCCGGCCGTGCCCGCGATGTTCTCGAGCATCCCCCGGAAGATGATGCCGTGGAACGGGACGAGCACGTACCAGTAGAGGCGGCCGGCGATCCCGCGCGGGAAGAAGATCGCCCGTTGGTGCACACGCGACCGGCCCGACTCCAGCGGTTCGACCCTCCATTCGAGCCACGCCCCACCGGGTGCCCGCATCTCCGCGCGCAGACGCAGCAGAGTTGGGCGTTCGATCAGTTCGACGCGCCAGAAGTCCAGGGCATCGCCGGTGTGCAGGGTCTTCGGATCGCGGCGACCCCGGTCGAGACCGACGCCGCCGACGAAACGGTCGAGCCAGCCCCGGATCGTCCACGCCAACGGGAAGGAGTACCACCCGTTCTCGCCACCGATGCTCTCGACGACGGCGAAGACCTTCTCCGGAGACGAATCCGACTCGAGCGACCGCTCGTCGGTGAAGACGACCTCCCCCGCCCAGTCCGGGTCGGACGGAAGCGGATCGGCGGGTGCGCCGACCGGGGACGCGTTCGTCCACGTCGTCTCGACCTCTCCCCGCTCGATGCGGCCGAGGGCGAGCCGGACGGCGTCGCGATAGCCGGTGAGACCGGATTCCGGTGGAGGGATGATCGAGTCGATGTCGTGGTTGCGCATCACCGCGTCGGTCGACAGCGACTCGAGGAGCGCGCGACCGAGAGGCGGAGGAATCGGTGTCACCAGGCCGATCCACAGGCCCGCGAGCTTCGGGGTGAGGACGGGCAGGACGAGGATCCGGCGTTTCGTCAGACCGGCGACCTCCGAGTACTGCTGCATCATCTCGCCGTACCGCAGGACGTCGGGTCCACCGATGTCGTAGGTGCCGCTGCGGGGGAGGGATGCATCGGTGGCGGCGAGCAGGTAGTGCAGGACGTCGCGTACCGCGATGGGCTGGATCCGGTTGTTCACCCAGCGCGGGGTGGTCATGACGGGGAGCCGGTTGCTCAGGTGCCGGATCATCTCGAACGACGCCGAACCCGAACCGATCACGACGCCGGCCTGCAGCACGAGCGTCGGTACACCGGAATCCATCAGGATGCGTCCGACCTGGGCGCGTGAATACAGGTGCGGCGAGAGATCACCCGACTCCGGGTGCAGCCCGCCGAGGTACACGATGCGGGAGACACCGTTGTCCCGTGCCGCGTCGGCGACGTTCTGCGCCGCCCGCTTCTCCGCGTCGACGAATTCGTCGCGACCACCCATCGAATGCACCAGGTAGTACACGACGTCGATGTCGCGACACGCCTCGTGCAGCGATTCCGCGTCGTCGAGGTCGCCGCGGACGATCTCGACGTCGTCCGCCCACGGCACGTCGCGCAGCTTGTCGGGGCTGCGCGCGAGCACCCGTACCCGGTAACCCGCCTCGAGCAGGCGCGGAGCGAGCCGGCCACCGATGTAGCCGGTCGCTCCGGTGACCAGGACACGCTTTCCGCTCACGACTCCTCCAGGATGTGGCCGAGTTGATGACGCAGCGACGCTTCGAGATCGGGACGCCGGAAGCGGTGCCCGGCGTCGATCAACGCCTTCGGGACGACGAACTGGTCGGCCTGGGCCACCTCGCGCGCGCCCTCGTCGCCGAGCAGCAATCGCGGGCCGAAACCGGGGACGGGCAGCAGTGCGGGACGGTGCAGCACCGACGCCAGTACCCGGGTGTATTCCTCGTTTCGGACCGGTTGTGGTGCAACGGCGTTCACCGGTCCGGTCAGAGCGGGATCGGTGAGGGCGCGGTGGTAGACCTCGAGGAGGTCGTCGATGTCGATCCAGGAGAACCACTGCCGACCGTCACCGAGCCGGCCCCCGAGACCGCTCGCGAACAGCGGCCGCATCAACTGCAGTGTTCCGCCGCGGGGTGTCTGGACGATGCCGGTGCGCACGTGCACGACCCGCAGGCCCCTCTTCTCCGCGGGATGTGCTGCGGCCTCCCAGTCGGCGACGACGTCGGCGAGGAAACCCGTTCCACGGGATGCGTTCTCGTCGAGTGGTGTGTCACCCCGGTCGTAGCCGTAGAGACCGATCGCGGATGCGGAGACGAAGGTCGCGGGACCGTTGGGTGTGCTCGCGGCGAGTTCGGCGAGTCGGCGTGTCGGTTCGATGCGGCTGTCGCGGATCGCGGCCTTGTGGGAGTCGGTGAACCGTCCCGCGATCGACGCGCCCGCCAGGTGGACGACGGCGTCGACGCCTTCGAGCAGGTCGGGCGCCGGATCCTGCGGGTCCCAGCGTCGTTCGTCGGGCCCTTGCGGTTGCCGGCGCACCAGGCGGACGACCTGGTAGCCGCCCGTGGACAGGAAGGCTGTCAGGGCGGTACCGACGAGTCCGCTCGATCCGGTCACCGCGACCGTCGCCGGCCGGATGCCCTGCGCGTGCGACCAGCGGTGGCTCGCGAGATCGTCGGCGAGCTGGCGGTGCCGGTAGCGGAAGGTCTGGGTGAGGAAACGACCCGGTACCGGTGTGTCGACGCGATCGGTTACGCGGGTACGAAATTCGTCGACGACGTCGAAACGATGCTCGTGGCGCCACGAGCCGATGACGGTGGCGGGGCGCGACAACAGGCCGTCGTGCGAGAGTTCGTCGACGAAACGTGCTGGCGGATCGTAGTCCTCGGGGCTGTGCCGGGAGATCCAGCGCAGGCCACCGGGGAGACCGAGGACGGCCGTGCCGGATTCGAGGGAGTCGGCCTCGGCGACGACGTTCATCGGTTGCCAGGGTGGGATCAGGCGGAGGATGGCGCCGGGCCGGGAGTGCCAGTCGAACACCTCGTCGCGCGGTGCGTCGACGACGCTCGAGAATTCGATGCCCATGCCCTACCTCCCGTTTGCAGTGATGCTCACCCGGTGGTCACGGCGCCGGGGCGCCCGGTGGTCACGGCGCCGGAGCGGACTCCGGCGCCGTATCCACTCAAGCAGGAAGGACGCTGATCAGGAAGGTGTATGCGTCGACGAGCGGGTTGTGGATGGCCATGAAAGCTGCCTCGACGAGAGCGCGCACTGCGGTGTCCTTTCGTTGGGTGTACGGCGAACAGGTTGTCCGTCCAGAAGTTGTTCGGAGCACCACCACGACCGGATGGGTCGTGTCGCCGACTTTTTCATCGGGGTGAGCGAATCCGCTCGTATCTGTCCAGAGCGACGCGACGTTCGTGTGCGTGATCGACGACCGGCTCCGGATATCCGTCCGGAGGGCCGTCGGGCAGGCTGTGCACACGAGCGCCGTCGATGCTCCGCAGTTCGGGTACCCACCTGCGCACGTATTCACCCGTCGGATCGAACTTCTCGCCCTGCCGGGTCGGATTGAACACCCGGAAGTAGGGAGAGGCATCGGTGCCACTGCCCGCCGTCCACTGCCAATTGTGTTGGTTGGACGCCAGATCGCCGTCCACCAGGTGCTTCATGAAATGCCGTGCCCCACGCCACCACGGCAGGTGCAGGTCCTTCGTCAGGAACGACGCGACGATCATCCGCACCCGGTTGTGCATGACGCCCTCGGCGAGGAGTTGCCGCATCCCGGCGTCCACGATCGGGAATCCCGTCCGGCCCTCGCACCACGCGGCGAACAGGGCGTCGGCGTCGGGTCCGGAATCGTAGGTGATGGCGTCGAAGTCGCTGTTGTAATTGTTTCGGGCGGTCTCGGGCCGATGGAACAGGACGTCGGCGTAGAAATCTCGCCACGCCAGTTCGCTGCGAAAGGTGACGGCGCCCTCGTCCGACCGGTTCCTCATGTCGTGCAACAGGGTCCGCGGATGGATGCAGCCGAACTTCAGATAGGGGGACAGGCCGCTCGTGCCGTCGAAGGCCGGCCGGTCGCGGTCGGTGGCGTACCGCTCGAGCCCGTCGTCGAGGAATTCGTGCCACCGTTCCAGCGCGGCCGCCTCACCGGCGGGCGGTGCGGGTTCGTCACCCACCTCGGGAATCTGCACGCGTGCGGAGCAGCCGCTCGGGTCCACCCAGTCGGCGGTATCCGGTCCGGTCGCCACGGGGGAGTGCCATCCGTGGTCGTTCCAGGCGCGGCGGAAGGCCGAGAACACCTTGTATGCAGAGCCGTCGGGTTTCGTCACGCGGCCCGGCGTGACGGCGTAGGGGGAGCCGGTGGCCACCAACGGGACGTCGCCGAGCGCCTCGGCGACCGCCCGGTCGCGTCGCGTGCCGTAGGGGCCGTGGTCGGAGCTGATGTGAACCGCGGTCGCATCGAACTCGGCGGCGACCTGCGGCACCAGCGTCACCGGGTCTCCCTCGACGACGAGCAGTCGTCCGCCGAGATCCCGGTCGAGGGCTCGCAGGCATCCCATGAGGAAGTCGCGCCGGCGGGCCCCGGACGGACGGAGCAGCGCGTCGTCGAGGACGAACAGGGCGAGGACCTCGTCGGCGGCCTCGGTGGCGGAGAGCAGGGTGGGCAGATCGTTCAGTCGGAGATCACGACGGAACCAGATGATGCTGGGGCGGGCCATGGATCCAGTGTCGGGGACAATGGGTGCCATGTCCGACGCATTCGATGTACCGATCCGCGACGAGTCGATCCGGCTCGGTCAGTTCCTCAAGCTCGCAAGCCTCATCGAATCGGGTGCGGAGGCCAAGGAAGTGATCGCCGACGGGCTGGTGTCGGTCAACGGTGAGGTGGAGGTGCGTCGCGGCCGTCAGCTGAAGGTGGGCGATGTGGTGGAGATCGCCGGGGCGAGCGCGCGGGTCGCGCACGAATAGCGGGTCGACCCGCGCGCTCGGGTGATCAGTTCTCGGCGCGGACGACGACGCCGTCGGAGTCGCTGTAGACGATCTCGCCCGGGTTGAACGTCACGCCCCCGATCTCGACGGGCACGTTCTTCTCGCCGGAGCCGGTCTGGGTGCTCTTGCGCGGGTTGGTGCCGAGGGCCTTGATGCCGATGTCGAGCGTGCGCAGGATCGCGGAGTCGCGGACAGCGCCGTTGACGATGACCCCGGCCCAGCCGTTGTCGACACCGCGACCGGCGATGATGTCGCCGACGAGTGCGGTGTGGATGCTGCCGCCGCCGTCGACGACGAGCACGCCGCCGTTGCCCGGCTCGGAGAGGGTCTGCTTGACGAGCAGGTTGTCCTGGAAGCAGCGGATGGTGGTGATGGGACCGACGAACTCGGCGCGGCCACCGAACTGGATGAACTGCGTGTCGCAGCTGCGGATGTCCGGGCCGATCTCGTCGGCGAGGTCTGCAGTGGCTGTGAAGGCAGGGGCGTCACTCATGGTGCGAGGATAAGCGGGCGCAGTTCCCCGCACGGTGGGGAGGTCCGGTCAGGACGCGCGGCCGAAACGGCGCTCGTAGTCCTCGCGTTCGCGCGCGGCGCGGGCGCGTGCCTTCGCGCTGAGCAGTTCCGGATCGAGCCCGTGCTGCTGGAGGCGGTGCCGTTGCCAGATGGGCATCAGCGCCACCGAGAAGTAGATCCACGGCAGCAGCAGCAACAGCATCATCGCGATCGGGATCCACACCGGCCCAGGGATGAACAGGAACAGCAGGAGCAGCGGGATGATCGGCAGGTTCCATCGCAGCAGGTAGCGGCGTGCTCCGCCGGGGCCGAGGACGTCCTCGCGTACCCACTCCCGCATCTCGGGCGGTAGCGCGCGACCGAACATGTAGCCGATCCGCTGCAGGAAATTCGGTCGTGCACTACTCATCATGAGATCCAGGATAGGCCGTCACTTGTCGTAGAGGCCTGCCAGCCTGTCGGCGAAGTTGTCGACGACGACCTTCCTGCGCAGCTTCATGCTCGGTGTCAGGTCGCCCGACTCGACCGACAGTTCGCGTTCGATGATCGTGAACTTCTTGATCTGCTCCCACCGGTTGAGCTGCAGGTTCAGCTCGTCGATGTATCCGGAGATCAGTTCGTGGGTCTTCTCGTGCCGCGCGATGTCCTCGAACGATCCGCTCAACCCGTTCTTGTTCGCCCATTCGCCGACGGACTCGGGGTCGAGCGCCACCAGCGCCACGCAGTAGGGCTTGCCCTCGCCGTAGACGACGATCTCCGACGCATACGGGCACATGCCCCTGAAGGTCGCTGCCAGCGACGACGGGGCGACGTACTTGCCCTGCGACGTCTTGAACATGTCCTTCTTGCGGTCGGTGATGCGCAGGTAACCCTCGTCGTCGAGGCTGCCGATGTCGCCCGTGTGGAACCATCCGTCGTCGGAGAGCGACTCGGCGGTCGCGTCGGGCCGGTTGTGATAGCCGGTCATCACACCCGGGCCCCGGACGAGCACCTCGCCGTCCTCCGCGATGCGGACCTCCGTGCCCGGGACGGGCCAGCCCACCGTGCCGATGCGGTTGGCGTAGGGACGGTTGACGAACGTCGCGGCCGAGGTCTCCGTGAGGCCGTAACCCTCGAGGACGGGGATGCCGACGGCGTCGAACCACTCGCCGACGTCGGGGTTGAGCGCCGCCGACCCGGAGATGAAGAACCGCAGGCGGCCGCCGAAGCGTTCGCGGATGGTGGAGAAGACCAGCTTGTCGGCGAGGCCGTGCTGCAGGTTGTCGAGCAGTCCGGGCGACCTGCCGGCCTGCTTGGCCCTCGACATGTTCCGGCCCACGCCCACGGCCCAGTCGAAGATCTTCTTCTTGGCGCCGCCTTCCTCCTCCATCATTCCCTCGACGCGTGCGTGGGCCTTCTCGAAGATGCGCGGGGCCGCACCCATGAAGGTCGGGCGGACGACGGCGAGGTTCTCGACGATCTTGTCGACGCGTCCGTCCACAGCGGTGGGGAAGCCGATCTGCAGGGGGAGGGTGAGCAGCACCTTGCCGAAGACGTGGGACAGCGGCAGCCACAGGTACTGCAGGTCGTCGGAGGTGAGCATGTGCAGCGAGTCGATGGCGGCGGCCTCGTAGGTCCACGCCGAGTGCGGCAGGCGCACGCCCTTGGGCTTACCGGTGGTGCCCGAGGTGTAGATGAGGGTGGCCAGGTGCTCGGCCCTGATGCTGTGGATCCGGTTCAGCACCGCGCCGGAGTCCTCGGCGAGCAGGCCGCGGCCCAGTTCGGCGAGTTCGTCGAAGGTGATGACCCAGTCGCCGTCGCCGGTGCCGTCGAGGACCACGACCTTCGCCACGTCGGGTAGATCGCCGCGGTGGCCCACGAGTTTCTCGACCTGCCCGGCGTCCTCGGCGATGACGATCCGGCTGCCGGAGTCGGCGACGATGAACGCGACGTCGTCGGCGTGGGTGGTGGGGTAGACGGTGGTGGTCGCGGCGCCCGCGCACATGACGGCGAGGTCGCCGAGCACCCATTCGTAGCGGGTGGACGACGCGAGGGCCACGCGGTCCTCGGGCTCGATACCCAGAGCGATCAGGCCGGCCGCGAGCAGGCGTACCCGATCACCGGTCTGTTCCCACGTGACCGACGTCCAGCCGTCCTTCCCGTCGGGGAAGCGGAAGGCCTCGGCGTCGGGTGTGGCGGCCACTCGATCGATCAACAGGCGGGCGACCGAGGGAGCCCGGTTGTCGATGACCGCTCGGTCGACCTTTTCCTCGGAGACGCGCGTCGTTGTCGTCATATATCGAAGTCTAGGTAGCGGAACCGTCCTTCTGGTGAATATAAGTTGGAACTTATATAGTGGGGCCATGCACGGGTTCGAGGTCCTCGCAGATCCGGTTCGCCGCCGCATTCTGGAACTGCTCGCGGGCGGTCCGCAGGCGGCCGGGGAGATCGTCGCGGCGATCGGCCGGGAGTTCTCCATATCCCAGCCGGCGGTCTCACAACATCTCAAGATCCTGCGCGACCAGCGGTTCACCGTCGTCCACAAGGACGGCACCCGCCGCTACTACGAACTCGATCCCGCAGTCCTCGTGGAACTCGAGGACTGGCTCGCGGGCCTGCATCCCCCGGTCTTCGCGGCGCTCGACGCGCTGGAGACCGAGATCGCGCGCGGCAAGCGTGAGCGGCGGAACCGCGACGCCGTCCCGCCCGCGCTCCCTGCTTCCGACGAGAGAAGGAAATCCTCATGAAGAATGTGATCACGGGCAACGAGACGAGTCGCCGCACGGTCGGTCGTCGCACCGTCGAGGGCCACGAAGCCAAGGTCGTCACGATCTCGCGCAGCTACCGCACGAGCGCCGAGGACCTGTGGGAGGCATGCACCGACCCGCGACGCATCCCGCGCTGGTTCCTGCCCGTCGAGGGAGACCTCGAGGTCGGTGGCCGGTACCAGCTCCAGGGCAACGCCGGTGGCGAGATCCTTACCTGCGATCCGCCCAGGACGTTCACGGCCACCTGGGAATTCGCGGGCCAGGTGAGCTGGATCGAGGTGTCGGTCCTGCCCGAACCGGGAGACCGTGCGCGCCTCGAACTCTCGCACATCGCCCGCCCCGACGAGCACTGGGAGCAGTACGGCCCGGGCGCGGTCGGTATCGGTTGGGACCAGGCACTTCTCGGACTCGGCCTGCACATCGAATCGGGAGAGGCGGTGGATCCGAAGGAATTCGAATCCTGGTCGATGTCCGAGGAAGGCCTGCAGTTCGTCCGCGACAGCAGCGCGGCCTGGTGCGAGGCCGACATCGCCGCGGGCGAGGACCCCGAACAGGCGCGCGCCGCCGCCGAACGGACGAGTGCGTTCTACACGGGCGGATAGAGAGCCGGATCAGGCAGGGGCGCCGACGCCGACCACGTCGAGATCGTGGCCGATCACCAGGCGCCCGTCGAATCCGGCGCCGCATCCTTCCCAGGTGGAATCGGGTCGATTGCCCGGGACCATGTGTGAGAGTACCAGCGTTCCCACGCCCGCTTCCCGGGCGATCGGACCGAGATCCTCGATGAGGGTGTGTGATTGGACGAGGTGCTGGTATAGCCCTTCCTGGGCATCCGTGCGGGGCTCGGGGAACAACGACTCCGGCCAGGCCGGGTCGATTACCTCGTGTACCAGAACGTCCGCTCCCCGTGCGAGTTTCACAAGATTGGGTGTGGGGCCGGTGTCTCCGGAGAAGACGATCGAACCGTCGTCGCTGTCGAAACGGTAGGCGAGAGCGGGAAAGACGGGAGCGTGGTCGACCATGGTCGCGGACACCCGGACGCGGTCGTCCTCGAAGAAGGTGAACGGTTCCATGTCGGGGCAGGGGTTGCCGTTCGGATCGGCCAGATACTGCGCCGGTACCGGAACGTCGAAGGCCTCCCACAGGGCGTCGGGGGCGGGCTTGCGGTTGTCGAACAGACGATCGTTGAAATCGGTGGCGAACGCCTGGACGATCAGGTCCGTCATCTCCCGGGTACCCGGTGTCGGATTGCCGGGTGCCACGGGTTCCGGTGCGGGGCCCTGCCCGAACAGGGGTGGGAGTACTCCACGATTGCCCGGGCCGTAGACGGGGATCTTCTCCACGTGCTGCAGTCCGTTGTAGATCCCCTCGGTGAGGATGTTGTTGAGGTCGACGACATGATCGGAATGGAGATGGGTCAGGAAGATGCCGCCCAGGGCATCGAGGGGGCCGTCGATATCGGTGTCGAAGTTGGGTCCGAGTTCCGCCCCTCGTAGGCGCCGCATGACACCGTGACCGGCGTCGACGAGGTAGTACCGGTCTCCGACCACGACGGCGGAGGAGATGCCTTCGCGTTCGCTCCCCGGCCAGTAGGGAGGACCGCCCGAGGTGCCGAGCAGAACCAGGCGCGTACGCTGCCCCCGATACGGCTCCGGCGCGAACCGGCGATCGGGCGATGGAGCCGCAACAGCCGTGTCGGTACCGGGACTGCATGCGGTGGCCGCCACAGCCGTGGCGCCGACGGCGAAACTGGCCAACAACTTTCGTCGGGACACTCCGGCCGAGTACAGCCGTCCCAGAACATCACACATGTACACGCTCCCCTCCGGTCGAGTCGCCGCGAACCGTTCCGTGATCCGATGTGACGCAGACCATATTTCCGGGATGAGGGGGCGTCGATCCGGTGAGCGCGGTCGTGATCCGGTGAGCGCGGCCGGACCACACGATCCGCCCGATGTCGGTGCCCCGCCGCTCGTGTTCAACCGTCCGAGCGTCGCCGCTGCCGGGCGTTCGCGTGTGCGGCAGCCGAACGCAGTACCTGCGGCGTGCGTCGCGCCGCCCGGAGAACGACGCGGTCGAAGGTGTTGAGCGAGACTCGTTTCCGCGGCGCCTGCAGGGACGGCTGTCCGCCGGTCAGGGCGAACAGGTGGACCTTGCCCGGCACGCCGGCGAGCCGATGCGAGCCCCTGTCGGCGAACTGCAGTCCCGATCCACCGGCCAGCTCGCGCACATGGCTCGAGACGAGCACCTCGCCGGGGCCCGCCGCTGCGCCGATGCGTGCCCCCACGTGCACGGTCAGACCGGTGACGTCCGTCCCGGTGGGCTCGACGGTGCCGGCGTGCACCCCGGCGCGCACCTCGAACCCGAGGCGGCGGGCCTCCGCGACGATCCGCGCCGCGCACTGCACGGCGGCCACGGGCCCGTCGAACAGACTGAAGGTGCCGTCCCCGACGATGCTCATCAGCTCTCCACCCGCTTCGGTCACGGCGAACCGCACGTCGCGTTCGTGACGCGCGAGCAGAGCCCGGTAGGACGTGTCGCCGATGCGTGCGAGGAGCCTGGTCGATCCCACGATGTCGGTGAACAGGGTGGCCGCGAACCGCCGGCCGGCGTCGACGGGCGGGACGGACCCGCGGACGAGTTCCTCGACGATCGTCTGGACCTGCGACCACGCTTCGCCGAGAGCGGCGCCGCGCGGTGACGGCCGCGTGATCACGAATTCTCCGTGCGGCACCAGATCGGCCACATGTCTCGCCGCGGCCATCGGCATCGAGCCTCCGGCGAGCAGCACCACCTTCGTCGGGCACTGCACGGAGGCGAGGGCATGCGAATAGTCGATCCGCAGACTCGCCTCGAGGTGGGCGCTCATCGTGCTCGGCGACGCGGAGCACCGTTCGAGCATGGCCATCAGCCGACGGTTGTAAGGGCTGTCGACGTGGAGGTCGGTCAGCGCCATCGTGCGTCCCTCGCCCCAGTGCCGCACGGCGTCGCGCCACAGCGCGACGAACTCGTCGACCTCGGATTCGGTCCACCCGTGCGGGGGCCGGTCGTAATCGAGCAACGGTTCGCAGTACGGCGAGATCAACATCAGTGCGTTGACACGTTCGGGTGCGGTCGCCGCGACCAGCACCTGTGGGCCACATGTGCTGTGGATCCCGACGAGGGTGGCGTGCCGGATCTGCTCGGCGTCCATGAGGGCGACGACGTCCTCGGCCTGTTGTTCGATCGTGGGCACGTGATCGACGGGATCGGAGAGCCCGAAACCGCGACGCTGGAAGTAGACGGCGCGCGAATAGGCGGCGAGGCGTTCGAAGAGCGAGTGCATGTACGGATCGGTCCACAACAGGTCCAGATGCATCTGGACCTCGAAGAACCACACGACGTCGGTCGGGCCCGTTCCGACCACCCCGTAGGCCAGATTGTGACCGTCGCGGGGCAGGTACCGGGTGACCGGCGGATCCACTCGTACAGCCTAGCGAGGTAGAACGGAAGAGGTCGTGTTCCGGAGGTAGGGCTGCCGTGCAGGACTCGTGGAATCGAACGATTTACACTTGATCGCCCGGTTCGTCGGGTAATGAGCTTGTCCGCCGGAGAGGGATGTTCTCATGACACGTTCGTCGGAAGACGGAGATCTCGGTCGTCGTATCGCGCAGCTGGCGCGTGGCTTCTACCGTCCGACCGATCTCGACGAGACTCTGCGCGGTGTGACGGCGGCGGCCGTCGAACTGGTGAAGGGGGCCGCCTGTGCCGACATCCTCATCGTGACCGGACGCAAGCACTTCCGTTCCCTCGCCGCGACCTCGGAGATCGCCGAGCACCTCGACGACGTCCAGGAACAGTTCGGCGAGGGTCCGTGCCTCGATGCGAGCTTCAAGTACCTCGTGGTGCGCGCCGACGACCTTCGGACGGAAACACGCTGGCCACGTTTTGCGAAGGCCGCCGTGGATGCGGGTGTGCTCGGCGCCTTGTCGTTCCAGCTGTATCTCGATCAGGAGAGCATGGGCGCGCTGAACATGTTCTCCTTCGAGGCCGACGCATTCGGTCCTCTCGCGGAGGCGACCGCCGAGGTCCTGGCCGCCCACGCGGCGATGGCGATGAGCGCGGCGCGCAGTCAGGGGCAGTTCGCGTCCGCCCTGGCGACCCGCGACATCATCGGGCAGGCGAAGGGCATGATCATGGAACGTTTCGGTATCGACGCCGTCGCGGCCTTCGAACTGTTACGCAAGCTCTCGCAGGACAGCAACGTCCCCCTCGCCGAGATCGCCCGGCGGATCGTCGAGGCCGGTCCCGAGCGCAAGGGCGACGAGCACAAGCACGAGGCGGAGGCCGACCCCCACGTCTGTGTGACAGCACACACCCCGCCCGGGTAGGTTTGGTGAAACCGCAAGTACTACTCACCGGTAGGGGTGCATCATGCCAGCTCCGAGCGCTGCGACCTTCCAGCGTCTTGCCGACCTCATCGCGATCCCCGACGCCGCAGAGCGGACCACCCGCCCCGTCGTCGAGGCGTTCACCGGACGGGAGCTGGCCACCGTGCCGGTCGGCACGGCCGAGGACGCGAAGGCCGCGATCGACCGGGCCCGTACCGCGCAGGTCGCGTGGGCGAAGCTCCCCGTCGAGAAGCGTGCCGCGATCATGCACCGCTACCGCGAGCTCGTGCTCTCCCGACGCGAGCAGCTCATGGACATGGCGCAGGCCGAGACAGGCAAGTCCCGCGTCTCCGCGCAGGAAGAGGTGCTCGACATCTCGATGACCGCGCGGTTCTACGCGCGCGTCGCACCGAAGCTCCTGCGCCCCCGCAAGGCCACGGGCATGCTGCCGG
>Ga0180216_1000669_pt1 | contig 33725 bp, 34 predicted proteins | sample eDN3rd37CBELigMG_FD_128879 | JGI IMG/M metagenome (GOLD analysis project Ga0180216, IMG submission 128879) | Enriched Miracle-Growth compost microbial communities from Emeryville, California, USA - eDNA 3rd pass 37_C BE-Lig MG (version 2)... ... | reverse complement strand
GGTTCAATCACGGACCATTCGAAATCTGTTAAATCAAAACGCGCCATCGCTGCCTCCAAATCAATGGAGACAGTGAATCACAAGCCATTCAAACCGAAAACTATTTTATGGGTATGTCACCTAATCGGGCATAGTGACGGGCAAGTGAATCCGTCGCGTACATATGTCCGGTCCCGCGAAAGGCGTTGCGCGGAAACTGGTCGGTCAGGATCAGAAGCGCCAATGCGCCTTCCGGTGTTTCCATCCAGCCGTCATGCAGGCGCTCGGCGACCTCCATATGCAGATCGAGAAAGCGCTCATTGAATCTTCGGTCGAAGTTCTTGTCCTTGTCGAACCATCGGCCTTCGGCACCGGCCACCTTCCAGAAGCTGACAACATCTGAAATCAGCTCCTCATCCCCGCGACGACGTGTTCCAGGCATGGCGATCATAATGGCGCCTCCGGTTTCGCGGGCTTTCCCGGCGCATTTCCGTGGATCAGATCCCGGCCGGCATAAATGCCGCCAACCGTCTCGATCTCGAAGCGTTCGGCGTCGCGCCGGCGGATGTCAGCCATCAACTCCGTTGCCGCTTCCGGCGCGTCGCCGAGAACGACTAGTGCCCGTTCGCCCAAAATAAGTGCGGATTCGAAGGTCTCGCGCACCTGATAGTCGACCCCGGCATTGATCAGTTCGATTGCATGCTCGCGGTCGATCGAGCGTGCCAAAACCGGCACGAGTGGAAACTCGTGTCTGGCAAGCTCGGCAATCGCGTTGGCGGCCTTCGCATCGTTGACGGCGATGACGATCGCCTTCGCATGTTCTGCACCGGCGGCATGAAGGATGTCGAGGCGCGAACCATCCCCATAATAGACCTTGAATCCGAAATCTTCGGCATTCCGGATCGCCTCGGTGCTCGTCTCGATGATCGAAATCGAATGTCCGCGCGACAAAAGTGGCTGGCTGACGATCTGGCCGAAGCGGCCAAAGCCAATGAGTAGAACGTTGCCCGACAGGTTGTCCGCGACTTCGACGCCTTCCATCGACTGTGCTGTTTTCGGCAACAATCTATCATGAAGGATGATCATCAAAGGGGTCAGTACCATCGAGATGATGATGATCGCTGTCAGGTTGGCATTCCACTCCGCCGTCAGAATACCGAATTGCGTGGCGGTCGCATAAAGTACGAAGGCGAACTCGCCGCCTTGCGCCATTAGCACCGTACGCTCGATGGCCTCGCGATTGTCGGCCTTGAGTAACCGGGCGACCCCGTAAATCACCGCCATCTTGAGGGTCATGAAGGCCGGAACCGAGATCGCGATCACGGCCCAGTTCGCTGTGATGATGTTGAGGTCAAGTGCCATGCCGACACCGAGGAAGAATAACCCCAGCAGCAGTCCGCGGAACGGCTCAACATCGGCCTCGAGTTGATGGCGGAAGGAAGACTCCGACAGGAGCACGCCCGCGAGGAATGCTCCCATGGCCATTGAGAGCCCTCCGGCTTGCATCAGCACCGCAGCTCCGAGTACGACCAGAAGGGCTGCCGCCGTCATCACTTCACGCGCCCCAAAGCGCGCGAGCAAACGGAACATTGGATCGAGCAGATAACGCCCAGCCAGCACCAGCGCCGCGATTGCAGCAAGGCCGATTACGACACCCATAAGCCGGTCGCCCACTGTCGCCTCGGCCGCACCCGGGGCGAGGAACGCTACAAGCGCGAGTAGTGGAACGATTGCTAGGTCCTCTAACAAGAGAATGGCGATGATGCGTCTGCCCTTGGGCAATCCCATCTCGCCGCGCTCCTGCAGCATCTGCATAACAATGGCCGTGGAAGTCAGTACGAAGCCTGTGCCGGCGACGAAACTCGCCGCAGTCGGATAGCCAAGCGCTATACCGACCCATGCAAGCACTGCAATGGCGACGCCAACCTGCAACAAGCCGAGTCCGAAGATCTCGCCACGCATGGCCCACAGGCGCGATGGTTGCATTTCGAGACCAATGATGAATAGGAACAGCACGACGCCGAGTTCAGCGACATGAATGATCGATTGCGCGTCGTGGAAGAAGCCGAGACCGAACGGGCCGATTGCAAGTCCAGCGGCCAGGTAGCCGAGAACCGAACCGAGCCCAACCCGGCGGAACAGCGGTACGGCAACGACTGCGGCCGCAAGCAGAACGACGACGGCGATCAGGTCGATGCCGCCATGACTGGCCGCTTCGGCGGCCTGGGTAACAGTTTCAGCGGCCATGGCCTGGTTTTCTCTTATTTTGACGGAATGCGGAATTCTGTAATCAGTCCGTCGAGGATGGTCACATAGGCCTGACTGCGGCCATTGAAGACGCGGCTCTGCCAGTCGAACACGATGTGCGTCGTATCAGCCTTGGTAACCACTTCAAGGACTGCCATTCTGGCCTGAGCTCCGATCGCATCTGAACGTGCCCACGACCGCACTCCATCGGCCCCCCTGAGGATGCGTCCCCAGTCATTGATGATGCCATCCGGGGAAAAGGCAGCAACGAAGGCATCTTCGTCGCCCGCGTTTATCGCATTGACGGCGGATTGAAGGGCTGGCGGAAGAGTGACCGACATGGTTGTTCTTTCTTGTTGGTGAGGAGGCAAATGCGGCGGGGCGATTCCCCCGAGTTGCCATATGGCAACCGCCGACACGATTGCGGGGACCGCAAAGACGACAAGAAGGATCGGCAATTCCTGAGCCACTGTATAGCCGGCCCGCGTGACGCCAACCCACATATTCGTCAGAGCGATTGCAAACCAGACTGGAATAAAAAACTTGGCCGCGGCGACGACCCCGGAGAGATCTCCGCCCCAGAGTTTGCCGAAGAGCAAAAAGACCCCGAGCAGAAGGATTCCGCCTGCTATGACGAGAAGCATGTGCATGCGTATTTTCCTCCATCCTCGGTGCGTGACCGAAAAGTTGATTGAAACCGGGGCCACCAATTAGGCTGCAGCGTCGTTGCCGCGGTCGATCAGGACAATGCTGTGCTTTTCTGCCCAGGACGAGGCATCGAGAAGCGTGGTCAATCGCTGTGCTGCAGCTGCCGCCCAGCCTTGATCGCGCCCATCGTTGTCGTCCCAGGCCTCGAAAAACAGGCGCTCATTCGCGTTTTCCAGATTCCGGAACAAGGAAAAGACCCGGTTTCCGCTGGCGTTGCGCATGTGCGAAGCCAGGTCGGCGAAGGCCTCTTCCAAGACTTTGAATGCGTCGCCGTCGGCGGATTTCAGAATGACAGCGCGGAACTTGCCACCACCGATGCTTTTTGCGCTCTGACGGAGACGGGGGTGCTGTGGTTCGACCTCCTGCAGCCGGCGCTCCTCAAATTCGCCGGTCAGGGCGTCTGCTTCAAGTCCGCGAACGTGGATGTAATAGGGTTGCCGTGCATGCTCATGTTCAAGCGCCGCCTTGCTTGCCCAATGCTCCAGAAGGTAGATGGTCTGTACATTGCCCGCGTCTTCGAATAGATCGAAACCGAGATTCCCCGGCTCGCTGCGAGCGCCTGCTGCCTCGTCTTTCATGGCATTCAGATAAGTGGCCAATTGTTCCGGCTTCACTTTCAGCGTCACGAAAAGCCGCAACTCATCGGATGCGTCCGACATCGGTTTCTCCTTAGAAAATAGTAACGATCCCCATCGGGGATCGGCGTGCGTTCTTCCCGTGATGATCCATGTTCTTCGGATCGGCCGGCGCGCTTCATGAAAAGCGCCAGCCGTTGTCCGGGGGGAGCGTTCAGAGGCAGAACGGCACGTCGCTGTCACGCCCCTGAACGGTCATTTTACTTGGTGGTATAGCCGCCATTGACGAGGATGGTCTGGCCGGTCATCCACCAGCCGTCCGAGACGAGGAAGCGGATATAGGGGACGATATCCTCGATGTCGGTGAGGCCGGTCTTGGAGAACTTCGACAGTGCCGCGGCCGTCTTGTGATAGGCGACGGCATCCTCGCCTTCAGCCGGATAGAAGAAGGGCGTGTCCATCGGGCCCGGGCCGATCGCCGTCACCGAGATGCCGCGATCACCGAATTCCTTGGAGGCTGCACGCGTGAAATGCTCGACCGGCGCCTTGGTGCCGGCATAACTCGAATAAAATGGCGTATATGCGCCGAGCAGCGAGGTTACCAGCGTGCAGATCTTGCCGTTGTCATTGAGATGCTTGCCAGCCTCTTTGAGGAAGAAGAATGCGGACTTGGCGTTGACCGCACTCATTTCATCATATTCGGCTTCCGAGATTTCGACGATCGGCTTCTTCAGCACCTTGCCAACGGTGTTGATGGCGATGTCGGGCTTGCCAACAGCGGCGACCGCGTCGGCAAACAACTTTTCCACCGCGCCGGCTGTCGTGAGATCAGCCTGGATCGCGACCGCCTCGGCTCCAGCAGCCTTGACGGCGGCAACCGTCGCATCGGCTTCCGCCTTCGTTGCTGCGCTGTTGTAGTGGATCGCGACAGCTTTCGCGCCCTGCTTGGCGAGATCGCGAGCGATCAAACCACCGAGGTTTTTCGCCCCTCCGGCGATAATGACAGTTTTACCCTTGATGCTGTGATCAGCCATGATGTCGGTCTCCTTGCTTGTATGCGACCGCGTCATGCCGCCGCTTTCGAGAGCACATAGTATCGTCTATGATTATCCTATAAAGTTGATCATTCTGACATCACTTGTCAGAAAGTCTGGACAATAAAAGGTATTCTAATTTGGACCGCATCGATCTGTTTCGCATCTTTGCCCGTGTTGTCGAATGCTCAAGCTTTACCCGTGCAGCGGATACGCTTGGTATGCCTCGATCGTCGGTGTCGGCCGCGGTGCTGGAGTTGGAGGCTCGGATCGGGGCGAGACTTCTGCATCGGACAACCAGAGTGGTGTCGCCGACGCAAGATGGTTCGGCCTTCTACGATCGCTGCGTGCGCCTGATCGCCGACGTCGAGGAGACCGAGAACATCTTCCGTCAATCCGCGACCCCGGCGGGCAAGCTGCGTATCGACGTTCCCGGCCGTATCGGGCGCCTCATTATTGCCCCGGCGCTGTCAGCCTTCCTGGACGAATACCCGGAGATAGACATCGATCTGGGCGTTACCGACCGCGCAGTGAACCTCGTCGGCGAGAGCGTCGACTGTGTGTTGCGGGTTGGGCCACTTGCCGATTCCGGCCTGATTGCGCGTGCGATTGGGGAACTCCAACTCATCAATGTGGCGAGTCCTGACTATCTCAAACGACATGGGATGCCCAAGTCGCCTGACGATTTGCAGGGCCACGTCGCGGTCAACTATGCATCGCCCTCGAGCGGAAGAGTTGAATCATGGGAATGGCTAGAGGGAGGAGCGTTGCAATCCACGCCCATGCGCAGTCGTGTCACTGTCAACAGCGCCGAGGCCTACATCGCCTGCTGCCTGGCCGGTCTTGGCCTGATCCAGATCCCAGCCTATGACGTCAGGCATCACATCGAAGCGGGCGAGCTCGTTGAGGGGCATTGCCAAGTTGTTTGAATAGGGCTTTGAGCAGCTTTCGCCTGTGTTTATCAAGCGGTCATTTCGGTCGTGTAGTCACGCCATAATGCAAATGCATCGGTACGTGCATGGCGGTAGGAGATAGCAGTGAGATTATAGCGGCGAGGACGGAAGATGGTGTTGATTTGATCGTGTGCTGACAAGAAGCGTTGGGCTTGACGAGGCGATTTGAACCGCCCCATGATTTTCTCCCGTTTTCGGCTCAGGCGGTGCGAATTTTCAATTCTGTTGTTCAGGCCTTTATGAGCACGATGATCGGCATCTGGCGCGATTTTTTGTACTGGCTTGGTATAGCTGCGCAGCTTATCCGTCACAACGACACGTGGTTGACCGTATTGCCGGATCAGTCTGGTGAAAAAACGCTTGGCAGCCTTTGTGTTACGGCGTGTTTGAACCAGAATATCAAGAACATCGCCATCTGCGTCAATGGCCCGCCAAAGCCAATACTTCTTTCCCCCAATCGTGATGACGACCTCATCAATGTGCCATTTGTCGTTTGGCTTTGGTCGATCCCTGCGGATACAGTCCGCAAAATGACGACCAAAGCGATTAATCCAGAGGCGAATGGTTTCCCGGCTGACAATGACGCCGCGCTCGGCAAGCAGGTCTTCCACATCGGCCGTGCTCAGCGCAAACCTGTAATAGGCCCATACTGCATAAGCGACAATCTCACGCGGAAAACGAAATCCCTTCAACCGGGGAAAAGAACTCGGTAATTTCATGCCTCATCGATACCGGAAACAACTAGATCAAACAACTTGGCAGTGCCCTTCTCCTGGTTCATCCGGTTACGGACGGTTTCACGAAGGGCGACGATTACAGCATCGGTGATGCTTGTGCGGTCAATGCGCGCAAGCTCGCGCGCGAGCCTATCGGCCTCCGGATTGCGAATATGCAGTGCCATTTGAGTAGCTCCAAGGCGGCCGACCTCTATATTAAAATTGAAGTCATACTAAAAAAATGTTGACATGACTCGCTGAGTGGGTTGTATTTTGAATAAATACTAAAAAAGAGGGACAATGAGCGATCTCGCCAAAATTATCGAGGCTGATCAGCAGCCGCTAGGAAAGCGTTTGCGTAGCCGCCGAAAGGCGTTGAAGCTGACGCTTCAGGAAGTTGCAGATCAAGCAGAACTGTCAGTAGGATTCATATCTCAAATCGAGCGCGGCATTGCCGTGCCTTCCCTCGTTTCACTGGTTGCCGTTTGCCGGGTGCTTGACGTCGATGTGGGAACCTTTTTCCAGAAGTCTCAGCCTCAGGGGCCAATTACACGTCGAGATAATAGACCGCTTTATGGCCTCGGCTCATTGACGGGAAAAGATGTTACTTACGAGAGGTTATCGGCGGCCTTTCCCGGCAATATTCTGCGCTCGACATTGATCCACGAACCTCCGGGCTTTCGAAGTGAACCGACATCTCATGAGGGGGAAGAGATCTATTACATCGTTCGCGGTTCGTTGACGCTTGAGCTGGAAGGCGAAATTACGATCCTGAACGAGGGCGATACCGCACATTTCCCGTCCTCCCAGACACACGTCACCTGGAATCATACAGGCGACACGACGATCGTTTTTCACACATGCACAATGGACGTGTTCGGTGACGAAAATCAGGGGACCGGTTCGGAAAATGTCCTTGCTGTAACAAGAGCTGTCAACCGACGTGGTGCACCAAAATAACAACAAATAGGGGAACTAAAATGAGATCTGGCATCAAACTGTTATTGGCCGCATTTTTGGCCACTACATCTATCCAGAATCAAGCGACCGCAGACACCGTACTCAGGCTTGATGAGTCGCCCGTTGGCGAACTCGATCCCGCCAAAGCGTCAGATTACGCCGACTCCATTCTGATGTTCAACATCTATGATGCACTGGTAGTTCCCAAACAGGGAAAGCCTGGCTATGAGCCGTTTATTGCTGAATCATGGGAAAGCACTGACGGCAAGGTCTTTACGTTCAGATTGCGCGACGATGTAAAATTTCAGAGCGGAAATCCGCTTACCGCAGATGATGTCGTCTTTTCGCTTGATCGCATGCGCGCCCTTGGCCAAGGGCTGTCATACCTCTTCGACAAAGTGGAAAAGGCAGAGGCGATAGATGCTTCAACTGTCCGTTTCACCTTGAAAGAAATCTATGCCCCTTTCATTTCGGCACTCACGCGTCTGCCTATTGTCGACAAGAAACTCGTAATGGCCAATCTGGGGGATGGCAATGGTCCTATGAAGGACTGGGGCCAGGCATTTCTTTCGAACCATGCTGCTGGCAGTGGTGCTTACACCGTCATTTCGCACAATCCGCAAGAAGAGACGGTAATGGCCAAGAACCCGGCTTATTTTCTCGGAGTGCCCGCTACAGCGCCAGATAAGGTGCGTCTGCGCTATGGCCTGGAAGCAGCCACTGTGCGCACGTTGATTGCGCAGGGCGAGCACGAAATCTCCTCGCAATGGCTGCCTCCGGAAGTACTCAAGTCGCTCGCTGCCGATGGAGCCCAATTGCTCACAGAAAGGGGAACGTCCGGGTTTTATATCAAGCTGAATACGACGAAGCCTCCTTTCGACGACGTTAACTGCCGCCTCTCAGTCAGCTACGCCTTTGATTATGGTACGGGCGTTAAGATGGTGGCCATCACAGACAATGTTTCCCTGGGCAGTCCTGCTACCGGACCACTCCCGGTCGGCATGTTGGGAGCTCTTCCCAATGAACAACCCCTCAAGCAGGACCTCACCAAGGCGAAAGAATATCTCAGCGCGTGCAAATATAAGCCAGAGGATATGAATATCGATATATCCTGGACGGGTGAGGTTCCAATAGAGGAGCGGTTCGCACTCCTTCTGCAGGCCAATCTCTCGCAGATTGGCATAAAGGCGAAAGTCAGCAAGGTGCCTTGGGCTCTATTCTCCGATCAGGTATCAAAGGCCGAACGTACACCCGTTGTCTCGCAGGTCTTCGTGAACACGATGACGGGTGATCCGGATACTCTCCTATCTAACATGTATCATTCGAGCGCTGCGGGTACCTGGATGTCGCCAGAACATCTGAAAGATGAACAAGTCGACGCTCTGCTGGAGAAGGCTCGTACAACACTTGATGAAGCAGCGCGTGCCAAGATCTATGAAGATCTCAATAGGCGGCTGCTCGCAATCGCCCCCTCGATTTTCGCTCAGGATCAAATTTCAGTCTTCGCCGCTTCTGACAAAGTCTTGGTTCCGGCGCTGACTGATCCGTCCAAGGCCTTCGCGCTAGCCGGGTTCGGCATGAGTTTCCGCCTGATGGAAATGAAGCAGTAGTTACCGACGAAACCCGGGTCGTTCATTAGCGGCCCCGCCTTTCAACCGGAATTTGATTATGTCACCGTTCATCCGCCTCCTAGCGAAGCGGCTAGGTACCTCTTTGCTTGTTCTCATAGGGGTATCAGTGCTGATATTTGCTATCGCTCGGGTAATTCCCGGCGACCCGGCGCGCATCGCGCTCGGACCAAACGCGACGCCCGAAGCAATTGCCGCCCTGCGGGATAAATTGCATCTCGATGCTTCCTTCTTCGTCCAGTACGGCTATTTTCTTGCCGATCTTATGCACGGCAATCTTGGCATCTCGCTGTACACAAATCGCCCTGTTACGGCCGACATCGCCCAGTTTCTACCGGCAACGCTGGAGCTGGTCATGGTCGCAGGTTTGATGATGATCGGCATCGGCCTTCCACTCGGAGTTTTGTCAGCCCATTACCGCGGAAAATGGATAGATCACGCTATCCGGCTGGTGACTATGCTTGGTGTCTCCGCGCCCGCCTTCGTCTGGGCAGTCGTGCTGATGCTCGTCTTCTCCTACTTCATAAGGCTTTTTCCGATTGCGGGTCGGCTCTCAGACAGTATCGCTGTGCAGAACGTAACCGGCTTCATGCTGATCGATACGCTGCTTGCCGGCAATCTCGAAGCGTTTGCAGATGCCGTCTGGCACCTGGTCCTCCCTGCCTTCGCTCTGGCCCTTTCCGGTATCGGACAGGCCGCCCGCCTCGTGCGATCGAACATGGTCGAGACTTACGAACGGCCTTACATCGAGATGGCAGAGGCATATGGCTTCCCGGAAAAGCGCATCGCTCGACGCTATGCCTTCCGACCATCTCTGATCCCTTCTCTTACCATTATTGGTCTCGATTTTGCCGCCATGCTGGGCAGCGCCTTCCTTGTTGAAGCCGTGTATGCCTGGCCCGGCCTGTCGCGCTACGGCGTGGCCGTGATCCTGCGTAAGGACCTTAACGCCATCGTGGGAACCGTTCTGGTCATCTCGGCCATGTTCCTCATCGTCAACATCGTCGTGGACTTGCTGGTTTCTATCGTAAATCCACGCATCCGCCTTTCGCAGAGAGCGTCATGAAGAAGACCCTCGTCATCCTCGCCGCCAATCCTCTGTCGCTGATCGGGCTCGTGCTCGTCGGAATCGTAGTGTTCTCGGCGATTTTCGCCGATTTCATCACGCCCTTCCCTGAACATGTCGGCGCTGTGGTGGACTTCGCCAACTTCAACCAACCTCCACACTGGCCGAATATATTCGGCACAGATCTCGTTGGCCGCGACCTCTTCACCCGCGTCGTCTATGCCTACCGGATCTCGCTGATCCTCGGCATTGTCGTGCTCATCATCGCCGTTCCGGTCGGCGTCGCCATCGGTCTTGCTGCTGGCTATCTTGGCGGCTGGACTGAATATTTGCTGATGCGGCTTACGGACGTCTTCCTGTCAATACCGCCACTGGTGCTCGCCATGTCGATCATGGGCCTCCTCGAGCCAACCCTTACCAATGGTATGATCGCGGTGACCGTGATGTGGTGGCCCTGGTACACCCGCCTTGTCTACAATATCGCCCGTTCTGAGAAAGAAGAGGGCTATGTGCTGGCGGCGGAGGTGATCGGCGCCTCGAAACGGCATATCATGTTCCGCGAGATATTGCCGAACTGCGTTCCCTCAGTCATCACCAAGATGACGCTCGACTTCGGTTTCGTCATTCTCATTGCCTCCTCGCTGTCTTTTCTCGGTCTTGGCGTTCAGCCGCCGACACCCGACCTCGGCTCCATGGTTGCAGAAGGTGCGAAGTACCTTCCAGACAGCTGGTGGCTCACCGTGTTCCCTGGCCTTGCCATCCTGATCGCCGTCTTCGGATTCAACCTGATCGGCGACGCGTTGCGTGAATTCCTGGGAGTGGATCAATGACGGCCCCTACACTCAAGATCGATAACCTCCGGCTCGGCTTCAAGACGTGGTCCGGGATGATCGACGTGCTGCACGGCATCTCTCTGCATATCCGCAGAGGTGAGCGTGTCGCCCTTGTCGGCGAGTCCGGTTCCGGCAAATCTGTGACAGCGCGCATTGTGCTGGGCATGCTCCAGCACCTGCGCACAGCTCACATCTCCGGCACGGTTGAATTCGAAGGCATTGACCTCGAAACGCTAAAATCCGCTTCGCGCCATGCGCTGCGCGGTACCGCCATGTCGATGATTTTTCAGGACCCGACCTCGTCGCTGAATCCGGTCTACAAGATATCCACGCTGTTTCGGGAAGTCCTGCAACGCACAGAACCTAACATCAATTACGAGACGGCTCGCCGCAAGGCCCTTGCAGCACTTGCAGACGTTGCGATCCATGACCCGGAGCGTGTGCTCGAATCCTATGCCTTCCAGCTTTCCGGTGGCATGAACCAACGTGTCATGATTGCCATGGCGCTCGCCAACAATCCGGCGTTGCTGCTGGCTGACGAACCTGGCACGGCGCTCGACGTGACCGTGCAGGCGCAGACGCTCAAGCTGATGTCCCAGCTTGTCGAGAAACACCACACCTCCGTGCTCTTCATCTCGCACAATCTCGGCGTGGTGCGCGAATTCGCCGACCGGGTCTATGTCATCTACAAGGGCAACATTGTCGAGCAGGGCCCGACCGCCGCGCTCTTCGAGGATCCCCGCCACCCCTATACGCGTGCGCTCCTCTCGGCCGTGCCGCGCATCACCGGCGGCGGCATTCCAGACCTCGACGACGATCCTGCGCAATTCCTCGCCCCACTAGTTGCTCATGAAGGCTTCAGCGAAAAGGAACTCCTCAAATGAGCACGATTCTTTCCGTTTCCGACGTCTCCAAGAATTTCGAGGTCAATGGAGGCACGGTCAAAGCACTCGATAGCGTCTCTTTCAGTGTCACAAAGGGCGAATGCCTAGCCGTGGTCGGGGAATCCGGCTCGGGCAAATCAACCATCGCCAACATTATCCTCGGCATCTACGCCGCGACCACTGGCAACCTCACCTTCAAGGGTGAGGCGCTGCCGGCAAGACGTACGCAGGAACATCGCCGGGCTATCCAGCTCGTGCAACAGAATCCGCTCTCCTCGCTCAATCCGCGTCGTTCAATCGGGGCATCGCTGCGCCTCGCGCTTGATGTCCATAATATCGGCGCTAAGGCGGGCCGCGCCAAGCGCACTGGCGAACTGCTGGAGGAAGTCGGATTGCCGGCAGAGCTTCGCAACCGTGCCCCGTCGGCCCTTTCCGGCGGTCAGCGCCAACGCGTTGCTATAGCCCGCGCCCTTGCTTGCCAATCGGAGCTCATCGTGCTCGACGAGCCAACCTCCGCACTCGACGTTCTGGTGCAGGCGCGCGTGCTCAAACTTCTGAAGGCACTCAAGGAAAGCCGCGGGTTAACCTACGTCTTTATCACCCACGATCTCTCCGTCGTTCGTAACATCGCAGACCGCGTCGCCGTCTTCGAGAAAGGCCGGCTCGTTGAATTTGCCACGACCGACGTCATTTTCACCCGCCCCGTAAATCCCTACACGCGCCGACTAATCGGCGCCGTTCCCGTCGTCAGCTCTGAGGAAGCAGCGCTTCGGGATCACATCATGGAGCAACTGCAGAATGGAAATACCTGACTTCACCGCCTTCGTACACGCTGTTGCCGACGCTGGCAGCCAGCCGGAGAAGGCCTACGCCGCACTTGAGCAACTGGTGAAAGGCATTGTTGGCGCCAAGCTTTTCACCATCATGACATCCGATACGTCCGACAAGCAGGCGGAACGCATCTATTCAAGCATGCCCGACGTCTACCCGGTTTCCGGGACCAAACCCTATAACGAAACCGAATGGTCGGAAATCACGCTGAACCGCAAAGACACCTTTGTCGCCAACACGATCGAAGACATCGCCAAAGTTTTTGACGACCACGAGTTGATCCTTTCACTGGGCTGCGAGTCAGTCATCAACGTACCAGTCATCATCGACGGTGAAGTCGTTGGTACGCTGAACTGCCTCCATGATCGTGACTACTACACCGAGGACCGCATCCGAGCCGCCGACGCGCTGAAACTGCCCGGCGCCGTTTGCATGCTTCTGCACGACCGGCAGAAGAGGGAGAAAAACCAATGAGCCAGAAGACCATTCGGGTCGCGACCGATGTCGGCGGAACATTCACCGATCTCGTCTGCTTCGAGACTGACCACGCGACAGGCCAGTTCCGCATCACGACGGCTAAGTCCGACACCACGCCGCCGAATTTCGAAGAGGGCGTGCTGAACGTGCTCGACAAGGGCGGCATCGATCCGAAGACCGTCGATTTCCTCGCCCACGGCACCACCGTCGTCATCAACGCGCTGACCGAGAGGAAGGGCGTCAAGGTCGGCCTCATCACCACGGAAGGTTTCCGCGATTCGCTGGAGATCGCCCGCGGCAACCGGCCGGACTTCTTCAACCTGCACTATGAGAAGCCGGAGCCCTTCGTTCCGCGGTACCTGCGCCGCGAGCTTCCGGGCCGCTTCGACTATCACGGCACGGAGATGACGCCGCTCGATCTCTCGGGCCTGCCGGCGATCCTCGACGACTTCCGCGCCGACGGCGTCGAGGCCATCGCCGTCTGCTTCCTGCATTCCTACGCCAACCCGAGCCACGAGCAGGCGACGATCGCCGAGATCGGGCGCCTGTGGCCGCAGATCGCCACCGTCGCCTCGCACCAGATCACCCGCGAATGGCGCGAATACGAACGCACCAACACGACCGTCATGTCCGCCTATGTGCAGCCGACCGCCGAGCGCTATCTCACCCGCCTCAAGGACGGCCTCGCGGGCAAGGGCTTTACCGGCAATCTCTTCGTCATGCAGTCGAACTGCGGCGTGGATTCGCTGGAATCGGTCAGGAAGATCCCGATCACCATGGTCGAATCCGGCCCCGCCTCCGGCTTCTGGGGCGCGGCCGAGCTCGGCAAGCTGATCGGCGAGCCGAACGTGCTGGCCCTCGATATCGGCGGCACCACGGCGAAATGCTCGCTGATCGAGAACGGCCAGGTCCGCATCATGACGGACTACTGGATCGAGCGCGACCGCACGTCGGCCGGCTACCCGATCATGGTGCCGGTGGTCGATCTCGTCGAGATCGGCAATGGCGGCGGCTCCATCGCCTGGGTCGACGACTTCGGCAAGCTGCATGTCGGCCCGAAGTCGGCCGGCGCCATGCCCGGCCCGGCCGCCTACGGCCGCGGCGGCACCAATGCCACCACCACCGACGCCAACCTCTGGCTCGGCCGCATCAACCGCGACTATTTCTGCGGCGGCTCCGTCGTCGCGGATATGACAGCGGCCGAAAAGGCGCTGTCGGAACTCGGCGGAAGGCTCGGCGTCTCGGCCGACGACGTGGCGCGCGGCATCGTGCGGATCGCCAACAACAACATGGTCAACGCGCTGAAGCTCGTCTCGCTCAACCGCGGCTTCGATCCGCGCGACTTCACGCTGGTCGCCTTCGGCGGCGGCGGGGCGATGCATGCGGTGGCGCTCGGCACGGAACTCGGCGTGAAGAAGGTCGTCATCCCGGCCGGCGCCTCGGTGTTCTCCGCCTGGGGCATGATGATGTCGGACCTGCGCCGCGACTACTTCGTCACGAAGCTCGCGGACCTCAAGCCCGGCGCGGCCGAAGCCATCGAAGGCCTCTTTGCCGAGACAGAAGCGCTGGCCCACCGGCAATTCGCCGAGGAAGGCGTCGGGAAGGACAAGGTCCGGTTCCTGCGTTACGGCAAGTTCCGCTACCAGAACCAGGAGCACACGACCGAAGTCCTCGTCGAAGGCGCGATCACCGACGAGAGCCTCGCCGCCATCGAGGCCGCCTTCCACGAGACCTACGAGCGGGAATACACCTACCGCCTCGACGCCCCCGTCGAGCTGGTCGGCATCCACCTCGTCGCCTCGGCCGAGGTCGGCAAGCTGAAGATGCAGGAAAGGCCGCTTTCCGCGACGCCCGCCTCCGCCGCGCGGAAGGGCGAGCGCAAGGTCGACTATGCGCTGGAAGGCGTGCATCCGGCCGCAATCTACGACGGCGAGAAGCTGGAGCCCGGCATGGCCTTCACCGGCCCGGCGATCGTCGAGGATCCGGGCACGACGATCGTCGTCCACCCCGGCAACCGCGTCGAGATCGACGGTTTCGGCAATATCCACATCCACCTGAAAGCCTGAGGAGTGCGGGACATGACGACAGCTTCCCACGATCCGATCACGCTGGAAATCATCCAGAACTCGCTGCAGGCGACCGCCGACGAGATGTTCGCGGCCATGCGCAAGACGGCGATGAGCTCCATCATCTACGAAGTGCTCGACATGGGCACGGGCATCACCGATGCTGAGGGGCGCCTTGCCTCCTCCGGCGCGGGCATTCCCGGCTTCATCGGCGTGCTCGACAAGTCGGTGAAGGTGCTCCTGAAGAAATTCTCGAAGCCCGGCGACATCCAGCCCGGCGACGTCTTCATCACCAACGACCCCTATTACGGCGGCGTGACGCATCTCAACGACCTCGTCGTCTGCATGCCGGTCTTTTCCGGCGACCGGCTGATCGCCTGGACGGCCAACATCGCCCACAATTCCGACGTCGGCGGCAAGTCGCCGGGTTCGCTCTCCGCCGACGCGACGGAGATCTTCCAGGAAGGCCTGCGCCTTCCCGCCATCAAGATGATCTCGAAGGGCAAGGCCATTCCCGGCATCTTCGACATCATCACCGTCAATTCGCGCATGCCGGACTTCCTCGAAGGCGACCTCTGGGCCGCAATCGCCTCCGTCCGCATCGGGGCGAAACGCCTTGCCGAGCTTGCGGAAAAATACTCCGTCGCCACCTTCGAGGCGGCCATGGCGGGCTTCATGGACCATGGCGAGAAGATCGCGCTCGCCGAGCTGGCGAAGCTCCCGCACGGCACCTTCGAGCTGACCGAGGAACAGGACGACGGGCGCCTGTTCAACGTCAAGGTGACGATCTCCGACACGGAATTCGTCATCGACCTCAGAGACAACCCGGACCAGGACAGCGGCCCGTCGAACGCCGGCTACGACGACACGCTCGTCAGCATGCAGGTCATCTTCAAGGCGCTGACCGACCCGGCCTCGCCGGCCAACGAAGGCTCCTTCCGCCCGCTCAAGGTGCTGACGCGCGAGGGCTCGTGCTTCCATGCCAGGGAGCCGGCGGCGGTGGGCTTCTACTACGAGATCGGCATCCGCGGCTACGACCTCGTCTGGCGCTGCCTTGCCCCGCACATGCCGGAAAAGTTGCCCGCCGGGCATTTCTCCTCCATCGCCGGCACCTTCATCGGCGGCATCCATCCCGATACCGGACGGCAATATACGATCATCGAGCCGCAGATCGGCGGCTGGGGCGCCGCGAACGGCCGCGACGGCAATTCGGCGATCTTCTCCGGCGTGCACGGCGAGACCTACAATTGCCCGGCCGAGATCTCCGAGGCCCGCAACGGCCTCTTCGTCGACCGCATGGAGCTCAACACCGATCCGGGCGGCGAAGGTAAGTGGCGGGGCGGCCACGGCATCCGGCTCGACTACCGCATCCGCCGCGACGATTCCTTCCTGACGCTCGGCTACACCCGCTCGCGCATCCTGCCCTGGTCGCTCGACGGCGGCAACGAGGGCTCGGCCAACTATGCGCTCGTCCTGCGAAAGAATGGGGAATCGGAGCGCTACGCCTTCGCCTCCGGCATCAGGGTCGACAAGGACGACGTGATCCGCGTGATCACGGGTGCTGGCGGAGGGTTCGGAAATCCGAAAGAACGTGATCCAGCCCTCGTGCTCGAAGACATCCGCAACGAGTACGTAACGGCGGAACGTGCGCGCGCGATCTATGGATCGAACGTGTGAGTCATCGAACTGATCTCCGACGGTATCGACGGGGATCATCATGAAACTGTAGAGGAGGATAACAAAATGAGCACTGAGCCGCTCAAGATTATGTATCTTAACCCCGTCGGCGCAAACGACGCAGTTGATGCGATCTTTGCAGACATGGCGCGGGACCACAAACTGCCGGGCACAGAGGTACACGTGGCTGCGTTGCCGAAGGTCGGCTACAGCTTCTCCCATATCGAATTTCGCACCTATGAAGCGTTGGTGACACGCGGCATCATGCGTGCGGTGCGCACCGCAGCGCGCGAAGGTTTCGATGCACTGGCGATCGGCTGCTTTTACGACACCGCTTTACATGATGCGCGCGAGATTTCCGGCTCGATGATCATAACCGCGCCCTGCATCGCTTCTTGCGAAATCGCCGCCAGCCTTGCCAACCTCTTCGGGATCATCGTCGGTCGACGGAAATGGGTACATCAGATGCAGTCGACCGTCCACGGCTATGGCCATGCGGAACGTCTTGCCGGTTTCTACGATGTCGGCCTCGGGGTAGATGATTTTCAGAAAGATCATGTGGAAACCAACCGCCGTTTGCTAGCCGCCGGTCGCAAGGCGGTTGAGGAAGGCGGCGCGGAAGCACTCATCCTCGGCTGCACGATGGAAATCGGTTTCTACAAGGAGATTGAGAAGGAACTTGGCGTGCCGGTCATTGATCCATCCATCGCCGCTTTGAAGCGAGCGGAATATGCTGCGATTCTCAAGCGCCAGTGCGGCTGGGTACCTAGCCGGAAAGGCTCCTGCGAAGCACCTTCCGAAGCCGAACTTTCTGCCTTCAAAGCGTTCCCTGACAACGAACCCGTCTTTGGCAGTCGCATCATCATTCCTGCTTCCTGAGTGAAGACGACAAACAGGATAGGATAGCCGCTCCCGGTCAAGGTCTTGTTCTGACGCGTATCAGCCAATTCAGGGCTGTACGCGAACGGGAAAGCTATGAGTCGAGAGTGACAGATCGGTCTGATCTCCGACAATTTCGTCGGGGATCGCAACGACACTACTAAGGAGAATAGCAATATGAGTCCTGAACCGTTCAAGATCATGTATCTCAATCCCTTTGCTGCGAACGATGCAGTAGATGCCATCTTTGCCGACATGGCGCGGGACCACAAACTGCCTGGTACGGAAGTCCACGTGGCTGCCTTGCCGAAGGCTAGCTATGGCTTCTCCCATATCGAATTCCGCACCTATGAGGCATTGGTGACACGCGGCATCATGCGGGCGGTGCGCACCGCAGCACGGGAAGGTTTCGATGCGCTGGCCATTGGCTGCTTCTACGACACAGCGTTACACGATGCTCTTGAGATTTCGGACCAAATGGTCGTCACTGCTCCCTGCATTGCCTCCTGTGAGATCGCCGCAAGCCTTGCCAACCGCTTCGGCATCATTGTCGGCCGGCGCAAATGGGTGCACCAGATGCAGTCCACCGTGCACGGGTATGGCCACGCGGAACGTCTCGCGGGCTTCTATGATGTCGACCTCGGTGTCGATGATTTCCAGAAGGATCATGCGGAAACCAACCGACGGCTGCTGGCCGCCGGTCGCAAGGCGGTGGAGGAAGGTGGCGCGGAAGCGCTCATTCTCGGCTGCACCATGGAGGTCGGCTTCTACAAGGAAATCGAGAAAGAGCTCGGCGTGCCGGTCATCGATCCGTCCATCGCCGCTTTGAAGCGGGCGGAATATGCAGCGATCCTTAAGCGCCAGTGCGGCTGGGTGCCAAGCCGGAAAGGCTCGTGTGAATCGCCGTCTGAAGCCGAACTTGCCGCGTTCAAAGCCTTTCCGGACGACGAGCCGATCTTCGGCAGCCGCATCATCATTCCAGCTACGTGAACGAGGACAAGACCATGCAAAAACAGATCGCCTCCCGACTTCTAGCCCTGCGACAGCGCATGGCCGAAGCAGGTACGGGCCTCGTCGCCGTCGCACCCGGTTCTCACATGGACTGGGTGCTGGGCTTCCACCCGCATCCCGACGAGCGCCCCTGCCTGCTGCTCATTGGCCCGGAAAAGGAGGCTTTCCTGATGCCAGCGCTGAATGCGGAGGGCAGCCGGGAATTCACGAATATCAAGTTCTACACCTGGGCTGATGATGAAGGCCCCGACGTCGCCTTGCGAGCAGCATTATCGGCCATCGGGGCGGAAGCACCCGGCCTCGTCACGCTTGATGAAACGATGCGCGCTGACTTCGCGCTACTGCTCCTCGATGCTTTGCCTGCAGATACGTGTCGCAATTTTACGCCCGCAACGCTCGGCGGTCTCCGCATGCGCAAAGACAGCAATGAATACGCAAAACTCAAGATGAATGCCAGCATCGCCGATCGCGCCATGGAAGCGGCATTCACCGCAATCAGGCCGGGCATGACCGAGAATGAACTTGCCGCGGAAATCCGCGCACATTTTTCGTCGGAAGGTGCCGAGCCGCGCTTCTGGATTGTGGGCGCGGGAGGCAACGGCGCGTTCCCGCACCATTCGGCTAGCGATCGCGTTATCCAGGAAGGGGACGCGGTGGTGATCGACATTGGCGGACGCAAGCAGGGATTCCCTTCTGACATCACCCGCATGGCCGTCGTCGGCATGCCGCCCGAAGGTTATGGGGAGATCCACACCATCGTCGAGAAGGCCGTGCAGGCGGCGCTGAAGGTAGCTCGTCCGGGCGTCATGGCGCGCGAGGTGGATGCAGCGGCTCGCAACGTCATCGCCGATGCGGGCTATGGCGAATATTTCGTGCACCGTACCGGCCACGGCATCGGCATCGATGGTCACGAGCCGCCCTATATCACTGCAACCTCCGAAACGGTGCTGGAGGAAGGGATGGTCTTCTCCATCGAACCTGGCATCTATCTGCCCGGCCGCTTCGGCATCCGCCTAGAGGATATTGTGATCCTGCGCGAATACGGACCGGAAATCCTCTCCGCGCTTCCGCGCGACGTGCATATGGCGAGGGGCTGATATGGGCGCCACAGCAAGAGCATGGGTCATCAATGGTTATGACGGTTATCAGGGACTGAGACTAGTCAAGGTTCCTATTGAGCAACCAGGTCCCGGAGAAGTTCGGCTTCGAATTGAGGCATTTGCTCTCAATTGGGGTGATATGGATCTGATGGTGGACAATTATTCATTCAGCTTCCACCATTTTCCAGCTTGTGTCGGAATTGAGGCGGCCGGCATTGTTGAGGCCGTCGGCGATGGGGTTGAGGGAATAACCATCGGAAGCCGCTACTGTACTTTGCCCTATTTCTATTACAATCGTGGGGCCAGCACAGAGACACTCATCGTCGATGCACGGTATATAACACCGGCGCCTCCCGGACTGTCGGCCCCAGAAAGCGCATCCATATGGATGCAGTACCTGACTGCCTATTATCCCCTCGCTGAAGTCTCGAAGGTTGGGCCGGATAGTTTCGTTCTCGCTACCGCTGCAACGTCGACAGCCGGATCAGCAGCACTTGAAATAGGCCGCATGCTCGGCGCAACCATAATCGGCACGACACGGTTTCCCTCCAACGTTCCCTATCTGAAGGAAAGAGGCGCTTCTCATGTCATCGTGACCGATAGCGACGGGACTTCAATTGCCGAACAACTTCTGGCGGTGACCGGCGGTAAGGGAATTGATGTCGCCTTTGATCCAATCGGAGAGGGACTGATCTCCAAATACAGTCCTGCCTTTGCGCGAGATGCGCATGTCTATTTTTACGGCACTCTGGACACAAAGCCGCCCGAACTTCCTTTGCGAGACATGTTTCAAAAGAACGTGACGTTCCAGCCGTACTCAGTATTCAACTACGTTGAACATCAAGAAATGAGACAGAGAGGCGTGGATTATGTAAATAAAAATCTCACTTTAAAAAATATTAGTCCGAATATAGACCGCTTATTTCCTATGAATGGATACATAGAAGCTTGGAAATATATGAAATCCACCAGGAGTTCACATGGGAAAATCGTAATAGACGTCACAAATTGATCTCCGAAATGTAAAAATACCATGTCCACGCAAGTATGCCAATAAGAAGGGGAATACCATGCTACTTTTTCGTAAAATGAGCATCGCTGGCTCACTAATGTCAACGATCGCTCTTTCATTCGTTCCAAATGGTGCGTACGCAGGAAATTTCTTGGGAAACGCCCAACCCGGGACACCGGGTTGGGCGCTTCAACTGTGGCCTTACTATACGAAGGAAAATAACAGCCAAACGGCAGCAAATTTTTTCCAGCTGGCCTGGTTCAGCGAAACTGGACTGACCGGCACAAAGCAGGATCAGGTTGAACTCTGGCTAGGTTTTAATGGTGGTTACCAAAAAAGCGATTTTGAGGGTGATGACTCACGGTGGGGTGTTACATCTCCTCAACTAGGATTCGAATATTACTATCAGGTCGCAGCCACAAAAGCCAAACCAAACACAGAGGGTTATCGAGCCTGGTGGATCAGCCCTACGATATTCATGAACTTTCCTAACGGATCGGATAAATCCAGCGGGTACGGTGCTGGCGCGAACCAGTATTCCATCAGCGCGAGCGTCAATAACTTCTTTGGTTATGACAAATGGCAACTAAGCATATCGCCCGCGAATATTAACTACCTCTTCCGCGACAAAAATTATACCGACCTGGAAACGGGAGGCCGGAAGCGTATGCAGGCAGGCCTTTCGCTCAATCTGGCGGATATCGCGTTTGGATATCAGCTGACGGATACGCTGGCCGTTGGCGTCCATCACCAATATGACATCTACAATCTGACCGACTCTGATTATGCTAGGTCGGAACGCGGGAGGGTAGGACCGACTTTTACCTATTCAGGCCTGGCGGATAAGGGTTATTGGATTTCCGGCACCCTCGATTTCGATTATTCGAATCGAAATACTGAGAGGGCGACGACCTTCAGCGCGTTTATCGGAAAATCACTTTGAAAAAGTCGATACGAACAAAGCCATGATTGAATAAAACCTGTCCCTGAGGCAGGTGAAGCTCGGAGAACCACTGGAAACAAGCGGGTTCCGCTGTAATTTCTCTTAACGATTATCTCCTTTTAGCTTCTTGCCATAAACGGCACACGAAGATGTATCGAGTAGCCCCGACACGATAACCTCGCGTTGGGGCATTTTGAATATCGGCGCGAAGTTTACAGTATTGCCAAGTTGTCTGATGGGCATTGATTTATCACTTTGAGGTGATCATTCCATACCCTATGCCCTGTCTGAAAGGCTTTCGCTTTGCGCATGAAATTATCGCCTATGCGGTTTGGGTCTATTATCGATTCCCTTAAGCACCGCGGGTAGAAGACTTGCTTCCAGACCTGGTGTCATTGTCAGTCGATAAACTGTCAAGGAGCTGTCACGTTGTTTGACGTGCGGGGGCGTGGAAGTCGCAGAGTGGATTTCAGGCGAGTTGCAGCACTGCCATCCTCCATTGAATAGTAGCGGCTTGACCAGAGGATCGTTTGGAACGGTCAGCAATCCTGACCCAAAGGCAACATAGTGGCCAAAAAGGCCAAAATTCGTGTCATTTGACATTTCCAACGGCTATTTTGATGAATATCGGAGAAGACAAGCTGATGGACCATCACGAGGCGCTTAAGTGCGCGCGCACGCTCATGCAGGCTCAGAAGAGCCTGCGTCGGCAGCTTGTCAAAATGCTGCGGCACGGAACCAAGGCGGTAATCGACTTTAGCTTCTGGAACGCCAAAGCACGGGCCGACTACCGTGAGCTTGTGCAGCGCAACGATCATCACTGCCAACTCGTGTATATGAACGCTCCAGAGAAGGTCTTGCGCGAGCGGTTGATCGCGAGGGCCTCCCGCCAAGATGCTAACGCGGCCTTTCCAATTACAGAGGAGCGTTTGCGGCGCTACATCCGGGGCTTCGAACCACCATCTGGCAAAGAAGCGTGGACGGTGGAATAGGGACCAAAGCGCTCATAAGTCATGCTGGTGGCAAAGAATCTCAGGGAGTAGCCGGAGAAATGGAGAGAATCGGAAAAATACGACGCCTTCGTCGATATCCGTTGAAATCAGCCCTTGGTGAAGAGCTTCAGCACGCGGTGCTGACAAAGACAGGTGTCCATGGCGACCGGGCATTTGCCGTAATGGACAGAGAAAGCAGGAAAATCGCCAGTGCGAAAAGGCCAATGCTCTGGCGGTCCCTTCTATCGCTCACGGCTCAGCTTTTGGAAGACACTGGCACTTTGGCAATCTCTCTGCCCAATGGCCACACCATTCATTCGAACTCGGCAAATATCGATCCAGCTCTGTCCAACCTCCTTGGACGCCACGTCTCGCTGGTATCCGAGCGCCGGCCCGGAATGCAGTTTGAACGCTCACGACCGGAAGAAGTGCTGGCTCACGGCCTTGATGCCGATGTTGCCTTGGATGTGGGAGAAATTGGTGCAGCCGCCCCGGAAGGAGGTTTTTACGACTTTGCGCCCGTGCATCTCGTCACTGTCGCTTCCTTGGAAGAAATTTCGCGCAAGGCAAACCTCGATGGGCTGGAGGCGGAAAGATATCGGCCCAACATCGTGATCGATAGTTCCGACACCACTCCCTTCATCGAAAACAGTTGGTCAGGCCAGAAATTGCAGATCGGCAGCGCAGTGCTGGAAATCATGGTGCCTACGCCTAGATGTGCCGTGCCGACTTTGGCTCACGGCCTCGGGCTTGAGCCGAAACCAGATGTATTACGAGCAATCCATGCGCAGAACCGCGTGGACATACCAGATGTCGGGGCATTTCCATGCCTTGGAGTTTACGCAAAGGTTCTTCACTCAGGGGACGCAGCGCCGGGAAATTCAGTGCTCATCGCTTAGTCCGTCTGCACCATTCCCATGGTCGGCAGCTAACGTATGTCAAATTCAGAAGTGGTCGTAACCTATGAAATACAGCAGACGGATATTCTTGCTCGCAGCCGGCTCGATGCTGACTGGGTGTTGTCACGTTAAGTTTCTCTGGCCGGAAAGGCCAGGGGCTCGTAGATATTCAGGCGAAACAGGCCGCAATTTTCCATGCATCGAAATCTCATCGCAAGCCATCCCGAACGCATCGATCCGATCTTTCTGGCGCGGCTGCGCAAAGGGGCATCCGTCAGCGCCGCCGATTATATTGACGCGCTGCGACAACGGCAGGCCATTACTGAAGCGGTGCGCACGAAGATACAGGCATATGATGCCATCGTCATGCCGACCTGCCCCGTGGTTGCGCCACTTATTGCCGATGTTGAGACACCGGAAGCCTTTGAAGCCATGAGCGCCCTTGTTCTGCGCAACTGTAATCTGGCGAATTTCCTCGATCTGCCTGCGTTGACAATACCGATCCAGCCAGCGGATAGCGCACCCGTCGGCATGATGCTCATCGGCCATAATCAACGCGATTATGCGCTTTTACAAATAGGCATAGCCGTTCAGAAATCGCTGCTCGCAACCTGCCTATAACAGCAGGTAATTGATCTATGCGTGGGGCTCATTGAAGAGCGCAGATACCACGTCTAATTCTCTCACTTAAGCCCATAGAGATGCCGGTCGCAAAGCTGAAAGAAACAACGTGTCGCACTATAAAATGACAGAAGCAGAAACAATTGTCGTTGGCGGCGGTATCGTGGGAGCCTCGATCGCATTCGGCCTCGCACGAAGCGGCGAAAGCGTCATTCTGCTCGATGAAGGGGACATTGCATTTCGTGCCTCCCGCAGCAATTTTGCTTTGGTATGGGTGCAATCAAAGGGGCTAACCCTGCCGCCCTATTCGGCCTGGACACAGCGTTCCGCCAAAGAATGGAACGAACTGGCAGCAATTCTGCGCGATGAAACCGGCATTGATGTTGCCCATCGGCAACCCGGCGGCTTTACGCTCTGTCTTTCCCAAAAAGAGATCGACGCGCGACTGACGAAACTACAGCAATTTCATGCCCAGCCCGATACGATGCACTTTCCCTATCAGATACTGGACCATGACGAGGTGAAGAGAAGGCAGCCACATATTGGCAACAAGGTTGAAGGTGCCGTCTTTAGTCCGCTTGATGGCCACGCCAATCCACTTCTGCTCATGCGCGCTCTACATACATACCTCACGATAAAGGGCAGTGAGTACCGTCCTGCTCATCCTGTCGAGACCATCGAACGCTCACCAGAAGGTTACCGTATAAAAGGGCAATGGGGTGAGCTCAAGTCAAGAAAGCTGGTCCTTGCCGCAGGTCTCGGTAATGCTCGGCTTGCGCCGATGATCGGTCTCGATGCTCCGGTAAAGCCCAGTCGAGGGCAATTGATCGTCACCGAGAAGACGGCTCCTTTTCTGGATAATCCAATGGTCACGATCCGCCAGACGAACGAAGGTGGTGTCATGATCGGCGACAGCAAGGAAGATGTCGGCTTCGAAAACATTACCGGCACCGGCGTTCTGTCCGTGATGGCGGACAGGGCAATACAGATGTTTCCGCTGCTGCGGCATCTCAATGTGGTGCGGACATGGTCGGCGCTGCGCGTCATGAGCCCTGACGGATTTCCGATCTACGATCAGACCGACGATGGTGCACCAGCTTTCGTTACAAGCTGTCACTCAGGCGTAACACTTGCCGGTGTCCATGCAATGACACTCGGACCCGCGCTCGCAAAAACCGCCCGGTTGCCTGAAGCCCTGGCTCCATTCACCCCGAAGAGGTTCCATGTTCCGGCCCATTAACGATCACTCAACCCGTGATGCAACCAATCAACCACGCGAAGCGACGGTCGCCTTTAGTTTCGACGGTCGTCCGATGCGCGGACGCAATGGCGACACTCTTGCGGCATCTCTTCTGGCCAACGGTGTCAGTGCGTTCCGCAAGACCCCGATTTCGGGAAGCGATCGCGGTCCCTATTGCCTCATGGGGGTCTGCTTTGAATGTCTGGTCGTCGTTGACGGCGTTGGCAATCGCCAGGCCTGCCTCACACAGGTACGCGAGGGCATGGTCGTTGAAACACAGCGCGGCCCCCGCACGCTCGACACATTGGAGAAAACCCATCCATGAACCGGATCGAAAATCTTGATGGTGTTGCAGAGCTTTACGACCTCGTTATCGTCGGAGCGGGACCGGCCGGGCTTGCGGCAGCCGCCACGGCGAGCGAATTGGGCCTGACAACACTTGTGGCAGACGAAAATCCCAATCTTGGCGGACAGATATATCGCGCCATTACCACAAGCCCGGTAAAGCAGCGTGACATTCTTGGGTCAGCTTACTGGGAAGGATCGGCCCTTGCGGAGGAATTCGAAAGAGCGACCGTCGATTATACGCCTGAAACCACGGTCTGGTCGGCAGAGCCCGCCCGCGACGATGAAGGCGCGTTGATCGAACCCAACCATTTCGAGGTCGGGCTGTCGCGAAACGGCACAGCGCGTCTTATTCAGACCAAAAGGATCATTCTGGCCACCGGCGCGCTGGAGCGACCGTTTCCCGTGCCCGGATGGACCTTGCCCGGTGTGATGACAGCAGGCTCGGCGCAGATCGCGCTTAAAGCCTCCGCTCTCGTACCGCAAGGGCGAACCGTGATTGCCGGCAGCGGACCTTTATTGCTATTGCTCGCCGATCAACTCAAGCGGGCCGGTGCGAACATCGTTGCCGTGCTGGATACCACACCACGCTGTAATTTCACCGAAGCGCTGCCAAAGTTGCCGGAATTCCTACTTTCGGATTATGCTTTTTATGGCCTCAAGCTTCTTCTAAAAAGCCGGTTTTCCTTGCCGGTGCGAAGTAATGTTACCAACCTGAAGATCACGGGCAATGAGCGAGTTCAGGCCATCACCTTTATCAGCAAAAGCCGGGAAGAAACTATTGACTGCGATCAGGTCCTTCTACATCAAGGCGTCATTCCGAACATCAATATGGCCAGTGCGTTGGGTTGCGAACTGGTTTGGAATGAATCCATTCATGGCTGGTCGCCTGTGGTTGATACGCGGCTTAATTCCTCTGTTGACGGCATAGCAATTGCCGGTGACGGTGCAGGGATCGCGGGGGCTCCCAGTGCTGGCATACGCGGGAAACTGGCTGCCACATCCGCAGCGCAGGCCCTTGGCCGGATCGACACCTCAAAAGCCGATGCTTTGTGTCACAATCTGGAAAGACAGTTGAGGCGCCTTGCGCGCGGACGCAGCTTTATCGACCGGCTGTTTAAGCCCGCACAGGAAATGCTGCGCCCCGGCGATCCCACGACAATCATTTGCCGTTGCGAAGAGGTCCGCGCCCAGCAAATTCGCGATGTGGTGCGCGCTCTCTATGTCCAGGGCCCCAATCAACTCAAGGCCTATCTTCGAACCGGCATGGGTCCATGTCAGGGGCGTCAATGCGGATCCAGCGTGATCGAACTTATCGCAGAGCAGCGCGGCGTAGCCGTGCCTGAGGTCGGCCATTTGCGCCTGCGTATGCCGGTCAAGCCGATAACGCTGGGCGAACTCGCCTCGATGCCACAAAGTCAGGCTGCGAAAAATGCGGTCATGAGATAGTCCATGCAAAACAACATTCATGATTTTCTGTCCCGAATCTCTGAAGCGGGTGATGAACAGACACTTGAGATAATTCGCATTGAAGCACTTGGGAAGCAGGGTGCGATCACAGCGCAACTCAAGGGCCTCGGCTCCCTGTCCGTGCACGAGCGCAAACTTCGCGGCGCCGAGATCAACCAGATCAGGGATCAGGTTCAAGCGGCATTGGCCGAACGCAAGTCTTATCTCAAACGGTTAAACAGACAAGCCAAACTAGCTGCAGAGAAAATAGACGTAAGTTTGCAGGTGCGGCAAGGTGCGGAAACGCGCGGTCGAATTCATCCTGTGTCACAGGTCATTGATGAAATCACGGCTATATTCGCCGATATGGGGTTTTCTCTTGCCGAGGGGCCGGAAATCGAGACCGATTTCTATAATTTCACAGCGCTCAATTTCCCCGAAGGCCATCCCGCCCGTGAAATGCATGATACATTTTTCATGAACGCGAACGCCACCGGGCAACGCAAGGTTTTGCGCACGCATACGTCACCTGTACAGATCAGAACGATGGAAGCGGTTCAGCCGCCGATCCGTGTCATCATACCTGGCCGAACCTATCGCAACGACAGCGACCAGACACATACGCCAATGTTTCATCAGCTTGAGGGCCTTGTCATAGACAAAAGTGCCCATATGGGACACATGAAATGGGTGCTGGAAAACTTTCTCAAAGCCTTTTTTGAGGTCGAGCATCTAAAAATGCGCTTCCGGCCATCCTTTTTCCCTTTTACGGAGCCGTCAATGGAAGCAGACATCTTGTGTTCGACAGAGGATGGAGAACTGCGCATCGGGCAAGGCACCAAATGGATGGAAATCCTCGGTTGCGGAATGGTGCACCCAAAAGTATTGCAAAACTGCGGTCTGGACCCGGATATGTATCAGGGCTTTGCCTGGGGCATGGGAATTGATCGCATCGCCATGCTCAAATATGGCATGCCAGATCTGCGGGCCTTTTTTGACGCCGATATACGCTGGTTAAAACATTATGGCTTCCGACCGCTGGATTTACCGACCCTATTTGGCGGCATCTCCCAGGCATCACATGCCTGATTAGCCATCGATAATGCAGCAGAGATCTCAGCCTTTCAAATTAAACGAGCGTCTGTGTTCATGCAGGTTTCCAAGATTCCTTCTGCGTTACACGATGAATAAAATGAAGGTGGAAAATCATTTAATGAGCAATAGTGCACTCGTTATGTAATTACATTACGATCATTTCTTGAATATAAGGATCATGTTGATCCACCCCCATTGAACAGGTCCACCTTCAAGTATGGTTTTGACCATGAAGGAGGACCACAATGGCAAACAAGCGACACAAGCCCGACGAGATCGTCACGAAGCTTCGGCAGGTTGAGGTTTTGCGCGGCCAAGGCATGGCGATGGCGGATGCCGTTCGCCAGATCGGCGTTTCCGAACTGACGTTCTACCGGTGGCGCAAGCAATATGGCGGCATGAGCCGTGACCAGCTTCGGCAGTTGAAGGATCTCCAGAAGGAGAACGAACGGCTTCGCAAGGCGGTGGCCGATCTGACGCTGGACAAGCTGATCCTGACGGAGGCTGCGCGGGGAAACTTCTGAGCCCCTCGCGTCGCCGTGCCTGCATCGACCATGTTCGCTCGGTTCTGCCGAAGCGTGTGTCGGAGCGCCGGGTATGCCTCGTGCTTGGGCAGCATCGCTCCACGCAGCGGCGTATTCCTCGCGGCCGGGACGACGAGCAGCAACTGACCGAGGACATCGTTGCACTGGCTCGCAACCAACGATTCCTGCGATTAGTTGAGCGAGCTATATCTAAGTTAGCAGCCTAGCCTTTCGACATACGACCAGTTCGAATCCCACTCCGCCCGCCAGTATCAATTTGCAAACTCCCAACAGCCCGATTTAACCGACGAAATTCCTTTTGATTTCAAAGGGGGTTAGCGATTTGGTCCAAACCTCAGAGACTGCCTAGAACGTGATTTTCAGTCTCTGAATGGCTTTTGTCTCAAATCGACCAAACCTCCGTCGATTTGGTTTGGTTAGAAAAAATCGATTAATTTCAGCCACTTGACGTTTCCGGACTGCGCCCGAGTTTTGACTGATCTTACCGCCTGTCACCCCAAAAAGAGACGCCCAAAGTGGGCGTTGCTAGACGAAAGGGCACGTAGTGCAACGATGCGACATCGGACGTTTGATGCATGAATGCGTACTTGGCTATCAGCCCCAGCCAGCTGAAGTCCCTACGATACGACGGGTAGCCAAGCCCAAAGAGCAATCAACGTGACAAGAAGGACTGGCGGCGTCAGCACGAGGCCGACCTTCATGTATTGCCCCCAGGTGATGCGCTGTCCTTTCTTGGCAAGAACGTGGAGCCAGAGCAGTGTCGCAAGGGACCCGATCGGCGTGAACTTCGGCCCTAGGTCGTTGCCGACGACGTTGGCGTAGACCATTAGCTGCTGTGTAACCGCGGGGATCTCGGCTCTGTCGATGGCGAGTGCGCCGACGAGGGTGGCAGGCATATTGTTCATGACAGAGGCCAGCGCCGCTACGACAAAGCCGGTGCCTATTGTGGCAACGAATGTTCCCTGCGCCGCCAACCAGAACAGAACGCTCGCAGCGACATCAGTCAGGCCTGCGTTCCCAAGCCCGAAGACAACGAGATACATGCCGATAGAAAAGAGGACGATCTGCCAGGGTGCGCCACGCAGCACTTTGCCAAGGGGCACCACTGCGTCTCTTCCCCCTTGAAACCAGCGGCCGGCAACCGCCAGCAGGACAAGTGCCGCTGCCCCCGTCACGAAGGAGACCGGCACACCTAGCGGTCCCGTCACGAAATAGGCAACGAGAAGCAGGCCAAGCAATGGGAAGGCTGTCCGGAAGACGACGTGATCACGAATGGCGTGACGTGGCTGCTCGAGTTCGTCAACCTGATAGGTCACAGCAATGTCCTTGCGGAACCAGACCCAGAGAACGAGGAGCGTGGCAGCAAGGGAGACAAAGTTTACCGGGACCATGACGGCTGCATAGCGGCCGAAGGAAATGCCGAAGAAGTTTGCCGTGACAATGTTCACAAGGTTGGAGACCACGAGTGGGAGTGAGGTCGTATCGGCCACGAAGCCGCAGGCAACCGTGAAGGCGAGCGCGGCCGTCGGCGGGAAGTCGAGACGGAGAAGAATGGCAAGGACAATTGGGGTTAGCAGCAGTGCCGCACCATCATTGGCAAAGACAGCCGCGATTGCAGCTCCCAGGATGATTGTGAGCGGAAAGAGCCTGCGCCCGCTGCCCCCACCCCAGCGCGCGACATGGAGCGCTGCCCAGGAGAAGAACCCTGCCTCATCAAGGATCAGCGAAATGATGATGAGCGCGACGAACGTGAAGGTCGCGTCCCAAACGATATGCCAGACAGTGCCGACGTCGCTCCAACCGACGACACCAGTGAGAAGGGCACCTGTAGCGCCGATCAGCGCTGACCAGCCAATGCCGAAGCCCTTTGGTTGCCAGATGACAAAAACAAGGGTGGCGACGAAGATCGCAAGGGCGAGCATGGAGATATTCCTGTGAAGATCAGATAGCGCGTTGGTTCACGCGGCTGGATAATTCGGCTGCGGTTTCGACGCGCTCGGAATAGCGATCCGTCAGGTAGGCGGACCGGCCGCGCACGAGCCAGGTGAATTTCACCAATTCCTCACAGACATCGACAACACGGCTGTAATAGGAAGACGGCTTCATGCGTCCTGCCTCGTCGAATTCCATGAACGCCTTCGGCACCGATGACTGGTTCGGGATTGTCACCATTCGCATCCAGCGACCAAGGATGCGCATCTGGTTCACGGCGTTGAAGCTTTGGGAGCCTCCGGACACTTCCATTACTGCAAGCGTCTTTCCTTGCGTCGGGCGCTTGGCTCCAAGGCTGAGTGGAATCCAGTCGATCTGCGCCTTCATGATGCCCGTCATTGCGCCGTGGCGCTCGGGACTGACCCAGACCATGCCTTCCGCCCAATCGGCGAGATCGCGAAGTTCTTTCACCTTTGGATGATCGGGTTCGGCTCCGTCCGGCAACGGCAGACCTCGCGGGTCGAATGTTCGGACTTCGGAGCCGAACCATCGAAGCAGTCTTCCCGCCTCCTCCGACAGGAGGCGCGAAAAGGATCGCTCCCTGATCGAGCCGTAGAGAATGAGAATACGTGGTGGGTGCGTCGGCCCGTTGGGATCAGCGAGCGCTTCGCCGTCGATTGGCCGAAGCTGTTTCAGATCAATGTTCGGCAGATCGAGGGAAACCGGATCCGTCACGATTGCGTATCCTGCAATATAACGACCTCGCCATCTTCCTTGACGTAGGATGATACCGGGTTGGAAAGAAGTGCCAGCACCTTTTCAGAGGGGCGGCAGAGGGCTGCACCCTTGTCCGTGACAACGATCGGACGGTTGATCAGGATGGGGTGCGCCATCATTGCATCGATCAGCGCGTCGTCGGTCATGGAAAAATCACTCAAGCCGAGTTCGGCATAAGGCGTGCCCTTCTCACGCAGCAAATCGCGCGGCGTGATGCCCATGGCGTCAATTAGCCTTAGCAGTTCCTCGCGCGCGGGCGGCGTCTTCAAATATTCGACGACATGAGGCTCTTCGCCGGATTGGCGGATCATGGCGAGCGTGTTGCGCGACGTGCCGCAGGTAGGATTGTGATAGATCGTGACGGTCAACGACATGTCTCCGGTTCGCATTGGAAAGCAATTTGGCTGAGATCACCGCAGATTTCCGGCTTGCCGGAACAGCAATCCTCGGTGAGGAAGACGAGCAGACTGCGCATGTCAGCATAGCTCGCCGCATAGAGAATGCGGCGGCCGTCGCGCCAAGAGCGAAGGAGCCCGGCGCGTTCAAGTGCCGATAGATGGAAGCTCATCCGCGTCGGTGGGATCGACAACGCCTCGGCAATCTCGCCTGACGGCATACCGTCTGGGCCGACCCGCACCAACAAGCGGAAGGCGGCCAGGCGATCCTCGTGTGCAAGAGCGGAAAGCGCCTCTATTGCCGAATCATCATTCATAAGATGATCCTACAAGGATGATTGTAATATGCAAACGTTTTCTGAGGGTGGCTGATGCTGAGGAGCGCCGACTTCACTTCTCGTCGTTTGATATTGCAAAGACCGCCGCCGGCTGAACCGACCACGGCAGGTCAGAAGCCGTGACCAGCTCGTTGAGCGAGAGCGACGGCGGGGTGCGGTGTATGAGCAGCTTCTCCAGCACGTCAGGGGCGAGATAAGCCAACCGCATTGTACGGCCCACATATTGATCGCTAACACGGTCGGCCTTGGCTATGTCTGCGATCGTAGAAGCTTCGCCACGCTCAAGCTTACGCCGCCAGTTCCAGGCGCGAGCTATAGCGCGCAGCACATGCGCGTCCTGCATCCGAGCTTCGGCGGGCACATGATCTGCTGGCGGCAGGATCTTCGGCCGACCGTTCTTCTTGCGAACAGTGAGCGGGATGACTACGCGGATGGTGTTTTCCGTCATGCCGCATCCTTTTCCATCTGCGGTGCCAACATCTGTCTCGCCAGTGATTTGAGGCCGTCATGGCGCAGATCGATGGCAATACCGGCCACACCCACCGTGACACGCGCCACCAGAAGCTGGACGATGCGTGCCTGCTCGGCAGGAAACAGTGACGACCACAGCGTGTCGAAATCATCAAGCGCGGCAATCACCGCCTTGTCGTCGATGTCTGGCATGTCTGATTTCAGGGCGGCAAGTGCCCGCGCCCTCACTTCAGGCGTGGCGATCATGCGGCGGATTTCGCCGACCACGGCGTCTTCGACCATTGCGGCAGGAAGCCGCTGCGGCCCTTCCGTTCTGGTGGGACGGTTCCGGATCAGATCCATCGAGGTATAGTAGCGATAGAGCTTGCTACCCTTCTTCGTCGCGGTCGGCGTCATGGCCGTGCCTGTCTCGGTGAAGATGATCCCCTTCAGCAGAGCCGGAGTCTGGCGACGCGTGTTCTTCGCCCGCAGGCGCGGGCTCTCCTGCAGGATGCTGTGCACCTTGTCCCACAGGACCTGATCAATGATGGCCTCGTGCTCGCCGGGATAGGCCGTGCCCTTGTGGACGGCTTCCCCGAGATAGACCCGGTTGTTGATCAGTTTGTAGAGGAATCCCTTGTCGATCGGCTTGCCGCGCTTGTTCAGCACGCCTTCGGCCGCCAGCGCTTTCGCCAGCGTCGTGGCGGAGCCGATGGCAACGAAGCGCTCGAAGATCATCCGGACTGTTGCGGCCTCGGCCTCGTTGACCACCAGCTTGCGGTCGCGCACGTCGTAGCCCAGTGGGACGTGACCGCCCATCCACATGCCGCGCTTGCGGGATGCCGCGACCTTGTCGCGGATACGCTCGCCGATCACCTCCCGCTCGAACTGCGCGAAGCTGAGGAGGATGTTCAGGGTCAGGCGGCCCATTGAGGTCGTGGTGTTGAACGACTGCGTGACCGAAACGAAGGTCACCTGATTGCGGTCGAAGATCTCGACCAGCTTGGCGAAATCCATCAGCGAGCGCGACAGCCGGTCGATCTTGTAGACCACGATCACATCGATCAG
>Ga0180216_1000667_pt1 | contig 33889 bp, 37 predicted proteins | sample eDN3rd37CBELigMG_FD_128879 | JGI IMG/M metagenome (GOLD analysis project Ga0180216, IMG submission 128879) | Enriched Miracle-Growth compost microbial communities from Emeryville, California, USA - eDNA 3rd pass 37_C BE-Lig MG (version 2)... ... | reverse complement strand
GCGGCCGGTCTGGTGCTGGCGCTTTCCTATCTTGGCGGCGAAGCGGCACAGGTTTCCATAGGCATCTCGGAAAAGTCAGCACGCGTGTTTCAGGGCATGATCCTGTTCTTCGTTCTCGCTTGCGATACGCTGATCCTCTATCGCATTCGCTTCATATCCGCAGCCCGAGCGGGAAAGGCCTGATCCCATGGATTTGACACAGGCTATTCTCCTGACAATTGCAACGGCTGCGACGCCTCTCCTTATCGCGGCCATCGGTGAGCTGGTGGTGGAGCGCTCCGGCGTGCTCAACCTCGGTGTCGAGGGCATGATGCTGATGGGTGCGGTGTCCGGCTTCGCCATCGCACAGATGACCGGTTCGGCATGGCTGGGATTGTTTGCCGCCGTTCTGGTGGGCGCTCTCTTCTCCGCCGTCTTTGGCTTTCTGACGCTCATACTGGTCACCAATCAGGTGGCGACCGGGCTGGCGCTCACAATCCTCGGCGTCGGCGCGTCGGCCCTGCTCGGCGAAAGTTTTGTCGGGCTTCCCGGCGTCCGGCTAGAAGCCGTTCATATTCCCTATCTGACCGATATCCCGCTTGTCGGTCGGTTCCTCTTTGGTCAGGACCCGATCTTCTATATGTCCATCCTGCTGGTTATCGGCGTGGCGTGGTTTCTGTTCCGTACACGGGCTGGCCTTACCCTGCGCGCCATCGGCGACAGCCACGGCTCCGCCCATTCGCTCGGCGTGCATGTGGTGCGCACGCGCTATCTGGCGGTGCTGTTCGGGGGTGCCTGCGCCGGTCTGGCGGGCGCGCAGCTTTCGCTCGTCTATGTACCGCAATGGGTGGAAAACATGACTGCCGGTCGTGGCTGGATCGCGCTTGCCCTCGTCGTCTTCGCTTCGTGGCGACCTTGGCGGGTGCTGATCGGCGCTTATCTGTTTGGCGCGGTGACGATTGGCCAGCTCCACGCGCAGGCGCTGGGCTTGGGCCTGCCATCGCAGTTTCTGTCCGCGCTGCCTTATCTTGCGACGATTGTGGTGCTGGTCATCATTTCGCGCAACAAGCGCCTGACGATGATGAATACGCCGGCTTCGCTCGGCAAGCCCTTCGTGCCGGACAGGTAAAGCCAACGGTTGAGGGGTAGACGAAAATCACTCCCAAGGATTTTCGTTCTGGTTAGTGGGTGCAAACAAGGAGTGCAGGGATCATGAAAAAGACGCTTTTGGCTATAGCCACCGCGACGAGCTTTATGCTCGGCGGCGCGGCGCATGCAGAAGATAAACTGAAGATCGGCTTCATCTATATCGGACCTCCGGGCGATTTCGGCTGGACCTATCAGCACGATCAGGCCCGCAAGGAGCTTGTTGAAGCGCTTGGCGACAAGATCGAAACCACCTTCCTGGAAAACGTGCCGGAAGGTGCTGATGCCGAACGTTCGATCGAGCGTCTGGCGCGTGCGGGCAACAAGCTGATCTTCACCACCTCGTTCGGCTACATGGACCCGACGCTCAAGGTCGCGAAGAAGTTCCCGGATGTGAAATTTGAACACGCGACCGGCTACAAGACCGCCGACAACATGTCGGCCTATAATGCGCGCTTCTATGAAGGCCGTTACGTGCAGGGCGTGATCGCCGCCAAGATGTCCACCAAGGGCGTGGCCGGATACATCGCTTCCGTGCCGGTGCCGGAAGTGGTGCAGGGCATCAACGCGTTCATGCTCGGCGCGCAGTCAGTCAATCCTGACTTCAAGGTCAAGGTGATCTGGGCCAATTCCTGGTTCGATCCGGGCAAGGAAGCTGATGCGGCCAAGGCTCTGATCGATCAGGGTGTGGACATCATCACCCAGCACACCGATTCCACCGCTGCCATTCAGGTCGCGCATGATCGCGGCATCAAGGCTTTCGGTCAGGCTTCGGACATGATCAAGTTCGCGCCCGACACGCAGCTTACCGCGGTTGTGGATGAGTGGGGTCCTTACTATATCGACCGCGCCAAGGCAGTTCTCGATGGTACGTGGAAAAGCCAGAACATCTGGTGGGGCATGAAGGAAGGCCTCGTGAAGATGGCGCCTTATACCAACATGCCGGACGACGTGAAGAAACTGGCGGAAGAAACCGAAGCCAAGATCAAGTCCGGCGAACTGAAGCCTTTCACCGGTCCGATCAAGAAGCAGGACGGCTCCGTCTGGCTGAAAGAAGGCGAACAGGCTGACGACAAGACCCTGCTGGGCCTCAACTTCTACGTCGCTGGCGTGGACGACAAGCTGCCGCAGTGAGTTTTCACCACGATCAAAAAGAAGGGCGCTCAAAGCGCCCTTTTTATTTTCTTACATTGTATTGAAGCCGTCTGTTAAAGCGATAGCTTAAGTCCTTCATGGCTGTCGATGAAGCCAAGGGACCGATAGAAACGCAATGCGTCGGCACGTGATTTGTCTGTTGTCAGTTGCACCAGGCGGCAGCCGCGTTCGCGGCACCGTTCGATCGCCCACTCGATCATCTGACGACCGATTCCACCGCCGCGAATGCGGCTCGCAATCCGGACGCTTTCGATCTGGCCGCGCCACATGCCCATCCGCGACAGGCCGGGTATGAAGCTGACCTGCATGCAGCCGATGATCTCGCCTTCCTGCTCCACGACAGCCAGAAGCTGGTTGGGGTCGGCGTCGATGGCTGCAAAGGCGCTGCGATAGGAATCCCGCAAGGGAAGGCTCGCATCTTCACGCTTTGCGCCCAGCGCATCATCGGCCAGCATGGCGACAATCGCCGCCACGTCAGCCGAGGCTGCCTTTCTGATCTTTATGGCCGCATCCGCCGCCATCAGACCGCCATGCCGTGAAGATCGTAGGCGTCGCTCGCTTCGATCTTTACCGTCACGATGTCGCCCACGCGAAGCGGGCGGCGCGACTGGATGTGAACGCTGCCGTCGATTTCCGGAGCATCGTAGCGCGTGCGGCCCTTGGCAACCGTTCCGTTCGACTCGTCGATGATGACCGGCAGGCGCTTGCCGACCTTCTTCTTGAGGAGATTGGTCGAAATCTGCTGCTGCTTGGCCATGAAACGATGCCAGCGAGCTTCCTTGATCTCTTCCGGTACCTGCTCCAGACCGAGGTCATTGGCCTTCGCACCCTTGACCGGCTCATATTTGAAGCAGCCGGCGCGTTCGATCTTGGCTTCGTCGAGCCAGTCGAGCAGCATCTGGAAATCTTCTTCGGTTTCACCCGGATAGCCGACGATGAAAGTGGAACGCACGGCCAGATCAGGGCAGGTTTCACGCCAGGCCTGAATGCGGCGCGACGTCTTTTCCTGATGTGCGGGACGGCGCATATTCTTCAGCACCGCAGGCGAGGCGTGCTGGAACGGAATATCCAGATAAGGCAGGATCTTGCCTTCCGCCATCAGTGGAATGACTTCATCGACATGCGGGTAGGGGTAGACATAATGCATGCGCACCCATACGCCCATCTCGCCCAATTCACGCGAGAGATCGAGGAACTTGGTGCGAACCGTGCGGTCCTGCCACATGGCTTCCTGATATTTGATGTCGAGGCCGTAGGCGCTCGTATCCTGCGAGATGACGAGGATTTCCTTCACGCCTGCATTAACCAGCTTTTCCGCTTCGCGCAGCACCTGATCAATCGGGCGCGAGACGAGATCGCCGCGCAGCGCCGGAATGATGCAGAACGAACAGCGGTTCGAGCAGCCCTCGGAGATTTTCAGGTAGGCGTAATGGCGCGGGGTCAGCTTCACGCCCTGCGGGGGCACCAGATCGACAAACGGGTCGTGCGCGGGAGGGGCCGCTTCATGCACCGCGCTCATCACGCTTTCATAGGCCTGCGGGCCGGTGATGGCGAGCACGTTCGGGTGGCGCTGGCGGATGACCTCGGGCTCTGCGCCCAGGCAGCCGGTCACGATCACCTTGCCATTTTCGTTGAGGGCAAGGCCGATGGCATCCAGCGATTCATCGCGCGCGGAATCGAGAAAGCCGCAGGTATTGACGATCACCAGATCGGCGCCGTCATGCTTGCGGGAGATTTCATAACCTTCGGAGCGAAGGCTGGTGATGATGCGTTCGGAATCGACAAGCGCCTTCGGGCAGCCAAGGGAAACGAAACTGACGCGCGGTGCGCTCATTGGGAGAACCTTGCAAATATCGGAAATTGCGCGCGCAATATCACGATAAAGGGGCAACGGTAAAGTTGAGATGACAAAAAAAGCCGGAGCGCAGGGCTCCGGCTTCTTGATACTTGGTGAGGTTGGCTTACTCGGCCTGATCAGCCGGAGCCGCGTTCAACTGGCCGTAACGCTCTTCGCCAATCTTGGCGAGAAGGTCGAGCTGGGTTTCGAGGAAGTCGATGTGACCTTCCTCATCGGCCAGAAGCTCATCGAAAAGCTGCTTGGAAACATAGTCGCCGAGTTCGTCGCAGATTTCGCGGGACTTCTTGTAGGAAGCGCGGGCGTCGTATTCGCCTGCAAGATCGGCTTCCAGAACTTCCTTGACGTTCTGGCCGATGCGCAGCGGAGCTACGGTCTGCAGGTTTGGAAAACCTTCCAGGAAGATAATGCGGTCAATCAGCTTGTCGGCGTGATGCATTTCTTCGATAGACTCTTCACGTTCCTTCTTGGCAAGACGCGTGAAGCCCCAGTCGTTGAGGAGGCGGTAGTGAAGCCAATACTGGTTTACAGCGCCAAGCTCGAGGAAAAGTGCCTCGTTAAGCCGCTCGATGACCTTTGGTTCGCCTTTCATTCCATGAACTCCCGAATTTGTCGCGTAGAGAACGTACACGATCCATGAACTGGATCACGTTTTCGTCCATTTGGTTATGACGAAGATGATACTCTTCAGTCACCCTTATGATCGTTTCCACGACGTTTGGGAAGCAGCCACAGCAACGGCCGCGCTTGGACATGATGTTATAGACGGTGCCGGGAACGATAAGTTGCCAGCAATCCTGATCGAGAAGCTCGATAACGACGGCTTCGATGTCCTTATCGGTAATAACATTGCAGCTGCACACTAGCATGAGGAACTATCTCCCAAGCGCGCGCAGAAAAAGTCGGATGCGAAAAGCACCGAAGGGAGGGACTTTACCGGCTCAAACTGTACTTCAACTGTGTGGCTGCGCAGAAAATCTGGCAGCTTTATTTCACTCATGGCGCAAGGCCGAACTGAACCGGTCAATGGTTCCTCCAACTGCAAGGGTTAAAGGCCCGAACATTAAAGGCGTTACTTAAGCGGTGTTTATAAAACCCACCCAATTAAGTCAGGTTATGGCCGTTCGGGTTCAGTTCTGTCAATTTTTATGTTTTTGAAATGTTCTAAAAATCAATAGCTTAGAATCATTCTAAATATGAGTTAACTACCCATCTTTAAAGGACAATTGGCAACTGCGTTTGCCATAGCGGCGCGGGAAATGCGCCGCCAGGACATTATGCGCCATTTCGCCGCACCTTGTGGATAGGCAGCGGCCTGCGGCATCACGAGCCAAGCACGGCGCTGAAGCCTTCGAACTGCGGGGGACCGAGATAGAGCGGCTTGTTATCCCCGGCATTGCGATGCGCATCGCGGAATTGTTCGGATTTGGTCCACGCGACGAAATCCTCGCGATCGCGCCAGACCGTGTGCGAAGCATAAAGCGTGTAGCCTTCTTCTTCGTTGGTCGCGCCGCGAAGCAGATGAAAGCCTTCGAAGCCGGGAAGTTCCGACAATCTGGAGTCACGATTCTTCCAGACGGTCTCGAAATCGGCCTCGCTGCCGACGCGAACCTTGAAGCGATTCATGGCTATGAACATTGCTGATCCTTTTCCATCAGGTTTGGGACTGGCTGTAGCGCATCCCGAAAAGTGCGAAGCGGAATGCTCTAACTATATAGTTTTCGGCGAGTGCAGCGGTAGGGCTGCACTCGCCGCGTCACATCTCGGGATCAGAAGGCCGCCGCGGTCAGGTTGGTCGGCCTTAGCAGATGTGACGATCTTAAACGGGAGGCGGGAACGCCTCCCGCAGTTCTAGAACTGGAACTGTGTCGAGACGAGGAAGGTGCGCCCGCGACCGGAGCCATAGGTGCTCAGCGCGGGGGTATATTCCTTGTCGGCAATGTTGAGCACCTGAAGCGAAAGATCGACCGTATCGGTGAACTTGTACTTCGCGAACACGTCCACCAGCGTGTAGGGATCGGTATCGCTGCCGCTGATGGTCCGCCCGCTTGAAACGTGCTGGACACGCAGGCCGCTTTCAAGCTTGCGTTCGAAGAAGCGCGCGCCGGCGGTAACAGTCACCACATCTTCCGGCAGATACTGGTTGGCGCCAAGCCCCGCCGTCTGCTCAGGCAGTTCGGAAGTGGAGTGCGTATAGGCAATGCCACCGAACGCGAAGCCGGCATCGTAACGGGCATCGAGTTCGAAGCCCTTCACATCGGACGTGCCGTCAACATTGATGAACTGGCTGTTGGTGCTGGAGGCGGTGATATAGTCCTCAACCCGCATCATGTAATAGTTGGCCTTGATGCGCAGGCCGTCTTCTGCGGTCAGGATGCCATCGCGAGCGATATTGACGCCGAATTCCCAGCCGCGCTGCTTTTCAGGACGGAGATTGGGGTTTCCATGCAGCCCCGCGGTTCCGGCATGGGCGATGCCGCCAAGGAAGGTTTCCTGCAGGGTCGGCGAACGCATGGAATGCGCATAGGTAATGTAGGGCTGCAACCAGTCGGTTACGTTGTAGGCGACTGTGACCTTGGGGCTGAACTCGCTGTCGCTGTTCGAGATCGAACTGTCTTCGCTTTCGAGCTTGAAGTAATCATAGCGAAGGCCTGTAACGACTTGCAGCGCCTGATAATTCCAGGTCGCTTCCGAGAAGACCGCACCACGATTGGATGTGGCATCTGTCGGGTTGACGCCCGTCTTGGTGCCGCCCGCATTGTCGCGGTTGATTTCAAAGCCGTTCTTCCATGCAACCGCCACATCGCCAAAGGTGAAGCGCGACGTGTTCGAGGCGGTCATGCCGGTGGTTTCGGCCGAGACCTGCCGCCCGACGAAGCCGCCATTACCATCCACCCAGTTCTGCAATGTGCTGTTGTGGTAGAGGTTGACGTCGATGCCGATGAGATCGTTGTCGGACGGGTTGTAGTTATACTGTGCGAAGAACGTGCGGTTCTGCAGGAACATATCGTAGATCGTATAGGTTCCCGGACGATAGCCCGCAGCATATGTGCCATAGTGGTTGTTGTAGAGAACGCCGCCAAGCGTCAGCTTCTGGTCTTCGCCAAGGCCGAACTCGGCCTTGAACAAGCCGGAAGTCAGTTCCTCGCCGGTCTTCTCGACAGTCACGCCGTCGCCGTTCTTGTAGTCGTTGGAATCGTGGCGGCTGATGGCCGCGACAAGCCCGATCGAATTGACGCGTGCCGCGCCCGCCAGCATTTCGGAGAATCCGGTGCCGTTGCTGCCCCAGGAAGCACGTCCCAGAACGCCCTTGTCCTTGCCGTCGAGAATGACATCGTCCACGCCGAGCGTGCGGAAATTCACACTGCCGGCAAGCGCAGTACCGCCTTCGGTCGTAACAGCGCCGCGCGCCACGTCAATTTCAGACAGCAGATTGGGGTCGATATAGGCATAGCCCTGCGCGTCATGCGCGGTGTTGCGATAGCTCTGCGGCACGCCGTCGATCATCATGTTGACGCGGCCGGAGCCTTCAAAGCCACGGATATTGACCGCCACGCCCGGATTGGAGCCACTCTGGAGGGTGAAGACGCCTGCGGTTCCGCGCAGCACATCGTCCAGTTTCGCGCCACCGAAACGATTGATCTCTTCGCGGTTCACCTTGCCCACGGGCGCCGTGACCGAGGTCGGCACTTGTGTGTCGTTCGCGCGGCGAATGGTGATCGTCTTCAGCGCAACGCCGGCTTCGTCGTCAGCCGCTTTCTGCTCCTGCCCGAATGCTTGCGACGTCATCGCCGCCAGAATGACGGCAAGTCCCGTGCTCGCCTTAAATGACCTTCTATGAACCCCACCAGTCGCCCGCATTTCCAATGTTTCCTTCATGACCAGACACGCTTCGCCAGTCCTTTGGACAGCGAAGAAACCGAAAAATTTCAATTGTTTATGACTTCCCCCTCAAGAGAAGGCCGCGTGCTGGCTGGGAAGAAAACATCTCCCTGGCTTGCGTGGAAAACGCGAGATTTAAACTTGACTCGTTTATTCCAGTAATGCAGTGATTAATAAACATGAGTATTGATGTCAACAAAACAAATTTGCTGTCATCACCGTGTGGAAAGTCGATGCTGAGGCGAGAAAATGAACAGGCGTATCCATATCGACATGCAGGTGCGGTTGCCGCGCGGACCCGTTTCCGAGCGGGCCGCAGATCGCATTTCCGAAAGCCAGCTTCACAGCGATTCGACCGGATCTGTTCCGGCTCAGATAAGACCTCGCTTCGGCGAGAGTGCGCTTGAGCCGCAACTGAAAACCTATGGCAGCCGCGAACTTTTCGACGGCTCCCGGGAAGTGGGCATAGAGCACGGCGGCTCGCTCTATCGCCTCAAGATCACCCGCCAAGGCAAGCTCATCCTAAACAAGTAGGCAACATCAGATGACGACCCATACCAAGCCCTCCCCAGAGGAGATTCTCAAGGCACGGGCTGATAATCCGAAAATGCGCGAACGCGATTTTGCGCAGAGTCTCGCTATATCAGAAGCCGATTTTGTTGCAGCGCATTGCGGACAGCCCGAGATGGCGTCGATTTCGGCGCGACGCATTCGTGCCGATGTTGAAACGCTGTTGAACCGCATCGCGTCTGTCGGCGAGATCATGGCATTGACGCGCAATGAAAGCGTGGTTCATGAAAAGATCGGACCTTTTGAAAAGACTGTCTGGGGAGCGCACGCTTCGCTGGCGCTCGGCAAGGAAATCGATCTTCGCATTTTTCCAAAGCACTGGGTTCACGGTTTTGCGGTCGCCAAGCGGGACGGTGAAGCAACGCGCCGCAGCCTGCAGTTCTTCGACGCCACGGGCGAGGCGGTCTTCAAGATACATCTGCGCCCGGCTTCCGACGTTGATGCCTATGAGGCGCTCGTTAGGGATATGCTGCTGGATGATCAGTCTCCGGTCATCGAAACAAGCATCCTCGCTCCCAAGGGACCGAAGGCGGATGTGTCGCTTCTCGATATCGACGCTTTCCGTGAGCGTTGGGGCGCTCTCACCGATGTGCACCAGTTTGTCGGCCTGCTGAAGGATTTCGGCGTGGACCGGCATCAGGCCGTGCATCTTGCCGGTCATGATTTCGCCTGGCGGGTCGACACGTCGTCAGTCGAGGCCATGATGAACCATGCGGTGCAGGAAAAGCTTCCGATCATGTGCTTTGTCGGTAGCCGCGGCTGCATCCAGATTCACACGGGGCCGATCCACGAGATCAAGATGATGGGCCCTTGGCTGAACGTGCTGGACCCGACTTTCCATATGCATTTGCGCCTCGATCACATCTCTGACGTCTGGGTTGTGCGCAAGCCGACCAAGGACGGGCATGTGACCTCGCTCGAAGCTTATGATGCCAGGGGCGAACTGATTGTTCAGTTCTTCGGTGAGCGTCATGAGGGCGAAGCGGAACTGGCCGATTGGCGCATGATCGTGGAAAATCTTCCACGTCTGCCGCAATCCTCCGCTGCATAGGGTGACGGCGATGTCGTTCATTTCCTTGCGCCTCAGGCACGGAGCCGCCCTTGTCGCCATCGCACTGTCGCTGGCGACCGGCGCTGCGAGCGCCGACACTGTCGATCGTTTCACCGATACGTCGCGCATTGTTTCCGTTGGCGGATCGCTGACGGAAATAGTCTACGCTCTCGGGGCGGAAAATATGCTTGCCGGTCGTGACCAGACAAGCGTTTATCCCGAAGCCGTCAAGAAGCTGGCAGATGTGGGATATATGCGCCAGCTTGCCCCCGAAGGCGTGCTTTCGGTCAACCCGACCGGCATTCTGCTCCTCGAAGGCAGTGGCCCGCAGGATACACTCGATGTCCTGAAAAAAGCGTCCGTGCCGATGATCGTCGTGCCGGAGACCTTTACAGGCGAAAGCGTCGTCAGGAAAATCGAGATCGTGGGCAAGGCACTCGGTCTGGAAGACAGGGCCCGGACGCTTGCTGCAGAAATATCCAGCGACATTGAGGCGGCCGAAAAGGCTGCGGCAGGCCATAACCCACGCAGGCGTGTGCTTTTCGTATTGTCGGCTCCCGGCGGACGCCTGATGGCATCAGGCACCGGCACGGCGGCTGATGGCATGATCAAGCTTGCCGGTGGTGAAAACGTCATCAGCGAATATCACGGATACAAGCAGTTGACCGACGAGGCCGTTGAGAAGGCGGCGCCTGACATGATCCTGATCATGGATACGGGCGCGGATGGGATGACGCCGGAATCGCTCATGAAAAACCCGGTTATCGCGGCAACACCGGCGGGGCGGAACGGAAACATCGTTTCTATGGAGGCGTCCTATCTGTTAGGTTTCGGGCCGCGAACCGGCGCTGCCATTCGTGACCTGTCGGCAAAACTCTATGGCGCTCCTGCGGGGCAGTAACATGGTCGGGCTTGCGCGGTTCCAGCGCAGGCCCGATTGCAAGGATTATTGGAAATGACGATCCAGGGTCGCGTGGCGCGCATGCAGCGCATTACAGCGCGTCATTCAGAAAATGACACGGGAGACCGCGCGGTACGCGCACGGCTCACCATCATATTGCTCGCGGCGGCCTTGTGCTTCGCTGCTCTGTTCAGCCTCACGGCTGGCGCTTCGGATGCGTCCGTGCTTTCGGTTCTGCGCACTCTGACCTCCGCTGGAACCGAGGGCGCGGATGCATTTCGCCGCGATCATCTGATCATCATGGAAATCCGCCTGCCGCGTATCGTCATGGGCATGCTGATAGGGGCGGGGCTCGCGGTTTCCGGGGCTGTCATGCAGGGGCTTTTCCGCAATCCGCTTGCCGACCCGGGCCTCGTCGGCGTTTCCGCTGGCGCGAGCCTTGGAGCGGTTTCCATGATCGTTCTGGGCGGCACCGTTCTTGCGCCGGTCATAGCTGCTCTTGGTGTCTATGCTCTGCCGCTGGCGGCATTCCTTGGCGGGCTGTGCAGCACGTTTCTGCTCTATCGTGTTGCGACGAGGCGGGGGCGGACCTCTGTGGCGACCATGCTGCTTGCAGGTATCGCACTGGCGGCTCTGGCGGGCGCTGCCACCGGCGGGCTTATCTATCTGGCCGATGACCGCCAGCTCCGCGACCTGACATTCTGGGGCCTTGGCTCCCTTGCCGGTTCCACCTGGGCGAAGATCGGCGCCGCAGGTCCGATCATTGCCGTCGTCCTCGCCGTATCGCCCTTGCTGGCACGCGGTCTCAATGCGCTGGCTCTCGGAGAAGCTGCCGCTGGCCATCTTGGTATTCAGGTGCAGCGCGTCAAGAACATCGCCATCGTCACGGTCGCTGCCGCCACCGGCGCGACGGTCGCCGTCGCAGGCGGGATCGGCTTTATCGGTATCGTCGTGCCGCATATGCTGCGCCTTGGCATCGGTCCGGATCATCGCTATCTCCTGCCGGCCTCAGCCCTGCTGGGCGCGACGCTTCTGCTGCTCGCAGATGCGGTAAGCCGCACGATTGTGGCTCCGGCGGAATTGCCGATCGGCATCATCACCGCGCTTTTCGGCGCGCCGTTCTTCCTCTGGATATTGCTGCGCCAGCGCGGCCTGCTCGATCTGTGAGGCTGTCATGATTGAAACAACTTCATTGGGCGTAAGCCTGTCGGGCAAGACCATCATCAGCGACGTTGCCTTTTCCGCCAAACCGGGCGAGGTGACGGCAATCGTCGGGCCGAACGGCTCCGGCAAGACAACGCTGCTGCGTGCGCTTTCCGGTGATATCGCCTATACGGGAACAGCCTGTCTGGACGGCAAGTCCTTCGCGGAAATCAAGCCCTGGCAGATGGCGGCGCGCCGCGCGGTGCTGCCGCAGGCGAGCGCCCTGTCATTTCCCTTCACGGTACGGGAAATCGTGAAGATCGGGCTTACGGGCGGCTACAGCGGTGTTTCTCGCGATGAAGAAAAGCGGCTGCCCGATCTCGCCTTGCAAAGGGTTGATCTTGCCGGTTTCAGCGGGCGGCTCTATCAGGAGCTTTCCGGCGGAGAGCAGCAGCGTGTGCAGCTTGCCCGTGTTCTGTGTCAGGTCTGGAAGCCCGTCGTGGGCGGCAAGGCGCGTTATCTGTTTCTGGATGAGCCGATTTCAAGCCTCGATATACGGCATCAGATCGTCGTGATGGAGATTGCGAAGGATTTCGCGGCGGCAGGCGGCGGCGTGATCGCGATCCTGCACGACCTCAACCTGACCGCCATGTTCGCCGACCGTATAGCGGTGATGAGCAAGGGCAAGCTCGACGTGATGGGGACGCCGCGCGAAGCGTTGACTGACGAGCGGCTCGAACGTGTCTACGAATGCTCGTTACGGGTCGGCGTTCCGCCCGAAAAGGGCGTGCCTTTCATACTGCCGCAATCCGCCTATCGCGCCGCCGCAGAATGAAAAAAGGTCCGGCAGCAAGCCGGACCTGTTCGTTCGCACCCTGGCGCCGAGCCGTCAGCTCGCGACGCGCTCCGGTTCCATCTCATCGAGACCAAGCAGGTGCCGCACATTCGGGCGCGCCTTGACGAGGTCGGCAATGCTGTACTTCATCAGCACGGCAAAGAAGGCATTGAGCGCTTCGCGCAGCGCCGAATTCAGTGCGCAGCTATCAACCAGAGGGCATTCGGTGGCGTCGTTTTCGAAGCACTCGGCCATGGCGAAGTTTTCTTCCGTCACCCGCACGACGTCGAACAGTGAAATGTCCTGCGCCGCGCGTCCGAGCCGCACGCCGCCATTGCGACCGCGCACCGTTTCTACCAGCCCATGCTCGACGAGCGGCTGAAGAATCTTGAACAAAAACAGTTCAGAAACGCCGTATGCGCGTGCAATTTCCGGAATGCGGCTGAGCTTGCCGTCATTGGCAGCGCAGTACATGAGCATACGAACGGCATAATTCGTCTGGCGGGTAAGACGCATCACTGTTCCTTTCAACACGTCTTGAAGCAATCTCGCCTCCACAGAGGCAGCGATGCTCCAATCCTTGAGTTTGCAGCTCCAACCGAAAACGTTCATCCCTGTTTCGGAACTGCTTTTAAATTCTGGTCCTGTCGCATCTGCTTTTCCGAAAGGTTCAAGGCGCGATCGGAACATGCGCTAAAGCGAGTATCTGTTTCTTAACCCACTTTAGAATCATTCTTAAAATATATGAAGTCTTTTCTCACCTTTAAAGGGGAAAAGTTGTTGCCGGCATCAATTCGCTGCGAGTTCCTCCCAGACCGGCCGCAAACGTCCATTTTGGCGTCACTGGCAAACATCTATCCACTCGGCGCTGACGAGTTCGGCCATCCTGTGCGGAGCGATGCGCACGGCGCTGTTGGTAGCCCCGGCTGCAGGCACGACTTCCTCATAGGTCTTCAGCGAAACATCGCAATAGACGGGCAGGGCGCTCGGCAGGCCGAACGGGCAAACGCCTCCGACGGGATGGCTGGTTTCAGCAAGGACAGTCTCGGCATCCAGCATACGCGGCTTCGTTCCAAACTGATCCTTGAACTTGCGATTGTCTATGCGGGCATCGCCACGGGTAACGATGAGAATGGTCTGCTCCTTGGCCGAAAAGGAAAGCGTCTTGGCGATCTGCCCCGGTTCCACGCCATGCGCTTCGGCGGCGAGAACAACGGTGGCGGTGCTGGTGGGCAGTTCGATCACTTCGATTTCAGGCGCTTTGGCCGCAAAAAAGGCCTTTACGGAATCCAGACTCATAGCTTCCCTTTTTCTTATTTTGATTATTAAACTCAAGTTTAAGCCGCATTATGGCAAAGGACAAGTCCGATCGCTTCATTGCGGCATTTTTGCATAAAATCTCTATCAGACCGGCGTCCGGATCTGCAACAAATGATGAAGGTGTTGGAGACGGCAGCGCGCCTCATAACACGGCAGCCCGCCGCGCCGTGTTATGAACTGGCGTTCGGGCTGCTTCAAAGATCGACCGGGCGACCGGAGGCTTCTTCTTCCAGGGTGACCGCCACATTCGCATTGGCGGAAAGTCTTACCTTGTCGCCTTCAACGTCGGCAACGAAGCCAAGTTCGATATAATGGTGATGGTCGGCGTGCTGGCCGGAATTATCGGTCTTCTTGAGCTTGATGCGGTTATCTTCAATGTGGTCGACCGTGCCGACATGAACGCCATCGGCTCCGATTACTTCCATATTTTCGCGGATTTCGTGCTGCATGGGATTTCTCCGTGTTGAATTCTGCCGAAATGGCGATCTGTGATAGAGGCTTGCTCGCAAGAACCTAGTGCGCATCCGGGCGCTGGCCATGGCATCGACATCGAAAGTTGCATTTCGAGCGCCGGATCGAACTGTTGTCCTCTCAACCTGCCGCCGTTTTGATCTTCGCTATTCGGAATGCTGGCAAATGAAACAGTGCACGTTGACGTGAAAAGAAAAGCTGCTAAGAAGTCACTCGCTGAGCGATTGGTCGCAAATCGGTAGCTTGCTGCGGTTTGCTGCTTTACCGGAATCGGGAAAAGCACGAGAAATCAATTGCCTGGAGGGGTGGCCGAGCGGTTTAAGGCACCGGTCTTGAAAACCGGCGTGCAGGAGACTGTACCGTGGGTTCGAATCCCACCCCCTCCGCCATTTGCCCCCGCGAAATCGCTCTCCCCATCCGGCCGCGGCAGGATTTTTTCGTTGTTTTCGAGGGTTATGAGGGAGGGGCTATTCACCTTGCTTGGCGCGAGACGGCCAAAATCGGTCTCTTAGGGCCGATATTCTCTGAACCTGTTGCCTGCGCCGGTTTGGTGAATTTTTCGCAAGCCATTGATTAAAAACAAAAAACCTGTATCGCAACCTGAACACTTCGATGACGGTGGCAACAACGGGGAAACGACTCGGATCGGACGTTCGCCATTCGTGTCGATGCCAGGCGCCGGCGCTTTGCTGGATTGTTGCGGCATGGCGGGCACAGGTGCGGCGGCACGGTTGTATGTCCAGGCCAGAACACACCTTGGCGAGAACGCACAAAGCAGGCATATTTGGTTTATGTCATTGATTAAGTCGAAAAAGCGGGTCGCGGACCATGGCGAGGTATTCACGCCGGAATGGCTGGTGGATGCCATGCTTGACCTCGTTAAGGATGAGGCCGAGCGCATCGACTCGCGGGTTCTGGAACCCGCCTGCGGGAGCGGCAACTTCCTCGTCAGGGTACTGCAGCGCAAGCTCGCTACGGTCGAGCTAAAATTCGGTAAATCGACATTCGAACGGCGGCACTACGCCCTGCTGGGGCTGATGTGTTGCTATGGCATCGAGCTTCTGGCGGACAACATCGCTGAGTGTCAGGCGAACATGCTGGGCGTATTCGCGGACTATCTGGGCCTTGGTGAGGCAGACGACTTCTATCGAGCGGCGTCCTACGTCCTGTCCCAGAACCTCGTTCATGGGGATGCGTTGACGATGAAGACCCATGCAGGCAAGCCGATCACCTTTGCAGAGTGGGGCTATCTAGGCCGGGGCAAGTTTCAGCGCCGGGACTTTCGCCTTGATGTCTTGACAGGTGCGTCGTCTTTCAGTGCCGAGGACTCGCTCTTTGCGCATCTGGGCAAGCATGAGCTTTTCACCCCGCTCAAGACCTGGCCACCGATGACCGTTCGCGACCTCGCCGCCCGGCTCGACCCCGAACCCAAGGAGGTGGCATGAGCCTTCAGGCGTCCTTCGCCCTGCGCGGGCGCAACCCCGATGTGCTGAGCTGCATCGCCAACCTCTCGAACGACGAGGTGTTCACGCCGCCCGAGTTTGCCAACCGGATGCTTGACACGCTGGCCAAGGCTTGGGCAGCGGACAATGGCGGCGCCGACATCTGGGCCGATAGCAGCGTCAGGTTCCTTGATCCCTGCACCAAGTCCGGCGTTTTCCTGCGCGAGATCACTCGCCGACTGGTGAAGGGACTGGAGGATGAGATCCCCGACCTGCAGGAGCGGGTCGATCACATCCTCACCAAACAGGTTTTCGGTATCGGCATCACACGGCTGACGGCGATGCTGGCGCGGCGCAGTGTGTATTGTTCGAAACACGCGACGGGGCCCCATTCGATTGCCCGCGGTTTCACCAGCGACGACGGCAACATCTGGTTCGAGCGGACCGAGCACACATGGGTGAACGGCAGGTGCAAGTTCTGCGGAGCAAGCCAATCCACCTATGACCGTGGCGAAGACATGGAAACCCATGCCTACGCGTTCATCCACACGGACGACATCAAAGCTCGCATGGCCGAGCTGTTCGGAGGCGACATGCAGTTTGACGTGATCATCGGAAACCCGCCTTATCAGCTTGACGATGGAGGGCATGGCGCGAGCGCTCTGCCGATCTATCAAAAGTTCGTTGAACAGGCGATGGCTCTGGAACCACGCTACTTAAGTATGGTTATCCCTTCGCGCTGGTTGTTCGGCGGCCGTGGCCTGGATTCGTTCCGTCGCAACATGCTGGCCGATAGGCGCATCAGAAAACTTGTGGACTTTCAAGACAGTCGCCAAGCGTTTCAGGGAGTCGATGTCGCAGGAGGAATTTGCTACTTTCTCTGGGAGAGAGATAATGAGGGCGAATGCGAAGTCGAAACTCATGACCCTCGTGGGAGCGCAACAATCACTCGTCGTCCACTTCTTGAGCCAGGCGCCGATGTATTCATTCGGAGAGTTGAAGGAATTTCAATACTTCGTAAGATTCATAAAACCGAAACAGGTAATAGCGGTATCATCCTGCCTCCTCAGCTGCGGTTTGAAAAGCAGGTGAGTGGGCAGAGACCTTTTGGTCTCAGGACTTACTTTCGGGGCCGGCCGAGAGAGAAAGAAACCGACATCCTCGTTCTCCAGAGTGGTGGGAAGGCCTGGATGGATCGGGGAGATGTTTCGGAGGGAATTGATCTAATCGATAAGTGGAAAGTATTCACGTCAAAATCTTCGAGTGAGCACGCTGGACAAGCGGACAAGAACGGTATGCGTCGAGTCCTTTCACGATCTGGCATCCTTCCGCCAGCATCCGTAATCACTGAAACGTATGTGCTGTTAGGGGCATACGATGCCGAAGCCGAGGCTAAAAACTGTTTGTCATACGTTACGACGAAGTTTTTCCGATTTCTCATAGCACTTCGGACGTCGGCTCAGGACCTTCCACGCTCTGCTTACTCATTCGTGCCTGTCCTTGATTTTTCGCGCCCTTGGACGGATGTTGATCTCTACCAACGTTACGGCCTCAGCCAGGAAGAAACTGATCTAATCGAATCCTCCATACGCGAGATGAATGCTGACGTTATTTGGCCTAATGAATAAGCGCACAATCGACGAAATCCTCACGCCAAAGCCTGAAGCTCGGCCGCGCATTTACGCCTACAGTATTGACGACGAGGCCCATGCGGGTCTCTTGAAAATAGGGCAGACCACGCGGGATGTGCGCGCTCGCGTGGCTGAGCAGTTGCGTACCGCCGCCATCAACAACTACCGCATCGAGTTGGATGAGCCGGCCGAGCGCGAAGATAGCAGCACCTTCACCGATCACGAGGTGCGCGCGGCGCTCGAGCGCAAGGGGTTCGAGCGGGTGCAGGGTGAATGGATGCGCTGCACGCTCGATGATCTGCGCACCGTTCTGACCGAGCTGCGCACCGGGCAGCGGCTTTCGGGTACGCATCACCAGACCTTCCCCATGCGCCGCGAACAGGCCGAGGCGGTGCGGCTGACGCACGAATACTACGTCTCCCGCTGGGGCGAGGACATGCACGCCGTTCCCCGCTTTTTGTGGAACGCCAAGATGCGCTTTGGCAAGACGTTTGCCACCTATCAGTTGGCAAAGAAGATGGGCGCCAAGCGCGTGCTTGTCGTCACCTTCAAGCCGGCCGTGGCCGACGCCTGGCAAAGTGACTTGGAAAGCCATGTGGATTTCGATGGATGGCAGTTTCTTTCGCGCGCGACGGGCGGCGACCCGACCCAGATCGACCCGAAGAAGCCCGTGGTCTATTTCGGGTCGTTTCAGGATCTGCTGGGCAAGGACAGGCTGGGCAACATCAAACCCAGAAACGAGTGGATTCATCTTGTGAACTGGGATCTCGTCGTCTTCGACGAGTATCATTTTGGCGCCTGGCGGGACACGGCGAAGGAGCTGTTCGAAGGCGAGGACGAGGCGGTCATAAAGAAGGAAGAAAAGCTCGAATACACCAGCGAGTTGGAGGTGGTGAACGAAGATCTGAAAGATCTGTCGCAGTCCGAGACCGAATTCCTGCCAATCACGACAAAGGCCTACCTGTATCTGTCTGGTACGCCGTTCCGCGCACTGGCAACGGGCGAGTTCATCGAAGAACAGATCTTCAACTGGACCTATACCGACGAGCAGCGCGCCAAGGCCGAATTTGTGCGGGAGCATCCCGGTCAGTGGAACCCCTATGCGGCTCTGCCCGAGATGCGGCTTCTGACCTATCAAATGCCCGACGAATTGCTGGCGGTTGCCAGCGCCGGTGAGTTCGACGAGTTTGACCTGAACGAATTTTTCGCGGCAACCGGGCGGGGGGAAAGTGCTCAGTTCAAGCACAAGGACGAGGTGCAGAAGTGGCTGGAAATCATCCGCGGCCAGTATTTGCCGAAAGCGACCGAAGCGCTGAAAACCGGAACCAAGCCGCCATTTCCCTATTCGGACGTGAGGTTGCTACCCTATCTCCAGCACTCGTTCTGGTTTTTGCCCAACGTCGCATCCTGCCATGCCATGGCCAATCTTCTGGCCGAACGACAGAACACGTTCTGGCATGACTACAAGGTAATAGTAGCGGCTGGCGCGGAGGCCGGGATCGGGCTGGACGCGTTGCAACCGGTGCGCAAGGCAATTGGCAGCGGGTTCGATTCCAAGACGATCACGCTTTCCTGCGGGAAGCTGACGACCGGCGTGACGGTGCCGCAGTGGTCGTCCATTTTGATGCTGCGTAACCTGAAGTCGCCCGAAACCTATTTCCAGGCTGCGTTCCGTGTTCAGTCGCCGTGGTCCATCAAGAACCCGAACGGCGACGACCCGAACCAGGAGGAGATCCTGAAGCCGGTCTGCTTTGTGTTTGATTTTGCGCCCACCCGCGCGCTGCGACAGGTCTCCGAATACGGCATTGGCCTTTCGCCAAACGAAGGCAACCCGGAACACGCAGTGAGAGATCTTGTGGCCTTCCTTCCGGTGCTCGCCTACGATGGCGCCAACATGACCCAGGTTGATGCCGGCGGCATTCTCGACATCGCCATGGCCGGAACATCGGCGACGCTGCTCGCCCGCAAGTGGGAAAGCGCGCTGCTCGTCAATGTCGACAACGACACGCTTCGGCGGATCATGGACAACCCCGAAGCTATGGCCGCAGTCCAGCGGATCGAAGGCTGGCGTGCGCTCGGCGACAACATAATCGAGACGATCATCAACAAGAGCGAGAAGGTCAAAGAGCTGAAGAAAAAGGCGAAAGATGGCGATCTGACGGAGCGCGAGAAGAAGGAGCTCTCCGACGAGGAAAAGGAGTACAAGTCCAAGCGGAAGCAAATTCAGGAGAAGCTGATCAAGTTTGCCACGCGCATTCCGGCGTTCATGTACCTGACCGATTTTCGAGAGAACACGCTTCAGGACGTCATCACGAAGCTCGAACCTGATCTTTTCCTGGCAGTGACCGGCCTTACGGTCGAGGATTTCCATCTGCTTGTGCGGCTGAAGGTCTTCAACACCGAACAAATGAACCAAGCGGTATTCGCCTTTCGCCGATACGAGGACGCCTCGCTCCGATACACAGGCATCGAGAGCCACGAGGGCCTGCGGCACTACGGGCTTTACGACACTGTCGTTGCGAAGGAGCAATCAATTACCTAGCGCGCTGGCCGGAACGAGAAGGAATGCGTTAAATTGCTTCTTGCCCCTCCCAATCAGCCGGAAACCCTTCCAGCAGCCGGCCCAGCGTCACCTCCGGCCCCTGCTTGCCGTCCAGGATCGCCTCGACGATGTCGGGTGCGAGCAGCGTGAGGCGCAGGACGCGGGTCATGTAGGAAGGCGCGATGCCCTCGTGCTCGGCCAGTTCGGTGATGGTGTTGAATTCGCCCGATTCCAGCATCTTCTTCCAGCGGAAGGCGCGGGCGAGCGCCTTGACCAGCGTGTTGTCGGTTCGGCGCTGGATCGGTGCCCCCTCTGGCAACTGCACCTCCTTGCGCCCGCCGCGCTTCGCGACGCGGAACGGCACGCGCAGGGTGATGGTCTCGGGCGCGGGTTTCATGCTGCCGCTCCCGTTTCACCTGCCAGCATTTCGCGCGCGAGGCTGCGCAGGCCATCGACGCGCAGCCGAATGTCGAGCCCCTCGGTGCCGATATCGACCCGCTCGACCAGCAACGCCACGATGCGCGCCTGCTCGGCGGGGAAGAGCTCGTCCCACAGCGGGTCGAGTTGCTGCAGGGCGGTGCGGGCGTCGGCCTCGGTGATGTTGACGCCCTGCGCCTTCGCGACCTTCCAAGTCCCCGCCACGATCTCGGGCTGGCGGAACACCGCGCGCAGCCGGTCGATGACCGCCGCCTCGATCTCGCCGGCCGGAACGCGGCCAATGGGGCACGAACAGGCGCCATGCTTCAGCACGGTCTGGCTGACATAGTAGCGATAGAGCTTTCCGCCCTTGCGGGTATGGGTTGGCGAGAAGGCCGCGCCATCGGGGCCGTATAGCAGCCCCTTTAGCAGCGCTGGCGTCTCGGCGCGGGTGCGGGCGGCCCGTTTGCGCGGGCTTTCCTTCAGGATGGCGTGGACGCGGTCCCATGTTTCGCGGTCGATGATCGCCTGGTGCTCGCCGGGGTAGCTCTGCCCCTTGTGGACTGCCTCGCCGATGTAGGCGCGATTGTTCAGCATCCGGTAGAGGTACTTCTTGTCGATCCGGTTGCCGCGCGGCGTGCGGATGCCGCGCTTGGCGACTTCGCGGGCCAGCTCCGTGCCCGAACCGATTTCCAGAAACCGCTGGAAAATCCAGCGGACGTGTTCCGCGCGTTCCTCGTCGACGACCAGCTTTCGGTTTTCGACGCGGTACCCGTAAGGCGGAACCCCGCCCATCCACATGCCCTTCTTTCGGCTGGCGGCGACCTTGTCGCGGATCCGTTCGGCCGTCACTTCCCTTTCGAACTGGGCGAAGCTGAGCAGGATGTTCAGCGTCAGCCGGCCCATGGACGTTGTGGTGTTGAAGGACTGAGTGACGCTGACGAAGGTCACGCCGTTCCGGTCGAACACTTCCACCAACTTCGCAAAGTCCGCCAGCGACCGGCTCAGCCGGTCGATCTTGTAGACCACGACCACGTCCACCAACCCGTCCTCGATGTCGGCAATCAGCCGTTGCAGGCCGGGCCGGTCCAACGTGCCGCCCGAGATGCCGCCGTCGTCGTAGCGGTCGCGCACCAGCACCCAGCCCTCGGAGCGCTGGCTGGCGATGTATGCCTCGCAGGCCTCGCGCTGCGCGTCGAGCGAGTTGAACTCCTGCTCCAGCCCTTCCTCGGAGGACTTGCGAGTGTAGACGGCGCAGCGGCGCTTGATCTTCACTTCGCTCATGCGCGCCTCCGCGATTTTAGTCCGAAGAACACCCAGCCGTTCCAGCGGGTGCCGGTGATGGCACGGGCGATGGCGGAGAGCGACCTGTAGGGCCGCCCCTGCCATTCGAAGCCGTCGGCGGTGACGGTGACGACATGCTCGACGCCCTGCCACTCCCGGAGCAGCCGCGTGCCGGTGATGGGGCGGTCACGGTCGAGGCGCATGCCGCGCTTCTTCTTGTCACCGCCGTCGAGTTCCTCGCCCAGCCGTTCCAGCCGCCGGATCGTCTCGGGCTTCAGGCCACCATAGGCGAGCTCCTGGATCCGATAGGCCAGCCGGCTCTCCAGGTAGCGTCGATTGAACGGCGGCGGTTCGCTGTCGAACAGCTCGCGCCACTGCGCCTTCAGTTCCGGCGTCTTCATGGTCTTGAGCGCGGCGAGGCGCGCCGGGATGGGATCCTGTGTCGTCATGCGTTCTCCTCTTGAGTTGGAGTTGCATGACGGCATTGCTTGGCCGGAGAGTGTAGGCGAATTTCTCCGGTAATTTCGGGTTCTTTCCCACACTTGCGCAGTCGCAGGCGGACGAGCCCGAGCGCCAGCAGGCGGCACAATTCGGCGCGGCGTTCGGCGGGATCCATCATGTCGGGCGGCAGGGGGTTGGGGCGTTTCATGCAGCGGCACGGCCCATGTCGCGCAGCACCGCCGCCCGGATCGCGGCTCGGTTCCAGCGGAAGTTGAGGTGGCAATTGGCGGCATATTTCGACAGCCCGAAATCCATGCCGCTCGTCTCGAAACCCGTTCGCTTCAGCAGTTCGATCTGCCGCATGCTGGCGGGATCGTTGAGCCAACGTTTGCTCTTGGCGGCGGCGCTGGAGGTTTCGGTCACGCGCAGGAAATCGTCGGCTGCCGCCAGCGCCTGCACCCGCGTGCCGACCGCGAGGGGGCGGATCGCCTGGCCCCTGGGCCGGCCGAGCGCATGCCACAATGTGCCATCATGGAACACGCCAGCCCAGCCCTGAAAGCCGCTGGCCATCAGCGCCTGGCCGTCGCCATGCAGATCGCACCAGTAGAAGGGTGAGCGATCCAGAAGATCGATCTCGGTCATCTCGAAGGCGGTCAGCAGGCGCTTCTCGCCGATTTCGCGGGTAAAGACGTGGCCGCAGAGATCGCAAATGGAGGCGCCGAGCGGCAGTTCCGCCTCGCAGGAGGGGCAGGTCTTCCACGGGCGCTCGCCGGGCGGGGTCTCGTCCTCGTCGAGGTCGATCTCCTGTTCGAGCGTGCCGTGGCGGAGCGCCGCACCCGCGAAATCCAGCACGATGCAGTCGGTTTTCACGATGCCGGGGAAACGTTCGGGATCCACGCGGCGCAGGCCGCGACCGACCGCCTGGATGAAGGTGCCCTTGTGCAGCATGGGGCGCAGGATGCCGATGCAGCCCACGGGCTGGCTGTCGAAGCCTTCGGTCAGCACCATGCAGTTGGTGAGAACCTGAACCTCGCCCCGGTCGAAGCGGGCGATGAGCTTCGCGCGCGCCCGCGCCGGCATGTCCCCCGCGATCGTCTCGGCCGAAACGCCCGCAGCCCGAAACGCGTCGGCCACGGCTAAGGCATGGTCCACGGTCGCGCAGAAGAAGATCGTGCGCCGGTCGGCGGCCTTGTCCATCCAGTGCTCGACCACGGCCTCGTTGAGCACAGCGCGATTGAGCACCTTGTCCGCCTGGCGCATGTCGAAATCGCCGGCGGTGCTGTCGATGCCGGAGAGTTCATTCTCGATCCCGAGGTCGATGGTGAAGGTCCGGGGCGGGACCAGCAGGCCACGCGCGATGAGCGTGCCGATCCGCAGGTGATAGCCGACATTGCTGAAGGTCTTGCGCAGGCTGCGGCCATCGCCGCGGCCGGGCGTGGCGGAGAGGCCCAAGAGCTTCAGGCCAGGACTGACCTCGCGCGCATGGGCCAGGATCGCCTGGTAGCTCGCGGCGGCCGCGCGGTGGCATTCGTCGATCACCAGATGGCTCAGTTTCGGCATGGATGCGCGGCGGTGTTCCCGGGCGAGCGTCTGCACGCTGCCGAAGATCACCGGGCCGTCCCAGCAATCCTGTTCTGCCTTCACCACCGAGGTGCCGAGGCCCGAGATCTGTCCGATCGCCGACCGGTTCTGCTCGATGAGTTCGTCGGTGTGCTGCAGCACGAGCACCTTGGCATCGCGATCCCGTTCCGCCTGTTCGCCGACATAGAAGCCGGCGATGGCGGTCTTGCCGGCTCCGGTCGGCAGCACGAGCATGGTATTGCCGTGCTCGGCCGAGCGGTCATGGGCGGCGTCGACCGCGGCCCGCTGATAGTCGCGAGGGATCATGGCGGCCTCCCTCAGCGCGCCCAGAAGGGTGCGCCGCCGGCAGAAGGCGCCTGATGCGTGGACTGCGCCGGGGGCGTTTGCGGCGGCGCCGACACCGCCTTGCCGGCCGAGGGCGCCGCCCCCATCACGGCGGCATATTGCGCGTGTTCGGGGCCGATCGCCGCCTTGATCACGTTGCGACCGGCATCGTCGGGGTTGTTGCGGTCCTTCTCGACGCCGACCTTGGCCACGAAATCGAGCCCGTTGAGATCGCCGAGGCTGCGGATCATCCGGGCCGTGCGTGCCACCTCTGATTGGTCGCTGGCCTTGATGCCGCGCGCCGATTCCAGAATGCCGCGAATGAGGGCGCGGCCACGGTTGGCATAGGTGTCCTCGCCGCGCTCGTTGACGCTTTTTCCCTTGAATCCGATGCGGGTGTAGATGCGCCGCCGGGCATGGGGGCCTTCCAGCACCACGGCTTCGGTGTTGAGGTAGAGGGCGGAACTGGTGCGGCTCTGGGAGAGCCAGCCCTCGGGGCCGGTGCCGCCGGGGCGAATGCTCAGCGTCACCTTGACGAGGGTGTTTGCCGGAATGAGGTCGAATGCGGCGTCCTGGGTCTCGGCGCCGTTGAAATCCATGCTGTCCGCCATGGGTCAGGCTCCTTTCGTCATGGGATTGGTCTGGGCCGGCTGCTGCGGTAGATCGAAGTCGAGATCGGCGCTCGCCTGCGCGCCGGAACCCGCGCGGATCTTCGCCATCAGGCGGCCGAGATGGGCCTGCTCGATCATCGAGAGCCGGCCGCTGCGGTCCTTCGCCGGAAAGCCGAAATCGTTGATCGTGGTGCAGACGAAGGCCCGGAAGGGCGCGCCTTCCTGGGGGCGGATTTCCGCGAGGGTGATGACCTCGTCGACGATGCCGGGCAACTCAAGGCCGGTCTTCGAGCCCTCGATCTGCATCGCGAAATACGGCTTGCCGAAATCGTCGATCTTCCGGTCGAGCAGACCCACGAGCCAGATGTTCTTTCGCGGCGTGTGCTGCAAATGCGTGAGCCAGCCGATCATTTCCTGGCCCAAAAGCCCGTAGGCGCCCCGCAGGTCGAGCTTGCCGCTGCGATCCGACTGCGCCTGCGGCTGCCCCTTGCACCACTGCATGCAGATGCGCGAGGCGACGGAGATCGAGTCGACGAAGATCGTGTCGTATTTGTCGAGCAGGGACGGATCGCCGAAGGCGGCGCAGACGCGGTCGTAGTCGCGCTGGCTGTAAGGTTGATCCTCGCGCATCGCCGGGTTGGGACCGCCGATCCAGCAGGCGAGGTCGCGGGCGCGCTCCCAGTCGCGGACCCGGATTTCGTCGCCGGGCCAGCCCTGAACGGCCAGTTCGCCGGCCTCGAGATTGACGAACAGGGTGCGCTCGGGATCGAGCGTCCAGAGCTGGCTGGTCTTGCCGATGCCGGAAATGCCGGTCAGCACCCCCTTGATGCCGCGCGTCTCGCGCAGGCGTTCGTCGGCGGTGATGATCTTCAGCGGGGCGGGTTGGAAGGGCGCGCTCATTTGCGCGCCTCCAGATCGCGGACGGCGGATGCGACGGCGTTGTCGCTGCCTTTCGCACCCTGACGCCGCGCCATGCGCAGCATGTCCTCCAGCGCCATGATGGTCTGGCCAAGGCTGCGGCGCTCTTCCTCGAGCGCGACGAGGGCAAAGGCGATGTCGTCGACGCTTGCGCGGTCCACCGGGCGTGTGCGCGCGGCGCGATCCGCCAGCGGCGGGATGGCGATGGTATCGGGAAGTGGCGCCAACCAGGTCGACTGCCGGAGTTTTTCGAGGGGGGATTTGAACATCTGCTGCTCCTTTTCGTCTTGCCCAGGGCTCGTCCGTAAGGTGTCGGCTGCCGGGCCCGACGCCGCCCTGGAGCTCGCGGTCGGGGTGTTTCCCTGAGGGTCTTTCATTCCCCCGAAGGCCCGGCATGAATTGGCTTGAGTGCTTGCCCTCACTTACCGGCGCGGGGCCGCAACTGTCGGGACAGCCTCGAAATACCCGTCGAGGCCCATCTCGGTGGCGATCTCGCGGATCCTGCCCAGACGCTCGTAGATCGTGCTCCGGTGAACGCCGAGCGCGCGTGCTGCCTCCGAGATGCTGAGCTGGCTGACGGCCAACGCGACCTGCCGCGTCGCCGGGCAGAGCGCGGCCAAGAGCCTGCCGACATCGCCGCGCAGGCCGGGACCGTGGGCGAGCGAAAACGCGTCGACGGGATCGAGTGCGGCGGCCTCGGGCAGCACGTCCGAGAGGGTCAGGCCCCCGTCGTCATCGCTGACCGGCGCGTCGATGCAGAGCATGGCCCGTTCGGCGTGCATGGCCATGGTGCTGCTCGCAAGCGTCGCCACGCGATTGGCGACGATGCGATCTGCGAAGGTGTCGAAGGAGGATTTCGCCGGATCGAAGTTCCGTGCGCGCCGGATCAGATCGAGGCGCAGTTCCTGCTCGATGTCCTCGGCATCGAGCCCCGGCACGGCGCCCGAGCGCGCCAGGCGCGCTGCGCGGATGCGGATATTGCGGGAAATGCGGGTGGTGGGATCGGTAAGCTGTTGAAGCTGCTCCATGGTTTTCGCCTTCGTCCAGGTGGACGGGCACGCGGCCCGAGTACCCGGCTCCGGCGAAATTTCGCTGGGACGGCGGTTGGAGCAGCTTCGGCACGAAGAAAAATCGCCGAGGAGCCTTGCTCCCCGGCGGTTTCACAACCCAGATTTTTTCGAGATTTTTCAGCGGCGCCCGGCGAAATTTCGTTGGCGCTGACCCTGGCGGCCCTGTTCGAGATCATCCGCGCGGACAACGAAGCGGGTGACATAGTTACCCTCGTCGGTCGGGATGGGCTCGTCGGCAATCCCGAAGCTGTCGCGCAGCGCCTTGGACAGGGCCTGCTTCTGTTTCTGGTGCTTCGAGGTTTCCGTTGGATTGCCCCTGTGCACCGGCAGCCGGCCGCCACTCAGCGCGAACGCCTTGAGATAGGTCCACACGGCCTTCGGCTTGCCGTTCTTCGCGTTCTTCATGCCGAGTTGATCGGGCTCGAAACGTCGTGTCTCGCCCCGGAAGGTGACGTTCAGAACCTCGTCGGCGATGAAACGCATGGTGATGTCTTCCCAGCGTGCATCGGGCGGAAGCGGCCAGGCCAGCCCCTGCGCCGCATCCCCCGCGTCACGCATGACGGCGTCGCGCAATGCCTCGAATATCTCGGCTGCGGGACGGGCGAGCGCGAAGGTCCCGTTTTCCGCGATCACGATATCGGCGAGTGCCATGCGCGTTGCTCCGGCCCGGTCGAGGGCCGCGATCAATGCATCAGGCAGCGATGCGGCCGTGGGAGTCAGCAGGAGCCGCGGGCCGAAGGTGTCGAGGACTTCCGCGAAAGGACGAGGATCCGCGTCGGTCGATGGGCCCGGCAATGCGAGGAACACCGGAAAGCCGCGGCCGGCGTAGACGTCGTGAGTTCCAATGCGTGTGACTGCGCCCGGCGTGCCGCGCCCCGGCTGATACGGCGAAAGCCCAAGCGCTCGGGCGATGTGCTTCGCGAGGTCGGCGCGATCCACGCGCAGGATGGCGATGTCGTCTGCATCGAGGTCGAGATCGTCACAGGCCCTGGGGCGGTCGCCACAGACTGCGCGGATCGAGCCGTCGGCATGGCAGATGACGTGGCGCGGGCATCCCTCGCCGCCCGGCGAGGGACAGGGCAGTTCTCGCGCGCGGCCTGCCTTCCTTAGCAGATGTTCGACAACTTTGAATTCCGCGCCGAGTGTCGTCTGCCATTCCCATCGGCTGGCGGCGGCGCCCGAAAATTCGTCAAGCGCTTTCCAGAACCTCGAAATCCGCATCCTCGTCCGCCTCGCCTGGAACCCGCCAGAAGCCGCGCGCCCGCAGCCAGGCCTCGATGAGATGTTCGTCCTCCTGCCTCTCGTAGCGGGCGATGTTGGCGGGGCGGATGGTCACGGAGCGCTCGCGCTTCGAGCCTTCGAAGGCGAAGCGGAAGGTCGCGTGCGTGAACTGCCCGCCATTGAGGCGCCTTTGCCAGTTGTCGCCGAAAGCCTTGAACAGATCCTCGGACTTTCGGATCTCCAGCTCCGAGACCTTGCCCGGCCACCGGCGGCCGAATTCCACCAGACGCACCCCGGCGATACCATCGATGTCGTCGTGGACGAGCGCCTCGGGGCCGTGTTCGAGAAGCGGTGCGAGCGTATAACGCTCCGCCAGGTCGAAATAGGCGTCGCTGCCGAACAAGAGCTCGCCGAAGGTCTTGAGGTAGAGTTCACGCTCGCCCTTGGTGGAGGCATTGACGCCCATCTCGTCGGTGGCGCTGTCGTAGATCAGCACGTCGTGCTGTTGCGGGCGATAGAAGGCGTGGCTGCCTTCACCCTCGTCCTCGTGCTTGCCCTCGCGCCGCATGGGGCTGCCGTGCCGGACGAGGATCCAGATCTTTTCGTCGCGGGGAAAGACGAAGATGCGGCTGTTTCGCCCCCGGCGCTTCTTCTCGAACCAGTCGTCCATCCGATCCTGGATGGTTTTCGCTACCTCATCCGAAATTTTGGGCAAGTCCTTCTTTGCCTTCGCCAAGCGCGAGCCCGCGAAATACATGAAGTTCGAGCGCTTGAAGGCCACGGTTTCCGCGTGCTGGCGTTGCAGGAGCATCGGGTTTGCGAGCCAGATCTGGACGGAAACATCGGCCGCGGTCGGTTCGTGCTCTGCGTCGATCGCGATTCCTGCCGCCTCGGCCTGTTCGAGCAATTCCTCCATGCTCTCGTGGCTGGCGGTCTCATGCACGTAATAGAGCGCATCGACCATCGCGTCGGGGACGTTCTCGTCGGGGTTCATCAGGATGGCGGCGATGTCCTCGAGCGGCAGTTCGTCGACGGGCGCGGCGGCAAGATCAAGGCCCCGACCAACGAAATAACCGTTCCACCTGGAGAGGAAGGTCTTCAGGCGGTCCGGGGAAATTTGCTTCAGGCGATCGGGATTGGTGAAAATTCTTGGATTGAATGAAGGCATCAGAATCGCTCCGGCCAAGCTGCTCGTGAGGCGAAAATAGATGCGCGCCGTGCTCGCCACAAGATTGTGTTCATGAAACGTTCCATCCTGCCGATCCGACAGGCCGAGAGCCGCGCCGGTATGTGAGGACAGGCAGCTGGAGCATTCCCCATGATCGCAATTCTCGATCGCGCCCGGCGCGGTTCCATCACCACGTTTCTCATCCGTCTCGCGCGCATCGCGGGAGGCGTTTCATGATCGATCCGGACGCGCGCGAGCGGCAAGCGCTTCACGCCGCCATGAAATTCATGGGCGAGCTGATGGCCGAGATCGGCTGGGCGACCCGTTTCAACGAACTCTCGGCCGAGCAGGCCCGGGCGCTCGCCGAAGCCGCCATCGACGGATTTCAGGAGGCCATGGCCACCTCGGCACCGAAGTCCGACACGGAGATTCCCTTCTGATGGCGGCGCTTCTGGACTTCAACCATCGGGAGAAGAAACCCGGTTTCGCGGACGTGGTGAACGCTCTCATCGATACCGCCCTGACAGCCGAGAACGCCGAGCGACCTGCGCGCGACTATCTCGGGGGCAGCCGGCTGGGCGATGCCTGCCAGCGACGGCTGCAATACGAATATCTCAAGGTGCCGAAGGACGACGGCGCGGAATTTACCGGGCGCTCCTTGCGCATCTTCGCGCTTGGTCATGTGCTCGAGGAGCTCGCGATCGGCTGGCTGCGCAAGGCCGGCTTCGATCTCAGAACGCGCAACCGCCATGGCGAACAGTTCGGGTTTTCCGCCGCTGGCGGTCGCCTGCAGGGGCATGCGGATGGCGTCATCGTGGCCGCGCCAGACGGCATGGCGGTTCCGGCGCTCTGGGAGTGCAAGTCGGCCAATGCGAAGAACTGGCGCGACATCGCCAGGCGCGGCGTGGTCAAGGCCAAGCCGATCTATGCGGCGCAGATCGCGCTCTATCAGGCCTATCTCGGGCTCACCGATGCGCCGGCGCTCTTCACCGCGATCAACAAGGACAGCTGCGAGATCTGGCACGAGCTGGTCCCGTTCGATGCCGAACGCGCGCAGTCCGCCAGCGACAAGGCGGTGCGGATCCTGCGCGCCTGCGACGCGGGCGAACTCTTGCCCCGGCACACGGAGGATCCCGAGCATTTCGAATGCCGCTTCTGTGCCTGGAAGGAGAGGTGCTGGGCATGACGGACGCGCCAATGTGCAGCCCCGACACGACGCTCGCTCCGGATTGCGACATGATCGCGACCTACGCAAGCGTGGTGTTCGGCTATTGCGAGCATCTGGTGCCGGTGCGGGCGCTGGCCGAGAAGGGGGCGACGGACGCGCCTCCGCACACGCCGTTTCTGCCCGCCGACGACAGGCTCGCCGAGATGCTTGCGCGCCAGGCGAGCTGGGCGGCGAACGCGGACATGGCGCTTTTCGTCGTGCCAGGCACGGTCGAGAATCCTGGCGATGCCCGCGCCGAGCACATCCTGCAGACGCAGGTCTTGCTGGTCGATCTCGACCATGGCGACATCGCGGCGAAACGCGCCCATCTCGAACGCCATGTTGGGCGACCCACTCTGGTCGTGGCCTCGGGCGGTGTGACGGCGGAGGGTCAGCGCAAGCTGCACCTCTACTGGCGCCTGACCGAGCCGGCGGAAGGCGAAGACGTCGCCCGCGTGTGCCGGCTGCGCCAGACGATTGCCGCGAAGGTCGGCGGCGATCCGGCCTTCAAATCCGCCCATCAGCCGATCCGCGTCGCGGGCAGCATCCACGCGAAAGGCGGCAGCCGACGGCTCGTCGAGATCGTCGATCACGCCGAGATCGATCACGACCTTGGCGAACTCACCGAGGCAATCCTGGCGATGCCGCCGATGGAGGGGCTCTCGGATGACGCGCTCGATTTCAACGGCGCCGGTCGCGGAGGCGACTCGGTCCCGGAACTGTTCGGGCGTCCGGTTCGCGAAGGCGGCGTCGACGGCACGACCCGCTTCGATGCGCTTTCGCGCGTCATCGGCTACTGGATCCGACGCTGCCGCGAAGGGCACGTCACGCCGGGCGAGGCCTGGGACGAGATCAAGAGCTACAACCTCGCCCGCATCGATCCGCCCTGGCCAGAGGACAGGCTGAAAAAGGAAGCCGAGCGTCTCGGGCAGCGCGATCTCGAGCGCAATGGGGCCTTCGACGACGAACTTTCCGAGGGCGCCGATGGCGGTGGCGGAGACAATAACGGCCCGACACCCGTGCGTTTCAGCGAGGACGCGCTGGCGGCGCGCTTTGCAGAAAGGCACGCGGATCGCTGGCGCTACGTGGCCGGATGGGGACAGTGGCTCACCTGGACCGGGGTGGTCTGGCGGCGCGAGGACACGCTGCAGGCCTTCGATCTCGCGCGCCAGGTCTGCCGCGAGGCGGCGGTCCGCGCACCGTCTGCGCGTGTTCGCACCAAGCTGTCCACGGCCGCAACTGTGGCCGCTGTCGAGCGGCTCGCCCGCAGCGATCGCAGGCATGCCAGCACGACCGAGATCTGGGACCGCGACCCCTGGCTTCTGAACACCGGCGATGGCGTGATCGACCTTCGCACAGGCGCGCAGTCCGCCCACGATCCGCAGCTCTTCATGACCAAGGTCGCGGGCGCGGCCTCGAAGGGCGCCTGTCCGACATGGGAGGCGTTCCTTGACACGGTCACGGGCGGCGATGTCGAGCTGCAGGCCTATCTGCGCCGAATGGCCGGTTACTGCCTGACCGGTGTGACCACCGAACACGCGCTGTTCTTCCTCTACGGCACCGGCGCCAACGGCAAATCGGTCTTTGCCAACACGCTGACCGCGATCATGGGCGATTACGCGACTGTCGCGGCCATGGACATGTTCATGGCCACCCATGGCGACCGCCATCCGACCGACATGGCGGGCTTGCGCGGCGCGCGGATCGTGACCTCCATCGAGACCGAACAGGGAAGTCGCTGGGCCGAAAGCAAGCTGAAGGCCCTCACCGGCGGCGACAAGATCACCGCCCGCTTCATGCGGCAGGACTTCTTCGAGTTCATCCCGCAGTTCAAGCTTCTGATCGTCGGCAACCACAAGCCGTCCATTCGCAACGTGGACGAGGCAATGAAGCGACGGCTGCACATGGTGCCCTTCACGGTCACCATCCCGCCGGCCAAACGCGACCGCTGCCTGTCCGACAGGCTTCTGGCCGAGCGTGACGGCATCCTCGCTTGGGCGCTCCGGGGCTGCCTGGAGTGGCAGGAGACCGGACTGCGCCCGCCCGAGGCCGTGATGGCGGCGACCGAGGATTACTTCGAGGCAGAAGACGCGCTCGGGCGGTGGCTGGAGGAGTGCTGCGATGTCGGCAGCTCATCGTTCGAGTCCGGATCGACCGAGCTTTTCAACAGCTGGAAGAGCTGGGCGGAGGCGAACGGAGAATACGCCGGCTCGATGAAGCGCTTCTCGGAGACCCTGAGCGCCCGCGGCTTCGAAAAATTCAAGACCAGCACGGTGCGCGGGTTTCGCGGGATCGCCGTGAGGGACAACAAGACCGACCTTTTCGAGGGGGACTACAATGACCAGTAAAACAAGGGAAATGGCGGATGTGGCGGGTTATGACCATATAACCGTCACGCGTGCGCACACGCGCGCCCGTGAGATGTTAACCGAACAACCCGCCACATCCGCCACAACCGCCACCGAAGCGCGGGCCACGAACGGAGACGTACTCCCCGACACGGTGCTTGCGCTCGATCTCGGAACCACGACCGGCTGGGCACTGCGCGGCCATAACGGTCTGATCACCAGCGGCACCGTCTGCTTCAAACCCCGGCGATTTGATGGTGGCGGCATGCGGTATTTGCGCTTCACCAACTGGCTGACCGAGATCGACCGGATCTCGGGGCCGATCTCGGCGATCTGGTTCGAGGAGGTCCGCCGCCACGCCGGCACCGACGCGAGCCACATCTACGGCGGGCTCATGGCCACGCTGACCGCATGGGCTGAACTGCGGGGTGTGCCCTACGAGGGCGTCCCGATCGGCACGATCAAGCGGCACGTCGCCGCCAAGGGCAACGCCGACAAGGCTGCCGTCATGGCCGCCGTTCGCGCCCGCGGCTTCTCGCCCGCGGACGACAATGAAGCCGACGCCATCGCCATCCTCCTCTGGGCGATCGAGACGAACGGGGGTGTCGCATGAGGTGGCATCCCCACGGTTGCGGCGGTCGGCGCCGCGATCCCGAGCAGGTCAAGCGCGAGGGCTGGCGCGAACAGGGCGTCCTCGCGGTCTCCACCGATGACGATCGCCTCACCTGGCCCGAGCGCGAACTGGTCCGGCAGTTGTGCGAGAAGCTCTACGGCCCGCGCCCCACGGAAGTGGAGGCACGCCATGGCTGACCGCATCTGGACCGCCGACTGCGTCGCCGATCATTTCGAGGAGGCATTTCGCACCCTGCGCAAGCTGCCGCCGGTGAAGGTGCAGGGCTATTTCAACACCTGGCCGGAGATCGTGCGGACGAGTCGCGAGATTGCCTTCATGGAACCCGAGCCGATGCATATCCGGCCGTCGGCCGCCGCCATCACGCGGCTCGAGCAGACGTTCGACTGGGTGCTCTGGATCGAGGAGGCGGAGCGCAAGCTGGTCTGGTCGCGTGCGGCCCGCGTGCCTTGGAAGGTGATCAGCCATGAGCATGGCTGCGATCGCACTACGGCGTGGCGACGCTGGCAGCTCGCCCTCACCAAGATTGCGGCGCGGCTCAATGCGCAGTGACTCCAATGTGTTGCAACACTTTTCCATGCAAAAGATGGGGGCAAATCAGATATGTTTCTGGCTATGCTCGGGAGAGGCGCGCCAGCGACGGATCGTCCCCCCTCGCGGGCGTTGTCGTTTCCGGTGTCGTCGCCATTGCCATCGTCACCATCATCGAGACCAGCATCATGCCCGTCCGCCCTCCGATCCATCG
>Ga0180216_1000664_pt1 | contig 33915 bp, 37 predicted proteins | sample eDN3rd37CBELigMG_FD_128879 | JGI IMG/M metagenome (GOLD analysis project Ga0180216, IMG submission 128879) | Enriched Miracle-Growth compost microbial communities from Emeryville, California, USA - eDNA 3rd pass 37_C BE-Lig MG (version 2)... ... | reverse complement strand
GCGTTGCGTGCGGTGCGGCGGCCGCGGCGGCAGCCAACCGCTGGGCTTGTTTGTCAAGTACACGGACATCTTTGACGTCCAGCCGCCCCTGCCCAACTACGTCGTGGGCCTGTCGCCCTGCCCCAACACGCAGGTGCGCGAGGACGGGTGACGGCGTCGGATGACCGCGGCCCCTTTTGACATGTGCCAGCGGTTGCACCAACGCGGCTGCGGCGCCAGAAACAGTGTGCGCTGCTCACCAACAACCCGCCGGTGTTCCTGAACGTGCCCTGCGGCTTTGACGGGCGGCTGCTGGCCTGCAACGACATCCGGTACCTCAACAACACGGGCAGCATCTTTGCCGGCGAGCGGTGCGTGACCTTCAGCCGCGACGTGCCCACCACGACCTTCCGCATCACCAGCAAGTGCGGCCATGCGCCTCGGCGGGGATGGCCGCTTGTCGTGTGGGCTGACGCGCCCGCGCCGCCCGCGCGGTTGAAGGTCGGCCTCCCAGGTTCACCCGCAGCGGCTTGTACGTCCTGGGCGTGCAGGGGCAGGGGCCGACGCCGGAGACGGACCGCGTCCGCCTCGGCTACTGCCAGGACTGCGTCGGCTACCAGGTGCGGCACCTGGGGGACTGATAAGGTGCATCGATTGACGCTGTCGCCTGCTGATGTGGGAACGCGCAGTTTTTTGGGGGTGGGAGTGGTCGCAGAACCCGGTGGATGTCACCTTTTCCATCACCGTCGTCAGCGGCGCGTCCCGCGCCGTCGCCGGTGCTGGATGGCTGATGGCAGCCATACTGGCGACCATCTTTGCAAGCGCCTGCTGCTAATCATTGTTTATAGTGTATTTTCATTCACCTACTTGTACAGTTTCTTGTGTTTAGCGCTCCAGCTGACTCCCGCTTGCAAGGACCCTTTTCGTGGAGGACGACGGCCGGGGCCCACAACCAGCGGCGGCGGTCGGGCGCGCGGCGTGGCGGGGCGGGGGATGGCGCGGGTGCGGCGATCCTTTCGGTTCAATGTGCGAGGATGATCGGTCGACGAGTGCGCACAATGTCCGCACGCGGGCGGAGAATGGCATTCAAGGTGCAGCCACATTGTTACGCAGGGCACCTTAGACCTGTCTGAGCACGTTCCCTGCTTGAAAGCAAGCAAACCAAGACGAAAACGGCAAGGTGGGGCGTGGGCGCGTATCGCTCGTATCAATCAAGCCTGGCCGTGACGACGGGGGCAGCAGGTCCGGCGCGCGGCAGCCTCATGGGCACGACGTTTAGTGTACAAGGCTGTACAGTGTCTATCTCGAAGCGCATATCGTCAGCGCGGCGCTCGCACTGCACGGGCGCGGCGGTCGCTCTATGTACACGGCGTCCGGCAGTGACGGCCGCCCATCAGCTGTCCTCGGTCGGCCACCACGACAGCAAACCCAGGCCGTCCTGATTGATGAAGCCCTGCGCCAGCAGGCACGCCGGGGCAGCCCACTCGGACGCCAGTCAGTGCACCGCGACGCCTGCTCCGCAGCGTAACGCAAGCAAGCGCCGTACGTGGATGGTGTAAGGTGCGTGGCGCTGCTCGGCGCTCGGCTTGGGCGCGAGCGCCGCGCCAGAGTCGGACGCCGTGGTGGGCATCGTATCGACAAAGATCTCCTCCTGCACGCGGAAGCGGATCTCCTCGTCGACGTCCATGTACAGCTGGTGCCCATTGTACTGCCAGACCCACACCTGCTCCTTGGTGTCGCTGCCGCCCCGCACCGGCAGCAACAGCGGTCGGGACACCAACGGCGTTAGGGGGCCCGTTCCGGCGCGGCCGCCAGCCCGATGCGCGGCGACGACGTACAAGACGGTGTTGTCCTGCAGGTCCGCCGGCGGGATGAGGATGTCGTCGAAGAAGCCCAGCGAGACTGCCATGCCGCGCCCGAACGCCTGCTGCGTTCTCTGCGGACCCCCGCGGTCAGCCAACCCACTGGGCTGCCGACCTGCCGCCAGCCGGCGGCGGCCGTACCGTGAACGCCCTGCGGGCTGCACGTCCGAATCTTTCCAACCAGGACCTCGCCAATGAACGGCCGGAAGACCACCAGACGAAAGGTCACTGGGCGGGAACGGCCACACCCGACGCGCGCGCGCGCAAGACCCAAAGCGGCGGTCAGCGCCGCGCTGCGTAGCCGGTTCGCGCTTTGCCAAGGCTACCTTTGGAGTGGATGCAGCCGTCGCCGGGCACAACGGCGGGGTCGCCCATCTCCAGCACGTCAAAGAGGCAGATGCACAGGCCGACCTGGTGGACGACCTTGTTCGCGTACTTTTTGTTGAGCTCGTCGGCGATGGCGTCCACGCGCGCCTTCCGAAAGTCGGCCGGCTGGACGCGGACGCTGTCGCTCAGCTTGGTCAGGATGAACATGGTGGCTCGCCTCGGCTGGCGGCCCGGCCAGCGCCCTGCACGGCGCGCCGGCTGCGGTGCGACAAGCAAGCGAGGCCGCAAGCAGGCAGCGCCGACAGGCCGCAGGTTCGCGGCCGCCGCTGCTGGCCGCCCAACCGGCAACCGACCGCCGCGTGGCCGTCACTAGCCCGATGACGTCATCGAGTAATGGAACGCTCTGGAACGTTCGCGAACCTTCGGATTTCGCGCCAAAAAACGTGGTCGCACAGTTGCCAGCAAAAAACGTGACCTCGCGCGCTGCGCCCGCCCACGGCGCACCGGGACACGCGTAGCTGCAGGCGGGATCTACGGCGGCGACCGCAATTAATTAAGCAAGATCTGCTGGCTTCGGACGCGCGGCGAGATAAGCGGATGCCCGTGACGCCGGGGCAGCGGCGGCTCGCGGACGCGGACGTGCTGGATGAACGGCCTGCGCCCACGCCGGGCGCGCCAGCCGCCGCCATGGCGGCCGCGGACGTAGGCGCGGCCGGCCGCAAGGTCCACGTCCTGGACTTTTACATGCCGGTGCGCGCGCTCGGCGCTTCCGTTATTGGACCCGACTATGGCAGGACCTTTCACTGACAAGCAGTGTGCTGAAACCGCAGCGGCCACCGCGGCGGCGGCCGGGGGCGCGGGCGCGGCAGGGAGTTCGCGCCTGGCTGCCGGACCCGCTCAAGGCCTTTGTGCCCGTCGAGATCGTCCGAGGACCCAAGGACAACCGCCTGGCTTACGCACGGCTGGACGGCAAGGTGCGGCACCAGCCTGCTTGCTGCGCACGCGGCGGCTAGCAGCGGCCACCGGTGCAGCGCAGGCGTGCCTAACGCCAGTTTACTGCGCCGACTGGCTGTCGCCGCGGTGGCAGGGTCAAGCGGGTGCAAAGGAGCAGCACGAGCTGGTGCTGGACAAGGACCTGAGCAACCTGCCGCCGCTACAAAACCCGTACGCGGTGGTGCCAGTTTCGGCATATTTGATCGACGATGGCCGTTTCTAAACCGCGCTACTGGTCCCCTGCTGCATGTGCTGCCGGACGTGCCCGGGCGCCGCAGGCCAGAGCTGGACGGCATCAGCGACCTGACCACCCTCAGCTACCTGCATGAAGCGGCCGGTCGGTTGCGAACGCGCGCGTGTCGGCCCACGGCCGCGCACCGACTCACCGACCTCGCGCTCGTGTTGCGGGCGGGTCGCACTGCACGCAGTTCTGCACAACATCCACGTGCGCTACCAGCAAAAGATTGTGTACACCTACTCTGGTCTGCCCCGCAGCTCATCGCACTGACCAGCTAGCTGCATGGCTGACTCGTCGCCTCCGGGATCTAGCGGCGGTGTATGCGAATGCGCGCACAGGCATCGTCCTGGTTGCGCTGAACCCCTACCAGAACCTTCCCATCTACGGCCTGGACACTGTCGCGCAGTACTCGGCGCGCGACACGGCGGTACCCAACAGCTGCGATCGATGGATCGATCTGCACTGCAACGTCTCGCTAACCGCATCAGCCGGCCGCCACTGCGCGCGCTTCCAACGGCGGCCAGCACTTGGAGCCGCACGTCTTTGCGGTGGCCGAGAATGCCTACCGCAAGGTGGTCCGCGACGCGCATAACCAGTCCATCATCGTGACGGGCGAAAGCGGCGCCGGCAAGACCGTCAGGTGCGGCTTTCCGCAGCCTGGCCGTACCGACGATGGTCCCCGGTTGAGTCGCACTTACCGCCCTGGCCCTAGCGGCCCGTTCCTTCTGGCTACCAGCACCAAGCACATCATGCAATACCTGACGTCGGTCGACACCCAGGATGCCCGCATGAGCGATGTGGAAAGCCAGGTGCGCGGAGCTGCGCAGGCTGTACGTGGTGGCTCTAGCACGCACGTCCGGCCGCTCATCCAAGCATCATATTATGGCTGCATGCGTGCTGGATGCTCAGGTGATGGCGACGAACCCGATCTTGGAAGCGTTTGGCAATGCAAAGACCATCCGCAACAACAACTCGTCGCGCTTTGGCAAGTACATCCAGCTCTTCTTTGACGACCGCCACCGCATCAGCGCCGCAGCCATCCGCACCTACCTGCTCGAGCGCTCCCGCGTCGTGGCGCAGGTAGGGGCCTGCGCAGTGGGGGGCTTGCTCGGGCGTGTCGTCGGCTCACGCACCCAGTCGTCTACGTCGCTGCGTGGCCCACGCAGAACGACGACGAGCGCACGTACCACGTCTTCTACCAGCTGCTGGCGGGTGCGCCTGCAGCCGAGCGGGAGGAGCTGTGCTTGGACACCGACGCCATGGCGTATCACTTCACGCGCCAGGTAAGGGCGAAGAGCAGTGCACTTTTCTTTTGGGAATCAGCATACTCACGCCATCGCTCACCGTGTTTGTTGCCCCTCGGCGTCTGCGTTTGCTGTAACAGGGCCGCAGCGGGCCGATTGCGGACGTGAACGATGCCGCCGACTTTGTGGAGCTGCAGACCGCCATGTCCCGCGTCGGCATCTCGGTTACCGAGCAGTGGATGGTGTTTCGCTTGCTCGCAGCCCTGCTGCACCTGGGTGAGTCACGGCTGGACGTAATACGGCGGACGACGCTCTGTAGCACACGCTGACACCCCTTTCGCGGCAGCAGAGCGGCGGGCCACCGTCCATCTGTAATGCAGGCAACGCGGCGCCGGAACCACTGTCGAAGCGGGAGCCGGATGCGCGCATTGTCCACGACGACGGCACGCCGATGGCGTTGGCCGCCGATCTGCTGCAGGTGCGCAGATAGTAGCGGCCGCAGTTCGCCACGGCATGCAGCGGCGCTCACGGAGGTGGTTGCGCCGCCGCTGCGGCGCTCGACGCTATGCAGGTGGATCGGTGGTTGCTCAGCAAGTGGCTGACGCGTCGCATGCTGCACACGCGCGCCGAGTCGATTGTAACGCCGCGCACCGTGGACGACGCCGTTGCCGCCCGGTACGACCCTGGTCTCATGTGGGCCATGCGCGTACGCTTGGGGGCTGACGCCGCGCTTTTCGTCGCGGCTACATGACTTCGCTTACACGTAATCGGCAGCGATGCCGTGGCCAAGTACCTCTACGCCCGCTTGTTCGACTGGATCGTCGCCAAGATCAACCGGGCCCTTGCCCGTCGCTCCGGCCACGGGGTCTTTATTGGCCTGCTCGACATTTACGGCTTTGAGATCTTCAAGCACAACAGGTACGCCGTAGCGGCGTCGCAGCAGCCTCAACGGCGCTGGCACTTACGTACATGTCGCGCGCCTCGCCAATCAACCACCTGCCCTGGCTCGCGCGCCCCAGTTTTGAGCAACTGTGCATCAACTACGCCAACGAAAAGCTGCAGCAAGAGTTTGTCAAGCACGTGTTCAAGCTAGAGCAGGAGGTCGGCCGTTGCCCCACGCCGGTGGCGTTCGCGCAGCGTGGATGTGCTTTTCTTTGACTGGGTGCCCAGCTTCGCAGCGTTGTTGATGTCGAGGTGGCAGATCTACTCGCGCGAGGCCATCCGGTGGTCCTACATCAACTACGACGACAACCAGCCGTGCATCGAGCTGTTCGAGGCGTCCTTGGGCATCTTTGCGCTGCTGGACGAGGTGCGTGGTGAACTCGTTAGCAGCATGAAGAGCCTGCCGCGTGCTGCTTCTGACGGCCTTTTGTACCCGACGGTGACTAGGGCACGCCCGGGTTTTCTTACTCAGGAGTGTCGCATGCCGAAAGGTGCGGCGCGGCGTGCGCCCGACGCATGTTGCCCGCGGGCCGCTCTGACATCGGTGCTCCCCTGCTCCAAGATCGCGTGCGCTCTACAGGCACCGACCTCACCTTTGTCACAAAGGTGCACACACAGCTGAGCGGGCACTCGCATCTGGTGCGGCCGCGCTTCCTGCCGGACGCGTTCATCGTCAAGCACTACGCGCAAAACGTCACCTACACCGGCGCCGGCTTCCTGGACAAGAACCGCGACACCATCAGCGGTGCGTCTGGCGGTCACTTGGAGGGAATCGACGCATGCGACTTACGGGGTCACGGCGGCGTATTCCACCTCATTTCGCTAGACGAACTGCTGGAAACGCTCGCGTCGTCCAAGCTGCCGCTGATGGCGGCCGTCCTCGGCTACGGCCCTGCTGGTGGCCCTGCCAGCGACAAAACACCGCCGGCCGGCTCCAAAATGACCCTGGGTGCGCAGTTCAAGGTACATACGGCCCGACCCGGCATCACTTCAGACACACCGTCTAGCTTAGCTTCGGGTCCTCGCGCGTCGTGCGACGCGTGGGGTGTGGCAGTCGTCGCTCGAGGCGTTGATGGTCGTCATCCGCTCCACGCAGCTGCACTTTATCCGCTGCATCAAGCCCAACGAGCAAAAGGCGGCGTTTGTGTTTGAGCCGGTGCAGGTGCTGCAGCAGGTACGACGCGCCTCTAGCGCGCGCAGCAGCCCGACGCTCGCTCTCACCACCAGGTTGACCAACAACGCGCAAGGGCGTGCGGCGTTTTATGGTTGCTGCCCACAGCTGCGCGCATGCGGCGTGCTGGAGACAATCAAGATCAGCGCTGCGGGCTACCCGGCGCGCACGGGCTTTGAAGAGTTTCGCGACCGGTACGGCTACCGGAGAGCGAATGGCGCGCGCTACTAGGGAAGCACGTCCATTGCTCAGTTTTGTTGCCGTGCGCTCGGGCCAACCCTGCGCAGCTACCGCTTTCTCCTTCACTCGTCACGCTGGGCTGGCGACGCACGCGAGGTGTGCAAGGCCATCTTGGACACGGTCATCAACGACGAGGACAAGTACCAGGTGGGCAAGACCAAGATCTTCCTTCGCGCCGGCCAGGTTCGCCAGCGTCGTGATGAGGCCGCACGCGCACCTGCGCTCATAGAGTTGCGCCTCGTACCGAGGCCATGCGGACTTCTCGTGCAGATGGCGCTGTTGGACAAGCTGCTGCACGATCGCCTGCGTGCCTTGGCCGTGCTGGTGCAAAAGACTCTGCGCATGCGCGTCGTGCGTAAGCGGTACCAGCGCCTGCGAGCGGCGGCCATCCTGGCGCAAAAGCGTTCGGCCCCTGCGCAACCGCAGACAGCCACCGTCGCCACGCATTCTAACACGTGGGCCGGCGCAAACGCACGCGGGCTGCGTGGTGGGTCGATAGTGCAACGCGGTCGGCTGGCGCGAACGCTGTACGCCAACCTGTGCTGGCAGCGCGCCACGCTCATTCTACGCAAGTTTGTGCTTCGCAACGTCCAGCGCAAGCGCTACATCGCCTGGCGCGCCGCCATCGTCCGCGTGCAGACTGGTACTGCCGGCGCCGCGACCACACTGGATTTCTGGCATCGCCGTTACAGGCTGACACTGTCACTGCTATTTCATTGCGGATCTCACGGCGCACCAGCCATCCGCGCGTGGCACGCGCGCAACGTCGTGGCGGAGCGACGCCGGCACGTGACAGCGACCAGGATCCAGGCCGTCGTCCGCGGGTGGCTGTGCCGTCGCCGGTACCACCGCCACCGCTACCTTGTCATCCGGTGCGCCATAGACTGCGATGAACCACCTAGGGCGACGACGTTCCTGATTTAACCAATGGAGCGCCAATTCGGTCGGTGAACATTGACAATGGCAGATGCCAGAGCTGCTTGCGCCGGCGGCTTGCCCGCCGCGAGTTGCGGCGCCTGCGGCTGGAGGCCCGCGATCTCAACAAGTACAAAGAGGTCCGACAACCTGCTGAAGTGGCGATGGGACGGACCAAAGGGCACGTCGCCCATTAACTCTGGCCTTGCCGTTTGCATCGCGCGGAGCTGCGGTGCGTTGCGCAGGTGTCCTACCGGCTCGAGAACAAGGTCATTGCGCTGACGCGCGAGTTGACCCAGCGGTCCGAGGACGTCCAGCGCTTGGAGCGCGAGCGCAAGATTGCGGCAGACAAGCTCGCCGCGACCAAGGAACGGCTGGACGCCGAACGGCGCGCGCGCGAGACCGTCGAAGCCACACTGCATGTGGTCACGCGCGAAAAGGTAGAGGCACACAGCCAGGCCACACGGCCGCCGCCCGCGGATGTGTCCCTGTTGACGGTGGTAGCCTTTGCAGGTGCCAACTATTCTACGGCAGGATGCCGCCGTGGCGTCGCACAAGAAGGCGGCGGCCACCGTCGACCTACTGCAAAAGGACGTGCACGGCCTCCGCGCGCAGCTGGCGCAGGAGGAAGCCGACAACGCCATGCTGCTGGAGGAGCTGGACGGCCTGCAGCGGACGCTGGCGGATGCGCACAAAGATCTTGCGCGCCTGGAGAGCAGCAAGGCGAGCGCCGAGGCCGAGGCAGCGCGGCTGGCGGATGAACTCGCGGCCCTGCATCGCAGCAGCGAGGCGGCGCTCATCCAAGCCGCCAACGACGTCGAATCCGCTGAAACGTACGCGAACGGTGCGGGGAGCGCTCCGGCGCCGATCCAGCGCTGACACGCTGGCGCTCTCGCCGCTGTGGACGGTCGATCGGCAGCGCGCACCGATCGCAGCTGCAGCGGATCCGCGACTGCCTGCCGCCACCGTTGCGCAACGACCCGCGGCCCGTCGAGTTGCTGGTGCAGCAGGTTGTGCAAGAAAAGGACGACATGGAGCGTCAGATCGAGCTGACGATTGCCGAGCACACCGAGCAGCTCGGCAGCACCGAGCACAAGCTCGGCGAGGAGCGTCGCGCACTGGCCGACGTGCGCGCCCAGCTGGAAGAGGCGCAACGCCGCGCGGCCGCGGAGGCCGACGCCCGCTGCGACGAGCAACGGTACCGAAGGCGCTGTCAGGCGTCCGGCGTACGGGCGGGAGTCGCTAAACGAGAATCCAAACTTTGATTCGCGTGGTCGCTATGCAGGCGCACGGCGGCAATGTTGGCCGCCCTGACCGAGCAGGTCAGCCGGCTCGAGCAGCTCGCGCTGGCGGAGCTGCACCGCGCTGGATCGGCCTCGGGGGCGACCGCCACCAACGAGGCGGCGGCGGCGGCGGCGGCGGCGCAGCCCATCGAGTGCCTGACGCACGCGGTGACGCTGGCGTCGGAGGCTTTCCAAGCCTGCCAGGCCGCTCACCAAAGCGCCACCACCGCCGCGGCGGCCGCGCACGAAGCAACCGTGGCGCAGCTGCAGGGCGAGCTTGATGCGGCCCAAGCCAGTATCGCGGAGCATGCTGCGCAGCTGGAGACCGCCCGTGCGGTCCAGGCAGGGCATCTCGCGTACGGGCGCGCTCCATAAAAAAGGGAACAAGGCAAACGCATATTCCATACTGATCCCATTGTCCGTCGCTGGGTCAGCTCTGCACCCGTGACAGCGCCACCGAGGCCGAGTGGGCGCGCCTGCTGGCGGCGCTGCCGGAGAATGTCGACGAGCAGCCCGCGGATCCAGACGCCCAGCCGCCGGTTGTGGCCGTGGAGATTGCTATTGCGCGCATAGCAGCGTTGAGCCAGGCCCATGCGGCCGCGGTGGCCAGCAAGGAGGAGGCGGCAGCGAGGCACCGCGAGCTCGAGGCGCACCTCACGGCGCAACTGGATGTCGCCAACCGTCAGTTGACCGAGACCGCCGAAGCCACCGCGGCCATGGCGGCGCGACACGCCGCCGAGCTCGCTACCGCCAACGACGCACTGGCAGCACTGCGCCAGTACGGTCACAGATGTAAACTGGTCGGTCGTCGGGCCACACAGTGGTGCTCACGCTTGGCGCGCACGGCCCGTACGCGGCACCTGTCCACAGTGAGCACGAGGAGCGGCTTGCGACATTGCGCCAGCTGCTAACGGGATCCAAGGCCACCAGCGATGCCGATACGCCGGAAGAGCTCGCGCGTGCCTTGCAAGCGCGGGTCGCCGCCGCGGAGGCGGCGCTGGCGTTGGCGACACAGACGCACGCCGCTGAGCGCGCAGCAGCGAGCGCGGCCCACGACGCCGCGCTGGCCGCCCTGTCGGCATCGCTCGAGCGCCAGACGCGCCAGCACGCCGACTTGGCGGCTGAGCTCAAGCGCGTGACGGAAGCCCACGAGGCGAGAGCGGCGACGCTGCAGGCGACCATCGACACGTTGGAGGCGACGCGGGCCGCCGCCACTGCCGAGCTTGCGTACGGCGTTGCTTTGCCTTCGATGGGACGGGCGCTGGGTGGGTGATGGCTGACGCTGGATCCGCTTTAATCGCCCGGCTAGGCGCGTCCACAGCGCGTGCCAAGCGGCGCTGGATCGTGTTCAGGCCGCGCTGCCAACCGACGTGGAGGGCGTCGCCGTCGCGGACCGGGTGCATGCCGTCGTGGCGCAACTGGCAGACGCCAAGCAGGCGCTGGCCCAGCAGCGTGCCGAGCACGACGAGACGGTGGCCCGCCTAGAGTCCACCCTCCGCGCCGCTGAGGCCGACGTGGCCGACCTGCACGCCAAGCTCGGGGCCCTCGAGGGCGACTATGCAGCGCGCCTGGCGGCCGAGGCCGCTTCGCGCGCGCAGCTGGAACGGTTCGTGCAAAAGGTGCCGCCAGCACGGCACCGCGTCGCGGGTCCTAACATGGCTGCGCGGCACGGTCTTCGCGACGTGCGCTGCGGCAGCGACCACAAGGACGCGTTGGACGAGCTGCGCCGCACGCTGCTGCAGGGCGCAGCGGAGGAGACGTTGCCAGGTGATGCCGGCGAGCCCGCCGTGCAGGCGCTGGCGGTGCGCTTGGTGGCGGCCAAGACCGCCTTGGAGGCGTCGCTGGAGATGGCGCGGCAGGAGCACGCCGCCGCCCTCCGCGACTTGCAAACCGCACACGACGCAAGCACCGCGGCGCACCAGCAAGCCCTGGCACGGCTGACGGACGAGCTCGACGCTGCCCGGGCAGATCACGTCGAGCGCGTCAAGGCACTCGAGGCGGCGCTCGCCGCGGCACGCGCCGAGCACGCCGAGGCCGTCGCGGCGCACGATACCGCCTACGCCGCCCAGCAAGGGCAGCTCAGGTACGCCTCGCCCACAACCCTCTCGCGCGCATCCGTTCGAATTGGCACTGATACCGGGCCTGGGCGGGTTTCCGGGGGGCAGTCGCACTCGCCAGGGCTCTGCAAGTTGCCGTGGCGGCAGCGACCGCCAAAGTGCAGGCGGCCCTGGACACCAGCCCAGCCGACGCGGCGGTTGAACCGGCCGCGGACGACGCAAGCGCGCCGCTGCACGACGCCGTCGCCGCGGTCGTGGCGCGCCTGCAGAGTGTGGAGGCGGCTCTGCGCGCTGCCGTCGCGCAGCACCACCAGGAGCGCGAGGAGCTGGAGGCCACGCTGGCCGCGACCCGCGACGCCGCGGCGACGGCGGCCGCACAGCATGCCGCCGCCGCTGACCGCGCAGAGTCTGAATTGCGCGCCGCCCGCGAGTCCCTCGCCGCCTTGGAACAGTACGCGCCAATGCTTGTCGAGATGGGCGACGCAGGAGGGCTCACAGTGCCCAGCTCCTTGCGGCGTGCGCGATGCGATGGCAGGTCGGCTGCGGAAGCGCTGGCAGCGCTGCACACCACGTTGGCGCCCATTGTATCGATCGACGACCATGCGTCAAGCAACGCCATCATCCCGGCACGGGTGCACCAAGCTGCAGAGCGAGCGGTGGCGCTGGTCAGGCAGCTGGAAGCTGAGGCGGCACAACGCGAGCGCGATCACGACGCGCAGCAGCAGGCGGAGGCGGCTGCCCATGCTGCGGCGCTCGCCGAGCGGCAGGCGGCCGTCGACGCGCTGGAGGCTCAGGCGGCCACGCTAGAGCAGCGGCTTGCCGACGCAAAGGCAGCATACGACGCGCAAGCCGACGAGCTGGCCCGTTGGCAAGCGCTGGCCACGGAGACTCAGGCAGCGCTGGCGACAGCAAAGGCGGATTGGACGCGCCAGGCGCAAGCCGCAGCGGACCAGCTCGCCGCCGCCACGGCCGAACGCGATGCGCGCATCACGTACGGCCGGTGCGTGCAGCCATACCATCGAGGAGGCGACGTGCTAAGTTGTCTTCGATGTGCCACGCTGTTTCATCGATGCCGTTGCCAGTGCGCAGCAGCAGCAGCTGGCGTCCGTGCGCCACGTGCTCGCGGGGGCGACGTCGGACGCCAGCGACGGCGATGCGACAGAGTCGGGCGACAGCGTGGTGCAGCTGGCGCGCCGCCTGGCGACGGCCAAGGCCGCCCTTGAGACGTCAGTCCAGGTCATGCGGCAAAGCCACGCGGCCGAGCTGGACCGCCTGCAGGCGGCGCACACGCAAACGATGGCGCTCTTCCAGTCCACGGTGGACGCACGCACGCAGGCGGAGACCAGGGCTGCCGCCGAGCTGGCGCTGCTGCGGGCGGAGCACGCCGCCACGCAAGCCCGGCTCGCGACAGCGCTGCAGGAGCTCGAGAGCACGCGCACCACGCTCACCGCCCGCGCTGAAGCAGCTGTATCCCGGCAGCAAGAGACCGACGCCGCCCTGCAGCGCGCACTGGCGTACGCGCAATCGGGACCGGCAGACTCACCGACGTGCGAGTGGCGCGCTCACGCGATCGCCCCGCGTTGAGGTAGTGCATTGCGCGGCAGGGCGCATCGCGGCGAGCTGGCGGCAATCGCCGCGTGCCTGCCCGGATCGGCCGACGTCGTCACTGCCGCCGCGCTCGCGGAGCGCGTGACGGAGCTTGCGCGGGCGCGCGACGACGTCGCCGCGGCCCTGGAGGCGACCCAGGCCAGCGCCGCCAAGAACGAGGCCGAGTGGCGCGCCCGCCACCAAGCACTGCAGGCCGAGCTGGATGCCACCAATGCGGCCGCCCAGGAGGCCGCGGCCGTTGCACGCGCCACCCTCGCATCGCTTGAGACGGAGCACGCCCAGCGGGAGCGGTGCGTTCTGCGGCTGGCAGCCAGTACGGTGACGGGCTCGCGCGGCTGACGAGTTTTGGGAAAAGCTGCTTTATCCCATAGTTGCGCCAGCGAACACGCGGAGCTGCTGGAGCGCATTGGCGACATTCTGCGAACGGCGCTGCCGACTGCCCGCGACGGCGGCACGACGGATGATGGCGCCACGCCGTTGCAGCTGGCGGAACGCCTCGCCAGCGCCAAGGCCGGCCTCGAGGCGGCGATGGCCGCGGCCGCGGCCGACCACGCAACGGCGCTGCAGGACCTGCGCACCCAGCACGCGGCGGCCTTGGCAGCGGTGACGGCGTCGCTGGAGCGCCAGCAAGCCGCGGCGCAGCAGCTGGCCGCGGACTTGGAGGCCGCCCAGTCCGCCCACGCCAACGCGGAGCGGTACGCCCTGCGGTCTAACAGTAATTGTCACTTGGGCGGGGCTGCCAGCCACTGACGACGCGAAGGCGCACTATGCACGACGGCGTCCGCCAGCGTGCATCGGGAAGAGCTGGAGCTGCTGCGCGCCTCGGCGGAGGCGCCCGCCGCCGACGGGCTCAACGCCGTGGCCATCGCGGCGGCTGTCGCAGGGTGGGTGCGTGCGAAGCGCGACGTGGACGCGCAGCTGGCCGCCGCAACGCACGCCCACGCCGCCACCGTCGCCTCTCTGGAAGCCGCCAACACGGCCCTGGCGGACGACGTGCGCCGCCTGCAAGCAGCGCTCGATGCTGAAATAGCGGCCCGGCAGCACGATTTGCAACGGCTGGAGCGGTTCGTACGCCGCGATGCACCGTTACCGGAATCGATGTATTATAACAGTCACGAATGCTGTGCATCCCCTCATCTTTATGTCCTTGTTCAGGGAGCACCGCGCTCAACTGGAGCGAATTGCGCAAACGGCCGCGGCGACGCGCATCGACGCCGCGGCGTCGGTTGCCCCCGGCGGGGCCGGCAGCGTCGAGCAGCTGGTCGAGCGGCTGGCGGCGGCCAACGCAACGCTGGAAGCCACGCTGGCGGCGACACGCGAGCAGCACGCAGCAGCGCTGGCGGCGCTGCAGACCGAGCTGGATGCGGTCCGCGCTGCCCACGAGGCTGCGGCCGAGCAAGCGCGGCGTCAGCTGCACGATGCACAGGCCGCTCTGCTGCAATCTCGGTCGTGGCTGCTGGCAGTAAGGACAATACGACACGCACGCTGTGGTGTGATCAGTCGCGCTCAACGAGGTGGACCGGCGCGGTGGGCCTGCCGGGCGACACAGGCGGAGCGTGTCGCTGAATTTAAACTTCACGACGACTTTGTCACGGAAACGGTGCAACGCCTCATCCTCGAGCTCAACGTGGGCGCAGTGGTGAACGCAGGGACCCCCAGCGCCCCGAGCGTGGTGTTTGTGGCGCACACTATTGGTGGGTCTGCGGTGGGGCCGCGGGCGCGGGAACCCGTGCGTGGGCACTGATCAATCACGCTCGGTGGGATCTGTGGGCTGGGGCGTCCTGCAGCCGCCCTGGTCGTTCACTTGGTGGTCGACGACCGGGCCGACAGCGTCGCCACCTTGGTCGCCACGGCCCACCACGCCCTGCAAGCCACGGCCACGGTACGGCAGCCATGCCTCTCCAGGTGCAGTGCACGCATTCGGTGGGCTGATTGCAATCATTGTGATTCCGATGCCGAATGCGCACGCCCTGTCAGCGCACGGCGGACGTCGGCCACCTTGCGTTCTGGCTGGCCAACGCGACCGAGCTTCGCGCCCTGCTAGCCGCCATGGCGGCCGCCGCGTCGGCGCAAGACGGCGCGCAGTTGCCGGTGGATCAAGCGCCGGTGCGCTTGCCAACGTGGGCGCCAGCGCGTCGGTGTGGACGGTGGCTGACGCACGCAGTCCAGCTCCGCTCCACCGTGATCCAGGCGCCCGCCCTTCGTGCGCTGGCGGCCGCAGTCACCCCGCGTTTGCTGCTGCACAGCGACCAGACGGTGGCCTTCTTGGGCCAAGCGGTCGCAACCGGTCTGGCGGTATGCCGTGCCGGGCGCGACCGAGCGACGCGACGCCATGCCGCTAACGTGCAGTGCATTTGAGCTGGTGCACGAACGGCGCGATGCAGCGGCGCCTGAGCAAGCTGGGCACAGACGCCCTGCTGCTGCATCGGACCAGCCACGCCAGCAAAGACCGCGCCAGCGGTGCGGCCCACGGTGCCTGCACAACCCCGTGAACGCGCATCGCACTAAGCCTCGGCTCAAGGGCGGCACGCTGCGCGACGCCGTCGCGTACAGGGCTGATCGAGTCGGACGCGTCCCTGCAACAGCTGCTCGATGCGCTGGAAGGCGAGCACCGCCGTGCCACAGCGCTGGGCGTCGACCTGGCCGTTTGCGGCCAAGGTACGGCCGAGTGATGAGTAACAACATCGGCCGGCTTCTTTGCCGCTGACGACCGCGTTGTGGGGCCCAGCGTGGCGCGTTCGTCGCAGTCATGGCGGCCACCGTCGCCACGCTTTGCACCGATGCGCTGACGCGGCTCCTGCAGCGGCCGGATCTGTGCACGCCCGGTCGCGGCCTGCAAATCTCGCTCAACTTGACGCTGCTGGAAAGCTGGTGCGACCAGCAGGGTCTCCCTGACGGTACGGCATGCGGCGCGCCGGGATGGAAGTCGACTGGGCTCACATGTTCGGCCAGAGGTCTCGCGTGTTGGACATCGCCGGGCGTTTTCTCTTCAGCGGCTGACGCGGCGCGCACGAGCAAACTGGCGCATGCCGCCAAGTTGCTGCACCTGCCCATCAGCAGCGTTGCGGATGTCGAGCACGCCATGCAGACCTGGTCCGTCGTCCGGGCGCTGTGGCACCGCCAAGCCGACGTGTGATGCTGACCGAGGGGCCAGTTGCGTAGTTGCCGCCCCTGCTGCTGCCCAGCTTCCTGCTCCGCCCCGAGGAAGTCGCGGCCTTGTTGCAACAAGCACGGGCGGACGACCGCAAGAAGGATGCCCTGGTTCCAGCCGCTGTGCTCGGTGCGAACTCGGTCCGTGGTTTTTGCGCACGCCGACCAGCCTAGCGCTCACGCAGGTGGCGCTCGCGTTCACACGCATCTGCCCCCCTCTGCAGCGATGCTCGTCAAGCGCTACGGCAAGGCGCCCAAGGGCAAGGCCGCAGCGGCCGCGTTTGCCGCGCCCGCGCCGGTGGCGCTCGCATTGCCGCCCCCGACGCCGCCGCAGACCCTGCATCTGCACCTTCCCGCCACCGTACAGCTCACCTGCTACAGTCTGCCAGCCCAGTCGGCATGTATAAACTAGTTCGCACGCATCGTAATGTACAGCAGCGTCACAGTTCGCCCCGTCTGCTCCCGTTCATCGCCGTGTCCGCTTCACCGTGGCGCCGCCCGACGGCGGCGGCGAGCTGGGCACCTCCGACGCCCCGCGCTTTTGCGCACCGCCACGGCGGGTCGCAGGGGTGTCGTCCTTCTCGGCCTTGGCGCTGCGCGCCCAGCAACCACGCAACACAGAGAGGCAGATCGCCGTGAGTCTCGCGAAACAAGGCCGCGCGCGGCGAGGGCTGTGCGCGGCGGCCGCCGTACGCCTTGTCCTTCGACGCCGGCCCATGGCTGGCCGTGGGGCTCGGCGTGGACGCCGTGTCCGCCGCAGACGAGGGCGCCCGCAGGACCCGCCGACCGCCGCCCCTTCGTCCGCCTGCCGACGGTTCCGGCAAGCCGGCCAGGCCGAGCCGCCGGTGAGCCGTTGTGCGTGCGGCCGTCACGGCCGCTATTGCCGGCGTCCACCCCATACGTACCGTCGTCGTCGCCGGACGGCGTCATCGCGCCGGACGCCCGCCCGCGGACGCGCGGGCGCCCGCCGCCGGCAGCCAGCCCGTTCTCGATGACCGACACCGGCAGCGTGAACTCGAGCAGCGAGTCTGCCTCATCTTCCGTTGCGGCCGCCTGTGCCGATGCCACTAGAACAGCCGCCGTCTGCGGCTGGGCGCGTCAGGCCAGAGCCGGCGCCCAGCGCGCGGTACCAGCCTGGGCGGCCGCACGCACCAGGCGCTCGAGTATGTCGAGATCGTAGAACTCGCTGAGGTGCCGCCAAATCTCGTCGATGGCGATGGTCTTGCCGGCTTCGTGTTGAATGGCGTCGCGGACCTGCACGATGCGCATGTGCTTTTGCAGTCCTGCGGTGGCGTTTCGCATGCCCCCCGCAGTCGCCGGGCGCCCCCGACGTCCGACGGTCCGTTAGCGTCGGTGCCGGGCGCCTGCCGCGCGTCGCGGTCCTGCGTGCCGGCCAGCCGAGCGCCACATGGTCTTCCATACGTACCGACGGGCTTGTACTTGATGATGGCGCGGAGCAGCTGCGTCTCCGTGTCGGCGTCCCACACGCCGTCGCCCGACGCGGCCGCCGCCGCCGCCGCCGCCGCCGCCATCGTCGCAGCGGCGCCGTCGATGACGTCATCGACGACATTTGGCGCGAAAGAAAAAGGCGCGGTCCCCAACTCCAGGTTGGGACATGGTGCCGGCGACGGCGCCACCGCGGGCGCCCTGCACGGCGCACCGCCTCCACACCCACGCCGGCGTCGCGCGGTGGACGCCCGTCGCCCACGGCGGGCTGTGCGACCTGGTCGTCAATGGGGCCACGGAGGAGATCTGCCTGCAGCCCTACGTCGGCCCGGCAGGTGCCGGGGCGGTCGCCGCGGTCGCGGACCTGCTGGACGCCACGCTGGAGCCGCCCGTCACGCTGACGCTGCGGACCGTGCACGCGCAGTGGCGGATCGTCTTTGCAGTGCCGGCCGACGCGGCTTCCTGGGCCGCCTGGGCGACGGCGGCCGTGGGGGCCCGCGACTGGGTCGCCGCCGCGAGCGCCCTCGCAGCCGCCGGGCTGCCGCTGGCCGACGGCGGCCGGGCGCCCGTGGTGCTCGCCGTCCACGCCAGCCTCGTGGGCGCAGGGGCCAACGCGGCTCTCGCGCCGCAAGCGTACCCTGTCCCGACCGCCCACGGCGCGGTGTCCGCAACGGCGCCGGCCTGGCGCGACGTCTACCGCGCGCTCCGGCTGCTGGCGACGGCGCTGCGCCAGTACGCGCCGCCGCTCTGGGCGGCCACGACGGTCGCGCGCGTGGCCATCGCGGGCTCGGTTGCCTTTGCCGGCGAGCCCCGGCAGGCCATGCCCGACTTTGGCAGCGGCACCTTGCACGTCGGCGCGGAGGTACGGCCGCCGCGGCGCGACGCCCGCGCCCGCTTGCAATGGCGATGGCTGACCCCACTGTCGCGCCATGCGGCCTTGACGTGCATCGCAGAGTGCGACGCTGGATGCGAACTACTTTGTGCGGATGGTGCACCACGAGCTCTTCCACTTTCTCGACTACGCGTACTCGCCGCGGTCGCTGTACGACGACCCCGCGTTCGCCACGCTCAACGCGCCCGGTGTAGGCTACCGCTCGGCCGAGGCGGACGGGCCCGGCCCGCCGCTGCTCGAGGCCGTCCGCACCGCCTGGGAGCTCGAGCCAGCGGTCGTGCCGCGCGCGCCGCTGCCGCCCGGGATGATCTCGAGCTACGCCGCGGCCTCCGTCGCCGAGGACAAGGCCGAGGTGTTCGCGTACCTGATGATGGACGCCGCCGCGGTGGACGCACTGTGCCGCGCGGACGCGGCGCTCGCGCGCAAGCGCGATGCGATCGCCGCGCGCGTGCAGCAGCTGGCGGGCGCCGCGCCGGCCGGCTGGCAGCCCGCGTCGACCATCTCGGCGGACAATGCTGCTGGGCAGCCCACCTCGGCCAGTGCGCCTCACGGCACCATCCTGCTGTGCTAAACCACCCACATTGTACATTCCATTCTGTACAGGCGATAGATTGTACAGTCTTTTCTACTTCTGCCCCCCTTACACTCTGTACAGGGTAGCGTACTCAGCGGCAGCTAGTTGTGCCGGAAGAATTTCATGCTCATCCAGTTCCACACGACCATGTAGAACGTCACCGGCAGCGTCGCCGGCACCAAGTAGGCGTAGTACCGGTCCTGCGCAATCCAGTCCAGCCACTGCGCCCAGCGGTTCAGGAGGAAGAGCCGCACGCGGCCACCGTGTGAGTGCTCTTTGGCCGGCCGTGCTTCGACAGCGCCGCCGCGCCGTACCGCAATGCCGGTCTGTGGCATCCACTTGCTGGCGAGCATCGCGTACATGGCCAGGACGAAGCCGACGTACGTGACCGCCAGCAGGATCCAACCGTAGAGCCAGGTGTAGTCCTCCGGCGCCTCCTGGGGCGCGGCCGCCGCGGCGAGCATGGCCGCCCTCGGGTACGGCGAGCCCCCGCCGGCGGCTTGGCGCCGCGCCGGGGGCTCGTAGTTCCCGCCCAGGCTGCTGGTGCGGTGGTGCATGCCGCCGCCGCCGGGCCGGGCGAACGCGGCCGTCTCCCACGCGGCGGCCGCCATGGTGAGGCCCGCGGCATCGGGCGCCTGTTGGCTGCCTCCAGGACCCCTTTGTTATCTCTGCGACCGCTTTCGCCACGTGTCGTCCGCCTTTTTCTCCTTTGGCCTCTGATGCGGCGGCTGCCGGCGCGCCTTCTCCGCGCCGCGCGTCTCCTCGCGCTGCCGTCGTTTTGGCGCGAAAAAAAAATCAAAACGGACCCGATGACGTCATTCGCGGCGGCCGCGCTCACGGCGGCGGCGGCCGATCGCGCGCGCTCGCGGCCGCGCTGGAGGCACCTCTACTACGCGCGACGGTCGCTAAACGAGGCTGCAGGGAGGGCATGGGAACGGTTGGCAACGTGGTGGCAAGGCTGGACGTCGCGGCTGTGCGAGAAAGGCTGAGCAAGTCGGCGCAGAAGCAGCGTCGGATCGTGTAACGGCCGCCGCGCATGCCATGATACAGTGGGCCCCACACAGCCGGCAGGTGGTGCAAGTATGGCGACCCCGACGCCGACCCGGCACGCGGGCGAGCCGCCGCCCAGCCGGATCCCCGTGCTGCGAGCGCGCCACACGCCGCAGACGCCGCGCTCGGTCGCGGGGCCGCCGGGGCCGCCGTCGGCCGCAGCTGTCAAGACCCCCGTGAACCGCTCGGCCAGCACGGCCAACGAGGAGAACGCCGACGGCAGCGGCAGCGCGCTGCGCCGGCGGGTCAAGACACCGGCAGAGCGAGCGGTCGAGCGCGAACTGGACCGCTTCCTCGACTTGGACGTGCGCGACCAGCTGGCGGTCGTTCGCGACACGATCTCGCCCGTCGTGGAGGACCGCATGCTCGCCGAGGTCGCCGCGCTCCGGGGCGAGAGCCAGCCAGCCACGCCGGTCGCGACGCCCACGGTGATGCGCCGCCGCGAGCGCCGGGACGGCGCCGAAGCCGAAGCCGAGGCGGCCCGCGTGCTGGGGTGGCTGCTGGACGGCCTGTACAACATCCACCAGCGGCCGCCGCTTAGCGCGGCCCAGGCGCGGCACATCGTCTGCCGCGTGCAAGTGCTTAGCCGCCCGGGGGGCCGCTGAGCACCGCTTGGCCGCCGCTGCTCGCGCAGCAAGTTCTTCGTACATTGTGGTTGTACATAGGTAAAGGGGTGTACAGACGTAGTTGTACAACAAGTCGATGCGGCGGCAGCGTGGCCGTGCAAGAAAGTTCAGAAATTGAAAACAACCGCTTAGAGCTGCAGTATGTACACGAGGCCTCGCCGCACGCCCCATCGGTCAACGGGGGTGCGCTCGGAGCGCAGGACGCTGCGCTGCGGGCGTCACGAGAGCAGGCGCATCACCGACTCGTACACCAAAAAGTTGACCGAGTGGATCGGAAAGGCCCGGATCATCGTCGGGAAGAGGCCGCTGTAAAAGCCGCGCACGCCGGCCGTCTGGTACATGGACCGCACGCAGTCGCGCACCCCGCTGCGGCCGCCCGCGCCCCCCAGGCTCTCGCCACGCGAGGAACAACGCATGAGTGCCTCCGCCCAACGCGCCACTCACCACCCCAGGCATGGCCGTACCGGTAGAGCGGCTGCGGGAGGCTCGCGTCCTTTTGGATGCGCGACTTGACCAGGTCGACGGGGAAGATGACCATCCAGCAGCCGACGCCCGCGATGCCACCGGAGAGGAAGTGCACCAACGGCGAGGCGTCGGCGCGCCGGCCCGTCGGTGACCCGAGCCGGTTGGACGCCTCGTAGAGCCAAAAGTAGAGCGCGGTGCCCGCCGCGTCGCGCAGAAAGTGGCAGGTGAAGCCCTTGTACAGGCCGCGCGCGCCGAAGCGGCGCACGATGTACTTGGCGCAGGCCCAGTTGCCGGGGAACACCTGCACGCGCGGGTCCAGCCGGTGCAGGAGCGCGCCCAGCTGCATCTGCGTCTTCACCAGCTCGAGCGGCGAGCTCACGACGGCGATGGCCGTGCCGGCCGCGAAGCCGGCCGTCGCGCAGTTGGCCAGCGGCTCCGCCGTGGCCGCGGCCGGCACGGGCAGCGCGGCCTTGGTGGCCTCGTACACCTGGAACGAGATGGCCTTGACGACGGAGACCGAGAACAGCGGCGGCAGGATGCCGCGGAAGAAGCCCGCGGTGCCCTCGTACTTGATCGTGGTCTGGACGACCTCCCGCATCGTCCGGAAGCCGTGCGTCTGCATCCGCGTCTTGACAAAGTCGAACGGGTAGCCGATCACCACGCCGCAGGTGCCCGCCGCCGCCGCCGCCACAATGGTGCGGTACGGGTGCATCACGGCCAGCGGCGAACTACCCAGGGCCGGCGGGCGGGCGGCGTCCTCAACCGTGGCCGTCGTGAGGCTCGCGGCCGCCGGCGCTCCCGCCGGCGCGTTCGGCGGCGCGGCGGCGAGGGCGCCCGTGCTGCCGCTGCCGCCGCCGGTGCTGCCGCCGGCTGGCCCAGCCGAGGAAGATGGCGGCGGCAGCGGCATGGCCGCCGGGAGCGGCATGGCCGCGAGCGCGGCGGGCGGCATGCCCGCCGGTGCGCCGCCGCTCACCCTGGTGGCTGGTGCCCGCCCGCTTGCACCGCAGTCGCTGGCGTGTGCACGGCCGCGGGGCGAGCGAGCACGACAGAGACAGTGTGGCGACGCTCGGCCGCGCAGCCGCGTCACGAGCGTCGCCCAGGTGCGGCGCAACGCCCGTGGTTTCGTGGCGCGCGACGCTTTAGCCGCCCCCCGTGTCGTCACGGTCCAGGCCACTCCAGCGCGCGGGCAGCACCCGACACACGCAAGTCCAAGACTTGGGGCTATCAGCGATCGATCCAGCGTCGCGGAAAGCAAAACAAACGCACGCCACGGCTGCCGCGGGCTGCCGCGTATCTGCGTCGGCCGTGGACGTCTCCAGGACGCTCCGACGTCGCAGTGCCGCGGGGGGCTGGTCGGCCGCAGGCGGCCGTCGAAATTCCGCCGACCGCCGTGGCCGTCGGCGCCTTCGACCGTCGCGAGCGCGGTGACGTGGGCGGGGCGGCGCCAACACGCCGTCGCCGTCTCCGATTCCAATCCAGCGGGCCAGCGGGCGGACCAGCGGGCGGGTTGCTGCAGGGCTGGTTGTCGCCCGTGGGGCGTGCTCCGCCGTGGCCGCCGTTTCACGCCGCGTTCGGCTCTTTCAAACGCGGACGGCGAGCCGCCGGCCGTGTAGGAGATACCGCACGAACCAGCGCGGTCTTTGCTTGCTGCCGCCACTGATGCCGCTGTAGCCACGACCCTGCCCGTGCCCTCCGCACACCCCACCACACCGCCCCTGCCTCCCACACGCACACGCCGCCGCGACGCCTCGTCCTCCGCGTCCGTCCCTCGTCGTCGACGCCTCCTTCAAACGCACGTGACTTTACATGCACGTGCGCCATCCACGTGAACACACATCACGTGGATAACGCACGTGTGCATATCACGTGACATGGAAGGCGATGGGCGTACTGCGGGCGCGCGGTTGACGCGCCGGAAGCGCCCGAATCGCAGTGGCACATGGACCACGTGGCCGCGACGGGTTTTGGCGCGAAAAGTGTTGGCGGCGGCGGCGGCGGCGGCAGCGGCGCACCTCGGGGCCTCCCTGGAGGCCGCCCCCAACAGGCCGCCACCGGAACCCAACGGAGCGGCTGGATATCCGAGTACCGTCGGGGCGGCGTGGGCTGGGTGGGTGTGGCTCCGCCTGACGCATAGCGTCCCATTGGTTGCCCGCCGATTTCCGTAGCCCGGCACTCGTCGCCCTGTCGCAGGTGGCTGGAGGTGGCCCACGACGACGGGCCGACGAGGGCAGCCATGGTGCGGTTCGCGCCGCTGGTGCTGCCGCTGCGGCGGCGGCTCCAGACCCTGGGCGTCCTCTTCTGGGCGTTCCCGTTCATCGCCTCCGTCTTCGTCATTGCCGCGTTCATTCTGCTGCCGTGGCTGTGGCCGTTCACCTTCTCCTACATCCTCTTCATGCTCAACGACCGCGCCCCGACGCACGGCGGCCGCGTCAGCAAGTTCATGCGCAGCCTGCGGGTACGCCCCCCGGGGACCGACGTGGCCTGGGCGCCAACAAAGCCTAAGCCGCGCCGCCTAGGCATGCCATCCGAATCGGGCGGCTGGGGCCCAGGTGTGGCGCTACTTTGTCAACTACTTTCCGATGGAGCTGAAGAAGGAGGTCGACCTGTCGCCGGAGAAGACGTACATCTTTGGCTACCACCCGCATGGTACGCTCTGCCGACTGAGGTCCGCCAGCGCGCGCGCGCACCAGCTGACCCTGCGGCCTGCGTACTTGTCTTGCGCGAATGCCGACGGGGATGTGGGCGCATACGCACAGGCATCGTCGGCGTTGGCGTGTGGGGCAACTTTGCCACGGAGGGGAACAACATCAGCAAGGTGTTCCCGGGCATCCAGTTTCGGATGGGCACGCTCGACACCAACTTTCAGATCCCCGTCTTCCGCGACTACATCATGAGCCTCGGCTTCATCAGGTGCGCGTGCGTTTCGAGCGCAGAAGGGCGGCCCGGACCGCGCGGCGCGCTGACGCGAGTCCGCGCCATCATGGCTATCCCCGCGCGCCAGCGTGTCCAAGCGGTCCATCCGCAACTTTCTGCAGTCCGGCCCGGGCCGCGCGATGGTCATTGTCATCGGCGGCGCGGCCGAGTCGCTGGACGCCCGGCCGGGCACCTACGACCTGACGCTGCGCGAGCGGAAGGGCTTTGTCAAGCTGGCCCTGACAACCGGGTAGGCTGGCGCGCCGTCTGCGTTGCCTGGCCGACCCGGCGCCGCTGACGCCTGCGGGACGAGGGGGTGGAACGCGCTGCAGGTCGTCGCTCGTGCCCGTGTTCTCCTTTGGCGAGAACGACGTCTTTGTGCAGCTGGTGCCCAACCCTGAAGGCACGACGATCCGCAAGTGGCAGAACGCCATGAAGAAGGCGCTGGGCTTCACGCTGCCCATCGTCATGGGCCGCGGCGTGTTCAACTACGACTTTGGCTTCCTGCCGCTCCGGAAGCGGATCGTCTCGGTCGGTGCGTGGCCCGCCGCCTGCCACGGTGCTCGGGAGCGCGGAATCCACATTTTAGCGGCCTGACATGCGCCCGTCCGACCTTGCGGTGTGCGCTCCGCCCCGCGCAGTCGGCGAGCCGATCGACTGCCCGCGCATCGAGAGCCCGACCGCGGAGCAGATCGACGAGTACCACCGGCGGTACATGGAGGCGCTCGAGGCGCTGTACGACAAGTACAAGGACGTGTACGCCAAGGACCGCCGGCACGAAATGCGCTTTGTTCACTAGGTGCTGGCTTATCGGTGCCCAAATCACCACCACTTGTTTACACTGTACAATCGTCCAACGCCGCCGACGTAACGCGGCTCACTACTCAAACCATACATACACTATGTACGACGAAGCGGGTCGAGCTCCCAGAGGTCCATAGTACTGGATCCGGTCGAGGCCACGGCCGGCCGCGCGGCCGGCCCGGTGACGGGCCCGGCCGAGGCCGCCGGGCCGGCCGCCGGACGACCGGCCGCAAAGAGGTTGCTGGCGCTGCCGAACGCGTACGGATTCCCGGCGGCGCCCATTGGCGGGTACGCCGTCCAACCGGACGCGCCCATCGGCGGCACTGGGCGCGCGGGCGAGGCCATCAGCGGCGGCGCTCCGAGGATCGGCGCGGGCGCGGGCGCGGGCGCGGGCGCGGGCGCGGGCGCGGGCGCGGGCGCGGGCGCGGGCGCGGGGATGAGCGGCGCCGGCAGGAAGTCATCCTGCACGCCCGCGCGCTGCTGCGCCGCCAGGCTGCGAACAGTAAGGAAATCGGGCGCTTGGTCGCAGCGTTGTTAGGCGTCTGGTCTGGTCGCGCGACCTCGCGCCAACTATTCGGGCCCGCACCTGGTGAGGCTGTCGGCGGGCGCCGCGGTCGGCCGGCCACGCGCGAGCGGCGGCGGCCCTTGCGGGCGCGACTTGGTCAATCCGTCGAGCGACACCAGCGGCGCGGCTGTCGGCAGCACACAGGAAGCAGCACTACACTCGGCCGCACGTGAGCAGGCGTCTCCATTCCACCAAGCCGAGCAGCAGTGTGGGCGTACTCTTGGCGGTCCACGACTGCGGCGCGGTGGACGAGGTCGGCGTGGTGCTCGCCGACGCGTCGCCGACGATGGCCCCGCCCGCGGTGCCGCCGCCCATCGCGGCCGTGGACGACGAGCGCGACAGGACGTCGCCCCCGCTGGCGACGATGGGCGGGGCCGCGCCCAGCGGCGACGGCGCGGCCGGCGGCACCGACGCGCTGCTGCGGTCGCCCAGCGAGGACTTGGACGGGGCGCGCACGAGCACCGGCGACGTCTGCCACGACAGCCGGCGGCCGTCCTTGCCGGACGCCGCGCGCGGCGCCTGGTGCTGCTGCTGCTGGTTGTACACCGCGTTGAGCTCCGGCTGCAGCGCGGCGGGCGCCTGGTGGAAAATCGGCTGCCCGGGCGTGTACTGCCGCACGGGTTCGAGGAGGCTGTAGTGCGCGTCGTCGGTGAAGAGCGCATAGATGACGCGCCGCGCCTCGGGCGGCGACACCATGCCGACGACCTCCAGCTTGTGGCTCGGCGCGTCCTCGCGCAGGATTACCAGCACGTAGTTGTCGCGGTACGCGCCGCCGGCCAGCTCGCCGATGGAGAGGTACTCGTGGCTGGCGTAACGAAGCCAGCGCGCGCGAGGGGAGGAAGCGCCGGTCAGTGACCCGCGCAATCCGAGGCGCGTTACCAGGGCGGGCCACCAGTTGCGGCCGTACCTCTTGGCCATCTTGGTGATGTACTTCAAGTACGAGACCTGCTCGGTCGACTCGTTGGGGAACGCCGCGAGCGCCTCCGCCATCAAGCCCTCCATGACCGCGGGGTACTTGGAGCCGTTGTTGTACAGCCACTGCAACAGCGCCCTGGGGCACACGCGTTGACCCAAGCGCTGCTCCGCGTACCGTCAGCCCGCGCCGCAGCCTGAGCCACCGCGTCCGCGCGGCGGGGCGCACCGGCGCTCGCCGTCCACGTTGACCTCGCGCGTGCCGTACATGCGCTCCGCCTCCTCGTACGTGCACCGCCCCTGCACGATCTTTTGCGCCGCGATCGAGAGCAGCACCGCGCAGTCGCCGGTGCCCCACAGCTGCCGCAGCGCTGACGGTGGGTGCGCAGGTCCGACCAGCGCCGGCTCTTGCATCAGCGCCCTGCCCGCCTCGCCCTTGCGGTTCATCTCCCCCCCGGGCGCCTCGTACCTTTCCAGCCGTACTGGCGGAAGCGCTGCTGCCGCTGCTCGCGCTCAAAGACCTCGTTCAGCTCGGTGCGCTGCATGTCGGCCGTCACGGCGGCCATGATGTCGTCCTCGGTGAGCGTGCTCATGAGCGCCAGCTCGCGCTGGTACAGCGACGACGGCCGGTGCTGCTGCGTGGCGAGGCGGTGCGTGGCGGTGTCGAGGCTCCGCTCCCGCCGGTGGCCCGGCCCGGCGCGCGGCGGCGACGCCCGCGCGCCCGCGTCTGGCCCGACCGAGACGAGGACGCCGTCCGCCAGCGCGGCGGTCATCGGCGTCGCGCCCGCCGACGCAGCCTTGGCGGCAGGCGCCGCCGGCGGCACCGCCAGCGAGCCCAGCAGCGGGGACGGCGGGTGCGAGCCGCTGTGTTCGGACCGCGCCTTGCCGTACGCGCCCGCCGTGCCGCCGTCGGCCGCGGCCAGCGGCATCTCCGTTACGGCCCCCACCGACGCCGAGGCGTGGTGGCCCAGGTGGCCCGGGTGGCCCGGGTGGCCATAGTTGGCCGGCAGCGCGGCGCTGGCCGACGTCTGCGACGTCTTCCGCACGCGGCGCGTCCGCGTGACGACGGGCGACTGCGGCTTGTCCAGCGTCTTGGCCAGCCACTGCTCAATGTCCTCGGTGTGCGGCGGCAGCCGCGCGCCCGCTGAGCCGGAGCTAGCGCCGGGGCCGGCGCCGGCGCCAGGGCCGCTGCTGCCGGCCCGGCCGTCGCTGCTCGCCGACGGCGGGCGCGCTAGCGGCGCGCGCCCCGCGCTGGCCGCGCTGCTGCTGCTCGCGCCGTTCGTGCCGGGCGGGAGCGGCGGCAGCGGCCGCGAGTCGGCGCGCGCGCTGCCCGTGGTGACATCGTCGTCCCAGTCCGGCTCGGTGCCGTCGTTCGTGTTGGTCGTGCGGTGGTTCCACGACGACGACGCCGTGGAGGACTCGATCGAGTTGCTGCGCGAGCGGCCCTTGGGCGGCAGCTCGGGCAGCGCGTCGCGCATGGTCGGCGGCGGCACGGTCCGGCGGAACTGGTCGCGTGCCTTCCAGAGGACCTCCTTGTTGCGCAGCAGAAAGGCGACCTCCTGCGCCTTCTTCCGCACTGGGCACGGCCCTCGCGCCGAAGACAACGAGGGGCGCGGCGTCAGGCCGCCGAGTGGCCACCAGCGCGGGCCGAGAGGCGGGGGTGGCAGCGGCGTACCGTTTTGGCCCACGTCCGTGCCGTCCTCGTTGATGTACTGGTACAGCGTCAGCTCGTCGAGGTCGTACACGTGCTCCAGCGCGTCCGCGACCACCTGGTCCGAGCCGGCCTTGCACAGGTACTCGAGTAGCGTGACGCCCTAGGAGTACGTGGTGGGCTGCCGCGTTGCTGGGCCACGGCGTCAGCCCCTGCAGCGCGCCGGGGTGCCACCGGCGGCTACCGCAGCCGCCGCACCTTGTACACGTGCCGCCAGTTGGGCCGGTCGCTGATCCGCTTCCAGAGCATTTGCATGACCTCGTTGCATTGTTTCCTGCGCGCCGCGAACCGCCCGCCCCAGAGGCCGCGACAGCAGCGTGCCCCGGTCAGCCAAGCGCAGCCAGGCCTCTTCAACTTGCTGCAACGCGGCGGGCGTGACCGTACAGGTCGTAGGTGGCGTCGGCAATTTTGAGCCGCAGGTCCTCCGAGGCGCCCCAGGGCTCGTTGGAGGTGGCCGTGCGCACCATCTTCTCGACCTCCGAGTAGCTCATCACCACATTTTTGCTGCAGCGGGTGCAGCGCCCGACCGAGGTGGAAACGAGCATAAGTAGGGGTCGCCCTTGACGGCGTGCCGGCGTGGGCGGGGTACGTACACTGTCCGCAGGCCCTTGCGGACGGTCCACTTGGACATGGCGGCGGCACCTCCACCGCGGGCCGACGCCCGCACCTTCGCCAGCGCCTTCGCCCCCGCGTTCGCCCGCACCTTCTTACCCGCGCCTTTTTACCCGCGCCTTGTCAACGTCGACGCGGCGGCTCTGGCAGTGGCGGCCGGCCCGCGCTCGGTCCTCGGTCCAGCTTGGTTAATCTGCTTAGATCAGCACCATGGTCCACCTTGCCTAAGACAGCGTGCGCCGAGCAGTGCGCTCCACGAGCGGTCCACTGCGCCTCACCGCCTGGCCGACCGACCCTGCTGCACGTCCCTCCACCAAGCTGGATCGCGGCCGTCCACGCACGGCTCGCCTCACGTCGAGCCCACGCGGGTGGCTGCGTGCGTTCCGCGGCGCCCTGCCTGCCTGCTGCCTGCCCGCCCTCGTGCCGCCCGCGTCATCCGCACCGCGATGGTGACGATGCCCGGCGGTTGAATGCGCCGCCCAGCGTCGCCGCGGTTGATTTGGCCGCTCTCAGCGGCGACCACCGCGTCTGTCCGCCCTCATGCAGCGCCGTTGGAAAGCCGTCTGCAAGCCGTAGGCGCCTAGGCAGGGAACGTTTGCTCGGCCTCTCGGACCACGACGCAGCGGCGCGTCCGGCGTCCGCTCCCTCGTCTGCCATCCTAAAGAGTGAGGAGTATACCCCAAACCCTAGAGTGGTGCTATACATTCGTACCCCAAACCCTAGAAATGGCGATATATACATTCGTACCCAAAACCCTACTGTGGCGATATAATTATACATTCGTACCCCAAACCCTACTGTGGCGATATACATTCGTACCCCAAACCCTCTATTAAGCTATATACCAAACCCTTGAGATGGCGGTGTAGCAGTCATACCCCAAACCCTAAAGTGAGCTATACATCAAGCCCTAGACTCCCGATGAAATACTTTTCATACACCAAACCCTAAAGAGAATCATATACCAAACCCTAGTTTGAACTGTACACCAAACCCTAGCCTAAGCTATACACAAAACCCTACGCTGAACTAAACCCTCGTCGCAGATCACGCCGGCGAGCACGTTGGTACGCCCACGCCCACACACGGCGCAGAGCGGCAGGGCGCACGACCTGGGGGGGCATGCCGCCGCCCGCCCCTGGCCGCCGCCTAAGCCGCTCGACACGCGGAGAAGGACGCCAGCTAACGGGTTTCCTCTCGTCGGAGCGACGGGACGCTTGCGCAGAGTCGGCCCGGACGCACCGCACGAGCACCACCACCACCATGGCGCGCGGACTGCAGAAGGAGCAGGCCCGCGCCCGCGCCCAGGCGCGCGAGGAGGCCAAGCAGGGCGGCAAGTCGCACCTCAAGGCGCAGCAGACCGCGTGCAACCTCACCTGCCCCGTTTGCCGGGTACGTCGGCGCGCCCCGCCGACCCGCACCTGGCGGGCTCCTCGCGGCGCTGATCGATCCGGCGTGCTGTGGCCGTCTTGCCGTCGCTCGCCGCACAGACACCCATCAGCAACCACAAGGTCATGGTGCAGCACTACCAGTCGAAGCACCCGAACGCGCAGCCGCCGCCGGAGCCGTCGTCCTGACGACGCGGCAGGCCTCCTCAGTCCTGCGTGGTGGTCGCTCTCGTGGGCGCTTCCCTGTACATGCGCCATCCGGGGCGCCCCTTTTACAGCTTCTGTTCGGCAACGTCTCGGCTGCCACACCCTCTTTACAGTTTAATGTACAACAGACCGTGCCCCATGTCATTGGCCGACGCGGCCGAGGTGGATCGCCGCCGGCGTCGCCAGCACGAGCGCGTCCAGCGCGCCCTTCTTCCGGCCGATCTCGGCGTAGGCGGCCAGTGCAGCGGCGTGGTCGCTGGCGGGCGACGCCGCGGAGCTGCGGCCGAGCACCGAGTCCAAGTTTGACCGCGCCGCCTTGAGCTTGTCCATAACCCAGTCCACATCCGGCGCAGCAGCGGCCGCTGGCGGTGCCGGCGCGGGCAGGGTCGGCGCCGACGCCGGCCGTTTCACACCCGGTGCCTCCCCCTCCTCCTTGCGCGCTGCCGGCGCGGCGGTCCGGCGCTGCACTGACGCCCGCGCGTACAGGAGCCGGCGGTGCGCCGCAAACTCGCGGCTGTCCAGCAGCTCGCGCACCTCCTGCGGCGACCGCCGCGGCAGCAGCACGGCCGCCAGCGCGGCGACGTCCGCGGCGGCGGCCCGGCGCCGGCGCTCCAGCTGCCACAGCTTGCGGGCCGCGGCCAGCTCGACGTGCGTCCACGGCGTGCCCGACGGCACCGGCAGCCGCGGCAGGCGCATCCGCTTGGCCGCCGGGCCGTCCTCGTCGGCGCCGTCGCCGTCGCCGTCGCCGTCCTCGTCGTCCTCTGGGCGCGTGGCCCTCGATTCGCAGTGCCAGTTGTCCTGTTAGAACTGCGAACGCGCTTCGCGTGCGCTGCAAGTCGATGCTCCCGACGTACCGTCGTCCGAGCCAGCCGCAGCGGTGCTGCCAGCCCACGCCACGGTGCTGTCCCGCGCGGCGGTCACCGCGGCCGCGCTGGCGGTCGCCGCGAGGTGGGCACCAATGTCGGCGAGCGCGCGGCTCGCCAGCTCGGCGCGCAGCGCAGCCCGCTCGGCCGCCGCCGCTGCCACCGGGTCATCCTCCATCGTACCCGCCCCAGTCCTGTGCCCACGCTGTGTTCGCGTGGGCCCTGCTAACACCGTACGAAACTAGTTCTGATTTGGCGCGAAATTTTCGAGTTTTGGCGCGAAAACTGGCCGCCAGCGCCCGCCATGGTGCCCTCACAGACGGTCTCGGCGCCCCCCCCACGACGCCGCCGCCACCGCCCAGCCCCGCACCCCATGCGACCGTCCCCGCCCCAGCCTCGTCCTTGGCGACTCCACGTCGCCAGAGCTCCTCTGGCGCACACCGGCCATGGCGGCCGCCGTCATCGACGGCCTCGGCGGCCGCTCCCTCGACGAGCATCTTGCCATCCTGCAGACACTGCTCGAGGACGAGGCCACGTACCGCCCCGCCCACAACTACGTCGCCGAGGGGGCCAGCGTCCTGCAGCCCTGGATGCGCCGCGACGTCGTCGACTGGCTCGTCGAGGTACGTGGGGAGGCCCAGCGGCCGCCGTGCATCCGGCGCGTTTGCCACGCCTGCTTACCCAAGGCAAGGGCCGCTCGGCGGGTGCGGATCTCGCAGGTGGCCGCGCACTACAAGTTCCACCCCGAGACGCTCGGTCTGGCCGTCAACTACATGGACCGCTATTGCGCGCAGCAGTCGGTCGCGGTGCGGCACTTCCAGCTGGTCGGCGTCACCGCACTCCTGCTGGCCGCCAAGATGCGCGAGCTCGCCGCGCCCAACCTGCACCAACTGGCCGAGCTCTGCTGCGGCGCCGCCGAGCGCAGCGACATCAAGGTACGGCCGCGCTGTGCCGGAGCTTTTGCTGAGGACCGACCCGGCCCCTCACGCTTCTTTGCTCAGCATGGCCTGGGTCGCACGCGGCCAGCTGATGGAGCGGCTGTACTGCTTCCACCTCGACTGGCGCCTGGACGCCATCACGCCGCACGTCCTGCTGTACTTTCTGCTGCCTGTCTGCCGCCTGAGCGACGCGGCGCACGCCACCCTGCGGCAGCACAGCGAGCTGCTGCTCGAGGTCGCGCTGCCCAGTACGCGGCGGCCCCGACCTCTGCGTGACCGGACCAATGGCCGTCGCCTCAAAGAGGGTGTGTACTGTACTGTACGTGGCGTGGATGCGGCGGCAGGCCCCTTGGCAGTGACGGCGCCGGCGTCCCTGCTGGCCCTAGCGACCATCATCTGCTCGCTGGCCGCCCTGCGCCTGCTGCGCCCCAGCACGGCCGAGCCGCTCCTCGCCGTGAGCGGCGCCCGTCTGGTACGAGGCGCTTTAACAAAAGGCTGCGAAGCTGTCAGGCGCCGCTCACGCACGCTCCATCGGTTTGTAGAGGGTGGGGCGAGGGGTTCGCAGGACGTCCTGGAGCAGTACTGCGACCACCTCGTCGCGCTGTTCGCCGAGGCCTTCCCGTCCGAGCCGATCGGGCCCATGCAGCTGTACCGCCCGCTGCTGCGTGCGGCCGCGTACGACGTCGTCGTGCGCCCGGCCAAGGCGGGCCAGGCGGCGCGTGACGACGACGTGGACGGCGAGCCCGCGCAGCTCGTGCCCGAGTGGATCGGCGCCTGAGTTGAGTCCTGCACATTAAGGGCCTGTACAGCTACCTACCCTGCACCATCCCCGACCGACGGCCAGGTCGGCCTCATGTTACTTCGCAGACAGTCTATGTATAAAGTTGAGACAAACAAACTTGAGCCAAGCCCGTTCGCAAAACTTTCCTCCATCAACAGTTCACCGCAGCGGGCCGACCAAACGCCTGGCCCCAGCGAACGCGTACCGCAACTCCGCGCGTCCACCATCGCAGCAGCCACCTCGACTTTCCTTAGAAGCAAGCTTGTCGTGTCGTTTGCCATTGGCCCTCGCTCGCGAGTGGTGTGATGCGGCTCCGTGCTGCGCCGTCAAGCTCTTGTGGCCGCTGCTCCCCAATGCCCGCGTGAGGTTGTCAAGCGCCGTGACTTGCCTGGCAGCAGCAAGAGTCGCACCAAGAGGACACAACAACGATTCCTCCAGTCTGTGTCCACCAGTGATAGTGCGGCCGACGGACGCCCCGTCGCACCCACTACCCCGGCCGGGATGGCATGGAGCTCCTCGCGCATTGCGGAGTGCTCTCAACACCAGCGAACACGTATCGCAACACCGCGCGTCCGCTGTCTTGGCGGCCACCTCGACTTTCCCTACAGGCAAGCTTGCCGTGTCGTTCGCTGTTGGCCCTTCGCGCGCGAGTGGTGTAACGTGGCTTAGTTTTGCGCGGTCGTGCTCGTGCGGTCGCTCCTGTCCTTGGCGCGCGTGTGGGCGTCAAAGCAGTCCTTAAACGCCTTGACCTGCTTGGCGCAACGGCGCCAGTCGCGCTCGTCGGCGTAGCAGAGCAGCACGGCCGTGTTCTCGGCCTCGCAGCCCGTCGCGGCGATGCGGGCATTCCAGGCGTCAGGTTCGTCCGCCATGCCTGCTGTTGCGGTCGCCGGCACCGCCATTGCAGTGTCCGGCAGCACTTCCGACTAGGCTGGATTCGTCTGCTCGGCCGCACGCTTCAGTCGCAGGGTCGCCGACGACTCAGCTGTCGCCTCAAGTGGCAACGCTGTCTGTGTTTACTTGTGGGCACTGCGTCTTCGTGGCGGTCGCTCGCAGCTGCTCCGCCCTCGCCCGCTCTGGTCGCCCCCTCCAAACGAGCGCGCCGTCCGTCGGAGACCGCACGGAGAACACGCCTGTGCTATCCTGGCTGCTGTCCGGTGCT